>SCPN01001640.1_pt1 | contig 49092 bp, 50 predicted proteins | sample 6106831 | NCBI WGS metagenome assembly SCPN01 (sample SAMN10720447, study PRJNA508395) | human gut metagenome | isolation source: Participant 1, 0 month | reverse complement strand
ATTTAACAGAACAACATCTCCGCCGGACAAGGTACTGTTCATCGCCTGTCCGATGTTCGTTCTGGACTGACCGAAAAAGAAAACAGCAATATATGCAAACAGGATCACCACAATGATCTGAAACAGCCATCCAAGACCGGCTTTGATCGGATTCTTTCTGACCTTTTCCCGTTCTTTTTTCTGTTTCCTCATTTCCCTTCTGCTGTGTTTTTCCTGTATTGCCTGTTCCTGTGAAATCCGATCTTTGTTTCTTCGATCCCTTTCTCTGCGATTTCTTCCTGTGCGGCTCATGTATCCTCCCCTTTTGCCTTTTGAAATTCACAGTCGGTTATACAGAAACAGACAATTACCTAAGTACTTGTCCCTGGTCTGTTGACCCGAACAAGCAGTGCTTGTTGCGGAATCATTCGGTACGCTGCTGCGTCCTATTATTTAACCAACTCTTTTACTTTTGCTTTTTTACCAACACGGTCTCTCAGGTAATTCAGTTTCGCTCTTCTTACTTTACCTCTTCTGATAACCTCGATCTTTTCTACGTTCGGGGAGTGCAGCGGCCATGTCTTTTCAACGCCGATTCCGTTGGAGTTCTTTCTTACTGTGAAAGTTGCTCTGTTGCTTCCACCCTGTTTCTTCAGAACAGTTCCTTCGAAGATCTGGATACGTTCGCGGTTACCCTCTTTGATCTTTGCGTAAACTTTTACAGTATCACCTACGTTAAATACAGGTACTTCCGCTTTCAGTTCAGCTGCTTCAATGTTCTTAATGATTTCGTTCATCTTGTTGTTCCTCCTTATATTTTCAGATGTTCTTAATACCGCCCAGGTAGCAGAGGACCATCTCTTCTCACAACGTGAATAATTTTATCATACCTCTTGCGTAAAAGCAAGCTTTTTTTCAGCCAGACAGCGATCTGCCAGAGCTTTTTCTTTTGCTGACAGATCCGCTTTTTCCAGCAGATCCGGTCTTCTTTCTGCCGTCCGGATGACTGACTGTTCTCTTCTCCATTTTTCAATGTTGGCATGATGTCCGGATAACAGCACTTCCGGAACCCGCTTTTCATGCCAGACTTCCGGTCTGCTGTAATGCGGATGCTCCAGAAGATTTCCCTGGAAAGATTCAAATTCGGCAGATGCCTCATTGTGAAGCACACCCGGAACCAGTCTGGAGATCGCATCCATCATCACCATTGCCGGAAGTTCTCCTCCGGTCAGGACATAGTCCCCGATGGAGACGTAGTCTGTCACGATCTCTTCCAGGACACGCTCATCGATCCCTTCATAATGTCCGCACAAAAAGACCAGATCCTGCTCTTTTGCAAATTCTTCCGCCATAGGCTGTGAAAAAGTACTTCCCTGCGGTGTCAGATAGATCACTCTCGGCCGGTAACCGATCTGTTCTTTTACTGCCTCATAGGCTCCATAGACCGGTGCTGCCTGCATGCCGACCATGCCGGCTGCCTCCGTACGGTGTATCATCCACCTTATTATGCTTATTCGCAGCATAGTCACGGATGTCCGTTGCTTTCAGAGAAATATATCCCCGTTCGATCGCCCTGCCCATGATACTGGTATTCATTCCCTGCTCGATCATTTCCGGAAACAGTGTCAGTACGTGAAAATGCATGCTACACCAGCCCTTCCAGAAGATGCACTTTCATGCGGCCTTCTTCCACATCTACTTCCAGAATACACTGACGGATCGCCGGGATCAGGATCTCTTTTTCTTCTTCCGTCACTACCTGATAGACATCGTTTGCTCCGGTCTGGATCACATCATCCAGTGTGCCAAGAAATGCATCATCCTCGGTATAGACCTTAAGTCCGATCAGATCTGCGATAAAATACTCATTTTTCTTAAGTTTTACTGCATGCTCGCGTGTCACAAGCAGCGGACACTTTCTGTATTTTTCAATCTGATTGATATCATTATATTCTTTAAACTTCAGGATGACCATATTTTTGAAAAACTTGACACCTTCCACTTCCAGTTCCAGTTTTTCTCTTCCGGTATCCAGAAGCACTTTTTTCAGTTTTTTAAAACGTTTCGGATCGTCGGTTGTCGGAAATACTTTGACTTCCCCGTGAATACCATGTGTTGCCGTAATCACTCCGACCTGTAAAAATTCTTCCATGTTTCTCCTCCGGGTAAATTGAACAAAATGCGGGTTTTAACGCAGCATCCTGCAGCTTTTCAGCTACAGAATGTCCACTACAACTTTCTTGTCTTCCTTTGAGGCTGCAGCCTTTACAACTGCACGGATCGCTTTCGCGATTCTGCCCTGTTTACCGATTACTTTTCCCATATCGGATGGGGCAACTTTCAGTTCAACAACCGTTGTCTTTCCAGACTGCCTTTCCGTAACGGTAACTTCTTCCGGATTTTCTACAAGTGACTTAGCGATTACTTCTACTAATTCTTTCATCCTGCCACCTCTTATTTTTCAATACCGGCGATTTTGAAGAGCTTTCCTACTACCTCTGTCGGCTGTGCACCATTTGCCAGCCATTTCTTTGCCAGCTCCTCATCTACCTTGAATTCACTCGGTTCGATGTTCGGATTGTAGGTACCGATCTCCTCGATGAATCTTCCATCTCTCGGGGAACGAGAATCAGCTACAACGATTCTATAGAAAGGATTTTTCTTTTCTCCCATTCTTCTTAATCTGATCTTTACTGCCATTACTTTCACCTCCTCAGTATTTTTATATCTTTGATATCTATGAAAACCTGCCTTTGGCAGCTTCTCTGCATTCTTTATGTGCTAAAACGGAAGCTTGAACCTGCCGCGTTTTGCACCCTTGCCTCCCATCATACCAGGGAACTGTTTCATCATCTTGCGTGTCTGTTCGAACTGTTTGACCAGTTTGTTGACTTCGCTGATGTCCACACCTGCACCTTTTGCGATACGTTTCTTTCTGGAGGGATTTAACAGATCCGGATTGGAACGCTCTTTCGGTGTCATGGAGAGGATGATCGCCTCGATGCGTGCCATCTTGGACTCATCCACCGCAGCCTCGATATCTGCTGCTTTATTGCCAATACCCGGCATCATACTTAAGATACTGGATATGCCTCCCATATTTTTAACCTGAGCCATGCTCTCCAGATAATCATCGAAACCAAACTGTGCTTTTTTCAGTTTCTGTTCCATTTCTCTGGCTTTGTCTTCGTCGATATTTGCCTGTGCTTTCTCGATGAGCGTCATCACATCGCCCATGCCTAAAATCCTGGATGCCATACGCTCCGGATAGAACTGTTCCAGATCGGATAACTTCTCGCCCATACCAACATAGAGGATCGGTTTGCCGCAGGTTGCCTTGATCGAGAGTGCCGCACCGCCTCTGGTGTCTCCATCCAGCTTTGTAAGGATGACACCGTCAAGCTCAAGTTTTTGATTGAAGCTGTCTGCCACATTGACCGCATCCTGTCCGGTCATTGCATCCACCACCAGGATCGTCTGATCAACATGAACGGCTTCTTTGATGTTCTGTAACTCCTCCATCATCGCTTCATCGACATGAAGGCGTCCTGCTGTATCAAGGATCACGACATTAAATCCGTGACTCTTTGCATGTTCTACAGCTGCTTTGGCGATATTGACCGGGTTCTGTTTGTCTCCCATGGAGAAAACTTCCACACCCTGCTTCTCACCATTTATCTGAAGCTGCGTGATAGCTGCCGGACGATACACGTCACACGCTACCAGAAGCGGCTTTCTGCCTTTTGATTTGAATTTGCCTGCAAGTTTCGCAGTTGTTGTTGTCTTTCCGGCTCCCTGAAGACCTGCCATCATGATCACAGTAACTTCACTTGCCGGACGCAGTGCAATCTCCGTCGTCTCAGATCCCATCAGGTTTACCAGCTCGTCATTTACGATCTTGATCACCATCTGTCCCGGATTCAGTCCGTTCATCACGTCCTGACCGATTGCACGCTCCTGAACCGCTTTTATAAACTGCTTCACGACTTTAAAGCTGACATCCGCTTCCAGAAGAGCAAGCTTTACTTCTTTCAGTGCTGTCTTGACATCTGCCTCTGTCAGTCTTCCTTTGCCGCGAAGGTTTTTAAATATATTCTGCAGTTTATCCGATAAACTTTCAAATGCCATCGTAACCTCCACCGTCAGTCGGTTTTATAATTCTTTCAGCAGCTCATCCGAAATCTTCCTTACTTCTTCCGGATCATCTGCCGCCATCCTTATGGCTTCCACCTTTTCTTTCAGACTTACAAATCTCTCAACCAGATGCAGTTTTGTCTCGTAATCATCCAGGATATGTTCGCACCGTTTGATCAGATCGTGCACACCCTGTCTGCTGATTCCCTGATTCTCTGCAACTTCGCTGCAGGAAATATCGTTGAATACTACATCCTCGTATATTTTCTGTTGATGCTCTGTAAGCAGTTCACCATAAAAATCATACAATAATGTCTGCTCTAAAATCTTTTCCACTGCAATCACCTTGGTTATCATACACGAAAGAAGCCACCGTGTCAAGTATTTTTTCTTGACAGGATGGCTTTTTCTTTTTTTTTATTTCAGATCAGGCTGTTTTCTTCTTTTTTTCCGAAATTCCATAATCTTATTTACAATAAAAGCAATTGCAATCAAAATGAGTTCCGCAACGGTCTGCCACAGTCTGGATATAATAGAAATAATCACGGCATATTCTTTTGGCATAACAAGACCAAGTCCAAGCAGCATGATACCTTCCCTTACGCCAAGACCGGACGGTGCAAATACAGCAAGAATTCCGATGATACAGGACAGTCCGTAAATTCCGGCCACATAGAGAAACTCTGATGTCGGAACCGGATAGATGGAGCATACCAGCATATAGAATCCGACACCAACGACCAGCCAGTTACAGATAAACAGCAATACAACTTTGATCATCTGCCCATAGGTGATCGGAATCGAAAGATCTTTTTTCTTAATAAACCGTTCCAGAATTTTCAGGAAAAAGTTGATGATCTTCGGATTGATGCAGATGAAAAACAGAACAACCAGTCCTACCGTCATCCATTTATAATCATTGAGCAGATCATTTGGGAAAAAGAACAGCGAAATCAGAAACAAAAACGCTGCCCCAAGCAAAGTACAGATATTTTCAAGAAAAAAGCAGACCGTCACTTTTCGTATCGGTGCTCCTCCCTCTTCATATGCCGGCACACGGGCAAGCAGCATAAAGACTTTTCCCGGAATATATTTTCCCAGAATCGAGTAAAGATATGCTGTAATTGCCCGAAAATAGCCAATGGAACACTGGTTTAACTTTGTCATATAATGCCACAAAGATGCCAGTGTTACTTTATACAGGAAATAGAACAGTATCGCTCCTGTAAAAACTAGCCAGTTGATCTCAACATCCAGATTTTTATAAGAATCATAGTTTCTGTAAAAATAGCGAATCAGAAAAACAGCAACCAGCAGCAGAAATCCGATCTTTGCATATTTCATCCACTTCTTTTTTCCGCTTTTTCCTGTATGTTCCAGAATCTCCGATTCTTCTTTTTTGATCTGTGTATTTTCTTCCATGGTGATGACTCTCTTTCTAAAAACTCAGCAGTACACGAATAAAGCACATATAATAGTAAATAAAAATATATGGTATTTTCTGCAGTTTGTCATAATGTTCTTCCGAATAGATCCGGTTTTTTTCTGCCAGATGAAATGCCAGTCTGTGATTCCATCTGCAGGCGTCATCTGCTATAAGTTCTGCCTTTTTTCCTTTTTTCCCAAGATATGCTTTTTTTGCCGGTGCACAGGTAAATTTAAAGACAAGTGCACGTTTCTGACTGCGTATCATATCACGGTCACTGATATGAGAATCACAGATAACTCCTGCTTTCACTGCCTCCTGATAAATGTGATACGTTTTCATATTGCGAATGACACAACTGGTATGTTTGATCGGATTTCCCTTCATCTCTTTCAGCCAGATATCACCAAAGCTGATATCTGCTGCCAGGGCAAAATGATCCTGACAGGTCATACAGCTTCTTTTTTCAAAAAAGTAAGCGTTTTTATAAGCACAGATTGTCTTAGTATAAGAAAACGTTTTCTCCGTCCCATCTTCATATATAACAGAAGACTGTCCTCTCCAGTGCCCTCTTCTATAGAAAAGTCTTACTGCATGATCCAGTGTGACATGAGACTGCTCCAGCGAAAGTAAAGTCGCTTTTTTGGAATGATTCCCGCTGCAGTACAAGCCCAGTTTAAAAGCAATCTTTTCTTCTAATTCCGGCTCCTTTTTCATCGCAGCATCCAGCCCTCTTAACATACATGGTGTCATGACTACTGCAATCTTTCCTTTAAACGTACGTACCATATCCAGATGTTTCAAAAGCGGCATATTCATATAAATACTTGAAGAAGCACTTCGGATCTCTTTCTCCGTCGTTGCAATAAATGTATCATAAGAAAGCTGTCCGTCGCAGATTTTTGTCCTGGTAACCCAGGCTCCGTCAATTCTTCCTGTTTTCAGTAAATAGCATAAAAATGCGGTTACCATACCGCCGGACGCTGCCTGGGCACGGATTGTTTCATCTGCGGCATAACCTTTTCGGCATGCGATATGTTTTCCAAGATATTTATCCGGATTTTTGTAATCCAGCATCTGTTTTCCGTGATATGGCTGTTCCACAATCCGATCAATAATTTCAGAGGCATATACCATATTTTTCAGAGAACTCTGAATCACTTCATCATAATGTTTTTCCAGTTTCCTTCGAATGGTGTCTTCATCTGATATAAATTTATCAAACTCTTTCCGCAAAGACTCTGTTGTCAGATTTGAAAAATCAATTGCATACTGACCAAGATCAAAAAAATCCAGAACTTCCTGATACTTATGGCTCCATCCGACCAGAAGTAATTTGGTAATTTCTCTTCTGTTGTGGTGCTCCCGATTTCATTGTAATGGAATCTGGATGCAACCAGGAACCGGCATGTTCCGATGTAGGCACGGATCTCCTCCGCATCCATTTCCTTATGATACCACCTTACCATTTCTTTGTTTTTCACACCGGCATAAACTGCATCGCAGATGGGAAGGTCGTTATTCCTTGGCTTCTGACTGTTGATTCTTGCACCGTTTGCAATAATCAGCACATTCCAGCCGTCCTGATTCAGCTGATCGATAAAATCTGTCATGATCTGCTGATAATCAATGCCCAGTTTGTTACATTTTTTCTGTACAACAGAACTGACAGAAAGACCGATTACCTTTTCATTAAAAAAAGAATCATCCTGAACTTCTTTTTCTATCTTCTCAAGAACCTTTGGATCATCTGCCATTGTAAATGCTCCGTCTGCACAAAGTTTTACATTTTTTTCAACACCGATCTCTTTTAAATTTTCCAGCGTACCTTTTCCTCTTGCACAGATCAGCTGCATCTTCGGCAGAATCCATTTTGCAAGGAAGCGGTTCCAGAAAGAATGAAACGTTCCCATCGCCTGTGAATACTTCATAACAGGAACTCCCATAAGCATCGGAACTGCGGCACATACAAATGCATAAGTGTTCATAATAAAACCTCTGCTGTCAACAAAAGAAATCCCTGCTTCATCCAGAACAACATCTGTATTATAATATGCCTTTAAAATCTTGTTTTTCAGTAAAAGTCTTTTAATCGGCGGACAAAAATGAAAAACCTTATAAAGAACTGCCAGTGGAAATGCAATAAACAGCAGCTGCTCTGGTTTGCACGAAACAATCTTAATAAAACCCATGGTGATCTGTTTCTTATCTTCCTGTGGATATACAGACATCAGATTAATATTCAGCCGTTCTCCATATTTTTCATACAGCTGACGAATTGAGCTTTGCAGCATCGCTGCTGCCCCTTTATTTCCGCTGTAACTGGCTGCCGTAATAGCGATCACGACATCTCTCATATCATACTCCTTCCTTTTGTCACTCTGCACATGATTTCAAGGATACTCCCTGTTTTTCCAGTGCCTCTTTTAATTTATTTCCCTTGACATAGACGATGTCACCTTTTCTGCTGTAATCTTCATCTGCAAACAGATAATAAGAGCCTGTCTGAAGTGCTTCTTCTGATGGCAGCTTTTTTGCAATCACAAAAACATTGTCTACATTCTTATAACTCTGATACTTATGATCCATGAGATGATAATTCACCAGACGAACCTGATAAGATTTAAGTGGTGCTGCCGTTTGTTCTACCCAAACATTCGGATATTCTTTATACACATCGCCAAGCAGTTCTATCTTTTCCGCAGCGGCATGAATCCTGTTTTCTCTGACATTATTTTCAGATATTGTAATGTTTTGAATATTATAACCATACAATAACATGGATATCATCAATATCATCACGCATGTCTGATATTCCTTTTTTCTGTAGCATAAAAATAAAAGCAATAAAAAGCCTGCAAACATCAGTCCTGCAAAAAGGATCACCCCATGGGATACCTGACCGCTGAACATCAGCTTTTTCGCATCTGTTTTAACAAAGGTTCCCAGCATTCCCATATATTTTCTTACATAACTCTGATTATTCAGCCGGGGAGCTGTAATTTTGGCGAATGCAGCAAATATGATGCTGTAAAAGAGCACAGAAACGATCTTGGAACGAATTCCAAAAAGATCTTTCCTCCAGATCAGCACATACAGCCCAAGCAAACATAAAATGCCAAACGCACAACATACATAACGGTCATATACAATGCGGTCAATACGGATTCTTGCCGATCCATATAAATTTTTCTTTACATTCTTCAGAAAAAAAACGGTTCCCAGGACAAAGCTTCCCACATAAGATAATCCTCCAAAAACAGCAAGCATACGTTCTGCCGGTGTAATGTTTATCTTTGAGCGGCGAAAAATCCCGCAAAAGACTAACACGCAGGCAATCAATCCCACACACACCAGTCCAAGTGTAGGTGCAAAAGAATTCATCAGCCATCCGGTTGCCATGATAATATAAGATTTGATTCCTTTTATAGTGAACAGTAACCGAATTGACTGGATTGGTATCCCGGTCGCATGTGCTGCCCCGGTTCCCCAGATTGTATACTTGAAAAATCTTGCCAGAATTTTATCCAATATAAGAAACGGTACTATGCTGGCAAAAAATGGAAGCAATGGAATTCGATAATCTTTTTCTTTTTTAAAAAGTAAAAGAAAAACAACCGCTATTGTAACTGCTATCACAGTAACAATCCCTCTGCTGTGGCTTGCATATGCATATACTGCTGCAAAGCTTAACAAGACCGTATACTGGCATTTTCTTTTTTTCGTATCCGCATACATAGTATTTAAAATCAACAATATACATACCCAGTTCATCACGATCAGCATAACATCGCCTCTCAGGTAAATCGCCTGGAACATCACACTGCTGATCATCGTCGAAGCTGCTGCCAGAAGTGCTGCTGATCTTTCTTTTTGAATTTTCAGATATCGTCTGGCAATATAATAGGAAATCACCGGTGTTACCGACATAAGCAGTGCATTGATCAGCGAAACTGCTTTATAAATCTGCACGCCTTTTTTTAACAGAAAAAATGGAATACACCACACAAGTGCCATTCCATATCGATAATAAAATCCACCATTACTGAGAACTCCGGTTCCCCAGTTTCTTCCGGAGAGCAATGCTGCGTTTGCCAGCGTGCCCATTTCATCGACAGCCGTGTTCGTACTCAGACATAATGCCGGCACTCCCATAAGCACCAGCATTACCGCAAACAGTGAGATCATACAAATCTTGTCCTGTTTTGTCATTGTCATTTTATTTTTCCTCTTTCTCTCTGTCATAATCCAGCCTGCGTGCATGATACTGTACATCTTCCAGAATCTTGCGGTTTGCCGCAATGATGTCTGCCAGCAGTCCGATCACACCGGCCTGGAAGCCCATCAACATCAGGATACTTGCAAGGATCAGGGACTGCACATGACCGTTTCCGGATCCTGCCGCATAATAGAACAGAAATCGTACACCAAGCAGTGCTCCGCAAAGAAAGAGCACACTGCCGATCCCGAGAAAGAACCGCAGCGGTTTGTACATCATAAAGGAACGGACGATTGTCACCATGGAACGCTTCACATAACCAAACATACTGGAAAACAGTCTGGATTTACGAAGCTCCGGATTGGTACGGATCGGCACCGACTCCATTGCCATTCTGGTGCGTCCTGCCTGGATGATCGTCTCCAGGGTGTAGGTATATTCATTTGTTACATTCAGACGCATCGCTGCGTCACGGCTATAAGCACGGAAACCGCTCGGTGCGTCAGGAATATCGGATTTGGATGCCACACGCACGGTCCAGCTTCCGAAATGCTGAAGCTTTTTCTTGAGCGGTGAAAAATGCTCAGTATCATCGATCGGGCGTTCACCGATCACAATATCTGCCTTTTCCTCCAGGATCGGACGCACCAGTTTTTCGATGTCATCTCCGCAGTACTGATCATCGGCATCAGTATTGACAATGATATCCGCACCGTTTCGCAGGCAGGCATCCAGCCCTGCCATGAACCCCTTTGCCAGTCCGCGGTTCGTCCGGAAATTGACTACATAGTTCACGCCCCAGTTTTTTGCAACCTTGACGGTATCGTCACGGCTTCCGTCGTTGATGATCAGATACTCGATCTCATCGATCCCGTCGATATGTTTTGGCAGATGATTCAGTGCAATTTCCAGCGTCTGTGCCTCGTTATAACATGGCACCTGTATAATTAATTTCATCATTTATCTCTCCTCATTTTTCCTTAGTCCCTGAAATACAGATCTCTTGTATAGACTTTATCCATGACATCCGCAATCTCATCACTGCAGCGGTTGGCAAGGATCACATCGCTCATTTCTTTAAATTCCTTAAGATCACGGATCACACGGGAGTTAAAGAACGTTTCTTCTTTCATTGCCGGCTCATATACAACCACTTCGATCCCCTTCGCCTTGATCCGCTTCATAACTCCCTGGATCGAACTCTGGCGGAAGTTGTCTGAATTGGTTTTCATCGTCAGGCGGTATACGCCTACAATCTTTGGATTTTTTTCAATAATGCGCTCTGCAATAAAATCTTTTCTGGTACGGTTTGCTTCTACGATCGCTGCCACTATGTTATTTGGGACATCATGATAGTTTGCAAGCAGCTGTTTGGTGTCCTTTGGAAGACAATATCCGCCATATCCAAAAGACGGATTATTATAATGCGTGCCGATACGAGGGTCCAGTCCTACTCCTTCAATGATCTGTCTGCTGTCAAGCCCTCTTACCTCTGCATAAGTATCCAGTTCATTGAAAAATGCAACACGCATGGCAAGGTAGGTGTTTGCAAACAATTTGACTGCCTCAGCTTCCGTAAGATCGGTAAAGAGTGTCGGGATCTCCTGCTTGATCGCCCCTTCCTGAAGAAGTGCGGCAAATGCATGTGCCTTGTCACGCTGATTCTCCGGCGATCCGACAATAATACGGGAAGGATACAGATTATCATACAGTGCATGTCCTTCTCTTAAAAATTCCGGTGAGAACAGAATATGGTCTGTATGGTATTTTTCACGGATTCCTTTTGTATAGCCGACCGGAACCGTTGATTTAATCACCATCACGGTATCCGGATTCACCTTCTGTATCAGTTCGATCACCGTTTCGATCGAAGATGTGTCGAAATAATTTTTTCTTCGATCGTAGTCCGTCGTTGCAATGATAACAAAATCAGCATCCTTATAAGCTTTTTCTGCATCTGTCGTTGCTGTCAGGTGCAGATCCCTCTTGCCAGAAATTCTTCGATTTCTCTGTCTACGATCGGTGACTTCCCTTTATTGATCAGATCAATCTTGCTTTGCAGGATATCGACTGCCCACACATCATTGTGCTGGGAGAGCAGCAGGGCATTGGAAAGCCCTACATATCCCGTTCCCGCTACTGCTATTTTCATATTGCTCCCCTCCTTTTAAAGATTCGGGCGAATCACTTTCGGATTATAGCCATGCTCTTTGAGGGCATTGACGATGCGCTCTTTGTGATCCGTTCCAAATGCTTCCAGTGTGATCTTCAGCTCTACGGCTGCATTGCGGTTCGTGCTTACAAACTGATTGTGATCCAGTTTGATGACATTTCCCTGTTCATTTGCAATAACGGTTGCCACACGAACCAGCTCTCCTGCTTTGTCCGGAAGCAGAACAGATACGGTAAAGATACGGTCTCTCTGGATCAGGCCTAACTGTACAACAGAAGACATCGTGATCACATCCATGTTTCCGCCGCTTAAGATCGATACCACTTTTTTGTCTTTCACATCCAGATATTTCAGGGCTGCCACGGTCAGAAGTCCGGAGTTTTCTACGATCATCTTGTGATTTTCAACCATGTCAAGGAAAGCAACGATCAGATCATCATCTTCGATGGTGATGATGTCATCAAGATTTTTCTGCAGATACGGGAACACATTTTTACCAGGTGTCTTAACAGCCGTGCCGTCTGCGATCGTATTGACATTTGGCAGTGTCACAACTTCTCCTGCCTGAAGGGAAGCTTTCATGCAGGCTGCCCCTGCCGGTTCCACACCGATCACGCGGATGTTCGGGTTGAGCATCTTAGCCAGTGTGGAGACACCGGTTGCCAGTCCGCCTCCTCCGATCGGAACAAGGATATAATCAACCAGCGGCAGTTCTTTGATGATCTCCATTGCAATCGTTCCCTGACCGGTTGCAACAGCCGGATCATCGAACGGATGGATAAAGGTATAGCCTTCTTTTTCTGCCAGTTCCAGTGCATAGGCACAGGCCTCATCATAGACATCTCCATAGAGAACCACTTCTGCGCCGTAGCTCTTGGTGCGGTTTACTTTGATCAGCGGTGTGGTTGTCGGCATAACGATCACTGCCTTTGCACCAAACTCTTTTGCTGCATAGGCAACGCCCTGTGCATGGTTTCCTGCGGAGGCTGTAATCAGACCTTTCTGTCTCTCTTCTTCGCTCAGTGTGCTGATTTTATAGTAAGCACCTCTTACTTTATAAGCACCGGTTGTCTGCATATTTTCCGGTTTCAGATAAATTTTGTTTCCTGTCTGCTCACTGAAATATTTACTGTAGATCAGCTTTGTCTCCTGTGTTGCTTTTTTTACGATTTCTGAAGCTTCTTCAAATTTGTCTAATGTAAGCATGTCTTTACTCCTCTTCTTCTGAATCTTTCACATCAAAAAGTGCATTTACGAACTCGTCTGCATCGAATTTCTGCAGATCGTCAATACTCTCTCCCACGCCAATATATTTCACCGGGATACCAAGTTCGGAATGGATGGCAACGGCGATACCGCCTTTGGCTGTTCCATCCAATTTGGTAAGAATGATTCCGGTAATATCAGCAATCTCAGAAAACTGTCTTGCCTGTGCAAGTGCATTCTGACCGGTTGTACCGTCCAGCACAACCAGTGTCTCGCGGTAAGCTTCCGGATATTCCCGGTCGATCACACGGTTGATTTTTCCAAGCTCTGCCATAAGATTCTTTTTATTATGAAGTCGTCCTGCCGTATCGCAGAGCAATACATCTGCATGACGTGCTTTGGATGCCTGGATCGCATCGTATACAACGGCTGCCGGATCCGATCCTTCCTGTCCGGAAATGATCTCCACTCCTGCACGGTGTGCCCATTCGGTCAGCTGTTCTCCGGCTGCCGCACGGAACGTATCGGCTGCCGCCAGAATTACTTTCTTTCCCTGGTCTTTTAATTTTCCTGCCAGTTTTCCGATGCTGGTTGTCTTACCGACACCGTTGACTCCGATCACCAGAACAACGGACTGACGGTTTTCAAACTCGTACGCCGTCTCACCGACATTCATCTGGGCTTTGATGCTGTCGATCAGAAGCTGTTTGCAGGCAGAAGGCTCTTTGATGTGCTGCTCTTTCACCTTCTGTTTCAGATCTTCTATAATCGCGGTTGTCGCATTGATCCCGAGATCTCCCATGATAAGGATTTCTTCGATCTCCTCATAAAAATCCTCATCTATTGCGGAAAATCCGCTGAAAATAGAATCAATACCGGAAACGATATTGTTTCTTGTCTTGGTCAGTCCTTCTACCAGGCGCTTAAAAAATCCTTTTTTCTCACCCATCTTCTTTCCTTTCTCACTGATCCAGTGCCTCTTCGATCAGATTTACCGATACCAGTGCAGAGATTCCTTTTTCCTGCATCGTGATGCCATACAGCCGATCGGCCGCTGCCATCGTTCCGCGTCTGTGTGTAATAATAATAAATTGTGTATTTTTTGTCAACTTGTGCAGATAATTTGCATAGCGGCTGACATTCGCCTCATCCAGTGCCGCCTCGATCTCATCCAACAAGACAGAACGGGGACGGTTTGAGGTGCTGGATAGCAAAAAGCAGGGCGATCGCCGTTAAGGCCTTCTCGCCTCCGGAGAGCTGCATCATATTCTGCAGTTTTTTGCCCGGCGGCTGAGAGATGATCCGGATGCCTGCCTCCAGAATATCTTCATCATCCACAAGCTCCAGCGTTCCTTTGCCGCCTCCGAACAATTCACGAAAAGCTTTGTCAAATTCCACCTGGATCCTGGCAAAATTCTCCCGGAACTGCTTCCGCATCCCTTCATCCAGCTCCAGAATGATCTCTTCTAAAGCTTTCTCTGCTTTGATGAGATCATCGTGCTGATTCTGAAGAAATCCATGCCGCTGTGACATCTCTTTGTAATCTTCGATCGCATTGACGTTGATGTTGCCCATCTGGCGGATCGCTGCTTTGATCTCCTCGATCCGTTTTCTGGTCTGCTTCTGATCCATGCCGTTTTCGTTCCGGAACGCAGCAGCTTCCGAAGGTGTCACCTGATATTCATCCCAGATCTGACTGATCCGCTCTTCTTTTTGATTTTCAAGCTTTTCCTGCATGGATGCAAGCCGGAAGTTTTCTTTGTCCAGATCTGCGATCTGCCCGGAAAGCTCCTCCCGCCTTGTAAAAAAGGTTTTCTGTGCCGCACTTTTCTCTTCTTTTTGTGCCTGAAGCTTCTGCAGCTGCCTGCCATGATCGCGTCCATGGTCTTTCGTACCTGCAATGCGGCTTTCAATCTGCCGGATCTGTGCTTCTTTTTCTGCAATGACATCCAGACTTTCCCGCTTTTTCTGCCCGATCTCTTTTTCTTCTTCCCTTAGATTTCGGATTTCTTTTTCGATACGTTTGAGATTCTGCCCTGCAAATTCTTCTTTCTGTCCGGCATTTGCAAGCTCCAGATGCAGCTTTTCAATACGGGCGTTCTGCTGCTCCAGCTCCGCCCTCTGGACTTCCTGTTCTTTCTGCCATCCCAGGATCTGTTCCTGCAGCTGTGCTTCTCTTTTTTCAGACTCTTTCACAGCTTCTTCGATCTGTTCTTTTTCCCGGCTGATCTGCTTTAATTCGCCGTCTAACTGGGCAGATTCTTCCTGAAGCCTTGTCAGCTCTTCTTTGGATTCTTCCCGTTTTTCTTCCATCTGGCGGATCTCCATGCGTGCCGTATTCTGAGAAACATAGGCTTTCTGAAGCTTTTCATTCAGAATTACAACTGTTTCGCGATGTTCATTCCTTTTTTTTCGGTTTTCATCGACTTCCAGCTGCAATTCTTTCCATTCTTTTTCCAGTGCCTGTACTTTCTTTTGCAGCTCTTCAACTTCTCTTCTGCGTCCCAGAAGATTGCTGCTGTTGCGGTAGGCACCACCTGTCATGGAACCGCCCGGACTTAAAGACTCTCCTTCCAGCGTAACGATCCGCAGAGAATGGTGATATTTCCTGGCAGCTGCGATCGCATGATCCATATTGTCTGCGACAAGTGTCCTGCCAAGAAGGTATTCCACCAGTGCACGGTATTTCTCTTCTGTCCGGACCAGAGTGCTCGCAACGCCCAAAATCCCCGGCTCTTTCACGGCATCTTTGTTTCCTGCATTTCCTTTTCTTCCGATGGCAGTCAGCGGAAGGAAGGTAGCCCGGCCATATTTGCCACGTTTCAGAAATTCGATCATGCGTTTTGCGGTCTCTTCCCTGTCCGTCACAATATTCTGTATACTGCCGCCAAGTGCCGTCTCGATTGCCGTCTCATAAGAAGATTCTACTTTGATCAGATCGGCTACAACGCCGAGGATCCCCGGATTTTTGTCTTTCTGCTCCATCACCTTCCGGATACTGTTTCCGTATCCATCATAGCGTTCTGTTAAATTGCTCAGTGTCTCAAACCTTGATTTCTCCCGGTGATAGAAAGACTGTTTTTGTTCCAGTTCCCGGTTCTGCTCTGCCAGTTTCTGCTGGATCTGTTCAATCTTATCTTCCTGCTCTTTGCTCTTCCGAAGCTGTTTTTCAATCTCTTCCGACACCGTTTCGTAGGCAGTCTGATATTCCTGAAGCGTCTCCTGCCATCTAGCATCTTCGCTGCCGATCCGAAGGAGCTTTCCGGTTACTTCTGCTTTTCGGATCTGCATCTGTTCCTGCATGGTATCGTATCGCTGAACATTTCCTTTCACCGAAGCACGCTGATTCAAAAGTGAAATGATTTCATTTTTCCCGTCCTCGATCTGCATTTCCAGATGGGAGAGCATCGCCGTTGTCGCATCCGCTTCCAGGCGATAGTCCGCTTCCGTCAAAGAAACCTGCTCCTGTTTTTCCTTTGCAAGCAAAAACGCCTGTTCTTCCGCTTTTCTCTGTTTTTCTTTTCTGGAAAGTTCGCTCTCGATCACGCTCTTTCGCTCTTTTAAGCGGACTTCCTGATCCTCCTGTGCCCGGATCTGCTCTTTCAGGACTTCGATCTGACCGGTGAGCTGCTGGTGGAGCAACTGACTTTGCCGCTCCTGTTCCCGGATCTGCTCGATCCGCTCTTCCAGCTCCTCGATCGCTTTTTCTTCTGTTTCATAATGGATGCGGATCGTCTCGTATTCTTTCTTTATATCAGAAAGCTGTTCTTCTGCAATCTTTCGTTTTTCATCCAGATTCGCAAGTTCTGCTTTCCGCTGCTCCATTTCCAGCAGAAATAGATGCAGATCGATCTTTTTTAATTCTTCTTTTTTCTTCAGGTAGATCTTTGCCTGTTCTGCCTGATGCTGAAGCGGAACCAGCTGACGCTGAAGTTCCGAGAGAATATCGTTTACGCGGACAAGGTTCGCTCTTTCATCCTCCAGCTTTTTCACGGCTGCCGCTTTTCTTCGTTTGAACTTGACAATCCCGGCTGCCTCATCAAACAATTCTCTTCGATCTTCCGGTCTGCCGCTTAAGATCTTTTCAATCTGTCCCTGGCCGATGATGGAGTAACCCTCTTTTCCGATACCGGTGTCGTAGAAAATCTCCTGAATATCTTTCAGACGGCAGGAAGTTCCGTTTAAACGATATTCGCTCTCGCCGGAGCGGTAGACGCGGCGGCTGACCGTCACTTCCTCATAATCCACCGGCAGTTTGTGGTCGGCGTTGTCCAGTGTGATCGAAACCGACGCAAAGCCGAGCGGTTTTCGATTTTCCGTACCGGAAAAAATCACATCCTGCATGTTGCTTCCTCGCAGCTGTCTGGCACTCTGCTCACCAAGTACCCAGCGAACCGCATCTCCTACGTTGCTCTTTCCGCTTCCGTTTGGCCCTACGATCCCGGTAATACCATTATGAAATTTAAAATCAATCTTGTTTGCAAATGATTTGAATCCCTGGATCTCAAGACTCTTTAAATACATGTCTCAGGCATTTCCTTTCAGTTTGATAATGGCACGGTAAGCGGCTTCCTGCTCTGCGGCTTTCTTGGTCCTTCCCGTTCCTTCGCCCAGTGTCTTGTCTCCCACTACCAGACTTACCACAAATTTCTTGTCATGATCCGGTCCGATCTCTCCTGTCAGCACATACTCGATCTCTTTGCCTTTATAGTCACTCTGCACGATCTCCTGCAGAATAGTCTTGCTATCATAAAAGAGTTTTTTATGTTCGATATCCTTTAGAATAAATTTATGGATAAACTCCTTTGCACTAGCAAAACCACCATCCAGATAGATAGCTCCTATTACACTCTCCATAGCATCAGATACGATAGAATCCCGGTTTCTTCCGCCTGTCCGCTCTTCTCCCTTGCCAAGGAAAAGATAGCTTCCGAGGCTGATCTCGTGCGTACACAGTGCCAGCGTCGGTTCACATACAATGCTGGCACGGAGTTTTGTCATTTCGCCCTCAGCCATATCCGGGTAATTGTAAAATAAATACTCACTGCTGATGATCTCCAGAACCGCATCGCCAAGAAACTCCAGACGTTCATTGTCTTTGAGTCCTTCGTGCCTGTGTTCGTTTGCATAAGAACTGTGTGTGAGAGCCTGCTTAAACAAGGTCTTATCTTTGAAGGTATAGCCAATCTTTCCTTCCAGCTCTTTTAAATCTTTTGTCTGTTTCATCTTGTTCCTCGCTTTCTGTTTCAGGTCGGATATACACGCAGAGATTACCCAGCGACACCTTCCCATCCCATCAGTTATCGTCAGACCCCTTTTAATTTAATGCACTTTTGATTGCTTCTACTGCATCACCGACAGAAACGATCTTTTCTGCTTCTTCATTTGGAATCTCGATATCGAATTCTTCTTCAATCCCCATGATAATCTGGAAAACATCCAGGGAATCTGCACCAAGTTCATCTACAAAGGTGGTATCCAGCGTAATTTCGTTTGCATCTACGTTTAACACTTCTGCGATGATTTTTGCTAACTTTTCAAATTCCATAATAAAATTACCTCTCTTATCCTTTTGGTCTTCTTTTATAATATTTTCTCTGATTTTCTGATTGATCCTGTTTGTAGACTGTGGACACTGAAGGGATGGGTTTTCCACTTCCACTGCCTTTGAACTTCCGTGTGTCTTTACGACCAGTCCGTTCAAACCTAAAAGCGGTGCTCCGCCATACTGGCTGGCATCAAAAGATTTGAGCGTTTCTTTCAATGCAGGTTTTACCAGTAATGCACCGATTTTGGAACGCAGGCTTGTCATCATGCCCTGCTTGACTTTACTGATTAGAGTTGCACCGACACCTTCGTAAAGTTTCAGGATCACGTTTCCCACGAACGCCTCACAGACGATCACATCGCACACTCCCTGCGGAATGTCGCGTGCCTCCACACTTCCGATAAAATTGAGCTCTTTGCATTCTTTGAGCAATGGAAACGTCTCTTTTACAAGTGCATTGCCCTTTTCCTCTTCCGCACCGATGTTGACCAGCCCGACTCTCGGATTTTTGACTCCCATAACATTTTCCATGTAGATGGAACCGATCTTTGCAAACTGCACCAGATGGGAAGGTCTGGCATCCACGTTTGCCCCACAGTCGATCAGGAGAGAAACTCCGTTCTTTGTCGGAATAAGCGGTGCCAGCGGCGGTCTTTCAATTCCTTTGATCCTGCCAACGATCACCTGACCTCCTACAAGGATCGCTCCGCTGCTTCCTGCAGAAACAAACGCATCTGCTTCTTTCTGCTTGACCATATTCATACCTTTTACGATCGAAGAATCTTTTTTCCTGCGAATTGCCATGACAGGCGGTTCGGCCGTTTCGATCACTTCTTCGGTATGCACGATCTCCAGCCTTTCTTTTGGAAAGGTGTATTTTGAAAGCTCGGCTTCGATCACCGGCTTTCTTCCCGTCAGGTAGATAAAAATATCTTCTCTGGCGTTCAGTGCTTCTACGGCACCTTTGACGATTTCTCCGGGTGCGTTGTCTCCGCCCATGGCATCTACAACCACCCTGACCATATCCTGCATAGTTTTTCCTCCTGTTGCAATTCCTAATATACTAGAGTGCGATATAAAAATCAACCTAAAATTTTTGCAGATCCTTTCATAAAAAATCAGGGACCAAACAACATCAAATTGTTCAATCCCTGATTCTATAGCATTTATGCAATTAGTCTTCAACTGCAACGATTTCTTTTTTGTTATATGTTCCGCAGTTTTTGCAAACTCTGTGAGACATCATCAGTTCACCACATTTGCTGCATTTTACCAGATTCGGAGCAGTCATTTTCCAGTTTGCTCTTCTCTTGTCTCTTCTTGCTTTGGAAGATTTATTCTTTGGACAGATTGACATGGCTTACACCTCCTTAAATTTATTGAAGATATCACGGATCTGTGCCATTCTGGGATCTAAATCTGTATGATCACAGTCGCAGGTCCCATGATTCAGATTCTTACCGCATATACTGCAGATTCCTTTACAGTCCTCTTTGCACAGCACACGAAGCGGCCAGTTCACCAGAATCTCGCTGTAGACCAGCTCATCCACATCCAGGTCATATCCATGTATATACGCGCATTCATCGAGCGCTTCCCGTCGTTCTTCTTCGGTAAGATTCATGTCGATTTTCTTCTCAAAATCAAGCTCAAACTCTACCGGAACTTCCTCCAGGCAACGTCCGCAGGGAATCAGAATCGTAAGATCCATCCCGCCCTGTATTAACAGATTCCGCTTTCCTTTGTTCGTAAGAACCAGTGAAACCGGAGTCTTTCGGGTAATCGGATACTTGCCGAGCTTCATCTCAAATGTATCCGGACCGAAGTCTGCATCTACCCGCAGTATCTTTCCATCGTCTTTCAGTACATCGTTTAAAGCGATCTGCATAATATCCTCCTATCCACGCCTAAACTATTATATCCGTGCATCTGGCATTTGTCAACCCATTTTTTTGTTTCAGGTCGCACGCATGCAAGACCCGGCACGCGATCCTGTCAGTCCAGGCAATAAGAAACTGCCGCAAATCTCTTTGCAGCAGTTTCTTCTATTAAAAATATAAAATGATGCTAGGGTCAAAAGGTCTAAATCCACATGAGCTTGCTCATAGGTGGATGAAAGACCTTGGGACCCGCCCCACTATGAGCATAAAAGCGGGATGATAATCCCACGATATGCGAATACTGGGGTGCTATGTGCCAGTGGCACATGTTTAGCACCGACCGAAGCGGAGCGTAGAAAGGATTGTGGGAGTGCAACGCACGGAACAATCCGTAGGCATCATAGTTGGAGACTTTTGCCACTCATTGATGTATACGAATTATTCCGTACTCCCACAATTATACCAGAGCAACGGTCTCGCGGCAGATAGCCAGCTCTTCGTTTGTCGGGATAACTGCTACTTTTACTTTAGAGTCAGCAGCAGAGATCACGCAGTTGTCACCGCTCTTTGCATTTGCTTCTGCATCCAGAGTGATGCCAAGGTAACCCAGGTAGCTGCAGACTTTTTCACGTACAAGACCTACGTTCTCACCGATACCTGCTGTAAATGCGATCGCATCTACACCATTCATAGCTGCTACATAAGAACCAACATATTTTGCCACGCGATAGCAGAATACTTCGATTGCTGCGATCGCACGTTTGTTGCCTTCTTTTGCACCTGCTGTCAGGTCACGGAAATCACTTGACAGTCCGGAAATACCTTCCAGACCGGATTTTTTATTCAGAACGTTCATAACGCCTGCGATGTCCAGGTTTTCTTTCTTTGCAATGTATTCCATGATCGCCGGATCGATATCACCGGAACGTGTACCCATTACCAGACCTTCCAGCGGAGTCAGACCCATGGAAGTATCTACGCACTTGCCGTCTTTTACGGCACTGATGGATGCACCGTTTCCAAGGTGGCATACGATGATCTTGGAGTTTTCCAGATCCATACCGAGGAATCTTGCTGTTTCTTTGGATACAAAGCTGTGAGAGGTTCCGTGGAAACCATATCTTCTCACTTTGTAGTTCTCATAATATTCATATGGCAGACCATACAGATATGCTTTTTCCGGCATAGTCTGATGGAAAGCGGTATCAAATACAGCTACCATCGGTACGCCTGGCATCAGCTCTTTACATGCATTGATACCGATCAGGTTTGCCGGGTTGTGCAGCGGTGCAAGGTCGTTACACTGTGCAACTGCTTCCAGAACCTCGTCTGTGATCACAACGGAAGAAGCAAATTTCTCGCCGCCGTGTACGATACGGTGACCGACTGCATTTACTTCTGACAGGCTCTTGATCGCACCTGTTTTGTCGTTTACCAGTGCATCCAGTACCATCTGGATTGCTTCTTTATGTGTTGGCATGGCTGCCTCTGTGATCTCTTTGTCGCATCCGGCTTTCTGGTATACCAGTCTTCCGTCAATACCGATTCTCTCGCAGAGACCTTTTGCCAGAACTTCTTCTGTATCGGAGTTGATCAGCTGATATTTCAGAGATGAACTTCCGCAGTTGATAACTAATACGTTCATTTTAACATCCTCCTGATATGTAAATCTTATTATTTAGCCAGACACTGTACGGCTGTGATCGCTACAACACCTACGATGTCTTCTGCAGAACATCCTCTGGACAGGTCATTGACCGGTGCTGCGATACCCTGTGTGATTGGTCCGTAAGCTTCTGCTTTTGCCAGTCTCTGTACCAGTTTGTAGCCGATGTTTCCTGCATCCAGATCCGGGAAGATCAGAACGTTTGCTTTGCCTGCGATGTCGCTGCCCGGTGCTTTGGAAGCTCCTACGCTCGGAACGATTGCTGCATCCAGCTGGAACTCTCCGTCCAGTTTCAGATCCGGATACTGCTCTTTTGCAAGTCTGGTAGCTTCTACAACTTTATCAACATCTGCATGTTTTGCACTGCCTTTTGTAGAATGAGAAAGCATTGCTACGATCGGCTCTTTCTCTACCAGCAGTTCGAAAGAATCTGCAGAAGATACTGCGATTGCTGCCAGCTCTTCCGGATTCGGATTCTGGTTCAGACCGGAATCTGCAAAGATAAAGGTACCGTCTGCACCGTATTCGCAATTCGGAACGACCATCAGGAAGAATGCGGATACCAGTTTTGTTCCTGGTTTTGTTTTCAGGATCTGCAGACACGGACGCAGTGTATCAGCGGTAGAATGGCATGCACCGGATACCATACCGTCTGCATCGCCCATTTTTACCATCATTACGCCATAGTACAGATACTGGTTTAACAGGATTTCTTTTGCCTGTTCCGGTGTCATGCCTTTTTTCTGACGCAGCTCAACCAGCTTGTCGATGTAAGCCTGTGTTCTGTCGGAAGTAGCCGGGTCAACAACTACGGCTCCTGTCAGATCCAGTCCTTCGCTTCCTTTTTTCACTGCTTCTTCGCTTCCGACCAGAATGATCTTTGCGATTCCCTCTTTCAGGATCTGTGCTGCTGCTTCATATGTTCTGCGATCCTCGGTTTCCGGTAATACGATCGTTTTGTTTGCTGCTTTTGCTCTTTCTTTGATTACGTCAATAAATCCCATGATTTCTGACTCCTTTCAGTATAATTCATTTCCATTCACAGTCTGTAATTTCACAGTGCCTGACTGTCCGTTTCGTTACAGACTGCGTTTACTTTCATTATATCGCCTGATTCTGGTATTTTCAACCAGAAATATGTATCTTTTTACAAACAAACCCTGATTCTCCCCCTCTTTGCCATAAAAATTTCACAAATATTGTCTTACCATTGTTTTTTTATCTCTTTACCTCTGTACTGCTTCATGCTATAGTTAGCAATCATAAGTCCAAGGAGCGATGTTACCATGAGAAACCATCAGCATTATTGCCGAATACAACCCTTTCCACAACGGCCATGCCTGGCAGATCGCGGAGGCGAAACGCCGTACCGGTGCAGACTTTGCCCTGATCGTGATGTCCGGAGATTTTGTCCAGCGAGGCGAACCTGCCGTTCTTGATAAATTTTCCCGCACCAGGATGGCTCTGCTTGGCGGAGCAGACCTCGTACTCGAGCTTCCGGTCCGCTATGCAGCCGGCAGTGCCGAATATTTTGCGAGGGTGCCTGCTCACTTCTTGCCTCCCTGAATGTAACCGATACACTCTGTTTTGGATGTGAAACGGAAGATCCGGCTGCTTTTTCGGCTCTTTCTTCTCTTCTTGCAGACGAACCGGAAGCTTTCAGGCGATATCTCAGATCGTATCTTGCCGCCGGAAATTCATATCCGAAGGCACGGCTTCTGGCCCTTGAATCCTGTTTCTTTCCGGGCTCTTCTCAAAGCTCTCCCGGATACGACTCACATTTTGCTTCTGACGCTGATCCTTTGAGTCCTCCGGGCAATCCTTTCTCTTTCAAAACAGCCACCGAGCTTCTTTCTTTCCCGAATAATACGCTCGGGCTCGAATACCTGATTGCCTGCAGACGTCTGAAGGCTTCCTTTGATTTTCTGCCGGTCAAACGTCAGGGGGCTTCGTATCACAGTTCTCTGCCCCAGGGAAATTTTGCTTCCGCCACAGCGATCCGCAAAAATCCGGCTCTTGCCTGCGGATATATGCCGGATGTCTGCCGGGAATTATATGAACATGCTGTTTCAGGTCAGATGCTTCATTCTATTGATGATTACTCAGACCTTCTGCACTATGCTCTTCTGATGCAGAAGGATTATACTGCTTTTCTGGACGTAAATGCAGACCTCTCGGACCGCATCCGCAAACTGCTGCCACAGTACAAGTCTTTTTCTTCGTTTGTAAGCCTGTTAAAAACAAAACAGGTCACCGAGGCACGCATCCGCCGCAGTCTGCTGCATATTCTGCTTGGTATTCGAAAAAAAGAACGGCCGGAAGATCGTTTTGCCGGTCTTTCTTATGCAAGAGTTCTCGGCTTTCGCCAGAGTGCATTGCCGCTTTTCAGGGAGATCAAAAAAAGAAGCTCCATCCCACTGCTGACAAAAGCCGCAGATGCGAAAAAGCTTCTTTTACCATCCGAACTGGATGAATTTCTGTTAAATGTGCGTGCCAGCGACCTCTATCACATCACCGACCCCGGCGGCGGTTACAATGAATACCGCACGCAGATTATCCGTATTTAAACGCGATATATTCTTGCATCTATCATGTACCTTTTAACTGTGCAGTATCACGAATCATATGATATTCTGCTTTTTGCTCACTCGATCAGGCTACTTTTCTGCCATTTTCCGCTTAAGTAGCGTACAAAACCGATTGCAAAGCCGATGCCCCAACCAATCGGGATCGACCACCAGATAGCCTTTGCACCGAGCATCCCGGACATGCTGTAAGCAAGGATCACACGGGAGCTTAAGTTGATCAGCGTTACCATTAAAAACCAGAGGATGTCTCCTGCTCCCCGCAGTACGCCGGTACAGGTATTCATGATACCCATCAGTGCATAGAACAGGCCGACCACACGCAGGTATTCGATGCCGGTGGCAATCGCCGCCTGATTGGAACTGCTGTCCATGAACAGCCCGACAAACACCTTTGCATATACAAGAAGGATCCCTGTCACGATCACACCGATCACGGCACTCATCAGAAGTCCGGCACGAAATCCTTCTTTTACCCGCTCCGGTTTCTTACCGCCGATGTTCTGAGCGGTAAACGTTGAGACGGCATTGCCCACGTTTACCATCGGCAGGATTGCAATGCTGTCAATCTTCGTTGCCGCTGCATAGCCTGCCATCACGGCTTCCCCGTAACCATTGACCAGTCGCTGTACCAGAAAAATCCCGATTGACACCATCGACTGCTGGAGCATGGACGGAACTGCCACATTGCAGACAATCTCCAGGATATGCAGATCAAAAATTCTGCTCTTTTGCTGTGTTTTCATTTTCTTCATGCGGGTACAAAGCCACAGAAACGAAACAACAACTGAAATTGCCTGAGAAATATCAGTGGCCAGTGCAGCTCCGGCTACGCCCATCTTCAGTTTTGTCACAAAATACAGATCCAGTACGATGTTGCAGACGGATGACAGTGCCAGAAATACCAAGGGGGACTTTGAATCCCCGATCGCATTGAACGATGCCGTCAGCATGTTGTAGAGGAAAAGAAAGACAAGGCCGCAGAAATAAATTTTCAGATAAAGAGATGCATCTGAAAAGATTTTCTGCGGGGTCTGCATAAACCGCAGGATCGCGTCCGTCCCGAAAATCCCGACCAGCATCAGGCACAGTGCGATCACAAAAGAGGCCAAAAGCACCGTCTGGATCGCTGTTTTCATTTCTCCATACCGTTTTGCCCCAAAATACTGGGAGATCACGACCGAAGAGCCGATGCTCAGTCCCGTGGCGATCGCCACAAAGAGAAACGTAATCGAAGAAGATGCACCGACGGCTGCCAGTGCATCTGCTCCCACATAATTTCCCACAATGATAGAATCAATAATATTATAAAGCTGCTGAAAAAGATTTCCGAGTACCATCGGCACTGCAAAGAAAAACAGTGTCTTCCCCGGATTTCCTTTTGTCATATCCTTTGCCATAACTCCACCTTGTGCTTTCCGGTTTAGTTCTTGAAGCTGTGGATCGGTGCCGGGATACGTCCCTTGCGGGATACAAATGCTTCACAGGAGAAGGAATTGACCGGCATAACCGGAGCATATCCGAGCAGTCCGCCAAATTCTACCATATCTCCAACGTCTTTTCCGATGACCGGAATCACACGCACTGCCGTTGTTTTCTGGTTGACCATACCGATCGCCATCTCATCAGCGATAATACCGGAGATGGTCGCTTCGCTTGTCTTGCCCGGAATGGCGATCATGTCAAGACCAACGGAGCATACACAAGTCATTGCTTCCAGTTTTTCCAGTGTCAGTGCACCGGCTTCTACCGCATTGATCATACCCTGGTCTTCGCTGACCGGGATAAAGGCTCCGCTTAAGCCGCCGACATAAGAAGATGCCATGACACCACCCTTTTTCACCTGATCGTTCAGAAGTGCCAGTGCTGCCGTCGTTCCAGGTGCTCCTGCATGTTCCAGACCGATCTCGCAGAGAATATCTGCAACGCTGTCTCCGATCGCCGGAGTCGGTGCCAGAGAAAGATCGATGATGCCAAACGGAATACCAAGTCTTCTGGACGCTTCCTGTGCAACCAGCTGGCCTACTCGCGTAACCTTGAACGCCGTTTTTTTGATCGTCTCGCACAATACTTCAAAACTCTCACCGCGTACCTGCTCCAGGGCAGTCTTTACAACGCCCGGTCCGCTGACACCTACATTGATGATGGCATCTGCCTCTGTCACACCATGGAATGCTCCTGCCATAAACGGATTGTCATCAGGAGCGTTGCAGAATACAACCAGCTTTGCACAGCCAAGAGAATCCTGCTCTCTTGTATATTCTGCTGCCTGTTTTACGATCTTGCCCATCAGGCGTACCGCATCCATGTTGATACCGCATTTTGTGGAGCCGACGTTGACGGAACTGCAGACACGCTCTGTAACAGAGAGTGCTTCCGGAATGGAGCGAATCAGATTCTCATCGCTCTTTGTCATGCCCTTTGACACAAGTGCTGAGTATCCGCCGATAAAGTTGACGCCAACCTCTTTTGCGGCACGGTCCAGTGTTTTTGCAATGCTCACATAATCTTCGGGACATTTGCATGCCTTACCGCCAACGAAAGCGATCGGTGTGATGGAGATTCGCTTGTTGACGATCGGGATCCCATATTCTCTTTCAATCTGCTGACCGGTTGCTACCAGATCCTTCGCAACGGTTGTGATCTTGCGGTAAATATTTTCATTTAATACTTCCAGGTCTGCATCGACACAATCCAGCAGGCTGATACCGAGCGTAATGGTACGAACATCCAGATTTTCCTGAGTGATCATCTTATTTGTCTCGTTTACTTCAAACATATTAATCATAATCGCTGTCCTCTTTCCGTCACGGTTTAAATACGATGCATCTTGTTAAAAATATCTTCGTGCTGGCAGCGGATGGTCAGTCCCATCTCATTTCCAAGCTCTTCCAGCCCTTTTGCCAGATCTGCAAATGGTTTTTCTGACTGGTTTGCATCGGTGATCATCATCATATTGAAAAATCCCTGCACGATCGTCTGTGAAATATCCAGGATATTTACGTTATGCTCTGCCAGATACGTGCAGACTTTTGCGATGATACCTACGGTGTCTTTTCCTACTACGGTTATAACGGTACGTTTCATTTTATCTTCCTTTCTGTCTGATATGCAGACTCCGCCCGCCCTTTAAAGGGCATAGAGCGGTGATATATGATCCCTCGCTGCCACTGCGATTGGAAAATCGCCGGCCTTGTAAGGATTATCACCCAATGTAACTTCCGCACATACGGTCTCGTAAGCCAGTGCCTCGTAATTATTCTCCCTGCTTAAATGTCCAAGCAGAATGGTTTTGATCCTGTCATTTAAAATCTCACAGAGCAGACGACCTGCATTTTCATTTGACAGGTGCCCTCTGTTCCCGAGGATCCTCTGTTTCAGATAGTAGGGATAGCTGCCAACCTGCAGCATATGTATATCGTGGTTGGATTCGAGCAGCACGCCGTCAAGATCTTTCAGATGAGAAACAATCTTCTCATCGTAATAACCAAGATCCGTCACAACGGCAACCGATTTCTCTCCATTGTCCAGACGATAGGCAACCGGCTCGGCGGCATCGTGCGATATGGCAAACGGTTCCACCTCCAGATCTTCGATCTGAAATTTCCCATCTGCCCGGATCGTATGGAACAAATCTTCATCAATCTGACCAAGGCTGGTACTGTTTCTGATCCCGTCGATCGTACCTGCTGTCGCATAGATTGGGATATGATACTTTCTGGACATCACGCCCAGCCCTTTGATGTGATCCGAATGTTCGTGTGTGATCAGGATCCCCTTCAGCTCTTCCGGCTTCCGGTCGATCTCATGCAGTCCGTCCACGATCCTTTTTCTGCTGATCCCGGTATCGATCAGCACAGAAGTCTGATCAGAACCCACATAAATGCAGTTTCCGCTGCTTCCGCTTGCTATACTACAAAAATCCATGTTCTTTTAATCCCCTGTCCATTTGTTCAAATGTATTTTCTACAAAATCGCTGCTGTTGTCAACCACAAATTGACAGGACTTTCGAAATACGCTGTCTTTTTGCTGATTTTTCAAAATATCATCTATTTTGCGGTCACTGTAACCGCGGCTCTGTTTCAGACGTACGCGACGTGCCGCATCGTCCACATAAATATACCAGATCTCATCACAGATCTCGTCGTAATGTTCTTCCAGCAAAAGAGCTGCCTCCACGACCACAAACGGCACACATGCCTTTTGTTTTTCCAGATAAACGGCAGTTCGAATGTATTCTTTCACTGCCGGATGAACGATCGCATTTAACATGGCAAGCTTTTCCTGATCTGCAAACACGATCGCACCCAGTTTTTTCCGGTCGATCTTCTGATCTGCCGCCAGGATCTGCTCTCCAAACAAAGAACAGATCTGCTTATAGCAGGAAGTATCCGGCTCCATCACCAGATGGCCGACCTGATCAGCCTGGATGACTTTTGCCCTGTATTTCTCCTCCAGATAGGCAAGGATCGTACTTTTCCCTGCCCCTACCTGTCCGGTAATCCCAAGTACTTTCATATATTTATAACCTGCTTTCTGTACTTTTTGCAATCTCCGGTCTATTTTGCCTCGTACCAGTTCTCTCCGGTATGCATATCGATCTCCAGGCAAACTTTTAAATTCGCCGCACCATGCATCTCCTCTGCAAGAATCTGTTTTACCATATCCAGCTCCTCTTTTGCCGCCTCCACAAGCAGTTCATCGTGCACCTGAAGGATCAGTCTGGATCTGAAATGTTCTGCTTTCAGCCGCTCATTGACACGGATCATGGCAATCTTGATGATATCTGCCGCCGTACCCTGGATCGGTGAATTCATCGCCACACGCTCCCCGAAAGAACGCTGCATAAAATTTGAAGAAGAAAGCTCCGGAACCGGTCTTCTTCTGCCAAACAGTGTCGTGACATAGCCTTTTTCTTTTGCATCCGCCACACTCTGATCCAGAAACTGTTTGATGCCCGGATACGTCTCAAAATATTTCTCAATATATTCTGCGGCTTCTTTTCTGGAGATGCTCAAGTCCTGACTTAAGCCAAAGGAGCTGATGCCGTAGACAATGCCGAAATTAACTGCCTTGGCATTTCTTCTCTGCAAAGGTGTCACTTCATCAAACGGCACATGGAACACCTGGGAGGCCGTGATCCGGTGGATGTCCTGAGCTTCCCGGTAAGCTTCAATCAGCCTTTCATCCCCGGAAATGTGTGCCAGCACACGCAGCTCGATCTGGGAGTAGTCGGCATCCACAAAGACAAATCCATCTTCCGGGATAAAGACTTTGCGGATCATTCTGCCAAGTTCCATACGGATCGGGATGTTCTGAAGGTTCGGCTCCGTGCTGCTGATGCGTCCCGTTGCCGTGATCGTCTGATGGAACTTGCTGTGGATCCTTCCGTCTGCCGCAATGTAACCTGCCAGTCCGTCCGCGTAGGTGGATTTGAGCTTTGCAAGCTGACGGTACTCCAGAATATGGGACACGATCGGTGCCTCCGGTGCCAGTTTCTCCAGCACGTCGGCCGCGGTCGAGTAGCCGGTCTTCGTTTTCTTTCCATATGGAAGCTGCAGTTTTTCAAACAAAATCACACCGAGCTGCTTCGGAGAATTGATATTGAAGGTCTCTCCAGCCAGATCGTAGATCGTCGTTTCCAGTTCTTTGATCCGTCCGGACAACTGCTCCCCATACTGCTTTAACGCCTCTCCATCTGCCTTTATACCGGCTTTTTCCATGTCGTAAAGCGTATAGACCAGCGGCATCTCAATCTCCTTAAACAGATCCCACATACCGTTTTCTTTTAACTTTTCTTCCAGTTTTGCTTTTCCTTCCAGGCAGGTGTACGTGCCATAGCAGGCTGCATTTTTCACTGCTTTCTCATCTTCCGATCCAAAATCTTCTTTTCCAAGCAGCTCCTGCACGGACGGAACCAGAAGATCCAGACATTCTTTTGCAATGTCCTCATACGCATAGGTATCTTTGAGTGGATTTAAAAGATACATGGCGATCGCTGCATCAAAGAGATTTTTCTTCTCCACGTGCAGATACGAAAGCTGCTCTTTGACGTTCATCGTGACAGCCGCATCCGCTTTTCCCAACACTTCCGTCATTTTTTCACAGAGATACTGATCAGTCACAAAACCCTGTGCCGGTATATAATAAATTTTTTCTTTCTCCCAGCCAAGAGAGATACCTTTTACTTCTCCTTTGTGAGAAATGACAGAAAAGCTCACAAGTGCTGCCCCTGCTGCCTGTGCAAACACGTCTTCCGCCTCACCAAAATCTTCCACTGCGTAAAAATACTGTTCTATCTTCTGATCCGGTGCATCACACTGAAATCTTCCCAGCAGATTCTTAAACTCCAGCTTTTTGAACAGGGCAAAGGCTTCCGGCGTGTACAGATCGGTAAGTCTCGCATCCTCCAGCACAAAATCAATCGGGCTGTCGGTATCGATCGTCGCCAGTTTTTTGCTGAGGACTGCCAGATCATAGTGCTCCAGAAAAGCATTTTTCGCCTTGGTCGGCTTGATCTCCTCCACATGGGCACAGGCATTCTCGATCGTGCCATACGCCACGACCAGTTTGGTCGCCGTCTTTTCACCGACTCCCGGAAGTCCCGGAATATTGTCCGAGGCATCACCCATCATCGCCTTCAGTTCAATGATCTGCGGCGGTGTCACCTGATACTTCTCCAGCACTTCTTTTGCATGGTAATCCTCGATCTCCGTGCCGGTCCGCTTCGTCTTTGGTATGCGGATCATGATGTGCTCTGTTGCAAGCTGCAAAAGATCCCGGTCACCGGAGACCACAGAAACATCCAGACCTTCCTTTTCCATCCGCTTTGCCACCGTTCCAAGCAGGTCATCCGCCTCATAGCCTTCTTTCATCAGAAGCGGTACACCCATCGCCGTCAGCACTTCTTTCATGACCGGCACCTGCTCGTGGAGCTGCGGCGGCTGCGGCTTTCTCGTCCCTTTGTAAGCATCATACATTTTATGGCGAAAGGTCGGTGCTTTCAGGTCAAAAGCAACCGCCAGATACTGCGGCTGTTCTTCCGCAAGGATTTTAAATAAAATATTTAAAAAACCATAGACCGCATTTGTATGCAGCCCTTCCGAATTGGTCAGCTCCGGCACTCCGTAAAATGCCCGGTTCAAAATACTGTGTCCGTCGATCAAAACGAGTTTCTCTCTCAATGTTCCAGTCCTCTTTTCTGTTCTTTCACTTTTCTGTCGTTTTTTCAGTCTGCTTCTTTTTCTTCTTTTTTGATTTCTTTGATTTTTTCTTGTTTTTCTTCTTTTTCCTGTTTTTCGACTGCTTCTTTTCTGTCTGTTTCTGCGTTGTTGTTTCATTTTCTGTCGAAGCAGTGTCTGTTTTTATCAGAGGATTCTTTGTTTCGCTTTCTGTTTCACCCGGCTTATACTCTGTCTCTGCCTGCCTTCTGTCTTCTCTGTGTATGGATAAAAACTGACAGATCGGATTGTGTTCCATGGTTCCGTTCTGCCACAGATCTGCCTGTGTCATTAGGATCACAACCAGAAGCAGCTCCGCCAGTACCATGAGCCCAATGCGGTAGATCCTGGAAACTTTTGTCCTCCATATATAAAAACGACTTTCTTCCAGACGGTTCTGCAGTGCCTTTTTGACATTATACACCTGATCCGCCTCATCTTCATCCAGACGGGCTATAGTATAATGTACGGTATAGTATATTTCCAGCTCCTCATAACATTCCTCACAGCTATCCACATGTTCCAGAAAGTCTTCCAGATCTTTGTCATTGAGTTTTCTCATAATATAAGCTGTTACCAATGACTGGGCTTTTTTACAATCCATCGTGATCCCCCGCTGTCTTTTCCTTTGTTTTTCGTTCCTCCTCAGTATATCCTATCTCCGTTCGGGTGTAAAGTAAAAGAAAACACGCAAAAAACGCTTGCAATACCAGAATATTTATGGTAAACTAAATATCGGTTTTGAGATTTTGCCGGTGTGGCGGAATTGGCAGACGCACTTGACTCAAAATCAAGCGGTTTAACAGCCGTGCCGGTTCGAGTCCGGCCACCGGCATGAGAAAAGTCCTGAAGAACATTCAGGACTTTTTTTAATCGGATCTGCCACTGATACAAGCCTGTAGTGCACCGCCTGCCAAGACGGAATTCATCTCACATTTGATATACAGTCACCTGAAAGATCCAGTAGATCAGTCCCAGCACCCAGCTCGAGAAGATCCCATACAGGATCACAGGTCCTGCAATCGTAAAGATCTTGCATCCGATCCCGAAAACCTGCCCTTCTTTCTGATATTCGATCGCAGAAGCTGCCACCGAATTGGCAAATCCAGTGATCGGCACCAGCGTTCCTGCTCCGCCGAACTTTGCAAGTTTCGGATAAATATTCAGACCGGTAAGTATCACACTGACAAAAATCAGGATCAGGGAACACCAGCTCGCTGCAATGTCTTTTTCCAGTCCGAGCATATCCCCATAATTTAAGATTGCCTGTCCGATCACGCAGATCACGCCGCCTGTCACAAACGCTTTGAGCATATTCAACGGCAGACTGTGCACCGGTGTCACCCGTTTGACATAATCATTGTATTTCTGATTTCTCTGTTCTTTTAACACATCTTTCATGTTCTTAACATTCCTTCCTGCCATCTGCTTTCTACATGCCCCAACGCCTGTAAAAATGGTACAGACTGCCCGCCGTTTTTCCGGCTGCGATCGCGATCACAATCAGACTGTAACCTTTTGTAATGCCGATCCTTCTGGCAAATATGGGAAAAATATTGACAATTTCTGCCAGTGCCAGGATCCATCCACCAACAAAAATCCCAAACAGCACACCCATCAGCACAAGGCCAAAAATTCCCAGTGGAATCCGGATCTGATGCACCGTCAGAAGATTTCCGAAAATGGCTCCTGCAAGTATCGCTGTCTCATATTCTTTCACATGCTTTGCCGTATGTGTGATTCCGACAAACCGCGTGATGATCCCAAGTCCCACCATCAGGGCGATCACACCGCCTGCTATGACAAAACCTCCGGAGAGTCCCACGACTGCCGGAATGATCTGTTTTTCCGCCATATCATCCACCCGCCTTTTTCTGCTGATTTGTGTTTTTCTGTTTTTTCGGGTCACGGGTGCTTCGCTCGATCAGCGTCGTGTCGATCTCATCTTCGTAAGTACGCATCTCCACTTCCAGAGGTGTCGGATCTGCCGTGATCTTTCTGCCGCCGAAATGGTTGAAAAAGAGCAGTATCCCAAGCCCCAGCCCAATCGAGTACGAGAACTCCATAACCGTAAAACCACTGGACGGTGTGCCCGTAAACTGCTGATAGATCTGAGCAAACAGCTTTGGAATGTCCACATCGTTGTTAAACGTCATGATCGTAAAAGCCGCCCCAAAAAACGACAGTGCCGCGACAAATATGGTTTTTGCGTAACTGAGCACACGCCCCGGCTGTTTTTTTGCTTCATACGTCACAAGGAAATCATACTCTCCGATGTTGTTGATCTCAAGCCCGGAAACTTCTTCCTGGATCCGTTCAATCAGCTCCATGACCGACATCGTATGCCGCCCCGGTTTCCCGTTTGTCGCCTGCGGCACTTTGATGGTTTTCACAAGATTTTCTGTCTGTTTATCTGTACAGAGAATCTGTGCGAGATCACCAATCGTTACTTTTTTGTCATGTACCTGCACATTTCGATCCACTTTCAGATAAAGTGTCTCACCGCCTGCCTGCTTCATATCGTAGCCTCCAGCTGTATTTTTCTTTCTTCTGTAGTATCTCCTTTGTTTTGTTTTTTATTCCCGGTTATCATCCCTTTCTTTTTCCCAGAATCCGCCTTTACAGCCGTTCCCTCAGTTTCCCCAGAATCTTCTTTTCCATCCTGGAAACCTGCACCTGTGTCATATCCAGTTGTTTTGCGACCTGCACCTGCGTCAGGTCTTCAAAATAGCGAAGCCGCAGAAGATCACGTTCTTTTTCTTCCAGCGTACCAAGAAGACTGTTTAAAAGCATATGATCCAGAAGTTCTTCTGAGGCATCTTTTTCTTCTTTTATACCGTCCATCAGAGAAATGGCATTTCCGTCCCCCTGGTAAATGGTCTTGTGCAGCGATTCTACCTCGCTTGCAGACTCCATCGCCATCACGATCTCTTCTCTTGTCGCCCCGATCTCTTCTGAAACTTCTTCCAGGGTTGGTTCCCTCCCGTAATCCTTTTCCAGCTTTTCTCTTGTCATGCACACTTTTACCGCCATCTCTTTTAAAGAGCGGCTGACCTTGATCATCCCGTCGTCCCGCAGAAACCGTTTGATCTCTCCTGCGATCATCGGAACTGCATACGTCGAAAATCTGACATCATAGGAAAGGTCAAATTTATCGATTGCTTTTAACAGTCCGATGCTTCCAATCTGTATCAGATCTTCCATCTCACATCCTCTGCCATTAAAACGCCTCGCGACGGTATAGACAAGTCCCATATTCTGCTGTGCGAGTATATTCCTTGCATCTTTGTCCCCCTTGTGAGAACGTTCGATCAATGCAAGGGTTTGTTCCATCCGATCTCCTTTCGCATGGAAACCGTGGTTCCATGTCCAGGTGTGGATTCGACATGCACTTCATCCATAAAAGCTTCCATAAAGGCAAATCCCATACCGGAACGTTCCATCTCCGGTCTGGTCGTAAACAGTGGTTCCATGGCTTTTTCAATGTCCGGGATGCCGCATCCGGTATCTTTGACCGACAGGCAGAGGGCATTTCCTTCGATATGACAGGATACCGTTATTTTCTCCACCTTTCCGTCATATGCATGTACGATACAGTTTGTGACTGCTTCTGAAACTGCTGTCTTTACATCCGCCACCTCTTCCAGCGTCGGATTGAGCTGTGTCATAAAAGCGGAAACTGCCACGCGGATAAACCCTTCGTTGCAGGAGCGACTGTCAAACTCTATCTTCATTTCGTTTTCATACCCCATGTCTGTTCCCTCCATACATCGCCCCGGTTGTCTGTGGGGTATCCTCGTAAATCCCGACAATTTTATAGATTCCGGAAAGCAGCAGGATCCTGCGTACCCTCTGGTTTACATGAATTGCCGTTACCTTTCCTCCAAGCGACTGCATCAGTTTATAACGACCCATGATCATGCCGATCCCGGCACTGTCCATAAACACCGTCTCCCTAAAATCAAAGATCACCTGTTTGACTCTCCGGCTTCCCATCAGCTGATCTGCCTCCCGGCGTATTTTCTCTGCACCGTGATGATCCAACTCTTCCGGAACAAAAATGATCATGTCGCTCCCTCTCATTTTCACAAAATCCTGCATCTTTCTGATATCCCCCAATCTTTTCCGTATACTGTTGCTTCAAGTCGAACGCACGTGAGACTTGGCACGCGATTTTGGTCAGCTTTGCTGACATTTACCCAACAGAATCGCTGTGCATCCTCGCGGAGCGTTTATCTTAGTCGGAGATTGCACTTCCACTAAGACAAATTTGTTGCTCGCCGCTTATAGGGAGTCTTCTCCGACTAAGATAAAAAAAGAAGCCCTCACCGATCTTTTTCGATCTGTGTAAGCTTCTCTTTTGTATTTCATATTTTCTTATTCGATGCCAAACATGTTGTTGATATCCGCAGTACCGTTATCGCCTGCGGTATCGTTGCCGGTCGTATCATTTCCGGTCGTATCAGCCGTCCCGGTGGTGTTATCCGTTGTCCCGGCTGCATTTGTGGTATCAGTTGTTCCGGCTGTATTTGTGGTGTCCGTTCCTCCGGTCGTCGTACCCTGTGTGGCATTTGTCGTACTGCTGCCCGATGAAGTATCGCTTGTGATGTAGCTGGAAATATTATAAGCTGCCGCCTGTGTCGGGAACTGCTGTACGATCTGCCGGAAGATCTTGTTCGCCTTTTTCGTATCGTTGTTGTTACGGTAAGAAAATGCCAGATAATACCAGGCATTGAAATCATCTGTCTTGGCTTCGGTCGCCTTTTTCAGCTGTGTGATCGCTGTTTTATAATCTCCGGATGCAAACGCCGTTGCCCCTGCATTGTAGGCCTCCGTAAACACATAGTCCGCAAGAGCCGTTTTCAGTGTCGCATACAGCTCCTGACCTTTTCCGGTCATGCTGCTCTCCTCGATCTGATTGAACGCATCCGCTGCTTTTGTCATATCGTTTGCCAGATAATAATTGGCTGCCTGCAGGATCTCATCATAAGAATCTGCCTTTTTATCCGCTTCTTCTTTTGCCTTGTTCGCTGCATCGACCTTGCTCTGATAGCCGTCGATCTCTTCCTGCAGTCCCTGCACCCTGGAAACCTGAGCCGCCATCTGGGAGTTGGCATCCGTTACCTGTGCATTTGCCTTTTCATAGATGCTCTGACGTGTCGATGGTACAACAAGGAACCACACCACAGCTGCCCCGAGTACAATACCGAGGAAAATATTGATAAACGTGGCAACCGCCGAGCTGTCACGGAACGTTGTCGGCTGGATGATCATCTCATTGCCGTTCATGTAGGTTACCGTGCCGCTTAAGCGATCAACCTTTTCTTTTGCATATTTTTTCTTACGTTTAACATCCAGACTGGTGCTGATACCGGTCGCCAGCTCCACTTCCTGGAGATAGCGGAGTGTCGTTGTATTGTTTGTGTCAATGAATGCTGCTTTTTTGAGCAGTTTTCTTGCTTTTTCGTAATCCTGATGTTTCAGATAAAGCAACGCTAAAAGGTGGTATGCCTTGATCAGTTTTGGATTCTGGGAAAGTACTTTTTTCAGCTGGATCATTGCCATATCATCATGATCTTCACGGCAATAGACCAGTGCCTGATTGTACTTGCGGATCGTCTGATTGATCGTATCCAGCTTGTTTTTGTTGGACTGCAGCTTGTCTATGTAGTATTCCGCCAGATTGTCATCCGGGTTCATATTTTTGCTGATCACCCATTCGGTCAGTGCAGATACAACCTCACCTGACTCAAAATAGACCAGTCCCAGAAGATTTCTTGCATCTTTATTTTCTTTGTTGAACTCAAGACTTCTCTTCAGTGATTTAATCGCTCCCGACAAGTCCCTGACGCGTGCTTTGTCCAATCCTTCGTTGTAAAGCAGATTGGAAATACGTGCCACACGTTTCAGTATCGTAATGTCCGCTCCGCATCCGGTACAGTAATCAATATCGGATAATGGAGTTCCGCAGTAAATACAATTCATGCTGTCCCCTTATCTTCTTATCTTCTTTTTTTCATCTTTCATCAGCTCTTTGAGAATATCGGTGATATCCGTCAGATCCCGATTGTAGATGGCATCTTCTGCTTCATTCACATCGAGGCTGGAATGAAATTTTTTTAATTCTTCTTCGTAATTAATCATAAAATCTGCTCCTTTGTCATGCCTTGCATTTTTCCAGGATTTCTTTGATCTCCCCTACCAGATATAAAGATCCCGCACAGAACAAAAGTCCGTCCTGTCGAAGGGTGCATGCCCTTTCAAACGCTTTCTCGATATCCGGTTCCGTTACGATCTGTGCGTCTGTGTATTTTGCAAACACTTCGGAAAGCTCCCCTGCCGGCACGATGCGGTCGCCTTTGATCTCCGTGACTACCACCGCAGACGGTGTCGTCTGGCTGCAGATCGTGTGGATCATCTCTTCGTAATTTTTCTCTACCACAGCGGAGAACAGCAGTACGATCCGATAACGCTCCTGTACGCTCTGCACGGTCTTTACAAACTGTGCGATACCATCCGCATTGTGTGCCCCATCCACGATCACACCCGGCAGAACGGTCTCCATACGTCCCTGCCATTTTGTCTCTTTGATCGCCCGGATACGAAGATCTTGCGAGATCTCCTGTTTCGGATCGATCACATCCATGGCAAGCAGTGCCAGAGAACTGTTCACCACCTGATATGGTGCAAGATAAGGTGCGGTCACTTTTGCATGTTCATAATACCCACAATTCAGGCAAAAATCAATACTTTTGTCCGTGTTTCCCAAAATTTCATACATTTCTTCTTTCAGTGCAAACGCCGGTGCGTGAAGCTCTTTGGCCCTATTTTTGATGACCTTTTCTGCCTCTTCGTTTCTGCCGTCGTAGATGACCGGCACACCTTCTTTGATGATCCCGGCCTTTTCCCCTGCGATCTTTTCGATCGTATCTCCGAGGATCTCCGTGTGATCCAGGCTGATCGAAGTGATCACCGTCGCGATCGGATGTTCGATCGTGTTGGTCGCATCGAGTCTTCCGCCAAGACCGGTCTCCAGAACCACGTATTCTGCCTTTTCTTTCTGAAAAGCAACCATGGCAACCGCATAGAGCAGCTCAAAATAAGTTGCATGCGGCAGTCCGTCTTTTACCATGCCGTCAATGGCTGCCTGTACTTTCTGATAAGATTCCAGAAAAAGCTCGTCGCTGATCGGTACATTGTTGATCTGGAAACGTTCGTTGATCCGAACCAGATGCGGAGAGGTAAAAAGGGCGGTCTTTTTGCCTGCCAGTGTCAGCATCTCTGAAAGAAAGGCACAGACAGAACCTTTTCCATTGGTTCCTGCAACATGGATCACCTTCATGCCGCACTCCGGATGTCCCAGTCTTTTTAACAGCTCTACGGTATGTTCCGGTTTGTTTTTTGTCGTAAATTTGGGTACATTAAGTATATATTCTACTGCTTCTGTATAGTTCAATTTTATCCACCACTTTGCTTTTAGATTCTTACAGTCCGGACAGCAAATGCTCCTGCCACACTGTATCATTACGTTTCTTCTATTATTATAGCGATGCCTGTTTAATATGCAAGCATTTCTTTTCGCATAATTTTTCATCTGTCAGCATAAAAAAACGGCACCGGAGCTTTTCTGACACCCATGCCGTTTTCTGTATTTCGATAAATTCTCTTTAAAGAACTTTACTCAGGAAACTCTGAAGTCTCTCTGTCTTTGGTGCCGTAAAGATCTCTTCCGGCGTTCCTTCTTCTACGATCTTTCCTTCCGCCATAAAGATCACGCGGTCGGAAACTTCTCTTGCAAATCCCATTTCATGGGTTACCACGACCATGGTCATGTGCTCTTTGGCAAGATCTCGCATAACATTTAACACTTCTCCGACCATCTCCGGGTCAAGTGCGGAAGTCGGCTCGTCAAAAAGCATCACTTCCGGATTCATACACAGGGCACGCACGATGGCGATTCGCTGTTTCTGTCCGCCGGAGAGCTGGCTTGGATAAGCATTTGCACGGTCAGCAAGTCCTACTCGCTCCAGAAGTTTCATAGCCTGACCTTCTGCTTCGTCTTTGCCGCGTTTCTGCAGTTTCATCGGGGCGATCGTCATATTTTTCAGGATCGACATATGCGGAAACAGGTTGAAATGCTGAAATACCATTCCCATTTTCTGACGGTGCATATCAATGTCCGTCTTCGGATCCATCAGATCTTCCCCCGCAAAAATGATACGTCCGTCCGTCGGATCTTCCAGACGATTCAGACAGCGAAGAAATGTACTTTTACCGGAACCGGAAGGTCCGATCACACAGACAACCTCGCCTTTTTTGATGTCGGTGCTGACACCGTTCAGTGCATGTACGCTGCCGCCGAAAGTCTTGGTCAGGTTCTGAACCTGGATCAGGGTCTCTTTTTTCTCAACGCTCACTGTTACGCAGCCTCCTCTCTAAAATGGATACCAGCTTTTCAAAGAAAAGCACCATGATCAGATAGATCGCTGCCACCATAAGAAGCGGGAACAGAGCATTGTATGTCTGGCTTCGAATGATATCTCCGCCTTTCGTCAGATCCTGAATGGCTATGTATCCGGATACGGAAGTTTCTTTTAAAAGTACGATAAACTCGTTTGCCAGTGCCGGAAGCACGTTTTTCAGTGCCTGCGGCAGGATAATGTAGATCATGGTCTGTGTATAGTTAAAGCCCAGGCTTCGGCCTGCCTCAAACTGTCCGTCATCAATCGACATGATACCGCTTCTTATGATCTCTGCCACGTACGCACCGGAGTTGATACCGAATGCCATGACTGCAACGATGATTTTATTGATATCCACGCTTGCAAATACGACAAAGTAAATGATAAGGAGCTGTACCAGTACCGGTGTTCCTCGTATTACGGTAAGATATACTTTTGCCAGAAAATTCAATATTTTCCCTTTTCCTGTCTTGTCATAGGTTGAACGGATGACTGCGATCAGGAATCCGAGAGCAATACCGAGAATGACTGCAAAAAAGGTAATCTGCAGTGTCGTTCCCAGACCGTTCACAATGTATTTCCATCTGTTATCTTTAATAAAATTCAAGTATAATTGTCTTGACATGGCATTCCTCTGTCACTTTCTTTTATTCCGCTGTGATATACTTGTCAACGATCTTATCCAGCTCACCGGAATCTTTCAGTTCGCCGAGTGCAGTGTTGATCTTATCCAGCAGTTCATCATTTCCTTTTGCTACTGCGATCGCATAATCTTCTTCGGTAAATGCTTCATCAAGCATCTTCAGGCCTTCGTTTTCTTTCACGAATACTTTTGCCGGTTCTCCGTCGATGACAACGGCATCGATTTTGTCCTGAGTAAGTGCCTGTACGGCCTCGAAACCTTTGTTGTAACGCTCTACGGTTGCATCTTTGATGTCACCTGCATAAATATCACCGGTGGTACCAAGCTGTACACCGATCTTTTTGCCTTCCAGGTCATCCGGACTTGCAATATCGCTGTCTTCTTTTACGATAACAACCTGTGTTGCATGTGCGTAAGTATCAGAGAAATCCACATTTTCCAGGCGGTCTTCGGTAACGGTCATACCGGCCAGTCCAATATCTGCCTTACCGGATGTTACAGCCGGGATGATAGAATCAAATGCCATATCTTCGATCTTCAGTTCCATACCCAGTTTGTCTGCTACGGCTGCTGCGATATCTGCATCGATACCTACGACATTTTCGCCTTCATAATATTCATATGGCGGGAACTCTGCATTGGTAGCCATAACCAGTGTGCCGCCTGCTGCATCAGAAGAAGCTTCGCTTCCTGTTGTTTCTGCAGTCTTGCTTCCGCATCCTGCCATAGTAAGTACCATTGTTCCAACCAGTGCTGCTGCAATCAGTTTTTTCATAATTTCTATTCCTCCTGAATTTTAATAAGCTTGTCCGAAATTTCTGTCTTTTCCATCATCCGGACTGCTTCCTTGCTCTGCGTCTGAGTTTAACACTGTTTCAAAGTAATGTCAACGGAATTGGTGCATAGAAAGTCAAATTACTGCATATTTTATGCTTTTATGCCCTCTCCGTCAAACGGTGGAATATAACAGACTTTCGCACTTTCCATTTCCTGCATGTAGCCGTTCTCCACGCCAAGTTCGACAGCAAAATCCAGCAGCTTTTCGTACTCTCTTTTTGTCACTCTCCGATTCAGTTCCGGATAGTTATCAAGTCCGCCAAGCGGTGTATACTGACACATCAGACTGATCGCCGCCTGATCTTTATAAGTATCGTATACATATTTTACCACCTGTTCTGCTTCCTTACGGTGCGACGGCAAAAGCAGATGGCGGACCAGCACACCACGCTTCATCATGCCATGTTCATCGTATATCGTCTGCGGCTGCTGACGCATCATCTCGGCAAGTGCCGCCTTTGCAGCCTTTGGATAATCTTTGGCATGCGAATATCGCAGGGCACTTTCCGGCGACATATACTTAAAATCCGTAAGATAAATATCAATCAGGCCAGTCAGCTGTTTTAAGATTTCCACTTTCTCATATCCGCTGCAGTTATAAACAAACGGAAGGTCAAATCCTCTCTCTTTTGCCATACGGATTGCGGACATGATCTTGTCCGCATAATGGCTCGGTGTGACAAGATTGATATTTTCCGCTCCCTGTTCTTTGAGTTCAAAAAAGATGTCCACCAGGCGTGAAAGGCTGATCTCCTCTCCCATCCTCCCGGCTGCGATCTCGCGGTTCTGACAGTAAACACAACGCAGGGTACAGCCTGCAAAAAAGACGGCACCGGAACCGCCCTTCCCGGAAATACATGGTTCTTCCCAAAAATGAAGGGCAGCTCTCGCCGCCCTGATGCCTTTTCCTGTCATACCGCAGAAACCCATCTGTCCATTTTCCCTCTCTGCCTTACATTCCCGCGGACAGAGACGGCATTTCTGATCGATCATAACAAGCAGATTCCTGCCTTTTCACATGCGTTCAGTGTCGCTTCATCCCAGATCGATGCCTGTACTTCGCCGACATGTGCCTTACCGAGCAGAAGCATGCAGACTCTGGACTGTCCGATACCACCACCGATCGTCAGAGGCAGTTTCTCTTCCAGAAGCATTTTGTGGAACAAAAGTTCTCTTCGATCTTCGCATCCTGCTTTTGTCAGCTGCTCTGCCAGAGATTTTGCATCGACACGGATTCCCATGGAAGATACCTCCAGGGCACAGCCCAGTGTCTCATGCCAGAACAGAATATCTCCGTTCAGTGCCCAGTCATCGTAGTCCGGTGCTCTGCCGTCATGTGGCTCACCGGACTTCAGTTTGTCACCGATCTTCATGATAAAAGCAGTTCCGTGTTCTTTTACAAACACATTTTCACGCTGCTTCGGTGTCAGATCCGGATGACGGTCCTCCAGCTCCTGTGTTGTGACAAATGCAACATCACGGTTCAGTTCCAGCTCCAGCTGCGGATAATAGTATTTCAGTTCATCCAGGGTATTGCAGATCACGCCGACAATTCTCTTGACAACGGCTTTCAGGTAGTCCTCGTTGCGGTCGCTGCGGTCGATGACTTTCTCCCAGTCCCACTGATCCACGTAACAGGAGTGAAGATTATCAAGCTCCTCGTCTCTGCGGATGGCATTCATGTCTGTCAAAATCCCCTTTCCAACACGAAAATCATAGCGGTAAAGCGCCATACGTTTCCATTTTGCCAGAGAATGTACAACCTGTGCCTCCACGCCAGCTGCCGGGATTTCAAAAGAAACCGGTCGTTCCACTCCGTTCAGATCGTCGTTCAGTCCGGATGCCGGATCTACAAACAGCGGAGCTGTGACTCTTTTCAAACGCAGTGCCATACAGAGTTTCTTCTGCATCATTTCTTTGATGATCCCGATTGCATCCTGTGTCTCATACATAGAGAGCACGGAATGATAGTTTTCCGGAATAATTACCTGATTCATCTTTCTTACCTCCTGTTTGTGGCAGGCTCTCGCAAGAGAAGCCTGCCGCTGTGTTCATTTTTATTTCTTCGACTGATCGTTTGTCAGTCCGAATTTATCAAGAATATAAAATACCAGGCTCATTGCCATAGCGACAACGCATGCCAGTACCATTCCTGTCATTTCCACATTGCCGATCTTCAGTGCAATGCCGGAAAGCCCTGTCACAAATACTACCGATGTGAGCACCAGATTTCTGGAACGGCTGTAATCTACTTTTCCGTCTACCAGCAGACGGATACCGGATGTACCGATCATACCGTAAAGCAGGAAGGATACCCCTCCGATAACCGGACCCGGGATCGTGCTGATCAGTGCGGAGAGCTTACCAAGGAAGGAACAGCAGATGGATAAAACGGCCGCCCCGCCGATCACCTGCACGCTGTAGACACCGGTCATCGCCATGACACCGATGTTTTCACCGTATGTCGTGGTCGGCACCGATCCTACCAGACCGGAAAGCATGGTAGAAAAGAAGTCACCGAACAAAGTCCTGTGCAGTCCCGGTTCTTTTAAAAGATCTCTTCCGATGATCTCACTTGTCACAACCTGATGTCCGATATGCTCCGACACGACCAGAAGCAGTGCCGGAAATACCGTCATGATCGCTTCCAGGTTAAACTTCGGATACTGGAAATTCGGCAGTGCGAAGAAGGATGCCTGTACAACTTCCGTGAAATCAAGGATACCACACGCCGCAGCTGCCACATAGCCGGAAATAATCGCAATCAGGATCGGGATCACACCGAGGAACCCGCGAAAAAGGATCTGTCCAAACACGGCAACGCCAAGTGTCACCAGAAAAACGATCACGTTTTTCGGATCAATCACTTCATCCAGCAGGCCGGCATTGCTTGCGGCATTTCCCGCAAGCTCCAGCCCGATGAGGGCTACAACCGGTCCCATGGCTGCTGTCGGCAGCACGATATGAATCCATTTTGTGCCGAATTTCCGAATGATCAGTGCAACAATGATACCGCCAAATCCGATGGCAACAAAGCTTCCCAGTGCATACTGGTAACCGAATTTCTCAATGACCAGCCCCGCCGGAACCAGAAATGCAAAACTGGAACCCAGGTACGCCGGTGCTTTTCCTTTTGTTACAACGATAAAGACCAGTGTGCCGACACCGTTCATCAGAAGCACGATCGCCGGACTGATTCCAAACAGAAACGGTACCAGCACCGATGCTCCGAACATGGCAAACATATGCTGAAGACTCAGCGGGATCAGCATCTTTACAGGTACTTTCTCGTCCACCTGAATGATTTTTTTCTCCATTTTTTCTTTCTCCTGTTATTTTTATAACACAGGCTCTTATTTGATCCTTGCATGCAGATCCTGCAGGGAAACAACTTCTCTGCTGCTCTGTTTCTGGACCGTCAGGATACCTTCTGCACTTGCAAGAGCTGCTGCCATGGTCGTAATATACGGAACACGGCTCTTGATGCAGGCTCTTCTCACATAGCTGTCATCCGGTCCCTCTTCTTCACCCTTCGGTGTATTTACAACAAGATCGACTTTGCCGTTAGTGATGATATCATAGATATTCGGGCGACCCTCTGACATCTTGTATACAAACTCTGCCGGAATGCCTGCTTCTTCAATGATCGCTTTTGTATGCCTGGTTGCAATGATCGCAAAACCTGCTTCGTGGAAACGTTTTGCCACTTCTGCAACTTCTGCTTTCTCACGGTCGCCGACACTGATCAGAACGGTTCCTGAGAGCGGAAGCGGACTCTTGGTTGCTTCCTGTGCTTTGAAGTAAGCTTCGCCGACGCTCTGTGCCAGTCCGAGCACTTCACCTGTCGAACGCATTTCCGGTCCTAACAGCGGATCTACTTCCTGGAACATATTGAATGGAAAGACTGCTTCTTTGACACCGTAATACGGAATCTCGCGGTCTTTCTGATCTTTGATCGGTGACTCTTTCCCGGTAAACTCAGAAGTGATGATCTCGGTTGCCAGCGGTACCATAGAGATTGCACATACTTTGGAAACCAGCGGCACCGTTCTGGATGCACGCGGATTTGCCTCAAGCACATAGACAACGCCGTCCTCGATCGCATACTGCATATTCATCAGACCTTTGACATGCATCTCTTCTGCAATTTTCTTCGTGTACTCTTTGATCGTCTTTAAGTTTTCTTCGGAAATGTGTCTGGACGGAATGATGCATGCGGAGTCTCCGGAATGTACACCGGCAAGCTCGATATGCTCCATAACAGCCGGTACGTAAGCATGTTCGCCGTCGCTGATCGCATCTGCCTCGCACTCCATTGCATGACGCAGGAAACGGTCAATCAGGATCGGACGGTCCGGTGTCACACCTTCTGCTGCTTCCATGTAAATTTTCAGATTTTCCGGATCATATACAACTTCCATGCCGCGTCCGCCAAGCACATAGGAAGGACGTACCATAACCGGATAGCCGATGCGTTCTGCGATCGCCAGTGCCTCATCTACATCTACTGCCATGCCTGCTTCCGGCATCGGGATCTGAAGTTTGTCCATCATTGCACGGAACAGGTCACGGTCTTCTGCCATATCAATGACAGCCGGTGAAGTACCAAGGATCTTCACGCCGTATTTTTCCAGCTCTGCGGAAAGGTTCAGCGGTGTCTGTCCGCCAAACTGTGCGATCACACCAAGCGGCTTCTCTTTCTTGTAAATGCTCAGAACATCTTCCAATGTCAGCGGTTCAAAATACAGTTTATCAGATGTATCGTAGTCTGTTGATACCGTTTCCGGGTTGCAGTTTACGATGATCGTCTCAAATCCGGCCTTTTTCAGAGCCATTGCTGCATGTACGCAGCAGTAGTCAAATTCGATACCCTGTCCGATTCGGTTCGGACCGCCGCCGAGGATCATGATCTTGTTCTTATTGTCACTTGCTTTGCTCTCATCCTTGATATGATAAGAAGAATAGTAATAAGCACTGCCTTTGGTTCCGCTTACGTGAACACCTTCCCATGCCTCTTCGATGCCGTAGCCGATACGTGCATTGCGGATTTCTTCTTCGGTCACTTCCAGGATCTGGCTTAAATATTTATCAGAGAATCCATCCAGTTTTGCCTGACGCAGAGCTTCTTCTGAAGGAACACTGCCTTTGTCTGCAAGCAGAGCTTCTTCTTCCTCCACCAGCTCTTTCATCTGCTCGATAAAATAATGTTTGATCTTGGTCAGCTCAAACAGCTCATCCACGGTTGCATGTTTACGTAGTGCCTCATACATGATGAACTGACGTTCGCTGGTCGGAACAGACAGCATTTTCAGCAGTTCTTCCTTTGACTTTTCATGGAAATCTTTGGCAAATCCAAGGCCGTAACGTCCGATCTCCAGGCTGCGGATTGCTTTCTGGAATGCTTCTTTGTAAGTCTTGCCGATACTCATGACTTCGCCCACTGCACGCATCTGTGTGCCGAGTTTGTCCTGAACGCCTTTGAATTTCTCAAATGCCCATCTTGCAAATTTGATTACCACATAGTCGCCGTCCGGCACGTATTTGTCCAGTGTGCCGTATTTGCCGCACGGGATCTCATCCAGTGTCAGACCGGAAGCCAGCATTGCGGAAACCAAGGCGATCGGGAATCCGGTTGCTTTACTTGCAAGTGCGGAAGAACGGGAAGTTCTCGGATTGATCTCGATGACGATGATACGTCCGCTCTTCGGATCGTGTGCAAACTGTACGTTCGTACCGCCGATCACTTCTACTTCTTCTACGATTTTATAAGCCTGTCTCTGCAGCTCTTTCTGAACATCTTCTGAGATTGTCAGCATCGGTGCAGAACAGAAAGAATCTCCGGTATGCACGCCAAGCGGGTCAATATTTTCAATGAAGCATACGGTAATCATGTTATTCTTTGCATCACGGACGACTTCCAGCTCCAGCTCTTCCCATCCGAGAATGGACTCTTCGACCAGAACCTGTCCCACAAGGCTCGCCTGCAGACCGCGTTCGCAGACCGTCTTTAACTCTTCTACGTTGTATACCAGACCGCCGCCGGCTCCGCCCATGGTATAAGCCGGACGCAGTACCACCGGATAACCCAGTTTGTCTGCGATCGCCAGAGCATCTTCCACGCTGTAGGCAACTTCACTGCGTGCCATCTCAATACCGAGCTTGTTCATGGTCTTTTTAAACTCAATGCGGTCTTCTCCACGTTCAATGGCATCTACCTGTACACCGATTACTTTCACATCGTAACGGTCCAAAACACCGGCTGCTGCCAGCTCAGAACAGAGGTTCAGTCCGGACTGTCCGCCAAGGTTAGGCAAAAGGGCATCCGGACGCTCTTTTGCAATGATCTGCTCCAGTCGTTCCACATTCAGTGGCTCGATGTAAGTGACATCCGCAATCTCCGGATCCGTCATGATCGTTGCCGGATTGGAGTTTACCAGAATGATCTGGTATCCAAGCTGACGCAGTGCTTTACAAGCCTGTGTACCGGAGTAATCAAATTCGCATGCCTGTCCGATGATGATCGGGCCGGAACCAATAATCAGTACCTTGTGAATATCATTTCTTTTACTCATATGCTTCTCCTGTCGTTTTGTTTTCTTACGTACATCCTGTTTCCGTCTCCGACTGCTGTACGGCCGGAGACCTACGTGGTCCTTACAGACACAAATCCGCATGCAGACATCCGTTTTGTGTCCACTTGTCCCATGCCTCGTTTTATTATACATGACAACCGCACAAAAATCTACTGCAAAAAACAGACAGAGAAATTTCTTTTTCTCTCTGCCTGTTTTTGCGTCAATATCCTCTTTAATCCCGGAACTTTCCAAGAAATTCTTTGATTCGCTGATTGTCCGATGTAAACAGTTCTTCCGGTGCTCCTTCTTTCACAATCACGCCATTTTCCATAAATACAATATGATCTGCCACATTTCTTGCGAAATTCATCTCGTGGGTTACGATGACCATCGTCATATGTTCTGCCGCCAGATCTTTGATGACCTTTAAAATCTCCCCGGTCAGCTGTGGATCGAGAGCTGAAGTCGGCTCATCAAAGAACAGGATCTTCGGATTCATGCACAGTGCCCTTGCAATCGAAACTCTCTGCTGCTGTCC
>SCPN01000983.1_pt1 | contig 49244 bp, 42 predicted proteins | sample 6106831 | NCBI WGS metagenome assembly SCPN01 (sample SAMN10720447, study PRJNA508395) | human gut metagenome | isolation source: Participant 1, 0 month | reverse complement strand
GCGCTTCCAGGCCTGCGGCCTGCAGGACGGTAGGCGTCAGATCCAGGTTGCTCACCAGCTCGTTGCAAATGATGCCTTTGGCAGCGCCCGGCCATCTGATGACAAGCGGAATATGCATAACCTCTTCCATCATATCTCCAGCCTTATCCACCAGGCCGCCATGGCTTCCCAGCGCATCTCCGTGATCTGCGGTATAAATGACCACCGTTTTGTCGGCAAGGCCCTTCTGATCCAGTCCGTCCAGCATTTCTCCCACCGCCTTGTCAATATAGGAATACTGTTCGTACGCCCGCTTCATCAGCGGCTGCCATTCCTCCCAGGTTTTGCAGGGTTCCTGTCATGAATCCGGCTGCGGAAATCGCGCACCATTTTCGCCTTTTGTTCCGGAGGTTCACGGAAGGTGGGATATTCCTGAATATCCTCCGCCTTCAGCAGATCCTTCATCTCCCAGGGCACCTGATATGCATGATGCGGCCCCCACATATCCACCCTGACTGCAAAGGGTGCTCCCGACTCCACGCAGCCATCCATCCATTCCAGTGCAGAACGGGTGATAAAATCGGATTCATGAACCTTTCCGCTATCCTTCAATATGCCGGCGGAATACATATTAAAATTGTCCGATTCCGTCAGATCATAGTCCCCGTTTTCATATTTCTTTTCAGAAATCACCACGCCGTTTTCCTGCTTAAATACTGTGGACATTCCCCATTCCTGGTGGAATATGGGATTGCCGTAGCCATTTTTGTCCAGATATTCCCTGTACTCCCTGGTATGGTACGGATTGCCGTAGCTTTCCGGATAAAAGCCCTCCAGGCCTTTTTCCCTGAAATTCTCATAGCCGCTGTGATTTTTTCCGAAATAGCCGGTCCGGTAGCCCAGCCTCTGCAGGTAGTCCGTGTAAAACGGCAGTCCGCAGTCGGGATAGTCCCCATTGTCCAGCTTTCCATGATTATTGGCATAAACACCGGTCAGCATGGTTGCCCTGGCCGGAAGGCAGAGAGGATGGACGGAATGGCAGTTCGTAAACTCGCATCCCTCCCTGGCCAGCCGTTCATAGGCAGGAAGCATCGGTACGGCTCCCTGCATCAGCTTGAAATGTCTGAAGGTTACATGATCCAGTACCACCCACAGAATATTAAACCTGTCGGCACCGCTGTCCTTTAAATAATCCTCCACCGCCGCCTTTTTCTTTTCACTTCCCAACACATTACCCCCTTTTGTTCCTGACGCAGCATTACTGCAGCCTGATTCTGATTACATTCCAGGAATACGGCTCCAGCTTCACGGTGAGCTTTCCGTCCTCCAGCTGATATTCCTTGCTACTGCGGGGAACCACCCTGTCCGGACAATCCGCGGAATTGGTCAGCTTCAGATCCGGGCTTGTCATAGTCAGCATTTCCTTCACGCTGCAGCCGGGATAATCCCTCAAATCACAATCCGTTATCAGCATCTGCGTGCCTTTATTTAATGCAAATATTGTGAGCCAGTCATGCTCTTCGCTTTCCACTGCTACTGCATCCAGCGCCGGCACATCTGTAAAATCCCTGCTGTCATATTTGGGAGCATCCACAAGAACATCCAGCGCAGTCCCTCTTCCATACACGGAAGCATGCAGATAAGGGTAATAAATGGTCTGCTTCCAAATCCGGCCTCCGTTTTCCGTCATAATGGGCGCAATCACATTGACCAGCTGGGCCTGGCATGCAATCTTAACACGGTCCGCATGGCGCAGCAGGGAAATCAGCATGCCTCCCACCAGCAGCGCATCCTCAAAGGTATAAATATCCTCGTTAAAGGACGGCCCCTCCTGCCATTTGACAGCCTTCTCATTTTCGGGAAAAGCGTGGAACCACACGTTCCATTCATCAAAGGATATATTGATTTTCTTTTTGGAACGCTTCTTTGCCTGGATATAGTCGCAGGTTGCCGTGATATTTTCAATAAAGCGATCCATGTCCATCGTATTTGCCAGGAAATTAGGCGTATCCTCCGCCTGGTTTCCATAGTACTGATGCATGGATATGTAATCTACAAAATCATAGGTATGATCCAAAACTGTAGTTTCCCAGTCATAGCAGGTGCTCATGCCGGAATTGGAGCTGCCGCAGGCCACCAGTTCAATGGTGGGATCCACCCATTTCATCACCTTGGCCGTTTCACTGGCCAGGCGGCCGTATTCCTCTGCGGTCTTATGGCCTATCTGCCAGGGGCCGTCCATTTCATTTCCCAGGTTCCAGAGTTTGATATTGTGGGGTTCCTTATAGCCGTTCGCTATTCTCAGATCACTCCAGTAGGTACCGGACCGGAAGTTGCAGTATTCCACAAGATTACGTGCGGCATCCGCGCCGCGTGTCCCCAGGTTTACCGCCATCATCACATCTGTCCCGGCCCTGCGGCTCCATTCACAGAACTCATCCGTTCCCATCTGGTTCGTCTCCACGGCAAACCAGGCCAGCTCCGTACGCTTCGGTCTTTTTTCTTTGGGTCCGATCCCATCCTCCCAATTATAACCGGACACAAAATTTCCTCCCGGGTAACGTACAATCGGGACCTGAAGCTCTCTTGTCAGTTCAATCACATCCCTGCGGAAGCCGCAGTCATCCGCCAGCGGATGGCCCGGATCATAAATCCCGCCGTATACCGCCCTGCCGATATGCTCGATAAAGGATCCGTAAATCCTCTTATCGATTGCACCGATTTTAAAGTCTCTGTCCAGCTTGATGCTTGAAGCCTTGTTTTCCGACGCATAATTTGCTGCTGTCCTGTCGTTTTTCATATTTTGCTCCTATCTGTGCGCTTTAGCGCACCTCTAATTCAGGGAGGCTGAAAGCGTCTTTCTTTCAGCTTTGCTCCTATCTGTGCGCTTTAGCGCACCTTTAATTCAGGGAGGCTGAAAGCGTCTTTCTTTCAGACTTGCTCCTATCTGTGCGCTTCAGCGCACGTCTCCTTATATTATCGATACCGTTAACGTTAATATAACCTGGTAAAAAATATATCCGCTGCTGTGCAGAAGGCAGTCTGGCGGCAAAACCGCGCCGTCCTTAATCCTGCTCCGGGCTTTTTCCCGTCTTTCCTGCTGCCTTTTCCGCACCTCCGGACATTCCTTATATTCACATATTGTAACTGTTCAGTCCCCCTCACAGTTACTGCTAAATTCCATCCTAAACCGCCTTTGGCAATGGATTTTAGCACTCTTGAATCACTTCCTTACGCTTTTTTCATCCTCCGCTTTTTCATGCTTCCATATTTTTATTCTCTCACATCTCTGTGCCCTCTGTACCGGCTATGGCGGCGCACCCTTCAATCCTGGAGCGTGTTAAAAAATTGCTTTCTGCAAGATGTGCGTCACAGTTTGTGGGGGATTCGTCCCAAATTCATGAGACGCAGCGGGCTACGTTGATTGAATTTGGGGCAAATACCACGCAAAGTGAGGCGTACAGATTGCGGGAATGAATTTTCAAACACGCTCCTGTTGTATACATTCAACCGTTCCGCCCTCCACCACTTCAGTTGTGAGCACAACGCATTCCTCCTGTGCGCCTTTCCTTCCCTCAAGCTTTTTCAGAAGGATATCCACACTTTTTTTGGCCATCGTTGTTTTGGAAGAGGAAACGCTCGTCAGATGCATGGGATACGGATACTTGATATTGTCGAAGCCTACCACGGAACACTGCTGCGGCACCTGTCTGCCCAATTCCTCCAGAATGCACACCGCCTGCCATGCAAGGATATCGCTGAATACCAGCACCGCCGTATAATCCTTCCGGGCTGAAAAAATTTCCCTCATTTTCTCCGTGCCCTTCCCGGAGGTCAGCGGCACCGTGTGCACCAGCTCGCTTCTCCATGCGATCCCAGCCTCTTCCAGCGCCTTCCGGTAGCCCTTCAGACGTTCCGCGGAGCTTGAAATTCCCCCCGGTCCATTCAGGAAAAGAATATTCCGGTGGCCCCTCTCCAGCAGATATCTGGTAGCCGCATAGCCTCCGTTTACATCGTCACAGACCACGTAGCTGGCATCCTGCCCGCTGAAATGTCTTCCTATCATTACAAAGGGCTTGTCATGCATCTGCAGGAACCTGATATTTTCTTCGCCTCCCGGAGCCGGACAGAGAATGATCCCGTCCACGTTCTGGCTCAACGAAGTCGTGATGGCCTGCCGCTCCATTGCCGCCTTTTCATCCGTATTAAAAATAATGGAATTATAGCCCTTTCTCTGCAGAAGCGTCTGCATTTCCTTTACCATGACGGAAAAATGGGGGTTGGATATGTCTCCCACAATAATGGCGATATTTCGGCTCACACCTGAACGCAGAAAGCTGGCCAGCGCGTTGGCGATATATCCCATCTCGGATGCCTTTTCCCGGATGACCTTCTTTGTTTCCTCCGAAATATCCGGCTTATCGGCAAGCGCCCGTGAAACCGTATTGGCGGAAAAGCCCGTGGCCTGGGCAATGTCCTTTAATGTCACACTTCCTGTATTTCTTCTGGCTGCCATATGTTCTCCTTGTCCGCTGCGAACTTGTCCCTCCCGGACACGGCTTCATGCCCGGATTGGTTTCAGTTTATCACAGAATGAAAATATGTCAATTCCGTAATTCCCACCATTTTTCTGGCTGTATTTTTGTGCATTGTGTTGTTACATTAACGTTGACATGGAATTATTTTTAGACTATACTTCAATTATCGATAATGTTAACGTTAATGCAAGTGTTTTTCCTGATTTATATTATGTGCTTACAGTAATCGTAAGCAACGGTTCAGCCCCGTCTGAACTGATACAACTGTAATCCTCACCGCAGGACGCAGTCACGGAAAAGAAAAGGAACCGCCATGAAAACTGGAACTATTTTTGATATCAAGGAATTTGCCGTCCATGACGGACCGGGTGTCCGGCAGACCGTCTTTTTAAAAGGCTGTCCGCTGCGCTGCCGGTGGTGCCACAATCCGGAAGGCCTGTCCGTTCAGCCGCAGCTCATGTTCAGCCGCAGCTCATGCATCCGCTGCGGCAAATGCATGGAGGTATGCCCGGCGGCCTCCAAAGCCGGAAAGCCCGGCGGCTTTTACCCGGGCAAAGACTGTATCGCCTGCGGTGCCTGCGTCGATGTATGTCCCATGGGGCTGAGGCAGATCACAGGTAAGGTCATGTCCTCCGGGGAGCTTGTGGCCGCCATCCGGGAAAACAGTGATTATTATGCAGCTTTGGGCGGCGGCGTCACTTTTTCCGGCGGAGAGCCGCTGCTGCAGGGAGAATTTCTTCTGGAGGTCCTGGAGCAGCTTCCTGATCTGCATACGGCAATAGAAACCTCGGCCTATGCGGATTCCCGTCTCTTTGCACAGGCGGCGGAACGTCTGTCCTTTCTCATGATGGACGTGAAGCTGATGGATCCGGCGCTGCATAAGAAGTATACCGGCGTTGACAATGGAATAATTCTTGATAATCTCCGTTTTCTCTGCCGGGGAAGCAAGCCCTTTGTCATCCGGATCCCTCTGATTCCCGGTGTGAATGATTCCCGGGAGAACCTGGAAGCCACCGCTGCATTTCTCTCCGGAGCCGCATCCCTGCTCCGGGTGGAAATCCTTCCCTACCACAAAACAGCCGGCGCAAAATACAGCATGCTGGGCATGGAATACCAGCCGGGCTTCAATACGGATGCGCCGTTTACGCTGCCGGAGCATATTTTTGAAAAATATAAAATAAGGAGTAAAGTACTATGACTGAAAGAGTGCAGCTTTTAAGGAAATTTTTTATCGAAGAACAGAAACACAGGGAGCACAGAAGCTCTCCGGTGGATCCCTTTATGCTGGCCGCTTCTTTCCGGGAGCAGCAGCTTCCCGATACCAGCCGCGCCGTAAAGCGTCTGGTCTATATGCTGAATGCGGAAACACCCCTTTTGATCCCGGGACAGACCATCCTTTTCCTGCGCACCAATCCCACTCTGCAGGCCATTTATACAGAGGAGGAAAAAGAAGCCCTGGCTGCTTCACACCGACTGCATGAGCTGGGGGAGCTGTCCAACATCTGTGTGGACTATTCCCGTTTCCTTCGTGCAGGCTTTCCCGGTATGCGGCGGCAGGTGCTGGCAAGGAAAAAAGAGTTCCTGTCTGAATCGCAAGAGGACAAGGCGGACTATATGGACGGCCTGAACGCCATTTTGGAGGCGCTGGAAGCGTTGGTTGCCCGTTACCGCGATGCGGCCTCGGACGCAGGGAATACGGCGGCGGCAGAATCCCTGACACGGCTGCTTTCCGATGCGCCCCATACGCTGCGGGATGCCTTGCAGATGCAGCGTATCATACATTTTACCATGTGGTGCGCAGGTAATTACCACAATACACTGGGGCGTTTTGATCAGTATATGATGCCCTATCTGCAGGCGGATCTGGATGCGGGAAGGCTGACGGAGGAAAGCGCGCTGGAATTGCTGGAGGAATATTTTCTTACCTTTAACCTGGACAGCGATCTTTATCCCGGCATGCAGCAGGGCGACAACGGCCAGAGTATGGTGTTGGGCGGCATGACACCGGAGGGCGGCGACGGCTTCAATCTCCTGTCCCGCCTCTGCCTCCAGGCAAGCCTGGAGCTTCGTCTCATCGACCCTAAAATCAATCTCCGGGTCGGCAGGAATACGCCCCTGTCCATATATGAGCTGGGAACACAGCTGACCAAGCAGGGTCTGGGCTTTCCCCAGTATTCCAACGATGATGTTGTCATCAAAGGGCTGGAGGAGCTGGGCTACTGCACTGAGGATGCCCGCAATTATGCGGTGGCTGCCTGCTGGGAATTCATAATCCCGGGTCGCGGCATGGAAATCCCCAATATTGACGCCCTGTGTTTTGCCGATATCATGCGTGACGCCGTGACGGAGCATCTGGCGGATGCCCCCGATTACGAAAGCCTTTTCGGGGAGGTAAAGAAAAAACTGCAGGCCAGGGTGGATGAAATGTGTGAAAACACGAAAAACCTGTATATTTTCCCTGCCCCCTTCCTTTCCCTGATGATGGACGGCTGCCTGGAAAACGGCAGGGATATTTCTCTTGGCGGCGTATATAACAATTACGGCTTTCACGGCACCGGACTGGCTACCGCCGCTGATTCGCTGGCCGCCGTTAAAAAATATGTGTTTGAGACAGGGGAAGTGGGCAAAGAAGAGCTTTTGGACGCCATGGCCAACGACTTTGAGGGGCATGACCGCCTTCTTCACCTGCTGCGCTACACAGCGCCCAAGATGGGAAATAATGAAACGCTTCCCGACTCCATTGCCTGTGAGCTGCTTGAGTCCTTCGCAGAAGCCGTCAAAGGGAAAAAGAATGAAAGAGGGGGCGCTTTCCGCGCAGGCACCGGCTCCGCCATGTATTATCTGTGGTATTCCAGAAATATGGGCGCCACGCCCGACGGACGCAGGGCCGGGGAGGGCTTTTCCTGCAACTATTCTCCCAGCCTGTTCATCCACAGCAAGGGGCCTGTTTCCATCATCAAATCCTTTACCCGCCCCTGCCTGGAGCACACCATCAACGGCGGGCCGCTTACCATAGAGCTGCATGACACGCTGTTCCGCGGGGAAGAGAGCATTTCCAAGGTGGCGGCCCTGGTGAAATCCTTCATCGATATGGACGGCCATCAGATGCAGATCAACGCGGTCAACCGTGACACCATGCTGGATGCCCAGAAGCACCCGGAAAAATATCACAACCTGATCGTCCGCGTGTGGGGCTGGAGCGGTTACTTTGTGGAGCTGGATAAGGAATATCAGGATCATATCATCAAACGGATGGAGCTTACGGTGTAAACACATCCCCGGACGGCGGTTCTTATGGGAAATCCGGAATTGCTTTCAGACAAATCCCCCGCAGCCGGTTTGCTGTGGGGGATTTTGATTATACTATATTTTTTATGGATACTGCACTACAGCGCTTCAGATATGCTCCGGCTGTCAAAGCAGCCGTACCCTGATGGCTGCAATACCGGCTTTGGGAATGGTTATTTCCCCGCCTGTATCTATGGCCTCTGTTTTTTCCGTGACGCAGTCCGGGTTCTCAAAGGTGTTATGGGCATGGACGTCACTGTGGGACAGTATGGTCATCTCCCCATCCGCAGAAAATCCCCGTCCGACAGGCTTCAGACGGATGTGAGCATCCTCCTCCGCGTTCAGATTGGCAATCGTTATGGTGGCGCAGCCGTCTTTATGGGAAGCGGATACGGAAAGGGACGGTATGCTCTCCTCCCGGCCGTCTTTATCCAGATAACCGACCATATCGGCCTCCACCGCCGTGCGCACCGCTGCCGCGCCCTGGTGGTTCTTATACATATGGAATACATGGTAGGTGGGCGTTACGATACAGTTTTCACCCGATACAAGAAAGAGGGCATGCAGATTGTTCACAAGCTGCGCCACGTTGGCCATCCTGATTTTTTCACAGTTGTTGTTGAAAATATTCAGGGTAAGAGCCGTCACCGCCGCATCGCGCATCGTGCTCTGCTGTTCGAACAGGTTCCCTCCCCTGCTGGGGCCGGAGCCGTCGGGATGCCAGCATCCCCACTCGTCAATCACCAGCTTTGCGTGCTCTTCCATTCCATAGCCCTTAATGATGCTCCAGTGACGGTTCAGTATTTCATCCATGCGCTCCGCCTGCTTCAGCTGCTGATACCACTGATCCCTGGTGAAGTTCACAGGATCCCCTGCCCAGCCGCAGTAGTAATGCAGGGAAAAGCCCTGCATATGCTTCTCGGAATCGGCCATGGCTTCCATGAAACGGTGGGTCCAGTGATAATCATCCGCATTGGGGCCGCAGGCGATGAGCACCTTATCTCCCGGTATGTTGTTTACAAGCGCGGAGAACCTGCGGTATTCATGGGCATACACCGTAGGATCCATATTGCCGCCTCCGCCCCAGTTTTCATTGCCGATGCCCCAATAACGGATGCCGAAGGGCTCCGGGTGCCCGTTTTCAGCCCGTTCCTGCGCCAGGGTGGTCGTTCCTTCCGGGGAATTGCAGTAATCCACCCAGTTTCTTATGTGCAGAGGGGTAACGGAGGTAATGTTGGCCGCAAAATACGGCTGCGTCCCCAGCTGCTCACAGAAATCCATGAACTCATGGGTTCCCACCTCGTTGGACTCCAAACGCTGATCCCAGTTCGTCCACCAGTTCAGTCTTTGGGGCCTGTTATTCCCGATTCCGTCGCGCCAGTCATAGGTTTCCGCGTAACAGCCTCCCGGCCAGCGCATCACAGGCGGCGCCACCTCCTTCAGCTTATCCAGCAGGTATTTGCGCAGCCCGTGCACATTCTCCACCGGAGAATCCTTTCCCACCCAGATTCCGTCGTAAATTACCCCTCCGATATGCTCGGCAAAATGCCCGTATATTTCCGGGACAATGCATCCCAGCTCCTCCGGGAACATCACATACAAGTTTTTCATTTTCCGCTCCTGTCTGCGCGCCAGTGCGCGCGTATCATGCAGACGGCTGAAAGCCTCAGGCATTCCTGCCATTTTTATAATCCGGCAGTAAATGCGCTGCTCTGCTGAATAATTACATCCGGCCTTATTATAATATTTTCCTGCTTCCAACCGAAAGTTAAAACTTGTATGATACCGGCCAAAAGTTATCCTTTTACACGCAAAGCATTGTGCACCGAAGCGCCGTCCGGCTGACCGAACGGCGGGACGGCTGCAAAAAATACCGGAACAGCCATCCGTCCGCACCGGTATCAGGAGAAAAAAATATGATTCAATATCAGGAAAGCAATTCACAGGGCAATTTTAATTACAATGCCTATTACTATGATAATATCTCTTTTCCCTATCATTTCCACAAAAACATGGAGCTGCTTCATGTTCTTGAGGGAGAGGTGGAGCTGAGGCTGGAAAGCCGTGCGGAAACCATAGCCGCGGGACAGTATGCGCTGATTTTTTCCAACCAAATCCATGCCTATCATACCGGTAAAGCTTCCAAAAGCTGGGTCGGCGTATTTTCCCAGGATCATGTGGCCGGATTTTCCGCACAGACGGAGGCCTGGAGGGTAATCCCTCCGGCTTCCTCTGCCCTGATTCACTGCAGGCTTATCTGCTGGAAACCCTGCCCCTTTCCTTTCAGGACAGGGCCTTCCGGCGCTGTACCGGCGCAAGTCCTGCCTGTACGCTGTCTGCGGCCAATATTTATCCTGCGCCCCACAGCTGTACGCCGTCAACAGGGGGCATGATCTGCCCCACCGTCTTCTGGAAATTATCGCTGCGGAATTCACGGGAGATCTGACGCTGGCGCAGCTGGCCGAACGACTGGGATACGATTATCACTATCTTTCCCGTTTTTTCCATCAGCTTTTCCACACCAATTTCCGTACCTTTCTCAACCAGTACCGTTTTGATTATGCGGTTTACCTTCTGACCCATACGGAGCTGTCCATCACAGAAATCGCCCTGAAAAGCGGATTTCAAAGCCTGCGGAGCTTCAACCGCGTCTTCCGTGATTTTTCCTCCATGTCGCCCCAGGAATATTCCGCCTACCGGTACCGTCTGTAAAGCTTTCCTTCCCACCCGGTCAAATCCACGCCGGCGGCATTGGTACCGGCCCCATGCGCTGCAAAGCCTGCGGCCTCTTCCGGCCTTCCTTCCGGCGTTCCGTTCTCTTTACCGCCTTCTTCAGGGCGGCGCACCCATACGTTCATTTTTCCTTTTCCCCTGTTATTCCACAGATAATAGGGAATTGCCCGGAATGCTTTTCCGTCGGCCGTTGTTCCTTCGATAATGCACACGCCCTGCAAAAGGCGCCCGCCTCCGGCCAGATCAGCCACGGCAATTTTCAGTGCGTCCTCCGACAGCTGAATGTCAGTTCCTTCCGGATTGTCTGCTTCCTCCAGGCAATACAGTACCGGGCCCCTTAGCAGGGCAACCCTGCCAGCGTCCGCCGTAACGAACGGATGCGCCTCCACCTGAACCGCAGGCAGCTCCATCAGGACCTGTACCGTGTCGCCCTCCTGCCATTCCTTTTCAATAAGACAGTAGCCCTTCTGCACGGCGCAGTCCGTCTTAGCCCCGTTCACCAGGATTTCTGTTTTTCCCGCCCAGGCGGGAACGCGCACTGCCAGTACAAAGGCCGCCGCTCTCTCCGGATGCACAACGATGCTGTTTCTTCCGTCCCAGGGCAGACCGCAGTCCTTCTGCTCCACAGCAAGCTTCAGCACACTGCCGTCCTTCAGTTCAAGGCTGCCCTCATAGCGGCTTCCCATATGAAGATTGACGTAGAAGCTTCCCCGGGCAGAGCCATAAATATAATCCTGCAGGCAGCCCATGATTTTCAGGAACATGGGCGGACAGCAGGGGCAGCCATGCCATGACCAGCGCTCCGTATCCCCATTGCTGATAAGCGGGTTTTCATAGAAATAATGCGTGCCGTCCGCCGACAGGCACGGCAGTACATTGTTCATCACCGCACATTCCAGCACATCCATATACCTGCCGTCCCCGAAGGCCCTGTGCATCTCACCGGCCCAGAAGGCCAGCGCCACGCCTGCGCAGGTTTCCAGATAGGCATCGTTTGGAAGATCGTACTGGTAGCCGAAGCGTTCCTCATTATGTATGGCACCGATTCCGCCGCTGATATGCAGCTTGGTAAGCTCCATATTGTCCCACAGCCGGACGGCTGCCTGCAAATATACGTTGTCATCCCCTTCTGTCTCAATTCCCAGCGCGGTCAGACCGGTGTACATCAGGGCGGCGCGCACGGCATGGCCCACTACCTCCGACTGTTCTGTGATCGGACAATGATCCTGGGAATATTCGCCCATATAATGCGGCATGGAATACCGGTCCTTATGCACGCCCCTGTGATCCATCCAGAAGGCTGCCAGCTTCAGGTAGCTTTCTGCATCTACAGGCACACCGTACTCCTCTTTGATCTGCTGCGCCAGATCCGGCTCCTCTTTAAAAAGCCTGTACAGCTTCACCACGGCTTCCTCTGCCAGGGAATGGGCGGGAACAATATTTTTCCCGGGAAAGCCGGGCGTACCGGGGGCCGGAATGATAACGCCGCACATACAGTTAACCGCTTTTACGGCGCATTTTAACAGGCATTTTTTCCCCGTTGCCCTGTAATAATGGATGCCGGCCTCCGTCAGACAGCCTATATTGTAGATTTCATGCTGCCATATCAGGCTTCCGCCGTTGCCGCCCCATCTTTTATCCGGACAGATCAGGGTGGTATAGGTATTGATATAGCCGTCCGGATCCTTATCCTGCGCCGCGGAGATCGTTGCTGCATAATCCTCAATTTTCTTATCCAGCTGCGCATCATAGCTGACCGCAATAATATCGCTGATCCCCCGAATCACCTCACAGATCAGACCGTCATACCAGGGCGGCCCCACATGCTTCCCGCTTTTTCCCTCAATGACCCATTCATAATTTTTCATTATGCCTTCTTCATGGTCATTTTCAAACTTATTCAGGACATCCCATACCGTCACATGATGAATCTTCTCAAGCTGACCGGCCCAGAAGCCCTCCGTTATCTTTACCTGCTTATGCGCAGGCCGTTCCACTGCAATACCACTCATTTTAAATCCTCCCTGTTTTCCGAAGGAAAATGCGAGCTCTATGCGAGCAGAGGATTTTCCTCCTGGTTTTCCGAAGGAAAATGCGAGCCCTGTGCGAGCAGAGGATTTTCCTCCTGGTTTTCCTCATCCGGCTGCCCCTGTGTCAGCCCTTAATACCCGTTGTTGCAATCCCCTCCAGAATATGCTTCTGCCCGAAAAAGAATACAATCACCGCAGGCGTCAGCACCAGCACCGAAGCCGCCATAAGCAGGTGCCACTGCGCGCCGTAGCTTCCCTGAAAGAGCTGCAGCCCCAGGGACAGCGTGTATTTCTTCTCCTCATTCAGATAAATCAGCGGTCCCATAAAATCATTCCAGCTTCCAAGGAATGAAAAGATACCCACCACCACCATCGCCGACCTGGACAAAGGGAGAATGATTTTCCAATAGACCTTGAAATAGGAAGCGCCGTCCACATAAGCCGCCTCATCCAGCTCCCTGGGAATGCTCAGGAAAAACTGGCGGAACAGGAAAATATTATAGACGCTGCCGCCAAACCAGATGGGTACGGCCAGAGGTACCAGTGAATTTGTAAAGCCCAGCTTTGACCACATGACAAATGTAGGGATCATTGTCACAATTGACGGCATCATCAGACTGGTCAGCACAATCATGAATACCTTATCCCTTCCCGGCCATCTCAGCCTGGAAAAACTGAAGGCGCAGATGGAGGCGGCAAGAATGGAGCCCGCTACATTTGAAATTACCACAATAAGGGTATTCAGTAAATACCGGAAATAAGGCATTACCTCCAGCGCGTCCTGATAATTGGTCAGCACCACCGGATCCGGCACCATGATGGGAGGCATGACAAAGATCTGCGCCATGTCCATAAAGGAACTCCGCAGCATCCAGTAAAAGGGAAATAGGCAGATCAGGGAGCCTGCAGTCAGGAACAGATAAAGGATCGTTTTCCCCAGGACCTTTTTCTTCTTCATTTGTTCTTCACCTCTCCTTCATAGAATACCCATACTGCCGAAGACTTGAAAACAAGCATGGTCATCACAAGAATAATAAGAAACAGTATCCAGCCCAGCGCCGATGCATTTCCCAGATTTCCGTACTGGAAAGCTTCCTTATACATGTAATACACGTAGAATAAGGTGGAATTATTCGGTCCGCCGCTGGTCATAATATAGGCCTGGCTGAATACCTGGAAGCTTCCGATAAAGCTCATGATCAAGTTGAAAAAAATGGTAGGTGAAACCATGGGCAGAGTGACGCTGATAAGCTTATGGAACCAGTTCCCGCCATCTACCTCCACGGATTCATACAGTTCCTTCGGCACATTCTGCAGTCCTGCCAGAAAAATGACCACCGTGCCTCCCACCGTCCACAGACTCATCAGCGCCAGAGACGGTATGACCGTTTTTTCATCATAAATCCATCGGCTGACAGGAAGATGCATGGCGTTAAGCGCCGCATTCAGAATCCCCGTATCCGGATCAAACATCATCATCCATACGATAGAGGAAGCCACTGCCGGCACTATCGTAGGCAGATAAAAAATGGTGCGGAATACGGATCTGCCCTTAATATTTGTGTTAAGCACCAGGGCAATGGAAAATGCGAATATAATCTGCAGCGGCACGCTTAACAGTACATAATAAGCCGTTACCCCCAATGATTTATAAAAATAAATATCTGTCCCGTCAAACAGATGCTTAAAATTTTTAAGTCCTACAAAATGTGTTTCCGCCCCCATTACATTGTAATCCGTCACGCTCAGCACCAGGCTGATCACCAGGGGGGAGAGCACAAAAATCAGGAATCCCAGCATAACCGGCAGCGCAAAAAGGATTCCGAAAAAAGCCTCTTTTTTCCTTCTCCTCGTCATAAGGCATACTCCTTTCTTTGAAAACAGCCGGGATTTTCCCGGCTGCTTTATCCACCCTAAGGTCTGGGATAGATTCCCTGAACCTGTGCATTCATCTGATCCTCCACGGCTGTAATGGCTTCCTCCACCGTCATCTCACCCAGCCATACCTTATCCAGCTTGGGATTCAGAACGTCCATGATTTTAGGGAAATTCTTTATTGAGTATGTAAGGGCAGGCTCTCCGTTTTTAAAACCATTATTCATAACGGCATCCACGTAACCTTCCGGATGGGCCGGATTATTCCTTGCCCATCTGTCGATGAGCGCTTCATCCTCATACCAGTCCTTCAGCACAGGCATCCAGAGACCGGTTTCGATCAGCTCCATTGTGTACTCCGTATTCATAAAGGCCTTCTGCAGCTCCCACGCTTCCTTGGGATGTTTTGTTGTCTCAAAAACCACCACAGGCTCGCCCATAGCTATCGTCATCGGCTTGTCATACATTTTGGGCGGAATGCCGATTCCGAAATTCACTTTATTTGCAGAGATTTCCTGCAGCGCCCACTGTCCGTCCCAGACCATGGCCACCTTTTTTGAAGCAAGGGCAGTTGCACCTCCCGGCAGGTTTTTGGACTGTACCGGCGAAGGCGCCACATGGTATTTGGTAATCAAATCTGCAAAATTCTGCATGGCTTCGATTCCCTTCGTTCCCAGAAGATTCACCGCCGTGCCGTCCTCATTCAGGAAATCCTGTCCGCTGTAGGTCATGGCATAGCTGACCATATTGGCGCCGCTGGGTGAAAAAATACCAAACTGCTTGATATTCTTTGCATCGAAATCGGGATCCTTAGCATTTCTTCCCTGATTGTCAATGGTCAGTGTCTGGCAGACATCCAGAAACTCTTCCCAGGTCCAGGCATCCGCCTCCATGGTGGGAACCGTGATCCCCGCCTCTTCAAACACATCCTTATTATAAAAAAGCCCGAAGATTTCCAGAGAGCCGTTAACGCCGCATGCTTTGCCCTCATCCCACCAGTAAACAACCTGGGAAAGAATATCGTCAATGTTGATTTCCGGATCATCCGCTGCAAAATCCATCATGTTTTTCAGCTTCCCTTCTGAAGCCCAGGACAGAGCGGTATCTCCGTTCAAAAGCGCCACATCCGGCCCCTGGTTGGCTGCTATCATGGTTGTCAGCTTTGTATTATAGTCGGTAGGGATATGGATGTACTCCACTTCCACGTTAGGATGCGTTTTTTCAAACTGATCAATGACATTCTGTGTCGTCTTCTTTTCCTGAGGTCCGCCCCATCCGGTATACCTGAGAACAATTTTTTCTCCGCTGCTTTCTTCGACAGCGGCATCCGCCTGCTGCCCCCCTGCGGTCTCCTCCTTTACGTCGGCGACGCCCGCCGTTTCCTTACTTCCGCCGCAGCCCAGCATACTCAGCGCGAGCACTGATGCCAACAGACAGGATAATAATTTCTTTTTCATACCATACCTCCTAAAGTGAATATGTACCCCGGATTTCAACGGCCGTTTCAAATCCCTGTTATGGCCTTATTATAGCTTCCGTACAAAAACACGGATATTCTAATATTTTAGGCAGGTGGACAATTTTAGGATTCCCCCTCCTGCCCGTCTCCGGGAACCGGTATGGTAATTCGTATCCTGGTGCCCTTTAAAGGCACCGATTCTATTTGCATTGCCCCCTCATCTCCGTAGAGCAACTGGATGCGCCGCAGCGTATTTTCCAGGCCGATGCGGTGATAATCCCCATGCATGGCCTTTTCAATTTCTTCCCTGCTCATGCCCTTTCCGTTATCCTCCACCTCCAGGACAATCGCCTCTTCCTCCACAAAACCGCAGATACGCAGCAGGCCGCCGCTCTTCATTTCACTGAAGCCATGGACAATAGCATTTTCAACCAACGGCTGCAGCAGAAGCTTCGGCACCCTGTATTGCCCCATACACGGCTCTACCTCGTAAATCACACGGAATTTTCCTTCAAACCGCATCTCCATAATATGCAGATAATTGCGCAGCCACAGATATTCATCGGCAAACGGCGCCAGCTCCTGCTTGTTCCTGAAGGTATACTGCAGCATATCGGAAAGGCAGATGAGCATCCTGCTGATTTCCCCGTTGCCCTCCTCCAGAGCCATCATATTGATAATATTCAGCGTGTTATACAGGAAATGAGGATTCATCTGCAGGTTCAACGCCATGATTTCAGATTCTCTGTTGCGGATTTCACTTGCATAGTTTTCCTCTATTAATATCTGTATTTTCTCGCTCATCTCATTATATTTTTCCGTCAGATACTGCAGCTCGTCCAGTCCGTTCGTGGAAAGCCTGACACTGAAATCGCCCTTTCCCACCTGCTTCATTGCACCTACCAGATTTTCCACCGGAAGCGTGATTTTCCTTGCGAAAATTTTGGAAACCAGCATGGTCAGGACAAAGAGCAGGATACACAGAAAACAGGTAAGTGTCTGCAGGCTGAGCACATTATGAACCAGTCCCCTGACCGGCGTTACCGAGGCAAAAACCCATCCCGTCACATCGGAGACCGCATAGCAGACCAGTACCTTTTCCCCCTGATAACGCAGCACCATATTTCCTGTTCTGTCCTGGATACGTGAAATCCATGGAAGTTCCTCCTTCCTGCCTGCCATCCCAGGATCCGTATGGGATACGATTTCACCTTCTGCAGAGGATATGCAGAACCGGGAATTTTCCACGGAATTGCTGGACTCAAACATCTCCCGGATCAGATTGTCCCGGAAGCTTATAACCAGCACCGCATTGAAATCCTCCGGTAATTTTTTCACCTCTGAAGGCCTTTCCGGATCAATAAATGTAGGATTCAGGGGCTGTATCAAAGAGTACACCGTGGGATTTTCCACCGTATAATCCAGCCCGAAGGTATCTTCCACAATATAGGTCGGGATCCACTGCGACTCCCCTCTGCGGCGGCGCAGGCTCTCCCAGAGCGAAGAGGAGAAAAAATTCTGCACCGGTACCTTCAGCTGGGAATTGTCCCCGAATATAAATTTCTCAGTCATGATGGTTATGGTGACAATATCATCATCTACAAAATACTTCTGAAGGATCGCCTGTATTTTCTTATCCTTCACCAGCAGCTCGGAATCCGGCACGGTTTCCACATCACTGAGAAGGCGGTACAACTCCTGATCCACATTCAGATTTACTGCGCTGTCCTGGATATAGCTCATCTGACGATCTATCAGCTGCGTATTTTTAACCACTACATCCAGGATATTCTTTTTTGCAATGTCAATAATGCTGTGATACGATACCCCATAATAAGCTACTCCGATAATCACTGAGGGAATGAGGATTAAAAAAATAAAACACAGCCGCAGCTTATTCTGAAGATTCAGACTGTTAAAATATTTTCTCAGCTTATTCATCGTCTTCCCTCCTGACCTTCAGGAGCTGCTCCCGAAACTGCATGGGCGTAATGCCGATTTCTTTTTTAAATACTCTGTTAAAATATTTTACATCCTCATATCCTGTGCTGCGGGCAATTTCATAAATCCGGCTGTCCGTCTCCTGCAGCATGGCCTTTGCCCTCTTCATACGGACATCTGTCAGGTTCCTGGAAAAGCTGGCGCCCGTGGCGTCCTTAACCAGATTGCTGAAATAGGTAGGTGTCAGCTGGAATACCGCCGCAATTTCCTCCAGGGGGATATCCTCGCTGTAATGCTGCTCAATATACCGGCTGAACCTTTCGGCAAAGGCTGCATTTTTATCCCTGCCCTTTTCCTCGGCCTTTTTCATCAGAAGCTCCAGCGCAGCATTAAGTCCCTGCATGAAGGATTCAATGCTCTCCTCTTCTTTCTCATGCTTCCACAATTCGTCCAGATTTTCCTCCATGTGGAAAAACAGCGAGACATGGCGGAGCAGGCTCTGGAACACACTTCTGAATTTATCCGGCTCCGGATATCCGTGATCCAGACAGCGGGACGCAATTCCTTCCAACAATCGGAAAGCCTCCCCCCGGTCCATATTTTTCACGGCATCCTTCAGCGCCTCCTCCTCCGCCAGCCCGATGGCAAACTCACTGATCCGGTTTGCCAGAATAAAGCCTGCGGAAAGCAACTGCGCCTCAGGAAAATAAAACCGGTAATCCATCACCGTCACAGCGCTCCTGTAGCACTCTTCAATGTTTAGGAACAGGTTTTCCGACCGCTGTCCCAGACAGATGAAAAGCTTCTCAGGTTTATACCCCCCCCGAAAAAACAGGGAAGGATTCCGCAGGAACGGACCTTTCCAGCAGCTTTACGGCATTCGCACCCGTTCTTTTTTCCGTAATGACCGTAACAAAGGTTTCCGGCAGCACATAGCTGAAAAAGGAAATGGAATGGTACTCCCTCTGCAGCAGCTCCTTCATCCACCATTTAATCCTGTATTTTGTATCCTCCAGCAGTTCCTTTTCCGCCTTCCTGCCCCAATCCTGGAACCCGCGGAGCCTTGTCACAACAACGTGGCCGGGCCGGCCGCAGGCAATAATCTCTTCTATTTCATGCCTGTCGGCCGCCGAAAGCCGGCCGTAAACCCACTGATTCAGCTGCTGCTCCATGTAAACCGGCAGCGCGATATCCAGCTGACGCTGCATGCTTTCCTTCTGGCCGGCCAATACCCTTTCTTCGCTGATTTCCTGAAATGCCTTCTCCAGTACGGCATGCATACGGTCGGGATTCAGCGGCTTCAGCAGATAATCCATTGCGCCCAGGGTAAGCGCCTTCCTGGCATATTCAAACTCCGCATAACCGGTGAGCAGAATCACCTTCACACCGGAGCCTTCCTTTTCCACTGCTTCCAGCAGCTGAAGCCCGTCCATCTCCGGCATGCAGATATCCGTTATGATAATATCCGCCCCCTTTTCCCGGAAAAAATCCAGTGCCTCAGCGGCCGTGGTAAAGGCCCATACCTCAACCTCCCCCTGGAATTCCTTCAGCAATATATTTCTCAGCCCCCTGCACTGGCGCGCCTCATCATCAATTACCATTATCCTCCACATGACGTTCCCCTCTTTTCTTACGGTTTGCAGCTGTTCAGTGCCTCCAAAGCTGCCCATTTTTTCAGTGTAGCACAGATATCCGGGGAATACCATAACGCCCTTTTGTGGTATAATGTTGGCATAGCCGACGTTGTACCAGTCAGGGCTGTTATGCGGCTTATTGGCTTTATTTTACGGAGCCGACAGGAGGACAGGACAGCTGCCGTTAACGCAGTCCAGCAGTCTTACTGCTTATAACAAATCAAAAAAAGGAGGGGAACTGTTCAGTCCCCTCACTGTACAAAGGAGGATTCACTTATGCTTCACATCGCAAGCAACCCCAGCCTGAAAGGACTTTCCGTCCTCTGCCCCAAAATTGTCTATTCTACCCAAACCGGCAAGGATATCACGCTGGATCTGCTCATGCCGCAGATGCCCGAGGCATGTGAGAAACGGTATCCGCTGAATTATCCGGATTTCCCACCAGCTGAAATCCCGCAGCTGGCCCGATTTGCCGATGATGGCTTTGTGGTCGCTTCCGTCACCCACCGGAACATAGAGGAAGGCCATCCGGCGCCGGCATTTCTCCAGGATGTCAAGACAGCGATCCGTTTCCTTCGCGCCAACGCAGAGCAGTATCATATCAATCCGGATAAGGTCTTTGCCTTCGGCACCTCCTCCGGAGGAAATACCGCCCTCCTTCTCGGCCTGACAGGGGATATGCTGGAATATAAAACCGATGAATATCCTGAATTTTCAGACAGTGTAAGCGCTGTGATTGACTGCTTCGGCCCCACGGATCTGAATGCCATTCTTGAAGCTGCCCGGCCGGAAACAGATTCGGAAGCTGCCGCCCTGTGCTCTCTCTTCTGCGGAGGCGCCCTTGACCGGGAGCTTCTGAAAAAAATGAGCCCCATCAGCTATGTGCAGGAGGGAAAAAGCTATGTACCTTTTATGATCGCCCACGGAAGCGCAGATCCTGCCGTCAGCTTTTCCCAGAGTGAGCAGCTGGTGAAGCGCCTTGAGGAATGCGGCGCCCAGGTCAGCTTTATCTGTGTGGACGGCGCAGTCCATGAGGGGAATTTCTGGAGCCGGGAGCTTTGGGATATTTTCAGAGGCTTTATGAAAACGCAGGCCGGCTTATAAGGTCCGTAAATAAGGTAACGTTTTGCCACCCTTTAACCAGAATGAAAAGAACCAAAAGACAGGTTTATTATCAGTCTTTTGGTTCTTTCTTCCTATAATATATAGGTTATTTTTCCAGACCTTCAAGGTAAGCGGTAAACTGGGAAATAAATTCCTCCTTCAGCTTTTCGGCTCCCGCAGTCTCGCATTTACTGTTCAGCTCTGCCAGTGTTCCTTCCACATCATCCAAAAGACCAAGCTCCAACAGAGGCACATATTGTGAGCAGACCTCATTCATTGCAGCAAGCTCACTCTTTACGGAAGCGTCGTCAAAGATAAAACCGCTTGTTACCTCGGATATGGTATCCCCCATCAATTCCTGACGAATTTCGCTCTGGGTGGTGCCGGTTGAACCTTCTAATCCATATCTGCAGATATCGTAGCATCCCTTATCAAATTTCAGGACATCCAGTACCATCAGCACACGCTCCTGGTTTTCCGAAACCGCAGGGATTGCAAAACCGTCTCCCGTATATACGCCTTTAGCATGTACGACACCGCCGGACCGCCCATCGGTCACTGCCGCAGCCACGGCAATGACCGACAGGCTGTTCCGCTATATTTTACGCAGGCGACAACACAAACCGTATTACAACGCCGTCCCCGAATCCGCATCATACTCATACAGAAAAAACTGCATTTCATTATCCACAGCAAGCGGAACCTTATAGCTTTTCTGTCCGCACCTCCGCATTCCCTGATGTTCATAGAAGCCATAATTGCAGCTGTTGTCCGTATACAGATAAAAACGTGAAATATTCCGTTGTTCCATATAATCAAGCAAAGCCCGAAACAGCTTCTTCCCGATTCCCAGGCCGCGGTAGCTTTCATCCAGTGCAAAGAAAGAAAGCTCGCCCGGATATTCCTTTTTACTCTCCTTCAGCAGTTCTTTGTCCACCTGGTTAATCCCTGAAAAAGCCCGGGCAACTCCCCTTCCCTCCTTCCCTGACAGCAGCGCCAACGCAGCAGCCGTCTGCCGCAGCAGGCCGGTTGCCGAAGGCTTCCACGCCCCGCAGTCCTTTCCCATAATCACGCCCGCCGGCTGGCCGCCCACCTCCGCTACCCTCATAAAAGTCTGATTCGCCATACACCCCGCCAGATAAAGGCGTGACAGCCTTTTTGCTGTTCGGGGAGAACAGAACCTGTCATACTGCCAGGTTTTTCTTATGATATCCTGCAGAAACGGCGCGTCCTTTTTTTCATAATCACGAAGTACTGTTTTTTCTTCCATACTGAAACCTCTTTTCCCTGTTTTCTTTTTATGTTATAGTCATCCTAAAGGATACAGTAACTGTAAGGTCAAGAGTTTTTTTACAGTAAAACCTAAAATGTTATAGTTAATTCGTGATTCACCATTTAAATTCGTGCTTGACGATTTTAGTGTTACACGTTTCATGGTATGATGTTCCTGGTAAGTGGATTCCTCCATCAAAGGAGGATTTTTTATGTATAAGAAAAAAACATATGACCAAAAGCACCTTACGACAAGCCAAAGAATTCATATTGAAAAGGGGCTAAATGATGGGCTCTCATTTGCAGCCATTGCCAGAAAACTTGATAAGCATCCAAGTACAATTGCCAAGGAAGTGAAGAAATACCGCACCTTTCAAAAACGAAAGGTTGATCCAAGACATCCTCTTCGCTGTGGCAGATTTAAGGATTGTTCCTTACGTTTTCTTTGTGACAAACCGAATTGCGTAAAAGTCTGCAAATACTGCTATAGCAATAAGGAACGTATTCCTGCATGCACTGCCTTTTGTCCGGAATATCTGGAACCACAATGTGAAGCTATCTGCAAAGCCCCTTATGTTTGCAATCATTGTACAAGACAGCGTACCTGTAATAAGAGCAAAGCTTTCTACATTGCACAGAATGCAGATAAATCCTCCCAGGATCTGCTTGTTTCATGCAGACAGGGAATTAATCAGGCTCCTGTCGATATCGCACTCCTTGATGATCTTATATCTCCGCTATTATTGCAGGGGCAGTCGCTGGCACACATTTATGCCTTTCACGGACATGAAATTCCCTGTTCCAGAAAAACGTTGTATAACTATATTGATCAAGGTGTTTTTACTGCAAGGAATATCGATTTGCGCCGCAAGGTCAGTTACAAATGTAAACCCAGGAAAAACGTCACAAGGGTTAGTCTTTCTGCAAAAGAGTTCCGCATCGGCCGTACTTATGAGGATTTCCAGAAATTTATTCAAACGTATCCTGATATTCCGATTGTTGAACTCGATACCGTGGAAGGTGGCCGGGATAACAGTACGCAGGCTTTCCTGACGATTTTCTTCCGTAACTGCTCTCTTATGCTCATTTTTGTGTTACAAGAGAAGTCACAGGAGCAAGTCATAAAAGTATTCGATTATTTAACACAGCAGCTTGGCATCAAAGTGTTCCAGGAGTTGTTCCCCGTAATATTGACTGATAATGGTGTGGAATTTCAGTTTCCGGGGCGTCTGGAATGCGATAAAAATGGTGAAATCCGTACCAGAATATTTTACTGCAATCCAAACTCCTCCTGGCAAAAAGGCCGCATAGAAAAGAACCATGAATATATCCGTTATGTGATTCCCAAAGGCCAAAGTCTGGATTCCTATAAGCAACGCGATGCATGCATACTTATGAATCACATCAACAGCGAAGCAAGAGACAGCCTGAACGGCTGCACTCCATTCAGGCTGTCTAAGATGCTTTTGAATAATAAGCTCCACAGACTTTTATGTCTGCAGGAAATCTCTGCTGATGAAGTCAGTTTGAAGCCATCATTACTCAAAAAATAGAACGATAATCAAGACGGAATCCACTGCCGAATTTAATCCTACAAAAATCTGGTATGTGGAATTTAGTCTTGCACACTATTCCAGATGCTTGTTTGCCATGCTTGCACACATGGAAACAGACTCCTGGAAATTCATTATAGCTCTATTTTAGCCACTCGTAAACCAAAACAACGTGAATTAAGTGTTGCAAGTTCAAGGCTTTTGGTAAATCACGAATTCACTTTGAAATTTTACCTTTTTACAGTAAAAAAACGCGGTGCCAAACATCGATGGTGCTGCGGCACCGCGGCCGCACGGAGGTATGTATGCCCACAAAATCCCTGCTTTTTACCACAGGACAATTCGCAAGGCTTCACCAACTGAATAAAAGAACGCTTCATTACTATGATGAAATCGGCCTCTTCTCCCCCGCCTTTAAGGGGGAAAACGACTACCGGTACTATACCTGGCAGCAAAGTGCGGATTTGGAAAACATTCTGGCGCTGCGCGAGCTTCATATGTCCATTGACGAAATCAGGTCCTACCTGCATTCGCCCAATGCACAGAGCTTTCTTGCGCTTTCAGAGAAAAAAATCGGTGAAATTGATGAGACAATCCGGCGCCTTACAAAGCTTCGTGCCATCATGCAGAAAAAACAGGACATGCTGCATCTGAGTATGCAAATAAAGGACGGCCAGATTGACACCGTCCAATGTGAAGAGGAATCTCTTTTTATCACGCCGCTTGCCCCTCCTGAACCGCTCCAGGAGCATGCGCAAATGCAGATGGACACCCTTCTTTCCCACCTGCAGACCGCATGGGAGCTCTCCGATTACAAGACCGGCTGCGGAAGCCTGATCTCCCTGGAAAAAATCAGGCAGAACCGTTTTGATGAATACGACGGCCTGTTCACCAGCCTGGAGCAGCCTGCCCAAATCAGCGGTATTTACAGAAAACCGGCCGGTCTTTACCTGCGCGGCTTCTGCGTGGGCGACTGGGACAGGCTTCCCGCCCTCTATGGGCAGATGCTGGCATTTGCCAAGGAAAAGGGCTGGGAGCTTCAGGGGTATTCCTATGAAATCGGCCTGAATGAATTCGCAATTGCCCACAGCGGGGAATATGTAACCCAGGTTACCATCCTTGTTTCCTGATCCATTTGTCGGCTTCTTCAGCCGCTTCTTCCGGCGTCAGGACTGAGTTATCCAAAAGCGTTATCTGCGGCTGCGTTTTTGACGCGTTTTCCCTCAGCCACAGGTTGAAGGAAACAGAGCTGCGAATCCAGTCTTCCTCCCGGATTCCCCGCCCCTCCCGCATTCTTTTTTCCAGGATGGGCGTTTCACAGACCACGGCCAGATAGTGGAGCTGTGTAAAATACTCCCTGGCGGCGCATATTTCAAACTGCTCCGGAATCCCGCAGCCGCACAGTACCACAGGCATGCCGATTTGAGCAACATTGGCACACATGGTCATCCATACTTCCCTGAAATTACGGTAATTGTCCTGAGGCGTGTCAAAATAGTCCTGCCAGAGAATATCGCTTTCCAACACGATATAATCCGTTTCCTTTTTAAAAAGGATTTCACACATCGTGCTCTTTCCCACCCCGCTGGCTCCTGATACAATAAATAATGGTAATTTTTTATCCGGTTTCATTGGTTCCCCTCCCTGTATTCTTCGGATGAAAATGTCTGCCGGGAATTGATTGGTTCGACGGGCTGCAAGGCCTTAAGTATACTATTGAAAATTTGGAGGTGTTCTATGAATCACATCCGTTATGTAGAATATAACGCCGTACACGACGGCAGCTTCGTATTTGATGTGCCGGAGGGCCATGACTGCTGGCTATTGCTGCTCACGCATACCCCCGCCCTTTTCCGGGTGGACGGCAGCCTGCAGAATACCCGCCAAATCCGCAGTCCTTTTCCGCCGCTCTCTCCTATTTATTACTGTGCCTGCGGGGACAGATATGAGAATGACTGGCTGCGTTTCGATTCGGATGAAGAATATGTTTCCCTCACCCGATCCAGGAATCCCTTTGCCCTGCCGGATGCGGATTACTGCCACAACCTGTTCCAGCTGCTCACCTGGAAAATGCCTTTCCCGGCGCACATAATGAGCGGATAACAGGCCAGCTCCTGCAGCTGCTTTTTCGAGCTGCAGGAAGCCTCCCTGAAAATTCCGGGATCGCTGTCTTCCCATTACCATGAACTGGTGAACCTGCGCAAATCCGTTTACAACAGCCCCCAGCTTCCCTGGAGCGTACCGGATATGGCGCGGCAGCTACACCTGAGCGAGGGCTATATGCAGGTTGTTTATAAAAACACCTTCGGCATTTCCTGCATGGACGACTGCATTAACGCCCGCATACGGCTGGCAAAGGATCAGCTGCGCTACACCGGAAAAACAATTGCGGCCATCTCGGAATTCTGCGGCTACCACAACGTAGAGCATTTCTGCCGCCAGTTTAAACGGATTACGGGGGAAAGCCCGCGTTCGTTCCGGGCATCCGGTGAAAAACATAACCCGGACAGGCTTCCATAAAAGACAGGCCAGCCTGCTATTTTACCACGACCTCCATGGAAACCTCCGTCAGCTCCGGCGCCAGATCCTTTTCCTCCGTCATTTCCAGGATCGGATACCCGTCGGCACCAAAATGCACGCGGCGCAGGCCTGAGCTTCTCGGCCCGTCAACGCCCGGCTTGCCGTGGTAGGCATTCCACACCAGCCCGTCCTCATCCGTTACGTAGGAATTATGGCCTGTTCCGTATTCCCCTTCCTTGCTCCTGGAGGACATCAGCGGATAATTTTCCTTCACCCAGCTTTCCGGGTTGAGCAGATCCGCATCAGGATCTGCGCTGAGCAGGCCCACCACATAGGTGCTGTCCACAGCTGCGCTGGAAAAGGTAAGGAATATTTTTTTATCCGTTATCAGGGTAAGCCCCTCATCCACAAAGGTGTGATTATTTGCCCAGCCATATTCCGGCATGGAAAGCAGGACGGGATCGGATATCAGCTTCCACGGCTTCTCAGGATCCAGTTCTGCGATATACAGCCACGCACCCTGATCCACAGGATGGAACTGGCGCTGGGACCATGCCGCATAAACCCTTCCATTGACCTCAAACTCCGTCATATCAAGGGTGATTCCCTGTTCCCCGTACAGATAGCTTCCGTCTTTTTTCACTACCCGCACCGGCATCTCCCAGTCGGAGGCCTTCATGGGATTTCCGTTCTCCTTCAGCGCCATCACATGGCACTGCTCCTTCTCAAACTCCTGCGGCGTCCCCGCATGGAAAATATACAGCCTGTCCCGTATGATATGGAACTCAGGCGCCCAGAGCAGATTCCCCAGATGGGGGTACATGGAGGTATTCAGAATACAGATTTCCTGGGCCGTAACAAGCTCCGGAATCGTATCCGCTTCCCTTATATACAGGGAATGGTTGTTGTCATAATCATTGGTGGCAATAAAATAATATTTTCCCTTCCACTTGCCGATGCAGGGGTCGGCACGATGCCATGCAACAGGAAATTCATAATGATTCTGATGCACCCTGCCCGTCACACGGTAAGTTCCCGGATGGGCAAAATCCACCTCCCCGGTGTACCAGTCCACTCTTTTTTCCACACAGGTGCCGTCGCTGTATTTAGCGTTCGCCCTGACCTTCTTCACATCCTCCGGCGATGCCGCGCATATCCGCTCCGGCACCTCATTTGCCACATTCACCGGCACCAGGAATTTACACCGCAGCCTCTCTGCCGTTTCCTCCCCTATGGAAATGATATTGCGAAGCCTCGCCCCTTGCGGATCTTCCTCGGAATCCGGCAGGACTGCCATCTCCGCAAGCACTGCGCCAGCCTCCAGCCTCTCAGGCTGCGCCGCTTTCACCGCCTCCCCGGAAAGCTCCGGCAGATTGTATGCAAAGCAGCCGCCCTGGGCATCCTTCCACCTCAGGCAATAGCATCCCTTGTCCGCATCATACCTGCATACCGCATCTTCTACGTGCACTCCCGTATTCAGGTCAAGCAGCTCTTCCTCATGATACCGCACCAGATCCTTTGAGGTAAAAAGCAACAGCTTTCCCCTGGACTCTTCATCCTCACTGCCGTCCGCTTCCGTCCTGACCGCAAGAATCCCGAAAGCGCCGCCCGCCATCTGAAAAAGCCACGGGTTTTTCAGGCTCTTCGCATGCAGCGCCCCGTCCTCCCGCTGCGTTGCCTTTGCGTACAGTATGCCTGCGTTGTGATTCAGCGGGACAAAGCCTTCTCCCTCCCTGCGCAGCGCCAGGTGCATGCTGTATGCCAGCTTCTCCGAATAGATGCTATCCTCCCCGGGCTGCCTGGTGTAGCACAGTAATTCGTAATTATTTTTTCCGTTATCTCTGTTTTCCATTGGTTCCCTCCTGTTATCCAACATAAAACTGCTATAACTATTTTTTCACAAGACCGGGCGTAAAACAATGATTTTTTCTCAGAAAAACTTGATTTATTCTTATGCGGGTAATTTAGGGGGATAATTTAAAAGCAGCTTAAAGGGCGGCATAATGCAATACATAACATTTTCTCTTATTTCTGTTGTGGCTGGTGGGGTTTGCTATTATAATGGCAAATGGCCGGATAGAAAATAAAAACTAAAAAAACAGAAGCCAAACTGGGTTTTCCTGTACTGATTAAGAAAAAAAGAATCCCCAGAGAGCTGCAACTCTCTGGGGATTGGCTTTGTGGCATAATGCACATAGCGTCTTTTCTTCATTAAGAATACTGCAACGATATTGAATTGTCAAGACGTATAAACATAAACATTGAAACTTTTTTTGATAACTAAATATAAAAATAATTTTTATTGTTCCTCCGGTTCATAGGAGAACCAGTCAAAAGCTGCATAGCTATCATAATCTGTTCCGTTTCCGCTTGCAAACATCCCCAGATATGCGCCTACAAAACCTCCTGCCGTTTCACTTCCCAGAAATCCTCCATCCACGCTGTCCGCAAGAATTGTTTCTGTTCCATCTTCCGCTTCAACAGACAGTGTAAATTCCTGCCCCCGGGCCTTCACCGCAAAAATGACGTTTTCCTGTGCCCATGGTATTTCTCCCAGTACCTTTTCCTGATAGTCTCCCTGACCATCTTTGTGCAGCAGTGATACATCCAGTGAAGTATAACCTGCAATCGCACGTATCGTTTGTTCTCCGTTTACATCAAGCCCTTTTTCCAGCCTTAGCTGCTGATAACCATTCTGCAGGACAACCAGCCCTGCCGTCTGTTTTTCAGCCGGAAGGAAACACAACTTTGTTTTTGCAGTAAAAGACATATGCTGCTGCCTTCGCCCCAGAAATCCTGCTGCCCGAGGTGACTGCTGTGTTCCGGAACCAAAGTCAGCCTTTTCGCCATTCCTGCTATTTCCCATAGATGTATCGCATAATCTAAGCTTTAGAAAACCATCCTCTAATTTATAAGTACGATCATCCGGGGTCCCAAGAAAATTCCAACAGAATGCAAGGCTTTTACCAACAAAATCATCCGTTACCGGCTCCGCTGCCACCGGAAATTCGGGAAGATCCGGCCCCGGATAAGAAAATTCAATCCTGCCTGTACCAGGACTGACAACAGGCCAGCCCTCTTCCCATTCCACAGGTGCAATAAAGGTTTCCCTTCCCAGATTTTTATGATAGCCTCCATAGGGCCTGGAAGCAAGAAATACCATATACCAGGAACCATCCTTCAGTTCTACCAGATCCGCATGCCCTGTATTGGCAATTGCGGCCTTCATTCCCAGATGTCTCTGTGTCAGTATCGGATTGCCTCGGTAGCTCTCATACGGTCCTCTGATATTCTCAGAGCGGGCGATCGTTTCCGAATGGAAATGCTCCGTTCCCCCTTCTGCGATCATCAAATAATAATATCCGCCGATTTTATAAACATGCGGTGCCTCCGGCCATGCCGCATTTTCCATAGCGCCTCCCCATATCTTGGTCTTTTCACCTTTCAGCCGGAAATTCTCTAAATCAATCTCGGAAAGCCAAATCATCTGTTTCTCATCACTCCCTGGTTTTACAGGCCATGTTCCGGTATAATAGGCTTTTCCGTCATCATCAAAGAACAGTGAAGGGTCTATTCCTCCGGCGCCTTCAATCCAGTGCGGTTCGGACCAGGGGCCGGCAGGATTCTCTGTTGTTACAATAAAATTGCCGCCATAGCTTACATTGGTTGTTATCATATAAAAGATGCCTTTATGAAAACGAATGGTCGGTGCAAATATACCACCAGATATATGACAGGGTTAAGCGGAAGCTGGCTGGGACGGTCAAGCACATGACCTATCTGCTCCCAGTGCGCCAAATCCCTGCTGTGGAAAACAGGGACTCCCGGATAATAGGAAAAGACGATGTTACCATATAAAATCATCCTCCACCTGCATATGGAAGGATCGGGATAAAAACCCGGAAGCAGCGGATTCTTCAATGTTACGCTCATAATAATCTCCTTTACTTTTCTCGGATAATCGTTAAGTCCATTCACAGTTACCAATTCGTATCTATTTTTTCTCCTGCCAGCAGATGAGATAGTTCTGTCCGAAGCTTTTCCAGATAGGCTATACGTCCCTCAAAATCTGATTCTCCATTCATCACTACTCCCATTCTTCTGGCATCCTCCAACTGATACGCTTCCACGGTATCGCTTGTTCCATCCTGGTAGACATACTCAATTCTCATCACAGGTGTCCCTTCATGGGTATTTGTATTAATTTTTTCTATATCTACCTCCAGCAGAAAGGAATAAAAGCTCCGGAAAAGAGTCTCATTTACTTCCTGTCCGTTTACCGTAACACGCAGTTGTTCTTCATCCCGTCCATTTTCACCTCGGGTCAGAAGAAATAAAAATTCCTCCTCTCCCAGCTTCAGCTTCACCCGTTCCACCTTATTAATATCAGGAAGCAGTGCCAGCTCAAAAAATAAATCATCCGCGTCTGCATACAGGAAAGCCAGCTTATCCTCTGCGATTGTATACAACAGTTTAGAACTGCTGCATATCATATATCTCTCTGTTCTATTTTCCACTGCAGCTCCTATGGTAAAAATATCCGTCACTCCATCATGGCATACCGTCATAACCATAACCGGATGATCCAGTCCATATGCCGCAGCTTCCGTATCCTGATACCACCCTTTTACGCTGTCCGCCGAAAATCCAAGCAGGGAACCAATCTCCTCATTCATCACCTTCAGTGAGGTTTTCACATGAATAGGACTGGTAAGCTCATAAGATGAGGTATAAGCCTGCTCCGGTTCCTCCGAAACCTTGATCCGAATCGGTTCCTCTAAATCCGGCCTTTCAATCATGATTTCCGTAAGCCTCTCCGTCATTCTTTCTGCAGCAGAATCAAATACGGAGATCAGAGAAGTGTCAAAATAGAAAAAAGGAGAATATAACATCCAGTCCCCCTTACCCTTTGTGACGGAAAAAAGACCTTTTTCTCCTTCTTTGCAGACATACCAGGAGGAAGTTCCTTCATTAAGGGATCCCAGATACAGTGTAGTCTCTCCAAAGCTTCCCTGAATGCTCACCTTTGCCTCCGGCGTCTCCAGTCCATATACTTTTCTGTCAAAGGCATCCTCATAGATGATTTCCGCCGGTATCGTCAAAAGATTTCTCACTGCTGTTTCCAGGCGGTCCTCATCCATTTCATAGTCCTCATAGCCAGTAAGCATCCATTCGTTTCCACTTTTTACAATGTTGTAATTTCCGTCTCTATTTTCTATGCTAATCCCACTGACTTCTCCGGGAACAAAATCTGTCAGCATACAGGTTCCCCCTGAAGCTTCCGATTTTTCTTCTTCTCCCCGGGTAAGAAGGAATACAAGCGCCGCAGATAAAACGATAAGGGTAATGCTCAGGCCGAGCAGCATTTTCTTTTTTCCAGCCATTATAATCTCCTCCTGCGGACAGATACTGCGATACCTGTTACAAAGCAAATACCGGGCAAAAGAATTCCCAGAATTATGGAAACTGCGGTGTAGGAAGATTGGGTAATCTGCAACGGCTCCGATGCAAAGCTTACACTGGGAATGCTAATCCCCTTCTGCTTTCCTGCCAGAGAATTGATAAGCTCCACGGTGAAATCTTTATTATTAAAGCTGCTGCTCACTGTCTGTGACGAAGTGAACATGGCTGTCGAAGCAAATGCCACAACATTAGAATGGTGTTCCTGTGTACCAATATATTTCAGACGGTCACCGATAACCGCAATTCCCAATCCTCCATCTATTGGAGGATTCCCTCCATCTATTGGAGGATTTCCTTTCCTCTCTCCGGTCAGTTCCCCGGTATCCAATTGATACAACGTGCAGCTTTCCGGCGCCCTCACAAGATACTGCGCAGTTCTGTTATCCTTTTCCTCCCATAGTATACTGAGCGGTCTGCAATAATAGCCTACAAAAAGCAGAGACGGATTTTTAACCTGGGAAAGATACGGCTGCGCCGCTTCCTCAAAGGCTGCCCCGAACATGAAGCCCTGCTTATCATATATATTCTTTTGATTTGTTTCTACTATAAGGCTGTTCCCGATACCGATTCCCCATTCTGAAAGAAAGCTCTCAAGGTTTGGCAGCGTCGGCTGGTTATGAGAGGCCGCATAAATCAGTTTTTTTCCAAAGTTCCCCTCATTGTCCAGAAAACGATCCAGCTTTTCCAGCTCCTGCACCGTATAGTCTGTCATTGGGGCAAACAGAAAGGCAATCTCTGCCTCCGGATCAATATCTTCCGTCACCATATTCTGTTCCGTAATTACATAATTATTTTCTTCCAGATAATTGACGATATCCGCACAGCCTGTCTCGGAATGACCGGTAAGCACCGATACCCGCAGAACGGAATCTTCCGTAACGTAAAGGATTCCCGAGGTCAGCACCTGTTCTGCCTTTGATTTATAGGTATAGCTGTAATTGGAATAATTCATTTCGGTCTCCACACAATCGTTGAGTGAAATCATTTTAATCCTTTTATCAGACTTTATAATGATGCTGTTGTTCTGTATCCCATAATCGGAATATTCAGCAGCAAGCTCCGGTTCCTTTAACAAATCGGCAAACCGGACCTGTATTCCCGCATTATGTCTTGCATACCCCTTAAGGATTTCATCCGTCTGCTTTCCATATTCTGTACTTCTCAAGTCCTCTTCATTATGGCATACAATAATTTCCACTGGCTGTGTCAATGGTTCCACAATGTTCAGGGAATCCTCTGAAAGCTCATACATACTATTTTCTGTCAAATCCATTGGGGGAAGCATATCCATAAGAAGGGTAAATATCATATTAAAAACAACCACCACGGCTATGAATACAACCGTTACGGTTACGGAAAACGCCGCATTCTTAATCCTTTTGTTTGCCGTCCATCGATTCTTATCCAAAACCCTTACTGTCAAAAACAGAAATACCAGCGTCACACTCAGGAAAAATACAACATGGGGCAGCTTCAGAAGCCCCGCTGTAAAATCATAATATCTTTGAGAAAAGGACAGAGCCGACAATGGCTTTTCCAGGAAAGAAAGCCCGGAGGGAAGCATTCCCCCCAAGCCGTCCAAAAGCATGATAAAGAGCATGCATGCAAAAGTCCCCACTGCCGCCAGCACCTGGCTTTCCGTCAGGGAGGATACGAACAGCCCAATGGCGAGAAGCGAGGCGCCCAGCAGAAGCAGGCCAAGAAAATTTCCCAGAAAGATACTCCAAAGTGCAGAGGAAAAAGAGCTTAATACCGCGAAATAAATTACACAGACCGAAACTCCCAATACAAACAATGTATATGCTGCAAAAAATTTCCCCGCCACAATTCCATTCAGGGAAACCGGAGCTGTCATAAGGGCCTGATCGGTACGCATTCTTTTTTCTTCCGATAATAGCCTCATTGTAAACAGAGGCAGTGTCAACAGGACTACCACATACATATTGGAAAAAATACCTGATATATCGTTAGTGCCGTAATACTGTATCTGCATGAGCAAAAACTGCCCTCCGAACAAATAATATACGGCAAGACAAACATATCCCAGGGGATTTTTAAATATAAGAAGACAGTTCCTTGGTATATACTGCGCTCATTTTCTCTCCCCCTTTTCTTTTCCCGATTGATTTTCCCTGTAATTCGCTGCTGTCAGTTTAATAAAAATATCTTCCAGCTTCATCTCTCTGCTCTCAAGTCCCAGTAATCTCCAGCCATGTCCTGCCACACAGTCATAAACAGCACGGCGGACAGGGGTTTTTCCATCCGTCTCAAGCAAATAGGAAAACACATTATCTTCCACACTTCTTTCAAAGCTCACATCCCTTACCCCATTAATTGTCCTCAGACTTTCCGTAACCTCCTGGCGCGGCCCCTCCACCAATAACCTGAAGCTCCCCTGCCTGGAACCGTTTCCTTTTCTGTCCTCTGAGGTTCCCAGCTTTCTGGACAGGTTTTCTTCCGTATCATCAGCTGCCAGCCGGCCTTCGTTAATAATAATAATCCTGCCGCACACCGCCTGGATTTCCGGCAGGATATGAGAGGATAAAATTACAGTATGCTTTTTCCCCAGTTTACGGATCAATGCTCTGATTTCTATCATCTGATTAGGATCCAGCCCAACCGTCGGTTCATCAAGAATCAGTATTTTCGGATCTCCGATCATTGCCTGTGCTATTCCAACACGCTGTTTGTAGCCCTTGGAAAGATTCCGGATCAGCCTTTTCCGTACTTCTGTAATTCTCACCTGCTGACATATTCCGTTAATATGCTCTTCTCTCGTTCCGCTGCAGGATACCTTTTTCAGACGGTACATAAACCGCAGATATTCATCTACTGTCATATCCATGTATAAAGGGGGAATTTCCGGCAGATATCCAATACATTTCTTGGCTTCCATGGGATTCTCAGCCATATCCATACCGTTAATTCTTATCTCTCCTGACGAGGCGGACAGGTATCCGGTAAGCATATTCATAGTTGTGGATTTACCGGCGCCGTTCGGCCCCAGGAATCCCAGTATTTCCCCTTCCTTCACAGTAAACGAGATATTATCTACGGCCAGCTTATCCCCATAGTATTTCGTCAGATTTTTTACTTCAATCAAATCCGTTTCCTCCGCCTTGTCACTTTTAACTCCTTGTGCAGCTCCGACTGAATGGTTACCTTTTTTACCCGTCCGGTTATGACTTGTGTACGCAGACTCTTACATACTTTGTTTCTGCCATATCTTTAAGAGCCATATCGTTCAGTTCATCCCCATTCAGCACACGTCCTCTTTCCCATTTGCCTTCTTTGAATTTGCCCTCTTCCAGGCTTACAATTGTAATATATGTATTACTTCCCTTTTTCGGCAAAGGGGTAAACCGCACCTGACAGCCTGATATATAAAAACCGTTTTCTTCTCTGAAAATAATTCCGGCACTGCCCGGCTGCCCTGTTTTCCCAGGGAGATAATCCAGCTGAATATCATAACCATCCATAGAAATAATGGTTCCCTTTTCGTAAGGATTCCTTCTGATAAAACCGGTCATCCGGTCTGTTCCCCGCCATTTCAGCAGAAGCGGATAAAGTTCATTCAGAACCTGATAGCTCCTTACAAGATAAGGTCCGGTCCCCCGGCAGGAAAACCCATCCACTTCTATATTCAGTGCAGCAAGAAGCGAAGCTTCCGGCCCTTCCATCTCCTCCTTCAGGAAATCTTCTACGGCAAACGGTGAAAATCCAATAGCATTCATTCCGCCCAAAGCATAAAAGGCATTGGATGCAGTAACCGGATCTCTTCTCGCCTCCGGAATAAACAGCGTATTTCCGCACACACTGTATTCCTCACATACGCCTTTCAGATCAGGCAGATAAATATCCGGTGCTATCAGATCAAGAGGAGCTGCTTTCTTCCAGAGAGGAATCAGTTTGCCAACAGGTCCTCCTGAAGGATAACATCCGGCCGGTCAGGGTGCTGTTCCAGCCAGCATCACATACATTGGCAGAGGATAAATGTTTTCCCGCTGACGCGATTTCTTCCACATCCTTTGCGTAATGATAAGCCATAAAATATTCCGGCGCATCTTCGCCCAATACTTGTTCCCAACTGCCATCCTTTCCATACAGCTCACGGATTTCCTCCGGCACTGTTTTTTTATATTCTTCCTGAGCTGTCTCAGAATAATCCCTTTCCGCCTTCAGAAAGCCGATTTCATTTTCCACCTGAACCATAATGACGGTTTGTTCTTTCTCATCCTTTTCACGCAAAAACTTCATTAGCCTGCAGAATGCCTTTTTGTCTGCTTCCACAGCTTCCCTGCAAAAAGGAGAAACCGTATTGGATGGTCTTCCTGTCCCATAGCATGCCCTGAAAAAACGCCTGTCATCTTCTTTTACCCATGAAGGTACATAAAAACTTTCCCCGTTTTTCCATAAACCGAACCATAATAATACAACTCTTACCTTTTCTCTCCTGGCTTGCGAAAGAATACCATCCAGAAGCGTAAAATCGAAACAGCCCTCCCGGGCTTCTATACTCTCCCAGGCCACCGGCAGTATCACAGTGTTCATCTTAAACTGACGAATATATGGCCAGACCTCCTTTTCCATAAATTCCATACTGGAGGAAGAAGAATTATGAAGTTCTCCCCCCAGTATCAGAAAGGGCTCGCCCTGTACATATAATACCGGAATTCCATTGGAATCCGGCGCAATACAGGGAATTCTTTTTTTTACTGTTTCCATATCCTGCTCCTATCTGCGCATATTCCTTTCATTGAAAATGAATAAGCGCAACCCCATATTCAGGAATATCAAATTCTACTTTGATTCCAGTTTCTGTTTTCTGTACAACAAGTGTTTCTCTTCCGATTACGGATGCCTGATACAGCCTTTCCAATTGATCTGCATCCGGATATTCCGGACATCCCATTTCCTCCCACAGCTTTCTTGGATTTCCATGCTCCTCATCAATCCGAAAAATTTCTGCGCAGGAAATATCGCAATTATCTATACTAAGCTCAATAGTTTCTTTTACGACCGGCTGTTCCAGGATCTGCTGATTATATGCGAGAACACAAAGACCGCCGTCACACCCTGATGCCGCAAGCATTCCCACGGTTCCCTGTTCTTCCGTCACAGGATATCTTTCACCGCCCAACTGATGAAGCAGTTCAAGGGCACGGTAAGTTGGCTTTGGTATTCCATGTACTGTCTGCAGCCCAAATCCGCCGTGATATTCTCCGCAATGCTGCGCATGCTCCTCGAAAATATCCGTAAAGGTCCAGAAGGAATATGCATCTACCAGGCTGATATTATCAATTATGGTCTTCGTTACAAGTGCTGCACTGTATGGATAATCATGTACATCATCCGGCAGAGATGCTGAGGTATTCCATTCCGTATAATAAAGCGGATAAGCTCCGGCTTCCTTCCTGGCTCTTTCCGTCATCTCTTTTAAAATTCCCCTCCGATAGACAGTTGCCTGCTTACGTATCTCCTCCGAATTGCCCTCTTCGGCTTTTCTTTCTATATCGGCAAAGAAATCCTCCAGACTCATTCCGCTGTTCCAGAGCGGATCATCCGTAGGATAATGATGTGTAGATATAAAATCCAGAGGTACCCTGTTCTGCGCACAATAATCGATCAACTCAGGTATCCACGCATTGATAGCAGTTGCCGGCCCTCCAACCTGCAGCTGTGCGTCCACGGACTTAATTGCCCTGACCGTATGTTCATAAAGAGTAAAATAATCCTTTTGATCTCCGGCAAAAAAGAATTTCAGATTAGGTTCGTTCCATACCTCAAAATACCACTGGCGCACTTCAGCCAGACCATATCTGCTGATGAAATGTCTCATCATTTTTACAATAAATTCATCCCAGACCTGATAATCTTTTGGTACCGTAACATTTCCCCGATAGTGGAAACAGGTTTGGGTACCGGAAGCAAAAGGCGTAGGCATAAACCCTATTTCCATAAAAGGCTTCATCCCTATGCTCAGAAGGAAATCAAATATATTATCAATATTAAAGAAATTATAAGTATACTCCCCCGGCCTGTTTTCCTGTACCACACACATATCATCATCAAGGATTCCATGGAATCTGACATACTGAAAACCTATATCTCCTGCCGCTTGTTTAAGCTGTTTTCTGTAATCCTCACGAAGCGCCGTATAACCATGGCAAGACCCCACACATTTTTCCCAATAATGCGGAAAAGCTGTTCTTGGCGCTTCCGCGTCCACATAAAATTTCAGTGTCCCCATAAAATTAAACCTCCCATTCTCCAATACAAACCGGCCATAACCCCAGACACAGTAAGTATCATTTTATTTTCACAGTTACAATCTAATGATATTAAAACACACAGGTTTTATATAGTTATTAATTTGTCCAGTTTTAGTCCTATTTTGCTGGACAGCAATGCTTCACTCTGCTAAAATGAGTACGGTTAGACCGGACACATTTTCCCATGCGGAGGGATTTATATGATATATCAGGAAACATATCAGGCGGGCGGGGATCCCACCAAACTTAATATAAGCGGTGTGCTCTACACTCATAATTTATCTACATTTTTACCCCCCCCCGGTGCCGAAACGTAACGGTTTCCCGTCACATTGTCACTCCTTCTATGAAATGGATTATACAATAGAAGGGATTTCTCAATTCGAATTTGAAAACAGGGTTGTCGATGTAGCTCCCGGCTCCTTAGTTTTTATTCCCCCTCTTACCATGCATTCCATTAAAAATGACAGCCGAAACAGTAATTTTATTTTGCAGTTTTCATCCCGCCTGCTGTTAAACACTCTCAGCAGCATGGAAGAGCACTGCATTTTGATACCGTCTGGAATTCTCAAGGACAGAGGCTCCCTCCGGATTGTTTCCGGCACTGCCATAGATAAAATGATTCATGAACTGATAGAAAACGTCCCAACCATTCTTTTACCTGTTCCCGAAGATGAAGTGCAGCTCGCCGGGTATCCCTGTCAACAGGAAATCAGATTGAGCGCGGCCCTGCTATCCCTGCTTTCCGTTCTCCTGGATTCAGGTCTTCTCCGGATCGAAAGCACCGAGCTTAATACCTCCAGTCTTGCCAAAATGCAGATGCTGCTCAGCAGGCTGATCAGTCATCCTGAGGACAAGCTCTCTATGGAGGATGCAGCAGCTCTTACCAATATGAGCTACTCCAATTTCTGCCGTTCCTTTAAGAGCACAATTGGTTATTCTTATGTAGATTTTTGTAATGTAGTACGGATTCATCGTGCCCAGGAGCTTCTTCTGCATTCTCAAATGTCAGTTACCGAAATTTCCGAACTCCTTAACTTTGGTTCCATCAGTTATTTCAACAGGATTTTCAAAAAACATACCGGCTGTACCCCTCTCACCTATCGTTCTTCGCGTCGATAATATTACATGATTGTTCAACAGTTCAGTGCAATATCAGCTCAGTTCTGCTGAATGAATACAATATTTCCTTGTTTATTTCATAATCCATACCGTTTTTAGTCATTTTTACAAAGAAAAGCAAAATAAGACTAAAATTAAGCAAAATAAATTGTAGATAATGTGTCCAAATATATTTATAGTATAAATATGTTTTGGGCACTTTTCACAATCCCAAAAAAGCAATCTGTTATGCAGCCGTCCACAAAATTTTATCTATTTCGCCGGCCGTATTAACACAAAGAAAAGGAGAGGATTTGTTATGACAAGAGTATCAAAAAAGGTCCTGGCAGTGCTTTTATGTTCTGCTATGCTGACCGCTATGACAGGATGCGGTTCTTCCACTACTGCAGATTCCGGCAACGCTCCTGCCCCTGCCGCTGAATCTGCTGCCCCCGCTGCAGCCACGGATGGAGCATCGACAGACACCGCAGCAGCAGCTTCCGGCGTTGAGCTTTCCGGAGACCTGGATATCTGGGCATGGGGCGCAGATGATGAAGCAAAAGCCAGAGAAGGGGCTATTGAAATCTTTATCAGCGAGCATCCTGAACTGAATATTACCTATACCATCATTCCCACAGCCGACAGTGTTTGGGATCAGAAAGCGGCCGCTGCGCTGTCTTCCGGTTCCGCTGGCGATGTAATGCAGATGAGTCCTGATTATTATGGAATGAATACGGAATATTACATTGACCTGAATCCCTATGTAGAGGCAGAAGGCGTAAATCTGGATGATGTCCTGGTTCCCGGCGTTATTGACGGTTATTATGATTCTGACGGAAAGCTGGAAGGCTTCCCTCTCCTGGCAAACTGCTTTGTTATGGCGTACAACAAGGATATGTTTGATGCGGCAGGAGTTGCTTATCCGGAAGATGGCTGGACCATGGAAGACCTGGCTGACTGGGGACAGGCCTTTGCTAAAGGGGATGGCGCTAATAAAACCTATGGACTTGTAAAACACTGGGTTATGAACAACGTTATGGTTTATGCCTGCGGCGGCACTCCTTACAGTGATGACCTTTCCACATCCCATATGGGAACCCCTGAAATTGTTGATTCCCTGACGCTGTATAAGAAATTGATCGATACCGGTGTTATCCCTGATGATACAGCACAGAAGACTATTCCTGCAGAAACACTCTTTGTTTCCGGGAAATCCGCTATGTATCCCTGCGGCGGTTTTGAAACCATTACTGTAACCAATGATGCAGATGAAAATGGTATTAATATCGGCTTCTGCAAGATGCCAAGCGATAAAAACGGCAAAGAAATCAATGTGCAGTATGCTACTGGCTGGGCAATTACAACTACAAGTAAAAATCCTGATGCAGGCTGGCAGTTCCTGAAGGAATCCGCCTATGCAAACGATGAAATGGCAAAACAGACAGCAATCTGTGGTATGCCTTCCAACAAAAATGTAGCTGAAAGCTATTATGCAGATATTAGCTTCAAGGGCGAAGGTTTAAATAACAGTTATTATGTTGAACATATGGGCAGCACCCATCTGAACCCGTTTGGAGGAACTCTTGCTTCTACAGGTAATATATGGACTACCATGGTAGAAGCCGTGCTCCTTGATAATCAGGATCCTCAGGCGGTTGTTGATCAGTATGCTCCTCAGATTGAAAAAGAATTTGCAGGTTATTCCTTCAATAAAAAATAATTAATAAATTCCGTTGGGTATCTGTAAAACTTTTTTATGCAGAGGGGGATTTTCCTCCTCTGCAATTTTTAACTTAGATGCAAAGGAGTAAGATTTCCCTGTTCGCAGAGGAATGGCATTTTACCCCACAAAACTAGGAGGAATTTGTATGAAAGAAAAAAAGAAGAAAAAAATTTCCGGCATTCAAAAAAGAAATAATCTTAATTTTTATCTGTACATATCTCCATGGCTCTTATTTTTCCTGGTTCTGACAGTTTATCCCATGATTAAATCTTTCATTCTGGCCTTTACGGATTCCAGCTTTAACGGACAAGGTAAGTTTATTGGCCTTGAAAACTTTGTACAGGCGTTTACTATGGATCCCAGGTTTTGGGCGGCATTTAAAAATACGATATGCTATGTATTAATGTATGTTCCGCTCAGTCTGGTGCTTTCCTTCTTCCTGGGATGGCTTTTAAGCCGAAATGTTAAGTTCCTGGGGTTCTGGCGTACTGTTTTTTATCTTCCCTATATTACAGCTGGTGTAGCGGTAACTATTCTCTGGGGATGGATTTTCAACGGCACCTATGGCGTTATCAATTACCTTCTTTCCCTGTTTGGGATTCAGGGACCTAACTGGCTTGGGGACAAACGCCTGGCGCTGGGTTGTATTGTAGTTATGTGTCTTTGGTCTTTAGGAAATCAGATTCTGATTATGCTGGCAGGAATACAGGATATTCCTGATTCTTACTATGAAAGCGCCAAAATTGACGGAGCCAGCACCTTGAGACAGGTTTTGCCATTACACTGCCGCTTCCACCCTACAATTTCTTCAATCTGGTTATCGGCGTTATCTCTGCATTCCAGCTGTTTAACCAGCCTTTACATCCTCACCAGGGAGGTCCGGTTAATTCGACAGTGACCGTAGCCATGCTTATTTTCCAAAACGCTTTCCAGTATGGCAAGATGGGTTATGCATCCTGTATCGCATGGTGTCTGTTCATAGTCATTATGATTTTCACCGGCATTATCGAATTCACACAAAACAAGTGGGTATTCTATGATAACTAAAACGAAAGGAGAATGATTATGAGCAATCGCCGACCTATGTCAAAAACAGCAGCAAGACGCATCAGTATGACTATCACATACATTATCCTCGCCTTATGCGCTATAATATGTATTTTCCCGTTTTTCTGGATGCTGACCACCGCATTTAAATCAACAGCTGAGGCGTATCTGTTCCCGCCAACTTTCATTCCTAAAAAATGGCTTTTCTCCAATTTTACGAATGGACTGCAGGCAGCTGATTTTGCAACCTTTACCAAAAATACTGTTTTCCTGGTTATAGTCAATACCGTGGCAACAGTCATTTCTTCCGCATTCGTTGCCTATGGCTTTGCCAGATTCCCGGCCAATGGTTCAAAATTCTGGTATACCTGTCTGATGGCAACAATGATGCTGCCTGGGCAGGTAACCCTGATTCCTCAGTACCTGCTGTATTATAAAATGGGTATGGTGGATACCTATTGGCCGCTTATCATTCCCTCGCTGTTCGGCGGAGGCGCCTACAATATATTCCTGTACCGCCAGTTCTTCCTTTCACTGCCGAAGGAACTTAATGAAGCCGCCACCATTGACGGTGCCAGTTCATTCCAGACCTTTATTTACATCATGATGCCTGCCGTCAAACCCGTTTCCATGTGTGTGGGAGTCATGTCCCTGGTATATAACTGGAATGATTTCTTTCAGCCATTAATTTATCTGAACTCTACCAGAAAATTTACGGTAGCCATCGGACTTCAATTCTTGAATTCCTCAATGGGAACTACAAAAATTGGTCAGATGATGGCTGTGGCCGTAGTTATGACGATTCCGGTATTGTTGATTTTCTTCGTCTGTCAGAAATACTTTGTACAGGGAATTAAGATGCAGGGAATCAAAGGATAAGTGCAACGTTTCCTTTCTTTCAAAATTATGGACACTTTATATGAACATTAAAAAGCAAATCACTGGTGCGGCCGGCGGTTTGCTTTTTTTATACTTTTTCAGCCTCTATAGTTTATTTATCAATATTTTCAAGACTTTCTCTCTTTACACGGCCTGTTTTATGCTATAATTCAATATCCCAAATTTGATAAAAACCAGATAATTACCTGCTATCATAAAAGAAACCCTCCCACCCAGGAAAGGACCGAAACTCCCCATGGAAAAAAAGCTTCCATATAAAAAGAAAATACTCATCATAGACGACGAACAGGATATCACAGAAATGCTGAGCTCCTTCTTTCAAAGCAGGGGCTATGAAGCCATAACGGCAGGCAGCGCTTCCCAGGCCCTGCGGCAGGTGGAAACCCGCCCTGACCTCATTCTTCTTGACATCAATATGCCCGGAGAAGACGGCTTCAGCCTATGCGGGAAAATCCGGGACTTCATCAACTGCCCCATCCTGTTTCTGACCGCCCGGGTGGAGGACGCGGATAAGGTAAGGGCCTTCCTGGCGGGCGGCGATGACTATATTGTAAAGCCCTTTTCACTTCTGGAGCTGGAGGCCCGCGTGGCCGCCCATCTGCGCAGGGAACAACGAAACGCCGCTTCCTCCCTGGTAAAATTCACGGACAGCCTGGTCATCGACTATGGCAGAAGAAAGGTCTTTTCCTCCGGCCGGGAGCTTCCCCTCGCCAAAAAAGATTTTGCCATTGTCAGCCTGCTTTCCCAAAATCCCCGCCAGGTCTTTGACCGGGAACGCATTTACGAACGAATCTGGGGATACGACGCCGAAGGCAGCAGTACCGTTGTGGCGGAGCATATCCGCAAAATACGTAGCGTATTTGAGGAATACGGCTGTAAGGACTATATTGAAACCATATGGGGAGTGGGATATACATGGAAACAATAAAACGCACTTTCAAAAAACTTACCATTAAAAAAAGCTTTGCCCTCCTTATCCTGCTTTTCCTTCTGCTGGATATCTTTTTATGCCTGGCAACAGCAGGCCTGCTTCAGCTCCTTCCGGGAAAATACTATGCGCTGTCCTCCCCTCTCATAGTCTGCCTCTATTCCGCCCTCTGTCTGGCTTCCGCCGCCTGTCTCTTCTATAAATGCAAGCTGGAGGAACCGGTACGGCTGATCAAGGAGGCTGCCGCCAGAATCGGCAGGCAGGATCTGGATTTCCGCCTTTCCTATGACAGCAACGATGAAATGGGCGAGCTTTGCCGCAGCGTGGAAAGCATGCGCCTTGCCCTGGAAGATAATTACCATCTTCTGTGGAGCCAGGCGGAAGAAAAAAAGCGCATTAACGCCGCCTTTGCCCACGATATGCGCACGCCGCTCACCATTATCAAGGGCTACCTGGAATTCCAGGATCTGTCCGCAGGCAGCCTGTCTCCCAAAGATCTGCAGAAGCAGGCCGCAGTAATGAAAAAACACCTTGCCCGCATGGAAAACTACATAGAGGCCATGAATTCCGTGCAGACGCCGGACGGCATCCGGGCCATCCCTTCCCTCATCCGCCCCCGAAAGTTGGAGGAGGAACTTTTCCGTACAGCCGCCATGCTCTGCGAACGGCTTCACAAGTCCTTTGTCCCGGAATCGCAGCTTCCCGGATCTCCCCTGTCCGCCGATCCCGAAATCATCTCCCGTGTTCTGGACAATATCCTCAGCAATGCCGCCGCACACGCCTCCTGCACCGTCACATTACGGCTCTCCCTGAAGCAGGGTGCCCTGCTGGCGGAGGTTTCCGACGACGGTCCGGGATTTTCCACAGCTGCTCTGGAAAAAGGCTGCGATCCCTTTTTTACCGAAGCCAGGGACAACGGGCACCAGGGACTTGGACTCTACACCAGCCGCCTGCTCTGCCTTGCCCACCATGGCAGCCTGACACTTGCCAATAACCCGGAAGGCGGCGCCCGGGTAGCCGCCTCTTTTCTGCTGTTCCAGGATCCAAAGGCCCCGCAAAAAGCGGGGGACTAAAGACTGTCCGCGGCCTCTTCCCCCGCAAATGCCGCCGCGTTTTACAATTCTGTCTCTTCTCATTGAACCGCTGCCGGGGATTTCCTTATTTTGATATTTTTCCAAAACCAGATAAAAAGTTGAAAGAATGCCTGTATACTGATAACAACCGCAGCAGTCAGGCTGTCCAAGCTGCTGCGGGCAATCGCAGAAAGGAAACGGCATTCTTATGAACTATATCATCGAAACCCAAAATCTGACCAAATGCTACGGAGAACACGCCGCTGTCCGGAATGTATCCCTGCACGTCCCCCAGGGCGCAATTTACGGCCTTCTGGGAAGAAACGGCGCCGGGAAAACTACGGTTATGAAAATGCTTTTAGGCCTGGCCCGCCCAACCTCCGGCTCCATCCTTCTCTTCGGCCGCCCCGTGAAGGGCTTTCCCCGGGACATTTACAGCCGCATCGGAAGCAGTATCGAAGCTCCCGGCTTTTATCCCCACATGACGGCAAAGGAAAATCTCACCATCTTCTCCCGTCTGACAGGGAAGCCGGATCCGTCCCGGATAGAGCAGGCCCTTGATATGGTGGGTCTTTCCTCTGACAGCCAAAAAACCTTTTCCCAATATTCCCTGGGAATGAAGCAGCGGCTGGCCCTGGCCAACGCCCTTCTTAAAAGTCCCCGGCTCCTGATTCTGGATGAGCCTGCCAACGGCCTCGACCCTATCGGAATCGCAGAGCTGCGCTCCCTGTTGAAGCGGTTGAGCGAAAAAGAGGGCAGGACCATCCTGTTATCCAGCCATCAGCTGACGGAAATGGAACAGCTATCGGACTTTACAGGCGTCCTGCATGAAGGCCGCCTTGTGGAGGAATGCTCCCGGGAGGAGCTTGCGCAGATGGAGAAAAAATATATCCGGCTGTGCGTTTCCGCCCCTGACAGGGCGCTTCTTTTTATCAGGAATACCTGTTCCCCGGATGGCCCGGAGCGCATTTTGCCCGACGGAATTCAGCCGGATGGCTCCATCCACTTATACGGCACAGGCTGGAAACCCGCCGCCATCAACAGAAAGCTGCTGGAAGCCGGCTTTGAAGTAACCGAACTGACACGCTGCGCCGGTTCGCTGGAGGAGCATTTTAAAAGCATTACAGGAGGTGTGGGAATTGCATAACATCCTTGCGGCAGAACTCATGAAACTGAAGAAAAATAAAATGGCGGAAACCGGCACGCTGCTTCTGTGCGCCATGCCGGTTCTCGCCATGATAAAAAAGATATTGATTGATAAGGACAGCATCGGTTTACAGGAATGGTATCTCACCATTTTCCTGCTTCAGACTATTGCGTTACCCGTAGTAAACGGCTTCGTGCTGACCAGTCTGATCCAGCGGGAATATCAGGACTGCACCCTGCGTAATACCTTGTGCGCCCCGGTTTCCAGATCCGCCTTTCTGCTTTCCAAAACCGTGATCTGGTTCCTGTGGTTCTTTCTGTCAGCCTCCGCAGCCATGCTGCTTACGCTCTCCGGCGCCCGCCTGCTGTTTCCCTCCGGCTTTGGTACGGACGAACTGCTTTTAATTGCAGGGCAGCTCACACAGCAGGCGCTTCTGGTTTTTCTTACATCCCTTCCCGCCCTCTGGATAGCCGTCAGCCAACGGGCCGCCTTCTATCCCGCCCTGCTGGCGGTCCTTGGCTTTGCCATCCTGGAAACAGCCGGCATGCAGGTGAGCGTGGAGTGGCTGCTTCCGGCCAGCCTCTGTCCCTGGACGGCTGTGTCCGTATCCGCGCTTGTGGAAAAAGGCAGCGTCTTCTATTTTCTCTGCCTCCTCTCCGCAGCCCTGTGGCTCCCCAAGCCTGGCGGTGGCGCGTCAATTTGGAAAACAGGATTTGTGACCGCTTCCTGTTTTTCAGAATTTCTCCCCCCGTTCGCACCGGCCAATCCAGGGCAGTTCTCCGAACTGCTCCCCATAAGGCGCGCTGCCCTCATAGCAGCTGGAACGGGCTATGACATTCAATATCCGGGCGGCGCAGGCCTGCAGCTCACCCAGCGTAAGCGCTTCCTCCCCTGCCTTTTCCGGATGCTCCACCGCCTCTACAATATCGTCCACATTCTTCTGGCAGCCCGGCATCTGCAGGTCATTCCCTGCTTTTATGCACAGCGGAGAGGAAGAAATGGGATACTTATGCACAGCCGCGCCAAACATAAAGGACGGATCCTGTGAGGTAAACCAGTCTGTCATCACAAGCCCCGCAAAGCCCCATCGTCTCGGGCGGCCGAAGTGAGCAGGTCGTAATGGTTGGCCGTGTGGGTTCCGTTCAGCAGGTTGTAGGAGGACATAATCGACATGGGCTGGCTTGTTTTTACCGTAATTTCAAAACCCTTCAGATAGATTTCCCGCAGCGCCCGTTCACTGATATGGGCGTTGGAAAACATCCGGTTATCCTCCTGGCTGTTCGCTGCAAAATGCTTGATGGTCGTACCGATTCCGGGCCTGGACTGCACGCCCTTTGTGTCCGCGGCCGCACACATTCCGGTGAGCAGCGGGTCCTCGGAATAGTATTCAAAATTCCTGCCGCACAACGGGTTTCTGTGGATATTCATGCCGGGAGCCAGCCAGAGCGTCACATGGAACTCCTCCATTTCTCTGCCGACGATTCTGCCCGCTTTTTCAATCAGCTCCATATCCCAGGATTGGGCCAGCAGGGTGGCGACGGGAATCGCCGTACAATACTGGTAATAATCCACCGCATCCGCCGTCCGCTCCGGATCCTTCCTGCTGGAATTCCCACGTCCCCTGCTGACAAGCAGCCTTCCATCCGCGGTTGTGGCAAAATGAGGATTCAGGCGAAGGCCTGCCGGTCCGTCGGCCAGAATCATATTTTTCACATTCCTGTCCTCCAGGAGGAGGGAGGTGGTATCTCCGGCCGCGCCGGGCACCAGCGCAGAGGCTGAGCCGATTAACGTATCCGTGCCCTGGCCGCCGCGGGCGCTTCCCACACAGATTTCAGCCAGCTCCCGTACGGTGAGCTGGGCCGTAAATTCCTCCAGGGAGGCTTTTCCGGATCTCACTTCGTCCATGGTCCAGGCGGTAACAGTCCCCTTATCCCTCCATACCGGCTCACTTTCCCGGTAAGTTACGGTTTCTGTCTCTATATCCGCTCCATGGAGATAGATTTTGGGAGCCGCCTCCTTTTCCTGCGCTTCGCCGTCATAGGTCCAGGCTGCCGCACCCTTTGCCGAAAGCTCCTGCAACGGTTCTTCATCCCGGAACAGATTCTTCAGCTGTACGGTCACCGCATCCTCGTCCAGACAGACTGCCGCCGCAATATGGGTATTGCGGGAGCTGTTTCCCACGCGGATATAGTAGGTTCCCGCTTCCAGAACCCAGGCCGCCCTTGCCTCACTGTAAGAGGCCATGGATGCCGTAGGGAAAGAGATGGTAAGAAGCTGGCTCTCCCCCGGCTCCAGCAGCGACGTTTTCCCAAAGCCACGCAGTTCCTGCAGCGGCTTTTCCAGCCCGCCGCCCGCCGGGGCGCTCACATAGATCTGAACCACCTCCCTGCCTGCAAAACGGGAACCCGTATTCGTCACCTTCACCTGCGCCCGGACGCTGTGCGCATCTGCCGCCACATCCAGCGTTTCCATGGAAAACTGCGTATAGGACAGCCCATAGCCAAAACAGTAAAGCGGCTTTACGCCGAAGGTGTCAAAATAACGGTAACCCACATAAATGCCTTCCGTATAATACTCGTCATCCACATCGCCGTCATTGCAGCTGAAGCCTGCGGAGGATGGATAATCCCCGTATTTTGCCGCCCAGGTGTCCGTCAGCTTACCGGAAGGGATTGTTTTCCCGGTCAGTGCATCCGCCACGGCATCCCCGCCGATATTTCCGGACTGGCCGGCCAAAAGCACCGCGCTGATACCCGGAATTTCCTTCAATGGCGCTGCATCCACCACACCGCCTACATTGAGCACCACTATACATTTTTTATAAGCCTGGCCCAGCGTGGCCAGAGCCGCCAGCTCTGATGCGGAAAGCAGATAATCCCCTTCCGCCTCCTTCCTGTCCGCGCCTTCGCCGGAGTTCCTGGCAATGACGTAAATGGCGGTATCCGTACCGGAACTGTTTACATCCTCCGGTGTCACCGCCGGAATCTGAGGCTCCCTGAAAGGCATCTCAAAGGTAACCAGGAAGGGCGGCACCTTTTTCTCCTCTGCGATTTCCATGACCTGCTCCAGATAGACCTTCTGCGCATCCGCATAGCAGCTGTCGTAATTGTCCAGCCAGCGTTCTGTTGTGATGGTAAATCCGGCATTTTTCAGGCCTTCCTCAATCGTGACCACCGTCCTGGAATTCACGTCTCCTGATCCTGTTCCGCCCTTCACTGTATGTCTGGCGCCGTTTCCGTAAAGCGCAAGCTTATGGATGTCCTCTCCGCCCGGCGCCCCCAGGGGCAGCGCCCGTTATTCTCCAAAAGGACCATACATTCCCCGGCAAGGGCACGTACCGCCTCCATATGCGCCTTTTCCCTCCGGCTGATCTCCGGTGACCGTGATGCAAAATATTCCGCCATTCTCCTTCTCCTTCCACCGCTCCCCGCGGCTCTTTTCCTGTTATTTTCCAATGCCGGGATAAAAAAGCCCGCGGCATCTTTTTTTTCATACGCCGTCCCCTTCTTCCTCCCTCCGGCGCTTCTCCTCAACACTCCAGACCCATTTCAGCAGCAGCTCATCCAACCGCTGCATGGATACGGGCTTCGGCATGAAATCATCAAAGCCTCAAAAAACATGGCCCGCGCGCTGTTTGTGGCATTGGCCGTCAACGCCACTCACC
>SCPN01001435.1_pt1 | contig 49310 bp, 43 predicted proteins | sample 6106831 | NCBI WGS metagenome assembly SCPN01 (sample SAMN10720447, study PRJNA508395) | human gut metagenome | isolation source: Participant 1, 0 month | reverse complement strand
ATGCTAAAGTGTATGCAGTAAGTTTGCAGCCTGAAATCAGAATCAAAAAACAATATGAAGACACTTGCCACTCTATTTCTGCTTGCAGCCTCGTTGCTGCTTCGTGCAGCCGATGCGCCTGCCGACAGTTGTAATCATCAGTTGTACTATACGTCACCTGCCGCTATCTGGGAGGAGACTCTTCCTTTGGGCAACGGACGCTTGGGCATGATGCCCGACGGAGGCATTCTCCGTGAGCACATTGTGCTGAATGAAATATCATTATGGAGCGGAATGGAGGCGGATTATAGCAATCCGGATGCTTCGAAGAGTCTGCCTGCCATCCGGCAACTGTTGTTTGAGGGAAAGAACCGAGAGGCACAGGAGCTGATGTACAGCAGTTTCGTTCCGAAGAAGCAGGAGACTGACGGGAGATATGGAACCTATCAGGTATTGGGTGATTTGGATATAGATTTTACCTACAATTCTTCATTATCCATTCTCAACTCTCCATTAAACAACTATCGCCGTTGGCTCAACTTGCGCGATGCGGTGGCATACACGGCTTTCAGGCTGGAAGATGTCGATTATCGCCGTGAGTATTTTGTTTCCCGTGACCGTGATGTCATGCTGATTCATCTGGTTGCCGGACGTGAAGGGACTCTGAACTTCTCTGCCCGTTTGAGCCGTGCAGAACATAGCCTGGTGACTGTCAAGGGAACACCCTTTGATGGACGGCATGTTGGAAAGCGGTAAACCCGGTTTGGATGGTATGAAATACCGTGTGGCGATGCAACTCGTGCAGAACGGTGGTGAATCATCTGTCAGCCCGGAAATGGTATCTGCTTGAAGAACGGGCAGGAAGCCTGGTTGATACTTTCTGCCGCTACCTCCTATGCCGCTGCCGGTACAGACTTCCCGGGCGAACGCTATGCGGAAGTCTGCGACAGCTTCTCCGTCCTTTCACCACCCCCGCTAATTCTCCATGTTCCATTCTCCATTCTTCATTATCCAACCATGTCACTGCCCACCGTTTCCTCTACGACCGTGTTTCCTTGACGCTTCCTGCCACGCCGGATGATACGCTCCCGACGAACGAGCGCATCCTCCGCTTCACACAGCAGGAGTCGCCGGCATTAGCTGCTCTGTACTATAACTACGGACGCTATCTGCTTATCAGCAGTACCCGTCCCGGCAGTCTGCCGCCCAATCTGCAAGGACTCTGGGCAAATGGAGTATCGACTCCCTGGAACGGGGACTATCATACGAACATCAATATCCAGATGAACCACTGGCCCTTGGAGCAAGCCGGACTTTCCGAACTCTATCAGCCGTTGACAACGTTGATGGAGCGCCTTGTCCCTTCGGGAGAAGCAAGTGCGCGTACTTTCTATGGCGATGAGGCAGATGGCTGGGTGCTCCACATGATGACCAATGTATGGAATTACACCGCTCCCGGTGAACATCCTTCCTGGGGAGCGACCAATACCGGTGGTGCGTGGCTGTGTGCCCATCTGTGGGAACACTATCTGTATACGCAAGACAGGGATTATCTGCGTCGTATTTATCCCGTCTTGAAAGGTGCCGCCCGGTTCTTTAGTTCCACCACCGTGCAGGAGCCTTCTCATGGCTGGCTGGTAACTGCCCCCACTTCTTCTCCGGAAAATAGTTTCTATGTGCCGGGTGACAGCGTGACTCCCGTCAGCATCTGTATGGGTCCCACTATGGATGTGCAACTGCTCACCGAGCTTTATACCAATGTCATTACCGCCGCCCGCCTGCTGGATTGTGATGCGGATTATGTGGCGAAGCTTGAGGCGGACCTGAAGAGATTCCCACCCATGCAAATCAGTAAGGAAGGATATTTGCAGGAATGGCTGGAGGATTATAAGGAAGTGGATGTGCACCATCGCCACGTTTCCCATCTCTACGGCCTGCATCCGGGAAACCTGATTTCGCCGGAGGCTACCCCCGAGCTTGCCGAAGCCTGCCGGATGACCTTGAACCGTCGTGGAGATGAGGGTACCGGTTGGAGCCGTGCTTGGAAGATAAACTTCTGGGCTCGTTTGGGTGACGGAAACCGTGCTTGGAAACTCTTCAAGAGTTTGCTGCATCCTGCTGTCGATGCTGCGACGGGAGGTCATGGTAGCGGCACTTTCCTAATTTGTTCTGTTCGCATCCTCCTTTCCAGATTGATGGCAACTACGGTGGCGCGGCGGGAGTCGGCGAAATGCTGCTGCAAAGTCATGAGGGCTTTATCCATCTGCTTCCTGCCCTGCCAGATAGCTGGACTGCCGGCAACTTCCGTGGAATGCGCGTACGCGGCGGTGCTTCCATAGACCTGGACTGGAAGGATGGACGGGCAACGAGGGCTGTTGTTACCGCTCTTGTTCCGGGTAAATTTACAGTAAAGATGCCCGCAAGTGCTGTCCGTGCCGAAGTGAAGGTAGGAGGACGCACGCGTACTTACAAGAAACCGGTATTCTCGTTGGAGTTGAACAAGGGAGAAGAAGCGGCGGTGTATTTCTTCTGATGATTCGGACAGAAGAACAGAAGATGTTTTAGACAGAAGAACAAAAGAATAGAAGGACAGAAGAAATAAAGCAAAATATGTTCTTTTGTTCTTCTGTCTAAAAAATAGTTCCCCGACAAAAATCTCAAGTTATTTGTCTTTCGCGCCCGAATGCTGTACATTTGCAGCGCATATAGAACAAATATCTTGGATAATTATGAAAAATAGAGTACGTTTTTTCTTCTTGTTTCTCGGCTTGCTGGGAGCGTTGGCAGTTCATGCACAAATCAATGAGTTGCCACGTTCCACACCCGAGGCAGAAGGAGTCCCTTCCAAGGCTGTCACTGCCTTGTTTGATTCACTGATGGCATTGCCGAAAACAGATATCCACAGCGTGGTGGTGGTGCGTCACGGCAAGGTCATCGGAGAAATCTATCCGGCTCCGTTCGCGCCGGAATATCGCCATACCATGTATTCCTGCTCCAAAACCTTTGTCGGGCTGCCGTAGGACTTGCCATTGCAGACAACCGCTTGCGTTTGACAGACCGCGTCGCCGCTTTCTTCCGGAACTTCTTCCTGATTCGGTTTCCGCTAATCTGGCAGACATGACTGTCCGTGACCTGCTTACCATGACGTCGGGTATCACTCCCGACTGGAATATGCGCAACCTCACTTCCGACTGGATACGTACCTTCCTTGCCAAACCGGTGAAAACTCCGGGCAAGAAGTTTGAATATGATTCGATTAGTACCTATATGCTTTCTGCCATTGTGCAGAAGGTGACGGGCATGACCTTGCTGGATTATCTGAAGCAGAAGCTTTTCATCCCGATGCATATCACGGACGTTGCGTGGGAGATAAGCCCGAAGGCATCAATACCGGTGGCTGGGGACTGCATATCCAGAGCGAGTCGTTGGCAAAATTCGGATTGTTGCTGCTGAACCGGGTGTTTGGGAAGGCAAGCAGTTGCTTCCGGCTTCCTGGGTGGAGCAGATGATGACCAGACAGATAGGAGATTATGGCTATCAGATGTGGCTTTGCGAATATCCGGGTGCTGTACGTGCTGACGGGGCTTTGGGACAATACATTCTGATTGTTCCGGATAAGAATATGGTAGTGGTCATTACCGAATGTACATTGATAGGCGGTCGTCGGCAGCGTCGTCTGGTCTGGAACCGCTTGTTGCCGGAGGTCGGTGACCAGGTATTAGCGCCCGGTAAGGACTACAAGCGCCTGCAGAAGAAACAGCGTTCTTATCAACTGCCGTTAGTGCAAGGAAAGGCTGCTTCCTCCCTTTCACAGAAATACGCAGGCAAGCGCATCCTGCTCGGAGAGAACAAATACGGATGGCAATCCATCGAACTGCAATTCAAGCAGCAAGAAGTAGTGATGACTGTGGTGGAGAAAGACGGAAAGACATACAGTCTTCCGTTTGGCTATAAACAATGGTCGAAAGCGGCAATTGATGGCTATCCTCCGTATTCGGTTGCTGCAAAGGGGCGTTTTAGGGGTATAGAAGGCCCTTTCCAGGTGGCAGGCAGTTATGCGTGGGCGTCACCTGATGCTTTGCAACTGAAAGTACATTATGTCAACTGGATAAGCGCTCTTGGGCTTACGCTCTGCTTTGAGGATAACAAGGTACTCCTGACTGTTACGGAGAATTATTCTTCGGGTGAAGGGGTGACTTTCGAAGGTACATTAGCGCATTAAAATAATGAATCGTATTTTGCTTACTCTAAAACGGCCTTTTATCTGGCTGTACCGTTTCCGGCACCGTTGCGGCTACGGTGTACATTCTCCTTTTGCCTTTAACCTGATTACGCATGTAATTTACGAAAGTACGGCTTATTATAAATATGAAGAGCTGGCCAAGGCACAGAAGCAACTGGAGCTGGAGAAAGATAAACGTTGGAAGTACGAATCGAAGAAAGTAAAACGCCTTCTGTTCCGTCTGGTAAACTATACCCAGCCGGAGACCATTGTAGATGCCGGTACGCTTGCCGCTTCTGCCCTCTATTTGAAAGCGGGGAAGGAGGGGGCAGATTATACTTCGGCTTCCGACCTTTCCGAGCTCTTTCTGGAGAGTGGCGTTCCCGTTGATTTCCTTTATTTGCACGATTATCGTCATCCCGATTTTGTAGAGGAGGTCTTCCGCATCTGTTCCACCCGTACCAGGGGAAAGTCTGTTTTTGTAATTGAAGGTATCCGTTACACTCCGCAGATGTTTGCCCTCTGGAAACGTATGAAGCAGGACGGGCGGGCGGGTATTACGTTCGACCTTTATGACCTTGGTATCATATTCTTCGATAAAACAAAGATAAAACAAGACTATATTGTCAACTTTTGATTATCTTTAGGCGTTTCAATAGTGATTAGCGGTTAGTGATTAGTGCTTAGCTCCACTTACTGGCTGCTAAACATTAATCTCTAACCCCTAAACATTAATTCCTTATGAAGATATACACCAAAACCGGAGATAAAGGAACCACCTCTCTTGTAGGTGGAACCGTGTACCTAAAACGCATATCCGCCTTGAGGCATACGGTACGGTGGATGAGCTAAATTCCAATCTGGGTCTTCTCATCACGTACCTGCTTGACGGAAAGGATAAAGATTTTCTGCAGCAAGTGCAAGACAGACTTTTTGCCGTAGGCTCTCATCTGGCCACAGACCGGGAGAAAATGGAGCTGAAAGAAGCCAGTATCATCAGCTCGGAGCAGGTGGAAATGGTGGAACGGGAGATAGACCGTTTGGATACTCTTTTGCCTCCTCTTTCAGCCTTTATTCTTCCCGGCGGAAGTCGCGGTGCGGCACTCTGCCACGTTTGCCGTACGGTTTGCCGTCGTGCAGAGCGTCGGATTCTTGCTCTGGCCGAACAAGTGGAAATCTCTTCGGAATTACTGGCTTACGTGAACCGTTTGTCTGATTATTTGTTCGTCCTTTCCCGTAAAATGAATCAAGACGACAAAAAAGGTGAAATATTTTGGAATAATAGTTGCAAGTGAAATAAATTGTTATACTTTTGCCGAAAAATAGAAATAGGACTTAATATTCACAATTTTAATACTAGAGACTATGTATTGGACATTGGAATTAGCATCTAAATTGGAAGATGCTCCTTGGCCGGCAACTAAGGATGAATTGATAGATTATGCCATGCGTTCGGGTGCTCCGCTTGAAGTGATTGAGAATCTGCAGGAAATGGAAGATGAGGGCGAGATTTATGAAAGCATAGAAGATATTTGGCCCGATTATCCCAGCAAAGAGGACTTTTTCTTCAATGAGGAGGAATATTGATACGCTTTAAAAAAAAACTTACCGGTATGTCTGGTAATATTTTGAAACATAGGGAGAAGTAATTCCAAAACCGATAACTATGGTTGAAGAATTACTTCTTTTCTTTTTAATACCCCCACACTACAATAATAATGAATGTACAAGAAGCAACGACACGCCGGTTACCGGATTTGAAGGGAAGGTATCTGCCTGAAAACTGCCGCGAAACCATAAACACGATTTTAAAGGAGACTTACGGCTACGAACAGTTTCGTAATCTTGAGATTTACGATGACTTGTCCAAGGGAAAGGAAAAGCTTTGCATTTCACAGGGACAGCTGATAGAGAACGTTATACTGGAGGTTGAAAAGGCTTGGAAAGGTGAAACGCAGGTAGACAATATCTTGCTGACTGCCCCTACCGGCTCCGGAAAATCCTTGTTGTTCCAGCTTCCTGCCATCTATTTGGGGAAGGAGTATAATCTGCTTACCATTGTGGTTTCCCTTTGAAGGCGTTGATTGTAGACCAGGTGGAAAGTCTGCAAGAACTGGGGTATACGCGTGTGGCATACGCCTCGTCCGATTTATCGCCGGAACAGAAGATGGAGGTTTACCGGCAGGTGCGTGAGGGGGAGATTGATTTGTTCTATCTCTCGCCGGAATTGCTTCTCTCTTACGACATCAAGCATTTTGTAGGCGAGCGCCGCATCGGTCTGGTGGTGGTCGATGAGGCGCATACGGTAACGACATGGGGCAAGGAGTTCCGTGTGGACTACTGGTTCTTGGGGCGCTACCTGACTGCTTTGAAACAGACTCTCGGCTATAATTTCCCGTTGTTTGCATTGACTGCTACGGCTGTCTGGAACCCGAAAGGAGGTAATGATATGATATTCGAGACTATTCGTTCCTTGCAGATGGAGCCTTGCGTGCTTTATGTAGGTACAGTGAAGCGCCGGAATATTAGCTTTGACATCCGTCAGATGGAGATGGAGGATGGGGAGACATACGACAAGGCAAAGCAGCGCGTGGTGGCTGCGCGGGTCGAGGACTTCCTGGACGGGCACAAGACATTGCTCTATTATCCTTTTGCGGGTGGCATCGACATGCGTCTTAAGACGTGGGTGAAGCCGGTAGACTGGCGTCTGGTGGCTTCCTATTATGGCAAGAAGGACAAGGAACAGAAAGCTGCCATTGTGCAGGAGTTCAAGGAAGGAACCAAGAAACTGATTGTGGCTACGAAAGCCTTTGGTATGGGAGTGGACATCAGTGATATAGACCGTGTATACCATGTGGCGCCATCCAGTACGTTTGTCGACTATATTCAGGAGATAGGGCGTGCCGCGCGTGATACGGAGATACAGGGTATTGCCGCTACCGACTACCATGAACGGGATTTCTATTATATGAAGCGTCTGCATCAGACGGGGAACATTGCCCAGGAACAGCTGGTGCTTATTCTGAGAAAGCTCATGGAAGTGTACCGCATGAAAGGGGAAAAACCGGAAATCATGGTGTCTTTGTCCGATTTCGAGTTTGTGGTGAAACTGCCGCGTACAAAGAACAAGCTGGAGTATGAAGCAGAGTTGGGACAGCTCATCAAGACTGCCTTGCTTTGGCTGGAAGACGATTTGATGCAGCGTTATGGAAGGCATCTGCTTGAAATCAGCCCCAAGAATCTGTTGACCGAAGGATATGTCCAGGACAAGACGGGTGATGTCTTTGCCCGTGAATTCCATAGCTATCTGACAAAGGTAGAAGGGGAGGACGGGGTTTACGTCGTACGTCTGGAAGCGCTTTGGGAAGAGCGTTTCCCGGAGCTTGGCTACAAGGAGTTCAAACAGAAGCTGAATAATGGAACGTTGCGGGAAGGTGCCCGTGCCGTATCTGTAGGCAAGCATGAGGTGTTGTTAAAGGAAGATGCCACTGTCATCCGTGAGCGGATGGATGCCTTGTTCAAGAGCCTGACAATGATGCTGAAAACGGCATTGATAAAGTCGAAAGGACGTTTTGATGAAGAAGAACTGCGGACTGTCTTTGCCGAGCATGGCATGGACGTGCGCTCTGCCAAACGCTTTATCGGTTCCCTGCTGGAGAGCCGCACGGAGGAAGGCCGCAGTGTGAGCTATATCAGCAGCGTGAAAAAGAAGGATTCCAATGAACTCTCTTTTACGGTGACCAAAGGCTTTGATTTGCTTTTGTCGCGCTATCAGAAACTGTTCAGCCAACGTATAGTGGGCAGTAAGGGAGACCGCCTGCTGTTTTATTGCACTCCTTTTTCGGACTTGAATATGCTGCTTAATCTGCTTTCTATGCTCGACTGCCTTTCGTTCAGTGTGGAGGGTGGCGGTACGCCTTGCGTATTTGTCCGTTTCAATGACCCCGAAACTCTGCAGGAACTTGCGCTTGGCGATGATTATCGCAATCTGATTCTGGATACCAACGAGCAGATATTCCAGGAGCAGATTGACTTGTTCTCTTTCTTCTTCGGAACAGATAAGCTGACGGATGAACAGCGCTGGGACTTTATAGAGGATTATTTTACGGGAATGGGAGTGGACGACTTGAAAAAGAAGTTTGTGTCCTTGTAGCACCAATTCGTTGAACAGCCTTTCCAGAGTTACAGTTCATCTTTGCTTTTACTGTAAAGATTGTGAGTAATTAGTCTAAGTGCTCCTGCAGAAACCGTTGCAGGATGCGTGCATGGTTGTATATCGGTGCTTTGGAAGCATATAGTAAGGTTATGGTATGGTGGTGTTTTATGGTGTCAATGAACCTAAGGGCGGCTTCCGAATTTTCCAGTTCCTTGCGATACATGGCTGCAAACCCCTCCCAGTGTTCCGCTTGGTCTTCGTGAAACCATTTTCTTAATTCAGGTGAAGGGGTAATATCCTTTTCCCAGACATCGTATTTCAGATGTTCCTTTTTTATGCCGCGAGGCCACAGCCGGTCCACCAATACACGGTAGCCGTCTGTTGCATCGGGTTCTTCATATACCCGTTTGATTCTGATTTGTGTCATGGCTGTTCTCTTAATTTTGCTTCCATTTTGATGGAGCGTGGGAAAACGATATTATTTTCTAGATGGATGTGCTGGTGCAAGGCCTCTTCAAATGCTTTAAGCTGTTGGAGTACGAGGCGGTAACTGTTGCAGGCATCTTCTGGAGCTGTATAGCCGTTGGTCAGATGCTCTATGTGGCGATAGCGTTCTCCTTCAATGTCATGTTCTGCCATCATGACGGATATGGGAGCTTCGATGCTTCCACAGTGGAATTCGGGCAGTGGAGTATTTTCCAGCTTTGCCTTTACCATCTCATAGATGTAGGGAAACAGTACCAGTTCCTCTTTGTCGAGATGGGCATTGAGGTCGGAGAGGGAATCATGAAAGAGAGCCTGCACATTGTAGAGTGACGGATGTTTTTCACCGTGTACGCGGCATACTTTATCCAGCAGTTCTTCAATCTCAGGACCTTGTGTACGGATATTACGGTGGTGGATTTTGAGAATATAGTCCACCAATAAGTCCAGAGGCCAACTCTTGAAATCAATATTTTCGGAGGTTGTCGGAGCCAGATGCTCTATTTCTTCTATCACCTTCTCCATATCGGCTCCGGCAGTTTTACTGGCTTCGGGAAGCAGTGCGGAACCATGGCAGCAGAAATCAATGCCATATTTATCAAATATCCCGGCATTGTTGAAGTTGTCGGCTACGATTTCGCCGACTGTCATACGTTTATAATCCTTCATATGTTATCTTGTTTTTGTTTTCCACAACATTGTGGAAACCTGCTATATATACAATTATATGGCGGATAATGTTTGAAGGGTTATGATTATTTGAGTTTCCTTGCCCGGTTCTTTCATTTAAAGGAATTGAGGAGTTATCACTTCGCTCCGCTCCGTCAGGAGTTGAAGAAGTTAAAGTCGATACTTCTGTGAATACATACGCACGAGTATTGGCTTTAACTCCTAAGCCGACTTGTCGGCTGATAACTCCTTTAAATGAAAGATTCGTGGTTTCCTTGTCTATCCTTCTACTTTTTGGAATGCCAGCCGTTCGTCTCCATTGGCCAGAAGGATGATGCCGCAATATTTGAATCCGTGCTTCTTCAGTATGTATTGCAGGATATGATTGTCCCGGTGGGTATCTGCACGTAGGTTGGGTATTTGTTCGTAGCACCATTGCAGGCAGGCATTGGCCACTCCTTTGCTGTGTTCTGTACTTGCCAGCCGGTGAATGACGCCGTAAGGAAGCGTATCTTCCACCCATTTTCCTTCATAGATATGCGTATATGTGGGGTCGTTTCCACGGATAAAGGCGAAGGTTCCGATAATTTCTTCGGTATCGTCGGTGCACACATAGCTGTTTCCTTGTTCGATGTCTGCTATGACGATTTCCCTGGAAGGGTAGTTGCCTCTCCACTGCAGCATATTTCCGTCTTTCCGCATGATGTGCTTCGCTTGTTCAAAGATGTCCATAAGGATTGCAATGTCTGTGGGTTGCGTCTTTCTGATTTTTATCATAGCTTTTTATTTTATCTGTGTGGTATCTTTCTTTGATTCAGGTTGCAAAGGTAATGCGTTTTGTGATTCATTGTTCTCGTAAATGAACAAATGCTAACATACGTTGTTTCTTTAGGAAGAATTTGCATATATTTGTCCCGTAATATTAAACACAATTGATTATGAAAAAGATTTTTAGTGCTTTCGTGATAGCTGTATGCTGTATGTTTATGGCTATGCCTGCCCAGGCCCAACTATTGAAGTGGGGTGTTAAGGGTGGTGTGAATATGACGAAAATAGATTGGGATGGCGGATATAAGGGAAACAAGGATAATTCTACCGGTTTCTTTATTGGTCCGATGGCTGAGTTTACCATTCCCATTGTAGGCTTGGGTGTTGATGGTGCTTTGCTGTTCTCTCAGCGCGGCAAGGACGAGGTGAAGCAAACAGGACTGGAAGTACCCGTAAATCTGAAATATACCATTGGCTTGGGTAGCTTGTTGGGTATTTATATAGCTGCCGGTCCCGATTTCTTCTTCGACTTCAAGAAGAAGGATTACGTAGACCGCAAGAAGGCTCAAGTGGCACTTAATTTGGGTGCCGGTGTGAAGCTGCTGAAGCATCTTCAGGTTGGCGTGACCTATCAGCTCCCGATGGGCGACTCATTTACGTGGGAGGAGGCGGGTAAGGCTTTCGGTGCCAAGAATAAGACTTGGCAGGTGTCTGCGGCGTATCTTTTCTAAATCTGGCAAAACGATTTGTGGCATATAAAGAAAGGCTCTCCTACAAAAAGGAGGGCCTTTCTTGTGTTTTTGATTACTTTTCTACAATTACATCTACTGGGGCAGGTGCGTCATCGTGGAGTGGGATAGCAGCTTCGCGACTAGGCTGTCTACCGTCTTTGATGGCGAGTACCCATTCCCCATTTGCTTTTATGGGGTTGAACATGAACCCCATACTACTACCTGGAGTGTCAGAATCTGAACGTGGCGTAAATTCTATTTTGTACTTCACGTCATTGTTTCCTTGTGTAGAGAAGCTGAGGTAATCCAATTGATAACGAATTACCGGGAAACGCTGGAAACGTTTGGTCAGTGCTTCCCGTTGCTGTATCGTTAGGGGTTTGGCTATACCAGCGTCATCAATGGAGTAAAGCATATCAAGAGCTTTGTCAGTCTCTTTAGCTTTTAGAAGATCCATACACTGTGTACATAATGTAAGAACAGCGCTTGAGTCTGCAGCAGTCAAAGTAGCTACAAACTCGTCTTCTGCCTCTTTCTGTGTCTTCATCTTCTCTTCGTGTCCTTTTGTTGAACATGCTCCGAGTAGAAAGCCTGCTGAGAGAAGAAGCATAAAAAGGATTTGTTTATTCTTCATTGTCGATATATTTATTAATCATGCATTGTTAAAGAAAAAGGTGCGTCACCTTATTATGACGCACCTTTATTATATTACCGCATTTTAGGATGCGATGAGTTCTTTACAAAATTATCTGTTGGCAATAGTACCATCAACAGCAATGGCAACTTTAGCACTTACTGTACCCCATGTGTATGTGACCTTTACAGGAACCATGATGGTGAAGTCTTTAGTGTTACCCATATTGTTCTTGTAGTTCAATACTACAGAGTTCAACTTGCTGATGTTGGTAGTTTTGATGTCAATCGGGTTAGAAATTGCAGTACCACCTACTTTATCAAGGATTGTCAGCTTGATAACGTCCTTGTTGATAGGCTTCTGTTCACCGATAACATTAACGTCACAAGTTGCATTGTCAATATCCAAAGTTATTGCGCTGATACCGTAGTATTCGTACAAGTTAACGTTGTTTTCTTTAGCAGCTTCATATACTTTGTCTTTATCATTGTATACGATAACCGGTTTGTCGCGCCAGTCGTTGGCCTTGAACAAGTTACCAAGTAATACGGAAGAACCGTTAGCCTCTGCATCCAAGAACTTGGCTTTGTCGTTGCTTTCAATATCCAGCGGACGCAAGAAGCGAGCGTTGAAGTTGTAAGCGGGAGCCAGTTCAATTTCGCAGTCACCATAAACAGCGGATACCTCGATGATGGCAAACTGTTGGTTAGGCTTGTTTTCGTTATGACCGAAAAGGTTCAAGAATACTTTTGCTTCATCGTTGTTTGCATAAGTAATTGTCTTGGCTGTCTTATCAAGAGTTGCGATGAGAGAAGCGGTTGCTCTCTTTTCACCCCAGTATAACTTAGTGCTGCTCTTGCTCTTGTCAGCTTCAACTGTACTTACAAACAACTTCTTTCCACCTATAGTCAGACCATCGTTCTTAGCAGAGAACAAGTAGCTGTACTTGATTTCCATACCTTTGTCTTTGTTGTTCCAGATTTCACCATAAACCGGCTTGGAAGCTTCTGATACAATGAATTCGATGCCTGATTTTTCAACTTCTTTTCCAACTTCTGTTACGTAGTGATAGAAGTAGTCATCAAGATTCTTCACATAATTTGCTACATTGTTTGCTGCATCCGGAGCAGGAACATTGGTACGTACAGTATCTCTGTCAGCCAAAGCTGTTTCAGCAGGATACCAGAACGCATCACGTTTGTTACCATAACTTGCAGTAGTCGGCAATTCTGCTATGGAAATCTTGATACCTACGTAAATAGCGTAAGTTGTTCCACCTGCTACAGGTTTGTACTTGCCATAAAGTGTCAAGGCGCGATCTTTGTAATCCTTGATGAGTTGGTCTCTTTGAGTCTTATTGCTAGTCCAGTTCAGGATAGCATTTGTACTAGTGTTACCGTCAGGAGTTTCAGTAACTACACCGTAAGTATTGTCTGCTGCAAATTTATTAGCAGCTGTTACTTGAATGAAGCCACCCTTACCGTCTGCTACATAAGTTTCGTCTTTTACAAATGTATAACCCTTTGTGAATTCTTCCTTGGTCATACCCAGTTCTTCAAGAATCTTACCGGACATGTCTTTCCAAGTGATGGATACAGTTTGTTCACCACACAAGTACGGCAACTGCGGAGTGCTCTTGTCAATAACAATTGCATCAGGAGTAGCGGCTTTTTCAGTGATTTCCAACTTGATGTAACCTGCTAATACTACATTATTTGTTGCATCAACCAGTTTAACCAATACTGCCGGACGACGACCGATAGCACTTCTGCCAATCTTTTCTGTGCTTCCTTCAGGAATAACCACACTTTCTTCTTTGTCGTTTACATAGCAAGGAGTGAAAGTACCGTCTTCTTCAATTGAGTAAGCATTTTCCTCTGTATCATTGTCACCGCTGATATAGTGAACAGCTTCAAACTTGAGAGTCAGATTATATAGCTGGGCAGCTTCAGCAAGACTCATGCTTTTGTGAGTGGTTGCAGTAATTTTCTCTCCAAAGTTTTCTACATGATGGATACACAGTAAATCTGCCAATTCAATAGAACCACCATTGTATTGTGCAGGAACAGTATATACGTTTTCGATAGCTTCCTTAGCTGTCTTATACAGTTCAGGTTTACAAGTGTTTTTTGTTACGATTTTGCTGTCATCGGTATACGCAATGGCTTTAAAACCTTGAATCATCGGCATGATGGCTGCATAGTCAGAAGTAACTGTAGACTTTTCTTCACCTTCTTTTTCGCCATTAACCAATGTTGCTTCCAGAGCTGCGATAGAAATATAGTTGTTTTCACCGGGAGTGCTCAAATTGCCCTTCTTCAAATCCTCTACAGAGAGTTTGTATGTAGCATACATTTTTTCGCCGTCAATGGTCTTACCTGCGTTTTGTAGATAGGAGTAGCTTCACAGCAGTAGCTTTAGCTACATATTCCGGAGTAGCTAGCCAAGGTTCCACTCAATGCTTTGCTTGGCATAAGCGTGGCATCTTTCAAAGTAATAGTAGCATTGTACCTTTCTTTTACATAAGCATTGTGGTCATAACTTTCTAGCGGCTTCTTCGAGAAATCATTGGCAGCACTTGTACTTTCTTGATTACATAAGCATACAAATCAGGAACTTACCAATGCTTTCTTTTCAGCTTCGATGAAATCACCGTTGGCCAATTTGTATTTAGTAGCTTCATGTCTTCATACAAATCTCATCCTTTGTATTCCACTTAGCCGAAAGTAGTCCTTCCGGAACCAGTCTTGTTCTTCATCCCTTTTATTTCATGTTACAGAGTCAGAGTCCTGCTTTGTATTCCAAACAGCCGAAAGTGTTCCTTCCGGTAACCATTTCGTTTGTACGTCATACAAAGGATCTTTACCCTTTTCTTCTGTTACTTTCACCCAGTAGCCAGCTTCTGCTTGGCCATGCAACTTACCAGTTTCTTCAGTACCTGGGTAGTAATAGATAGTTTTAGCGCCAGACCTACTACCGTTCGGTTCACCTTTTCACCGCGTGCAGGGAACTCTGTTTGTACATTGTCTTTAGCCCACCAATAGTCACCGTTAGCGTCTTTTACAATACTCCAAACGGGAGCGTTTGTGCCGTTTGTTCCGTTCTTGATAGGATAAGATTCGCCATTGCTTAATTTGATGACAATGCCATCTTCTGTTTTGTCAACGCCGGTAATGACCGATCCAGCGTCAATCTTAGCTTGAAGGTCACTTACCAGCTTTTCTACTGCTGATACGCGATTATCCAAGCTTTCGATGTCGTCATCATAGTCCTTACAAGACGTGAACGTTCCTGCAGTGCCCACCATTAAGGCGCTGAACAGGATCACACTTAGAAACTTTTTGTTCATAATTGAAAACTTTAAATTTATAAATTTAAAAAAATAAAAAAGTGAATAATCTCTCATTTTGAATCCCTTTCGCATACTTGTTTTGTTGTCAAGTATTCCGTTACTTCGCAGGTAACGGGAACCATCTTGAATCAATTATGTGAAAAGAAGTTTAATATAGTTGTAATGCCTCTATAATTGTTTATAACATTTTAAGTCATGAAAGATGAAAAGTGGCTTATAGGTGGAATTCTGATAATATGACCGAGAGGTAAAGTTACGATAAAGGGAAATCAAAATATTTATAGGGAAAGAAAGACTTAAAGTGTTATTTTGTAGAGTTTTGGCTTAAGGGGAAGTTGTTGAGAAATGAGCAAGAGGACTCTTCCCTTCAAGAGATGTTTCTTGCGGGAGGAATAAATATGGACACATCTAGGCTGCTTTATCAATAAAAATAAAAAAAACTATGCCGAGATTCCATTGCTTTTTACAAAAGAAATTACCTTCTCGTTTGCTTCATCAATCTTCTTGTCGTTGAAAGGTTTGAGATAGGTTTCAGTAACATTTATCGATGAATGTCCCATCGCTTCGGAAATAATGCCAGGGTGAATCTCACAATAATATGCCATTGTGGCCCACGTGTGTCTTGCCGAATACGAACTAAGATGTGAACTCATATTCAAATGTGTTTTTAAAGCTGACAGCTGATAGTTAAAACGCCTCAAAGCTGATTGATACTCTTTATAAGCCGCTTCTGTACCATCCTTGCTACGTAATATTGGGAATAAATAAGGTGAGTTCTCGTCCTTATTGGATACCATGTGTACCAGCTGTAAGGCTTCAGGGGATAGAAGTACCCGTAAGGTGCGACCAGTCTTTCTTCTACGATAGGACAATACATTCCCTTGCAGGTCTTTCTTGTGCAAGAAAGCTAAATCGACAAATGGGAGACCACGCATCATAAACATAAAAACAAATAGCATTTTGGCCTTTTGAAGGCTTGAGGAAGGAATCCTTTTGGACAAATCCATTTCTGTCCCGCGAACTAAAGTTCCTATATCCGAAGCTTCCAAAGCTCTTTTCTTGTCTGCTTTAGTTCCTGTATACACATGTTCAAATAATCTAGGAGTATAACGGACACATCGTAAATCTACAGCTCGATTGTAAGCCGAGCGAATGACTTTCATATAGGTAGAAACGGTGTTCCAACTGCAATCTCGTTGACGCAGGTGCATTTCAAAACGTTTCAAAACCACTGGATTCAATTTGCGCAGATGCAAATCCCGATAGTTATTGAATGCGGAAAACACATTCAATGTAGATTGGTAAATATGGGCTGTTCCCCATCTTCCATTTTCTCGAAGCTCTCCAATAATAGTTGACAGCATTTCTTGTAAGGTAATCTCTTTCATCTTCAATTTAAATTATACATTCTCTTATTAATAATATGTATAAGTACAATCCCTTTATAATGCAGAACATACGTGCAAATACACTAATAATTGGGGCGAACAACAATCCCATTAACAAAAAAGTGCGCTTAAATGCAGATTTTTCGATTAATTATAAAAAAACAGCATTATTATTTGCTCATTTATAGAAAAACAATTATGTTTGCACGGAAAATTCCTCCGTTACCTGCGAAGTAACGGAAAGAAATTAAAACTTTGCATAAACAAATCTGCATAGAAATGAATAAACAATGAATACTTATAATGTATCTTGATATAGAGTGTTTAATAATATATTATTAATGTAATTTAAAAACGATTATGAGAAAAAGATTTGTTAAAGTGGTGCTTTTGGGAGCATTGGCGTTCGCTACCACGACGTCTTTCATCAGTTGTAAAGACTATGATGATGACATCAACCGTATCGACGACGAAATCGGTCAAATAAACCAAAGCCTCGATGAATTAAAAACTTCTATTGGGAACGCTGGAGTAAAAAGCGTAACTTATGACTCAACTACTGGTAAATTGACTATCGTAGATTCTAACGATAAGTCAGTTTCTTGCACAATTGCCCAAAACCTTCCTGAGTATACTGTTGAAGTAGCAGATGGAAAGATCGTATTGAAGAAAGGTGGTCAAGAGGTTTCTTCTGCTAATCTTCCTTCTGGAGCTGCAGAATTTGATCCCGCTAAATTAACTGTAAATGCTCAAGGGGAAGTTTTGTATGATGGCGCTAAGACTAGTGTAAAGATTCCTACTAGCAGTATTGCACTCATTGAAAAAGACGGTGTCGTTGTAGGCTATAAAATTACAGTAGATGGCAAAGAATCAACCTTCTATATTGCAGATGCACTTCCTTTGACAAGCTTAGTATTTGTTCCAGAAGCATACTTGAATGGTGTTGAAGCAATGAGAGCTACAAACTTGACTTACGACAAATGGACTGTAAACAGCCAAGTAGTAACTGAAAAGGGGAAATTTGGAACGCTCCTGCAGCACCTGCTTCAGAAAGTAATATCACTCCGGATATGGTAGCTTATTATCACGTAAATCCGGTTGGTGTTACAATGAAACAAATCAAATCATTAGTTCTGAACGCTGACGATAAAGAATTTATTGGTACCCGTGCAACCGGATTTAAGATTGCTGATATTGATTTGGAAAAATGCTCCATTGATAATGGCATCTTGAAAGTTGTATTTAAAGGTAATAGTGAAGCTATCCAAAAGATTGATGCTTCCAAGATTACTGTTTTAAACTTGCAAGCAACAGTTGAAGTAAATGGTGGAACCAAGACTATTGCTTCTGACTATGCCGCTATCTACAAAGCTGTTATGAAGGATTTTGTTTTAGCTAATGCCAAAGGCGCTGCTACACATCGTACACATTTATATGGTGCTGATAATGCCCACAGTCTTATAGGCAAAGCTGAAGATGCAATCAATGAAGAGCCCATGTGCGAAGTTGCTTACAATAATATCAATGGTATTGACTTGTCTCAATATGTTGAAACACACTATACAGAATGGACAGATACAGATCCTTTGAAGCAAATCGGTACAAGTGACAAGACTATTGCTAACGACAAATTAGCAGATTATGGTTTGAAGTTGGTTTATAGCTTGTCTGACTATTATCAAGGTGACAACAAGACTCTCCAAAGTAGCTTCTTTGCCAATCTGAATGGTAGTGTATTGACTGCCAAGGTGGGTAATGTTACCCAAGATCCTATCGCTGCAGTTGGTCGTATGCCTTTGGTTCGCGTAGAACTCCAAAGAGCTTCTGACGGTGAAGTCGTAAACGTTGGTTGGATTAAAGTTCAAATCACAAGAGGTGAAGTTGCAGGTACTAACTACAATAAAGTTTGTGGTGATTTGAAGCTGCAATGCGCTCCTAAGACATATAACTTGACATTCGATGAAATGAATGTTAGCATCTACCAAAAGTTGGGCTTGACCAAGGAAGACTTCCATACTATTTATGAACTGAAATCTAGTAGCACTAATGCTTCTGGTCAAAAGATTGCAACTTTGAAGGCTGACGAATTCGGTGAAATCGTTGAATTGAACGATGCCGATCCTAATGTTGAAACAGTATGTTTGGCTTGGACTGTAACTGATACAGACCAATTGGATGCTGTCGCAAATAATAACGGTCAGTTAATCGCCACTGCTACTTATGTGCCTAAGAATGATAAGTCACGTGCAGACGTTACTGTCACATTCACTGCCACTGTCAAGACTCCGGTTGCAAGCTTCGATGACGGAAGCAAGAATGCTGATTACTGGTACAATTCTATGAGCAATGTGAGAATGAATGTGGAAACTCCGGGCAATGGTCACACTTGCGCATTCAAGGTTGATGTAGACAATGTATTCGAAGGTAATGCACCTTCATTCAAATTGGTTGGCGGTAACGAAACTGCAAGTGCAGACTTCCAATTAGACAAGATTACTTACCAATACATCTTCTCAGCTGAAAACGAAGGTGTTGAAGTATTGGGTAATGATGGTAAGACTTATACATTGACTGTTTCTAATGATGGTAAAGAGCTGTTTGCTGATGATGCTTCTGTAGCTAAGATTAAAGGTACTGAAGTTGAATATCAAGAAACTGATGAAGCTAAGGCTATACTGAATACTTATTCTCATAACGAAACTCCATTCTCAGCCAAGATGGATATGGTATTGACCAACCAATGCAATATGCGTTTACCGATGACTGACGGTAAGTTCAATGCAGACTTCTTACGTCCGATCAATGTACATGCAAATGAGGGACAGTTCTTTGTAGATGCTACAGATGACGGCTATACAGTAAATGTACTTGACCTTGTTTATCTGACAGATTGGAGAGACTACAAGTTCGCCAAGGGTACAAGCGCAAGCGGTATAGAATACGATGGTACTGGTTATTATGCTTATTATGATGTAGAATCAATTGTAGCAGATACTGATGGCATCACTACAAATATGAACAACAATGATATTGAAACCAAGTTACTGAAAGATGTAAATAATAATATCAAGATTACCCAAGCTAATTCTACTGTTATTGCTAACTATGGTACCTTGACTTATGTGAATATCGGCAACAATGTAAAAGCATTCAAGATAAAGGTTCCTATTACTGTAAATTACAAGTGGGGTTCTGTCAAGACTGCAGTTTACATGGATGTTAAGTCTACCGAAGGTAACTAATATCACTAATAACTAAAGTAAACAAGTTAATTAGACGATAATAAATAAAAGAGTGGATATAATCTCACAAAAAGATTATGTCCACTCTTCTTTTATTATAGTACCTCCGATAATAAACCAACTGTCAGAACTTGACTATTACACGTTATTAAACAACTTCCCAGTACCCCGATGTTCTACTGCCAATCCGAGTTATCAGTCCCTCCCGTTTAAGCAGCGCTATTCTATTTTTTATTGTTCTCTCAGAAAGTTTTAGCACTTCACTCAACTGTCCAATGGTTATATATGGATCTTGTATAATTGCTTCCAATGTACTTTGGGCAATCTTTGGGCAATCTTTGGGCAATCTTTGGGCAACATTAGTTTCATCCTGCCCCATATTACTCAGTGATGTTCCGGTATTGTCCTTCATTCTGACTACATTACCGCATCCTTCATGTACGGGTATGAACATGAGGAAGTAACTGCGTTCCTCATCGGTTTCGATAGAAGCACGTGGTGAACCGTGTTTTAGCCAGCTCATCTTGTATTGTAGGAATTCCAGTGCAGCGACCTTCTGTCAAGTCCAGTTCTTTCAAGAAATCGCCCAGGCGATTATTCTTGTATCGACGTGAATGGAGACTTTTACATTCTCGCAAAGCTTCGTTTGATATAGAACGATCCGGTCCTGAAAGGCTTAATATTCTTATCCCTTCCGGTTCTACAGTTATCTCCACTTCTTGCTGTTCTTGATAATCGCGATGATACATCGCATTGACAACACTCTCCTCAAGTGCCTGATACGGATAATTGAACCACCGTTCCGACTGCATCCTATCTTTCGGTTTCGAGACATATTCTGTTATGACAACGTCTTTTAAATATTGCATCGCTCCTCTAATGATTGTTGGAACAGAGCCTTTGAACGTCTTTTCTGAAAAGCGGTTAGGGTTCTGTATCTTACCTTCAGGGAAAACCACAATGGATATTTGAGTATATGGAAAGAACTTTTCGGGGTGGTTACTAAACATCATGGCAGCCACGTTCTTTATCATCCGATTCTCTGTAGGTCCAATCAGCAAATCCATCCGTTCAAGCAGATCCATTGTGCCAAGGTGTTTCAATTCACCCACCATCCGACTTCTTACCTCTTGCAGATACTCACGAATCAATACATAATCAATATCCTCTTCTTTGATATCAGGATTGCCACGCCCATCAAAAGGCACACGGCTTGCCATATCCCGCAATTCATCGAGTACCTCACCTTTAGCAACAATACTACTCGTACCAGAACGTATATAAAAAGCTTCGCGCTTATCATTGCCATTCGTCACATCCATACGGATTGAATACGGACGATTGACACCTGTAGGTGCCCATATTACTACAAGGTTTCTTCCATCCACTTCTTCAACAGAAATGCGTGGCAGATAATATGGAGCAAACAGATTATTGAAACCCACCATCTGTAGCTGTATCTTATCCAACTGTTCAGTCGGCACACCGGCAACAGGACGTTTAGGCATACCGTTTTCTTCTTCTACACCTACAACAATATAACCTCCCCCAAGATTATCCAAATCATTGGCAAAAGCACAAATAGTATGGTATATACTCGCAGGATTCCAACCTTTTTTGAACTCCACCCGATTACTTTCCACTTTATTACGATGCAGCAGGTCTTCTATGTTTATTGGCAGTGACATATAGTGTTCAATTATTTAATTCCACCAATGAGTATAGTCAGTATGGTGTATTCGTATTGCAATTTTCAATGCGAAGTTTCTCGCAAATATAAGAAATATATTCGTCTCCCTTATATTCATCTAATTTATTTATATTGCAGAATAAACCTTTTATAAATAAATTGGAAATGAATAGAAATGAAATTACCTTACAAGAGATGTTCTCCTCAGTCATCGGGGAACTCCGGGAAGGCGGCAGGTGGGGGACGGCACACATCTACCAGTCAGCCGTGAATGCATTCTCGGCATTCACCCAATGGCAACCGATACCCATGCGCAAGCTGAGCCCGACCGTACTGAAGAGATTCGAAAACTTCCTTAGGCAGAGGAACTGCAGTTGGAACACCGTATCCACCTACATCAAGACAGTACGCTCAGTGTATAACCGGGCGGTGGACAGAAAGTACATACGGTATGTACCCAGACTGTTCGAGCATGTATATACCGGCACACGGGCGGACAGGAAGAAGGCGCTCGAGGCATCCGACATCAGCAGCCTGGTAAGGGAGACGGAAAGGAGCCTGCAAAGAGGGACGCTCCCAAACACACAGCAGAGAACAAGGATTTTCTTCGTACTCATGTTCATGCTCAGGGGCATACCCTTCGTGGACCTGGCGTACCTGCACAAAAGGGACCTGCAGGGGAATGTGCTGTCTTACAGAAGGCGGAAGACGGGACGGGCGCTGACCGTGTCACTCACACCCGAAGCCATGCAGATGGTCAGGATGGTGGCGAACAGGAATCCCGATTCCCCCTATCTGTTTCCCATTCTGCAGAGCGAGGAAGGTACGGAAGCGGCATACCGGGAATACCAGTCGGCACTCAGGGGATTCAACCAGCGGCTGGCAGTACTCAGGCAATGCCTGGGAATGCAGTCGGCACTCAGCACCTATGCAGCCAGACACACCTGGGCCACAATGGCTTACCATTGCGAGATACACCCCGGAATCATATCGGAAGCCATGGGGCACTCCTCCATCACGGTGACGGAAACCTATCTGAAGCCTTTCAGCAACAGAAAGATTGACGAGGCCAACCAGAGGGTAATTTCTTTTGTAAGAAGCGGAGCGTGTACAGTATAAAAGACGTTACTTCTTTTGATAGGATAGAATAGATTTGTTGCGCATTTTCTGGAGTCTTCAAAATGAGTTTTGAGGAACGGAATGGTGTTGTCTTTACGGAGCTCCCATCGGTGCTATCAATGGACTGTCATTCAACCTTTTGAACTGAAAAATACATACTTTTATTCTTTGAGAGCCTCATTTCATCCCTTTCCCACTGTCATCTTTCTGGACTTCCAATCCTCTTTCCAATATCCCAACGGACTGTTTTTTACTATTCCAAACAAAACCGGTCTATTTTCTCCTTATTCCCTGATTATTAACGAAATTAACAAGATTTCATTACCTGCGAAGTAACGGAATACTTAGTAACAAAACAAGTATGCGAAAGGAATTCAAAATGAGATATTATTCACTTTTTATTTTTTTAAATTTATAAATTTAAAGTTTTCAATTATGAACAAAAAGTTTCTAAGTGTGACCCTGTTCAGTGCCTTGATGTTGGGTACTGCAGGAACGTTCACGTCTTGTAAGGACTACGATGACGACATCGATCAGATCAATAAGGAGCTGACCGACATCAAGTCTTCATTAAGTGCTTTGCAAGCAAAAGTTGACGCTGGTAAATATGTAACCAACGTAACTAAGAGTGGTGATGGTATTGTTGTAACCTGGAATGACAATTCAACCAGCACAATCGAAACCATTAAGGGTGACAAGGGTGACAAAGGCGACAAGGTTGAAATCACAATTGATCCTACCACTAAGAACTGGAAGATTGACGGTATAGATACCGGCATTTGTGCAGAAGGCAAAGATGGTGGAGCTGGTACTCCAGGCGCTCCGGGAGCAGCTGGTAAAGACGCAAAATCTCCTACTATCAGCGAAGAAACTGGCAACTGGGTAGTTTATGCATGGGATTCCGAGAAACAAGAGTATGTAGGTACTGATACCGGTGTTTCCGCTAAAGGTGCAAGCGCTTATGTTGTAGATAAAGGTAACTATTATGAATTGAACGTTGCCGTTGATAAAGCCGGAAGTGCTTATACAACTGTTAAATTGCCAAAGACTCCGGTAGTGATTACAGAGATTGAAGTAATGGGACAAGTTGTTACCAAGGACAATGGTAAAACTTACCAAGTTACAGATTGGAGCGAGCCTATTTCTTATAACTTCGTGTTGGCAACTAAAGCTAATGCCGACAAATGGAACAAGCTGGATGGTGCCAAGAAACTGAAAGAAGGTCAAGCATTGTCGACACTATCTAACGGAAATCTGCTGGTTCGTATCGCACCGGCTGCTTTGGATGCAAGCGAATTCTCATTCAAGATGGTAAATTCCAAGCTAGGTGAAGCTCCTATGACTTTGGGGACTCCCACAGCTTTCAATGGTTTACTGACAAGAGCTGTTTCTGGCAATGGTTTGTGGGCTATGCCCTCTCTGCCAACGAGGGTGAAACATATAAAAAAGAAGCTGATTACAAAGCTAAATTCACAGTTGACAATAAAGCTATTGCATACGCTTTGCAAGAAGCTGATGGATTTACTACATTGTACAATCTTTCATTTGAATTCAATGAAAACATTGATTTGGCAGCCAAACCGATAAAGCTCAATGACAAAGCTATTGACTCTGCAACCGATCAGGATAACACGAAGGTAACGCCTGCTACTATCGGCGAACTGCTGACTGTGAAATTCAACAATCCGCAGAATGTGTATGATGCTTACGTAGAAATCGATGAAGCTACTATTGTACGTTGGGGTATTACTGACATTGACGGTCTTAGCTTCAAGATTGGCAAGTTGGCTGACAACATTACTACTACTTATTTCCCGATTACAATTCATTATGTAGCATTGGATGGTGTGGTAAAATCTACAACAACCAACGTTAAACCTGCCAAGAGCTTGAGCGGTGTGACAACTCTGCCGTCTCAAAACATTGAAATCTCTGCAACTGCAGCCAATAACAAAAAAGACTGCTCTCTTACTCCGATGTTCGAAGCCATTTGTCAGGTAGCGGATTAATTCTGTGGAAGGCAGATGTAGCAGACAAAGCTATCACAGTTTATCGCTTGAAAGTACTGGAGACGTAGTAGAAGCGGGTCTTGCAAATGCTGTTACGTTCTGATAAGTCAGCATTGAAAGACATTACAAAACTGACTCTTAATGTAGACCTGCTAGAACGACAGCTTACAAACTTGACAAGAATTATTATGCAAAGATGACTTTCATAAATGAAGCAAATTTTAATGCCGTTTTTACAATTCAATGAAAATCTGCATTTTAAGTTCACTTGTTAATGGGATTGTTGTTCGCACTATTTTTAGTGCTACATGTAACGGTATTGTCTCTCGCATTATAAATGGATTATTATATTATTCATGCATTTTTATATAAGATAATTTATAATTTAAATTGCAAAATGAAAGAGATTAACCTTACATTGAAATGTGTAACTATCATTGAGAGCTTCGAGAAAATGGAAGGTGGGGAACGGCACACATCTACCAGTCAGCGGTGAATGCATTCTCCCACCCAATGGCAACCGATGCATGCGCAAGCTGAGCCCGACCGTTGAAAGATTCGAAATCCCTGGCAGAGGAACTGCAGTTGGAACACCGTATCCACCTACATCAAGACGGTACGCTGTGTATCATCGGGCGGTGGACAGATTACGGTATGTACCCAGACTGTTCGAGCATGTATATACCGGCACACGGGCGGACAGGAAGAAGGCGCTCGAAGCATCAGACATCAGCAGTCTGGTAAGGGAGACGGAAAGGAGCCAAGAAGGACGCTCCCAAACACACAGCAGAACAAGGATTTTCTTCGTACTCATGTTCATGCTCAGGGGCATACCCTTTGGATCTGGCATACCTGCACAAAAGGGACCTGCAGGGGAATGTGCTGTCTTACAGAAGGCGGAAGACGGGACGCTGACCGTGTACTCATCACCCGAAGCCATGCAGATGGTCAGGATGGTGGCGAACAGGAACCCGACTCCCTATCTTTCCCATTCTGCAGAGCGAGGAAGGTACGGAAGCGGCATACCGGGAATACCAGTCGGCACTCAGGGATTCAACCAGCGGCTGGCAGTACTCAGGCAGTGCCTGGGAATGCAGTCGGCACTCAGTACCTATGCAGCAGACACACCTGGGCCACAATGGCTACCATTGCGAGATACACCCGGAATCATATCGGAAGCCATGGGACACTCCTCCATCACGGTGACGGAAACCTATCTGAAGCCTTTCAGCAACAGAAAGATTGACGAGGCCAACCAGAGGGTAATTTCTTTGTAAGCGTGGCGTGTAAAAGACGTTACTTCTTTTGATAGAGAATAGATTTGTTGCGCATTTTCCGGAATCTTCAAAATGAGTTTTGAGGAACGGAATGGTGTTGTCTTTACGGAGCTCCCATCGGTGCCAATGGACTGTCATTCAACCTTTGAACTGAAAATACATACTTTTATTCTTTGAGAGCCTCATTTCATCCCTTTCCCATCATCATTTTCTGGACTTCCAACTCTTCCAATATCCAACGATTTTACTATTCCAAACAAAACCGGTCTATTTTCTCCTTATTCCCTGATTATTAACGAAATTAACAAGATTTCATTACCTGCGAAGTAACGGAATACTTGACAACAAAACAAGTATGCGAAAGGGATTTAAAATGAGAGATTATTCACTTTTTATTTTTTTTAAATTTATAAATTTAAAGTTTTCAATTATGAACAAAAAGTTTCTAAGTGTGATCCTGTTCAGCGCCTTAATGGTGGGCACTGCAGGAACGTTCACGTCTTGTAAGGACTATGATGACGACATCAAGGACTTGCAAGGACAACTGGACAAAAAAGCTTCACTTGATGACCTGAATGCAAAAGTTGCTACTTTGCAGACAGCCGTAGATGAAGCCAAAACTGCCGCAAACGAAGCCAAAGCCAAAGCTCAAGAAGCTCTGGATAAGGCTGGTTCAAGTGAAGGTGGAGTATCTGAAGCTGATTTAGAGAAATTGCAAGATGCTTTGGAAAAAGAAATGGAAAAACTGGCATCTTTAGAGGTTGTTGACACTAAGATCAAAGAACTGAAGGAGAGTCTGGCAAGTGAGTTTATTTCTGAAGCTGATTTGAAGAAATTGGCTACGGAAGTCGAAACTCTGAGTGTTAAAGTTATGGCTTTGATTGGTCACCGATTGACCAGCCTTACGCTGATTCCAACTACGCACATCAACGGCATTCCTTCAATTGAACTGCTGACACTGACGTATACACCGCAGGTTTATGCTGCTGTAACAGGTCATCAAAATGATGCGAACCCGAAGAACCATGCCACTCGTCCCGTTTTGGACCACGTTTCTGTAAGTGGAGCCAAGGCACTCAGCATTTCTACCGAAAAGAATGAGGTAAGCTACAAGATTAGCCCGAGCATCGGTGTGATGAAAGAAGATGTTAAGCTTCCTGTGTTTGAATGCTTTACCTCTCAGAACGTAACGAAGGCTGCTCCTGAACTTTCTCAGAACAAGCCTCTCGAAGTTGTAGACTACGATGTAAAAGACGGTGTAATGACTGTTCTTTATAAGAAGAATGCAGATTATGTAGGCAAGAGCATCGGCACAACCGGTAGCGCTCACGGTGATGGTAAACTTGAAAAGTTCTGGATGGCTTCTCTGAAGACTCCTATTGCTGACAAGAACCTGACAGATGCTGAGAAAGAGGCTGGTAAAGACGTATTTGTAAATTCTGAATACAGCCGTATCGAAGAATCTACTGTATATCCTTATTTGGCTAACAAGAAGATTGACTTCACGAAGAACTTCACGACTGATTTTGCAGACGAAATGCAGGATGATAAATACGTTCACTATCATGACTCCCTCTGCTTGTATAAATCAGGCAACGAACAATTGGTTGATGTTAAGCAGTCATATGACAGCCCACTCGACTTGAGAACACTGGTTACTGTATGCTATACTTATACTGACAAACAACACGCTTCTCACAAGGAATTGACGAACTACGCCGACTATGGTCTGGAGTTCCGTTTTGCTTTGGCAAAAGCCAAGTATCTGCAGGGTGACCGTAAGACAGACGAGCAGGAATTCGGTCGTATCTTGTCTGATGGTTATACGCTGAAGTCTGAAGTTTACGACGTAGAGTTGGGAGATACAGAATATTCCAAGACTTCCATCGGTCGCGAACCTATCATTCGTGCTGAATTGTGGGACAAGAACAATGGTAACATGATTGCAGTTCGCTACATCAAGATCCGTTGGACTGGTGAAAAGGATCAGACTATTGCTGCTGTCACATTCCCGAATGACACTGTAACTTGTCATGACATGTTCCAGCAGCTATTCTCTAAGGAAATGAATGAGAAGATTTACCACATGGTTAAGTTCGATGGTGGACAGAGTATGAGTAAGACTCAGTTCCATAGCATCTACAAAAACATCGAAATCCTTGAACTTAGAAAAGATGGTAAGAAGATTGAACTCAGCACAAAGTGGTCTACCAATGCTGAGAAAGATTGGGAAGAAGGAGCAAATAAAGTTGGTAAAGACGGCGGTGAAGCCATCAAGAATACCCAAGAACTTGTATTCGGTTTCTTGCAAGATGCTAAAGACAATACATCTTACAACTTAGTTTGGGCTATGAACCCGAAGACTGTTGGTACATTGGCTTACAATGAGTCTACCAAGACTTATGCTTCTACATTCGAAATCGACGTTAAGTACATTGACGAAGCTGGTTTGAATGGTGATATCAAGCAGACATTCAAACAGACAATCGTTGTTCCTGCACAGAAGTTTGCATACCAAGGTACATTCTGGAAGAATGGTAAGGGCGAAGGTGTCTTCAATGTGAATCCGATTGTTTACACTACTGCAAATGACGGTGGAACACAGAAAGACCCGCATGTATATCCGGGTATTACTGACGGTTGTGCGCTGAAAGACTATAGCCACATCGAAGCTGACTTGGTTAATGGCTTCGTATACGAACCGACCAAAGAAAAACCGGCCAACTTGGCTCAATTCATCCAGTATATTCGTGAGTGTGCAGAGGTTAAGTTTATCTTTGACGAAACACGCATGAAAGACTTGACTACTTATCCGCATTTGAAAGACTTTGTCACAAGCGATGACAAAACTCAATTGTGGTATAAGACTGAAGGTACAGCAGAAGACAAAGACAAGAGTGACAACAACAACATCGGTAGAACGGATGCAGATATTATGGATTACAAACAATCTAATGATTTGGCTGCCACTATCAATAACCTGATGGGTGCTGATGCTACAGAAAACAAGAAGAACTTGCCTTGGAATTATGATGAAACATTAGGTAATAGCGTAAATGAATGCTCCAGTATCATCCGTCTCCACGAAAAAGATAACTTGAACGGTACTGATGCCGCCCTTAAGTTGATTGGCAAGGAGGTTCCTGTACAGTTAGTTGTTGCATACAATGAATACAATGTCATTCCGGTTCAGGAATTCAAAGTACACTTCATCAACCCGTTGACTATCGACGGTTCTATCAGCGACAACTTCGTTGATGCTGAAATTGACGGTAGCTTCTTGAGCGTTGCCAAGAACTTCACATTCACTGACTGGAATAATAAGCCGGTAGCTGCTGCTGTAGCTGACAAGGCCACTGGTGATGAAGTTTATGCACATGCTTTGTATGACTACTATGCTGTGCGTGAAGTTAAGTTCTTGACTGATAAGACCACTACCAGCTTGGCTTGGAATGCTGCAACCAGCACTTATGAGCATAAGGAGGGTACTACTGACGGTAAGTTGCCGACCAATGCTTCATTGAAGATGATGAACTGGGATGAGACAAAAGCTAAGTCTACTGCTACAGAAGCTAAAGCTGACCCGACTCACTTGGCATACTTCAACAACCATGGTACTCCGGTTAACGTTGACTACAACATGTTCCTGACTGTAAATGTCAACTACAAGTGGGGTGTATTGAGCAAGGATAACCTGAAAGTCATCGTTAAGAAGGCTGCCGGTACACCGAGTGCCAAATAATTAAGAAGAGATTCTTGATATAATTCAATAAAAGGGACGTCCTCTTGCAGGGCGTCCTTTTTTTCAATCTTTCATTTATAAATATCAGATATGAAGAAAATACTATTCATTTTGACTGTGTCAGTTTCACTCATCTGCATTTCTTCATGTAAGAAGTCAGCAGCTACACATCCTTTTCCAGGCAAATTCGTTACTGAAACCGGTATCCAATTCGACCTTCGAGCCGACTCCACCACCCTGATTCAATATGATGATTCCAGTTCGTACGAGGGTACATGGAAAGTCTATAATCAAGGAGATACACTAAAGTATGCCACTATTGAATTTGCCGGTTACTTTAACTATTATTATCTGCGTAATGGTAAACTCTATCGCAATGAACATAATATGATACGTCAAGCTCTTGGTGAAGAAATTGAATATCAAGATTAAAACAGAAAATGGCTATTACTATTCCTCTATTCTTTGGATGAGGAAAAGAATAGCCATTTCATATGATAGTCAACCACACATTTCCAATAATAATCGTTTTATGATTATCATCTTATGATTATCGTGATATTTTCCTTATATTTGCGTGTAAACTCAATAATCATATGAAAAATCCATTTGTTACGAACGGCTATGTATCACCGGAATATTTCTGTGACAGAGAGAAAGAAACGGCTAAAATTGTCTCACTTTTGACGAATGAGAACAACATTGCATTGATTTCCCCACGCAGATTAGGCAAAACAGACTTGCTGCGGCATTGTTTTGGACAGCCGGAAATCAAGGAGCATTACCACACTTTCATCATCGATATCTATGCCACAAGCTCTGTACGCGATTTTGTGAATGTTTTCGGCAAGGCTGTACTGGATGAACTACGCCCAAAAGGAAAATCCGTATGGGGTACCTTCTTGAATGTACTGGCCTCCCTTCGTTCCGAAATAACATTCGACATGAATGGACAGCCAACCTGGGGAATCGGTCTGGGAGCTATAACTAATCCCTCTGCAACATTGGATGAGATATTCTCCTATCTGAATAATGCCGGGAAGCCTTGCCTAATCGCCATTGATGAATTCCAGCAAATAACCAAATATGCAGACGATCCCAACATAGAAGCGGCACTACGGACACATATACAACGCTGTTCCAATGCCCACTTTGTCTTCTCCGGGTCCCATAGGCATCTGATGGGGGCAATGTTTACTTCTCCAGCACGTCCATTCTACCAATCGGTTACACTGATAAACCTGCCTCCCATTTCTGTTGACAAATACGCAGAGTTCTGCCTTGAGCACTTTGAACGGGCAAGTAAACACTTGGATACATTAGTGGTAACAGAGCTATATGAGCGCTTCAATGGTATAACTTCGTATATGCAGAAGGTTATGAACATTTTATTTTCCATGACCGGAACTGGAGAAATATGTATTCCCTCAATGATAGATACTGCCATTAACGATCTTCTGGACTTTTCTGCCGACACCTATGATGCCTTATTATATCAGATGCCCGAAAAGCAGCGTATTGTGTTTATGGCAATAGCAGCAGAGGGAAAAGCTAAGGCTATCTCAAGCGGTGACTTTGTACGTAAATACAAGTTGCAATCTGCCAGTTCTGTCTCTTCAGCTGTAAAAGGACTACTGGAAAAAGACTTTATTACCTATGATAAAGGCATTTACCAGGTATATGATCAGTTCTTCCAACTTTGGTTGCAAAGGAATAAGCTTTAATGGTTTCTTTCTTGAATCTTATATTCATTCAATTTATTTGTAATTGCAGGGTAAACCATTTATAAACAATTTAGAAATGGGTAGAAATGCAGCAGGCTTTGCAAAATATAATTATAAGACTAAAGTAAATACCTTCAATATGGTTCCAACGGATAAAATATTGTAGCAAATCATTGTTGTTTGAAGGATAATAACCATCTTTGTTCTAAAGACTCGAAATATGGATAGTAAAGTAACCTTATTGGATTGAGATGTCAGATTATGATTTGGAAACAGCGAATGCAATGCTGCTTACAGGCCGTTATCTCTATGTCGGTTTCATGTGCCATCAAACAATAGAGAAAATTCTCAAAGCATATGGGACTAATTGCTTAATGGAAGTTACTCTAAAGATGCATTCACTATCCAGACTTGCGGAGAGAACGGGATTGGACAAGTAATTGTCGGAGGAGCAGTTAGACTTTATAGACAAGCTTGAACCTCTTAATATAGAAGCTCGTTACCCCTCTTATAAAGAAAGATTAATGAAGAGCTTAAATACTGTGCTGAACTTTTGAGCCAAACTAAAGAGTTGCAATTATGGATAAAGAACAAGCTATAAACCTTGCCAAACGCTATAAGGAAATGGTAGCGGAGAAGTTACCATTAAAGGCCCTTTATCTTTATGGTTCGTACAGTAAAGGAAATTATAGAGCAGACAGCGATATAGATATTGCTGTGATAGTAGAACGCCTGGATGACGATTATTTTAAAGATACTCCTCTATTGTGGAAACTTAGACGCAAGATAAGTAACCTTATAGAGCCAGTCCTACTTACAGAAGATATGGACAATCCTCTTTATTGTGATATTAGAAAAACTGGAATTCTAATACAATGAAGTCTTGTTTATCACATGCCATCTATTTCTATAATTTATATTCTTTTTTACTTCCAACGCATATTCTTCTCCTAAATCTTCGTACCATACCAAGTACTGCGAAATACATACCTGAGCGTTTTTCTCTTACTTATTCCCTTCTTCATCCAATCCCTATCATGACTTAAACATTTTTCTCTTGCAGCAATAATCACTTGATATTGCAAAAAATGAGGAATATGAAATCATTGTATTTGCAGCTATAATTGTATATACTTGTAAGGTAAACCTTTTATAAATAAATTGGAAATGAATAGAAATGAAATTACCTTACAAGAGATGTTCTCCTCAGTCATCGGGGAACTCCGGGAAGGCGGCAGGTGGGGGACGGCACACATCTACCAGTCAGCGGTGAATGCATTCTCGGCATTCACCAAATGGCAACCGATGCCCATGCGCAGGCTGAGCCCGACCGTACTGAAGAGATTCGAAAACTTCCTCAGGCAGAGGAACTGCAGTTGGAACACCGTATCCACCTACATCAAGACGGTACGCTCGGTGTATCATCGGGCGGTAGACAGAAAGTACATACGGTATGTACCCAGACTGTTCGAGCATGTATATACCGGCACACGGGCGGACAGGAAGAAGGCGCTCGAGGCATCCGACATCAGCAGTCTGGTAAGGGAGACGGAAAGGAGCCTGCAAGGAGGGACGCTCCCAAACACACAGCAGAGAACAAGGATTTTCTTCGTACTCATGTTCATGCTCAGGGGCATACCCTTCGTAGACCTGGCGTACCTGCACAAAAGGGACCTGCAGGGGAATGTGCTGTCTTACAGAAGGCGGAAGACAGGACGGGCGCTGACCGTGTCACTCACACCCGAAGCCATGCAGATGGTCAGGATGGTGGCGAACAGGAACCCCGACTCCCCCTATCTGTTTCCCATCCTGCAGAGCGAGGAAGGCACGGAAGCAGCATACCGGGAATACCAGTCGGCACTCAGGGGATTCAACCAGCGGCTGGCAGTACTCAGGCAGTGCCTGGGAATGCAGTCGGCACTCAGTACCTATGCAGCCAGACACACCTGGGCCACAATGGCCTACCATTGCGAGATACACCCCGGAATCATATCGGAAGCCATGGGGCACTCCTCCATCACGGTGACAGAAACCTATCTGAAGCCTTTCAGCAGCAGAAAGATTGACGAGGCCAACCAGAGGGTAATTTCTTTTGTAAGAAGCGGAGCGTGTACAGTATAAAAGACGTTACTTCTTTTGATAGGATAGAATAGATTTGTCGCACATTTTCCGGAATCTTCAAAATGAGTTTTGAGGAACGGAATGGCGTTGTCTTTACGGAGCTCCCATCGGTGCTATCAATGGACTGTCATTCAACCTTTTGAACTGAAAGATACATACTTTCATTCTTTGAAAGCCTCATTTCATCCCTTTCCCACTGTCATCTTTCTGGACTTCCAATCCTCTTTCCAATATCCTAACGGGCTGATTTTTACTATTCCAGACAAAACCCACCTATTTTCTCCTTATTCCTTGATTATTAACGGAATTAACAGGATTTCATTACCTGCGAAGTAACGGAATACTTAGTAACAAAACAAGTATGCGAAAGGAATTCAAAATGAGATATTATTCACTTTTTATTTTTTTAAATTTATAAATTTAAAGTTTTCAATTATGAACAAGAAGTTTCTAAGTGTGACCCTGTTCAGCGCCTTAATGGTGGGTACTGCAGGAACGTTCACGTCTTGTAAGGACTACGATGACGACATCGATCAGATCAATAAGGAGCTGACCGACATCAAGTCTTCATTAAGTGCAAAAGTTGACGCTGGTAAATATGTAACCAACGTAACTAAGAGTGGTGATGGTATTGTTGTAACCTGGAATGACAATTCAACCAGCACAATCGAAACCATTAAGGGTGACAAGGGTGACAAAGGCGACAAGGTTGAAATCACAATTGATCCTCCCACTAAGAACTGGAAGATTGACGGTATAGATACCGGCATTTGTGGCAAAGATGGTGGAGCTGGTACTCCAGGCGCTCCGGGAGCAGCTGGTAAAGACGCAAAATCTCCTACTATCAGCGAAGAAACTGGCAACTGGGTAGTTTATGCATGGATTCCGAGAAACAAGAGTATGTAGGTACTGATACCGGTGTTTCCGCTAAAGGTGCAAGCGCTTATGTTGTAGATAAAGGTATCTATTATGAATTGAACGTTGCTGTTGATAAAGCCGGAAGTGCTTATACAACTGTTAAATTGCCAAAGACTCCGGTAGTGATTACAGAGATTGAAGTAATGGGACAAGTTGTTACCAAGGACAATGGTAAAACTTACCAAGTTACAGATTGGAGCGAGCCTATTTCTTATAACTTCGTGTTGGCAACTAAAGCTAATGCCGACAAATGGAACAAGCTGGATGGTGCCAAGAAACTGAAAGAAGGTCAAGCATTGTCGACACTATCTAACGGAAATCTGCTGGTTCGTATCGCACCGGCTGCTTTGGATGCAAGCGAATTCTCATTCAAGATGGTAAATTCAAGCTAGGTGAAGCTCCTATGACTTTGGGGACTCCCACAGCTTTCAATGGTTTACTGACAAGAGCTGTTTCTGGCAATGGTTTGTGGGCTATGCCTCTCTCTGCCAACGAGGGTGAAACATATAAAAAAGAAGCTGATTACAAAGCTAAATTCACAGTTGACAATAAAGCTATTGCATACGCTTTGCAAGAAGCTGATGGATTTACTACATTGTACAATCTTTCATTTGAATTCAATGAAAACATTGATTTGGCAGCCAAACCGATAAAGCTCAATGACAAAGCTATTGACTCTGCAACCGATCAGGATAACACGAAGGTAACGCCTGCTACTATCGGCGAACTGCTGACTGTGAAATTCAACAATCCGCAGAATGTGTATGATGCTTACGTAGAAATCGATGAAGCTACCATTGTACGTTGGGGTATTACTGACATTGACGGTCTTAGCTTCAAGATTGGCAAGTTGGCTGACAACATTACTACTACTTATTTCCCGATTACAATTCATTATGTAGCATTGGATGGTGTGGTAAAATCTACAACAACCAACGTTAAACCTGCCAAGAGCTTGAGCGGTGTGACAACTCTGCCGTCTCAAAACATTGAAATCTCTGCAACTGCAGCCAATAACAAAAAAGACTACTCTCTTACCGATGTTCGAAGATTTGGCAGGTAGCGCATTAATTCTGTGGAAGGCAGATGTAGCAGACAAAGCTATCACAGTTTATCGTGTTGAAAGTACTGGAGACGTAGTAGAAGCGGGTCTTGCAAATGCTGTTACGTTCGATAAGTCAGCATTGAAAGACATTACAAAACTGACTCTTAATGTAGACGCTGCTAGAACGACAGCTTACAAACTTGACAAGAGTTATTATGCTAAGATTGACTTCAAAGATGCTAACGGTGAAATTTTGAATACCGTTAAGGCTCCGTTCACTTTGTCAATCCCTGCATTGTCTAAGTTCCTCGTTAAGGAAAATGTTGTATTCGGCACTACTTCTACAGGTAAGGCTTACATGAATACGGAAGACCTTGTTACTCCTGCAGCAGGCACCCATATGCATCACGTTACGCATTCAAACATGCATTCAACAAGTTTGATAATGTATACGCCAATAGCTCTACGATTACATTTGCAATCGATCCTGCACAGAAGATTAACAACGTTGCAGCTGCAAATACCCATGCTAAGTTGACTGATGCAAGCACTAGTAATGTTGCAATCGAATTGATTGGCGACAAAGCTTACCATACACCTATCAACATCGTTATTTCAGATGCTAAATATTTGGGTATCTATGCATACGGTGAAACTGAACGTGCTGCCAATGCATTCAAACTGGATGTAATGAGCCCGATTGAACAAGGTAGAAGCTGCGTGCTGCCGGCATCAGTGTAGTTGCAACATCTGAAGGCGTTGCTAAGTTGTACGAAAAAGACTTTAAGGCTGCTACATATGCTGGTATTGCCTATAAGATCTTCAAAGACAAGTTTGCTGCGGGAGATACTGAAGCATCACTGTACACAAGCCCATACATCTCCGATGTTACATTCGAATCTGCCAATACCAACGTATTTACGGTAGAAAAGAATGGTGTAGGAGCCAAGAAGAACGGCAACAAGGTTGAGGAAGGCTATGTAGAAGTTACTCCGAAGAATGCCGGATATGACACTACTGAAAAACTGAATGTTACAGTAAAAGACATCTGGGGCTATACAAAGAAAGCTGATATCAATGTAACAGTTAAACCAAATTCTGCAAACTAAAATATAAACAGAATCGGTCTAACCTTTACAAATAGTAAAGATGAGTTAAGGGTGTGCTATTTTTAGCACACCCTTTCTGTATTCTCCATGTTTCATCATTACTTTGATATTTCAGTTAATTTATACCCGAAAAGATATAATCTTTCTCCTTTAATCTTTTTATACCCTTATGGGTGTAATAACGAAAATATATTCTATCTTTGTACCCCAAAGGGTATAAAAATGGAATATACGGAACAAACAACATTATCCAAATATGTAAAAGCGATGCGTAAGCAGTACAATCTGACCCAAGTGGAACTTTCGGAAAAGTCAGGAGTAGGCTTGCGCTTTGTCCGTGAATTGGAACAAGGCAAACAGACGCTGCGGTTGGACAAGGTAAACCAGCTACTGTCTTTGTTTGGCAGCGAAGTTGGCGCAGTACCTATAACTAAAACTGACGAATGATGAAGCAGGCATTGATAAATCTCCGAGGAATAAAAGCCGGTATCCTCACAGAGGATGAGGATGGCTATACCTTCCAGTACGATACGGAATTCTGCAGTCGGATGTTGCAGAAGCTGTCAGTCTCACATTACCCTTGACAGAGAAAGCCTATCACGACAAAGTGCTGTTTTTTTCGACGGACTGATACCCGAAGGATGGCTGCTTGACATTGCGGAAAAGAACTGGAAAATAGATGCACGTGACCGAATGTCACTGTTGCTGGCGTGCTGTAAAGACTGTATCGGTGCAGTGGGTATCGAACCTATAAAATGAGGAGGATTAAAAATGGCAAAATGTCTGTATTGCTACAAAGAACTGAATGGAAATGAGAGGGATTTCCACAAGGCTTGCTCAAAAAAGATATTCGGGACACTAGAGGCGCCTATATTGCCTTATACGCACAATAATCTCAACGATTTGGCAAGGCAGGTAATTCGCAGTCAGACCACACTGACCGGAGTGCAGGCCAAATTATCATTGGATATCAACAAAGGAAGTAAAAACGAGCCTGGACGATTTACGATTGTAGGCTTATGGGGCGCTATATTTTGAAGCCGCAAACCGAACGGTTCGGTAATCTTCCCGAATTAGAGGATCTGACAATGCATCTTGCGGAAATAGCCAAGATACGAGTTGTGCCACATAGCCTCATCCGCTTTGAGGATGGTGAATTATGCTATATCACCCGGCGCATAGACCGCACGAATGAAGGGAGAAAATTGGCTATGGAGGATATGTGCCAACTTTCTGAAAAACTCACTGAACAAAAATACAAAGGTTCTTATGAGCAGATTGCGAAGCTAGTGCTGAGATATTCATCCGCTCCCAAATTGGACCTGGTGAATTTCTGGGAGCAAGTCGTCTTTTCATGGATAACCGGTAATGCCGACATGCATTTGAAGAACTTCTCGCTTTATAGTCCCCAACAAGAGGTATATACGCTCACACCAGCATATGACATGCTGTCTACCGCATTGGTGATGCCTGAAGACACCGAAGAACTTGCACTTACACTAAACGGCAAAAAACGTAAATTGAAGAAGACTGACTTTGTCACGTCCATGCGGGCGTCGGGATTGGACGAAAAAGTAATAGAAAACCTCTTCAAGAAACTCTTGAAAGTAGAAACCAAATGGATGGAGTTCATCAGTCTCTCTTTTCTACCGGAGGAGATGCAAATATCATATAAAGACATGATAAGCATAAAACTCAATATGCTGAAATGATACGAAACCCAACAAGGATTTCCTCTTTCTATCGCCCTTCTCTCTTTACTTCAATCCACCTTCTGAAGAAAGGGTCATCCAGTTCATACCCCTCACGTATCACATATCCTTGTTGTCCAAGTCGCTTCAAACTACTGAAGGCAGTACTTGGAGAATCAATACCGACACCTTGTAGAAAAGGAAGACTGGACGGAGTCCCCATCTGCATAGTTAAGCCTATCAAGACTTTTTTATCTGTTTTATTGAAAGTGCTCCATAAACGTTCATAATCCATATCGTGTACATGAGTCAACTCCGTAATGGCAGTTTCCAACAAAGTATCACTGTAACCGTTTTGTTTCCAGTTATTCCATGTCTGGTAAGCCAGTTGCTGGGTGTAATAGGGATGACAATTGGTGAACGACAGAATGCTGCGGCCTATCGTTTCAGCATCCATATCTTCACCCAAGAGAAGAAAGCCATTCTTGAGAAACTCATAGAAGTCATCTTGAGGAATCTTACCCAACTTCATCAAATATCCAAAATGATAGAAAGGAGATTTCTTTTTCTCAAAGATTTCCTGCATCATCGATTCCTGGCTACCTAAGAAAATGTAATTGGCATGGTTGTAAGTCTGTAGAATAGACCGCAATCTTTTATCCAGATTCTTGTCCAATGTACGTATTTTGGAATTCGTCCAGTACTACAATCGGTTTTTTGTGTGGATTCTTCATTCCCAGTTTATCAATCAGTGTGAATACATCCTCTAACAGAATGAAACCATCCATTGACGGCTGAAATGAAACTTCTATGCCATCCGTCATGGGATTGGTTGAAATGGTGGGGATAAAACGAAAGTGAGTGATAAGATGCTTCAGACGTTCCATAGGATATTGTTGAAGCACAATCCGCAATAATCGTGCAGCAAAGTCGGCAGTGTCTGTTACCAACTGCAGGTTCAACTGAAAAACGGGACGTGACAATCCTTTCGTTACTTTTTGAACGAGGCTGGTCTTGCCGAAACGTCGTGGGCTAATAAGTATCAGGTGATTCTCACTTGTAAGTATCTCCTTTTCTTGTTCCGCTACTCTATCCGTAAAGTATTCACCGTCTACAATCGTACCGAATTTAAATGGATTATTCATATTGCGACTTTTTTCAATGCGACTTTTTTCGCAAATATAAGAAATATATTTGAGTTCATTCTGAAGACTGGCTAAAATGAAGAAATACATTATAAGCTTCTGTTTTTTTCATTTTATTGTATATACTTGTAAGGTAAACCTTTTATAAATAAATTGGAAATGAATAGAAATGAAATTACCTTACAAGAGATGTTCTCCTCAGTCATCGGGGAACTCCGGGAAGGCGGCAGGTGGGGAACGGCACACATCTACCAGTCAGCGGTGAATGCATTCTCGGCATTCACCCAATGGCAACCGATGCCCATGCGCAAGCTGAGCCCGACCGTACTGAAGAGATTCGAAAACTTCCTCAGGCAGAGGAACTGCAGTTGGAACACCGTATCCACCTACATCAAGACGGTACGCTCGGTGTATCATCGGGCGGTGGACAGAAAGTACATACGGTATGTACCCAGACTGTTCGAGCATGTATATACCGGCACACGGGCGGACAGGAAGAAGGCGCTCGAAGCATCAGACATCAGCAGTCTGGTAAGGGAGACGGAAAGGAGCCTGCAAGGAGGGACGCTCCCAAACACACAGCAGAAAACAAGGATTTTCTTCGTACTCATGTTCATGCTCAGGGGCATACCCTTTGTGGATCTGGCATACCTGCACAAAAGGGACTTGCAGGGGAATGTGCTGTCTTACAGAAGGCGGAAGACGGGACGGGCGCTGACCGTGTCACTCACACCCGAAGCCATGCAGATGGTCAGGATGGTGGCGAACAGGAATCCCGATTCCCCCTATCTGTTTCCCATTCTGCAGAGCGAGGAAGGTACGGAAGCGGCATACCGGGAATACCAGTCGGCACTCAGGGGATTCAACCAGCGGCTGGCAGTACTCAGGCAGTGCCTGGGAATGCAGTCGGCACTCAGTACCTATGCAGCCAGACACACCTGGGCCACAATGGCTTACCATTGCGAGATACACCCCGGAATCATATCGGAAGCCATGGGACACTCCTCCATCACGGTGACGGAAACCTATCTGAAGCCTTTCAGCAACAGAAAGATTGACGAGGCCAACCAGAGGGTAATTTCTTTTGTAAGAAACGGAGCGTGTACAGTATAAAAGACGTTACTTCTTTTGATAGGATAGAATAGATTTGTTGCGCATTTTCCGGAATCTTCAAAATGAGTTTTGAGGAACGGAATGGTGTTGTCTTTACGGAGCTCCCATCGGTGCTATCAATGGACTGTCATTCAACCTTTGAACTGAAAATACATACTTTTATTCTTTGAGAGCCTCATTTCATCTCTTTCCCACTGTCATCTTTCTGGACTTCCAATCCTCTTTCCAATATCCCAACGGACTGATTTTTACTATTCCAAACAAAACCGGTCTATTTTCTCCTTATTCCTTGATTATTAACGGAATTAACAGGATTTCATTACCTGCGAAGTAACGGAAAGAAATTAAAACTTTGCATAAACAAATCTGCATAGAAATGAATAAACAATGAATACTTATAATGTATCTTGATATAGAGTGTTTAATAATATATTATTAATGTAATTTAAAAACGATTATGAGAAAAAGATTTGTTAAAGTGGTGCTTTTGGGAGCATTGGCGTTCGCTACCACGACGTCTTTCATCAGTTGTAAAGACTATGATGATGACATCAACCGTATCGACGACGAAATCGGTCAAATAAACCAAAGCCTCGATGAATTAAAAACTTCTATTGGGAACGCTGGAGTAAAAAGCGTAACTTATGACTCAACTACTGGTAAATTGACTATCGTAGATTCTAACGATAAGTCAGTTTCTTGCACAATTGCCCAAACCTTCCTGAGTATACTGTTGAAGTAGCAGATGGAAAGATCGTATTGAAGAAAGGTTGTCAAGAGGTTTCTTCTGCTAATCTTCCTTCTGAGCTGCAGAATTTGATCCCGCTAAATTAACTGTAAATGCTCAAGGGGAAGTTTTGTATGATGGCGCTAAGACTAGTGTAAAGATTCCTACTAGCAGTATTGCACTCATTGAAAAAGACGGTGTCGTTGTAGGCTATAAAATTACAGTAGATGGCAAAGAATCAACCTTCTATATTGCAGATGCACTTCCTTTGACAAGCTTAGTATTTGTTCCAGAAGCATACTTGAATGGTGTTGAAGCAATGAGAGCTACAAACTTGACTTACGACAAATGGACTGTAAACAGCCAAGTAGTAACTGAAAAGGGGGAAATTTGGAACGCTCCTGCAGCACCTGCTTCAGAAAGTAATATCACTCCGGATATGGTAGCTTATTATCACGTAAATCCGGTTGGTGTTACAATGAAACAAATCAAATCATTAGTTCTGAACGCTGACGATAAAGAATTTATTGGTACCCGTGCAACCGGATTTAAGATTGCTGATATTGATTTGGAAAAATGCTCCATTGATAATGGCATCTTGAAAGTTGTATTTAAAGGTAATAGTGAAGCTATCCAAAAGATTGATGCTTCCAAGATTACTGTTTTAAACTTGCAAGCAACAGTTGAAGTAAATGGTGGAACCAAGACTATTGCTTCTGACTATGCCGCTATCTACAAAGCTGTTATGAAGGATTTTGTTTTAGCTAATGCCAAAGGCGCTGCTACACATCGTACACATTTATATGGTGCTGATAATGCCCACAGTCTTATAGGCAAAGCTGAAGATGCAATCAATGAAGAGCCCATGTGCGAAGTTGCTTACAATAATATCAATGGTATTGACTTGTCTCAATATGTTGAAACACACTATACAGAATGGACAGATACAGATCCTTTGAAGCAAATCGGTACAAGTGACAAGACTATTGCTAACGACAAATTAGCAGATTATGGTTTGAAGTTGGTTTATAGCTTGTCTGACTATTATCAAGGTGACAACAAGACTCTCCAAAGTAGCTTCTTTGCCAATCTGAATGGTAGTGTATTGACTGCCAAGGTGGGTAATGTTACCCAAGATCCTATCGCTGCAGTTGGTCGTATGCCTTTGGTTCGCGTAGAACTCCAAAGAGCTTCTGACGGTGAAGTCGTAAACGTTGGTTGGATTAAAGTTCAAATCACAAGAGGTGAAGTTGCAGGTACTAACTACAATAAAGTTTGTGGTGATTTGAAGCTGCAATGCGCTCCTAAGACATATAACTTGACATTCGATGAAATGAATGTTAGCATCTACCAAAAGTTGGGCTTGACCAAGGAAGACTTCCATACTATTTATGAACTGAAATCTAGTAGCACTAATGCTTCTGGTCAAAAGATTGCAACTTTGAAGGCTGACGAATTCGGTGAAATCGTTGAATTGAACGATGCCGATCCTAATGTTGAAACAGTATGTTTGGCTTGACTGTAACTGATACAGACCAATTGATGCTGTCGGAAATAATAACGGTCAGTTAATCGCCACTGCTACTTATGTGCCTAAGAATGATAAGTCACGTGCAGACGTTACTGTCACATCACTGCCACTGTCAAGACTCCGGTTGCAAGCTTCGATGACGGAAGCAAGAATGCTGATTACTGGTACAATTCTATGAGCAATGTGAGAATGAATGTGGAAACCTGGCAATGGTCACACTTGCGCATTCAAGGTTGATGTAGACAATGTATTCGAAGGTAATGCACCTTCATTCAAATTGGTTGGCGGTAACGAAACTGCAAGTGCAGACTTCCAATTAGACAAGATTACTTACCAATACATCTTCTCAGCTGAAAACGAAGGTGTTGAAGTATTGGGTAATGATGGTAAGACTTATACATTGACTGTTTCTAATGATGGTAAAGAGCTGTTTGCTGATGATGCTTCTGTAGCTAAGATTAAAGGTACTGAAGTTGAATATCAAGAAACTGATGAAGCTAAGGCTATACTGAATACTTATTCTCATAACGAAACTCCATTCTCAGCCAAGATGGATATGGTATTGACCAACCAATGCAATATGCGTTTACCGATGACTGACGGTAAGTTCAATGCAGACTTCTTACGTCCGATCAATGTACATGCAAATGAGGGACAGTTCTTTGTAGATGCTACAGATGACGGCTATACAGTAAATGTACTTGACCTTGTTTATCTGACAGATTGAGAGACTACAAGTTCGCTAAGGGTACAAGCGCAAGCGGTATAGAATACGATGGTACTGGTTATTATGCTTATTATGATGTAGAATCAATTGTAGCAGATACTGATGGCATCACTACAAATATGAACAACAATGATATTGAAACCAAGTTACTGAAAGATGTAAATAATAATATCAAGATTACCCAAGCTAATTCTACTGTTATTGCTAACTATGGTACCTTGACTTATGTGAATATCGGCAACAATGTAAAAGCATTCAAGATAAAGGTTCCTATTACTGTAAATTACAAGGGTTCTGTCAAGACTGCAGTTTACATGGATGTTAAGTCTACCGAAGGTAACTAATATCACTAATAACTAAAGTAAACAAGTTAATTAGACGATAATAAATAAAAGAGTGGATATAATCTCACAAAAAGATTATGTCCACTCTTCTTTTATTATAGTACCTCCGATAATAAACCAACTGTCAGAACTTGACTATTACACGTTATTAAACAACTTCCCAGTACCCCGATGTTCTACTGCCAATCCGAGTTATCAGTCCCTCCCGTTTAAGCAGCGCTATTCTATTTTTTATTGTTCTCTCAGAAAGTTTTAGCACTTCACTCAACTGTCCAATGGTTATATATGGATCTTGTATAATTGCTTCCAATGTACTTTGGGCAATCTTTGGGCAATCTTTGGGCAATCTTTGGGCAACATTAGTTTCATCCTGCCCCATATTACTCAGTGATGTTCCGGTATTGTCCTTCATTCTGACTACATTACCGCATCCTTCATGTACGGGTATGAACATGAGGAAGTAACTGCGTTCCTCATCGGTTTCGATAGAAGCACGTGGTGAACCGTTTTTAGCCAGCTCATCTTGTATTGTAGGAATTCCAGTGCAGCGACCTTCTGTCAAGTCCAGTTCTTTCAAGAAATCGCCCAGGCGATTATTCTTGTATCGACGTGAATGGAGACTTTACATTCTCGCAAAGCTTCGTTTGATATAGAACGATCCGGTCCTGAAAGGCTTAATATTCTTATCCCTTCCGGTTCTACAGTTATCTCCACTTGCTGTTCTTGATAATCGCGATGATACATCGCATTGACAACACTCTCCTCAAGTGCCTGATACGGATAATTGAACCACCGTTCCGACTGCATCCTATCTTTCGGTTTCGAGACATATTCTGTTATGACAACGTCTTTTAAATATTGCATCGCTCCTCTAATGATTGTTGGAACAGAGCCTTTGAACGTCTTTTCTGAAAAGCGGTTAGGGTTCTGTATCTTACCTTCAGGGAAAACCACAATGGATATTTGAGTATATGGAAAGAACTTTTCGGGGTGGTTACTAAACATCATGGCAGCCACGTTCTTTATCATCCGATTCTCTGTAGGTCCAATCAGCAAATCCATCCGTTCAAGCAGATCCATTGTGCTAAGGTGTTTCAATTCACCCACCATCCGACTTCTTACCTCTTGCAGATACTCACGAATCAATACATAATCAATATCCTCTTCTTTGATATCAGGATTGCCACGCCCATCAAAAGGCACACGGCTTGCCATATCCCGCAATTCATCGAGTACCTCACCTTTAGCAACAATACTACTCGTACCAGAACGTATATAAAAAGCTTCGCGCTTATCATTTGCCATTCGTCACATCCATACGGATTGAATACGGACGATTGACACCTGTAGGTGCCCATATTACAAGGTTTCTTCCATCCACTTCTTCAACAGAAATGCGTGGCAGATAATATGGAGCAAACAGATTATTGAAACCCACCATCTGTAGCTGTATCTTATCCAACTGTTCAGTCGGCACACCGGCAACAGGACGTTTAGGCATACCGTTTTCTTCTACACCTACAACAATATAACCTCCCCAAGATTATCCAAATCATTGGCAAAGCACAAATAGTATGGTATATACTCGCAGGATTCCAACCTTTTGAACTCCACCCGATTACTTTCCACTTTATTACGATGCAGGTCTTCTTCTATGTTTATTGGCAGTGACATATAGTGTTCAATTATTTAATTCCACCAATGAGTATAGTCAGTATGGTGTATTCGTATTGCAATTTTCAATGCGAAGTTTCTCGCAAATATAAGAAATATATTCGTCTCCCTTATATTCATCTAATTTATTTATATTGCAGAATAAACCTTTTATAAATAAATTGGTGAATAGAAATGAAATTACCTTACAAGAGATGTTCTCCTCAGTCATCGGGGAACTCCGGCGGCAGGTGGGGGACGGCACACATCTACCAGTCAGCCGTGAATGCATTCTCGGCATTCACCCAATGGCAACCGATACCCATGCGCAAGCTGAGCCCGACCGTACTGAAGAGATTCGAAAACTTCCTTAGGCAGAGGAACTGCAGTTGGAACACCGTATCCACCTACATCAAGACAGTACGCTCAGTGTATAACGGGCGGTGGACAGAAAGTACATACGGTATGTACCCAGACTGTTCGAGCATGTATATACCGGCACACGGGCGGACAGGAAGAAGGCGCTCGAGGCATCCGACATCAGCAGCCTGGTAAGGAGACGGCAAAGAGGGACGCCCCAAACACACAGCAGAGAACAAGGATTTTCTTCGTACTCATGTTCATGCTCAGGGGCATACCCTTCGTGGACCTGGCGTACCTGCACAAAAGGGACCTGCAGGGGAATGTGCTGTCTTACAGAAGGCGGAAGACGGGACGGGCGCTGACCGTGTCACTCACACCCGAAGCCATGCAGATGGTCAGGATGGTGGCGAACAGGAATCCCGATTCCCCCTATCTGTTTCCCATTCTGCAGAGCGAGGAAGGTACGGAAGCGGCATACCGGGAATACCAGTCGGCACTCAGGGGATTCAACCAGCGGCTGGCAGTACTCAGGCAATGCCTGGGAATGCAGTCGGCACTCAGCACCTATGCAGCCAGACACACCTGGGCCACAATGGCTTACCATTGCGAGATACACCCCGGAATCATATCGGAAGCCATGGGGCACTCCTCCATCACGGTGACGGAAACCTATCTGAAGCCTTTCAGCAACAGAAAGATTGACGAGGCCAACCAGAGGGTAATTTCTTTTGTAAGAAGCGGAGCGTGTACAGTATAAAAGACGTTACTTCTTTTGATAGGATAGAATAGATTTGTTGCGCATTTTCTGGAGTCTTCAAAATGAGTTTTGAGGAACGGAATGGTGTTGTCTTTACGGAGCTCCCATCGGTGCTATCAATGGACTGTCATTCAACCTTTTGAACTGAAAAATACATACTTTTATTCTTTGAGAGCCTCATTTCATCCCTTTCCCACTGTCATCTTCTTGACTCCAACCTCTTCCAATATCCCAACGGACTGTTTTACTATTCCAAACAAAACCGGTCTATTTTCTCCTTATTCCCTGATTATTAACGGATTAACAAGATTTCATTACCTGCGAAGTAACGGAATACTTGACAACAAAACAAGTATGCGAAAGGGATTTAAAATGAGAGATTATTCACTTTTTTATTTTTTAAATTTATAAATTTAAAGTTTCAATTATGAACAAAAGTTTCTAAGTGATCCTGTTCAGCCCTTAATGGTGGCAGGAACGTTCACGTCTTGTAAGGACTATGATGACGACATCGAAAGTTTGATAATCGCGTATCAGCAGTAGAAAAGCTGGTGGTGGACCTTCGCTAAGATTGACGCTGGATCGGTCATTACCGGCGTTGACAACAGAAGATGGCATTGTCATCAAATTAAGCAATGGCGAATCTTATCCTATCAAGAACGGAACAAACGGCACAAACGCCCTGCTTTGAGCATTGTAAAGACGCTAACGGTGACTATTGGTGGGCTAAAGACAATGTACAAACAGAGTTCCCTGCACGCGGTGAAAAGGTGAACCGGGCAACGGTAGCGCTGGTCAAGACGCTAAAACTATCTATTACTACCCAGGTACTGAAGAAACTGGTAAGTTGTAATGGGCAAGCAGAAGCTGGCTACTGGGTGAAAGTAACAGAAGAAAAGTAAAGATCCTTTAGGCTGAAGTACAAACTACGAAATGGTTACCGGAAGGAACACTTCGGCTGTTTGGAATACAAAGGATGAGACTCTGACTCTTTAAAAATATGAAGGATGAGAACGGCAAATTGGTTGAAAAGACTATTTCCTTGACTACTAAGTTGAAAGCATTGGTATTCATTCCTGATTTTGTATGAAGACGGAGTAGAAGCTACTAAATACAAATATGCCAACGGTGATTTCATCGAAGCTGAAAAGAACGCAATAGAAAGTAAAGATGACCACAATGTAGCTTATGTAATCAAGAAAGGTACGTGCTACCAATTGATTTACTTTGAAAGATGCCACTAAGAAAACTTATTGGATGCCTTCAACCAGCGCAATGTACTCATCACTTGAACCCGCTAAAATGCCAAGCTGAAAGATATATTGAGTGGAAATTCTTGGTAGCTACTCCGGAATATGTAGCTACAAAAGCTACTCCCGCTGTGGTAACCCCATCTTCCAAAACGCAGGTGACCATTGACGGCGAAAATGTATGCTGGGCATACAAACTCTGTAGAGGATTCGAAGAAGGCAATTTGAGCACTCCCGGTGAAAAACAACTATATTCTATCGCAGCTCCAGCAACATTGGTTAATGGCGCAGTTAGCTGTGAAGAAAGTCTACAGTTACTTCCGACTATGCAGCCATCATGCCGATGATCCAAGGTTTTAAAGCCATTGCGTATACCGATGACAGCAAAATCGTAACAAAAACACTTGTAAACCTGAACTGTATAAGACAGCTAAGGAAGCTATCGAAAACGTATATACTGTTCCTGCACAATACAATGGTGGTGGTTCTATTGAATTGGCAGATTTACTCGTGTATCCATCATGTAGAAAACTTTGGAGAGAAAATTACTGCAACCACTCACAAAAGCATGAGTCTTGCTGAAGCTGCCCAGCTATATAATCTGACTCTCAAGTTTGAAGCTGTTCACTATATCAGCGGTGACAATGATACAGAGGAAAATGCTTACCTCAATTGAAGAAGACGGTACTTTCACTCCTTGCTATGTAAACGACAAAGAAGAAAGTATATTCCTGAAGGAAGCACAGAAAAGATTGGCAGAAGTGCTATCGGTCGTCGTCCGGCAGTATTATTAAACTGGTTGATGCAACAAATAATGTAGTATTAGCAGGTTACATTGTTGGAAAACTGAAAAAGCCGCTACCCTGATGCAATTGTTATTGACAAGAGCACTCCGCAGTTGCCGTACTTGTGTGGTGAACAAACTGTATCCATCATTGGAAAGACATGTCCGGTAAGATTCTTGAAGAACTGGGTATGACCAAGGAAGAATTCACAAAGGGTTATACATTTGTAAAAGACGAAACTTATGTAGCAGACGGTAAGGGTGCCATTCAAGTAACAGCTGCTAATAAATTTGCAGCAGACAATACTTACGGTGTAGTTACTGAAACTCCTGACGGTAACACTAGTACAAATGCTATCCTGAACTGGACTAGCAATAAGACTCAAAGAGACCAACTCATCAAGGATTAAAGATCGCGCCTTGACACTTTATGGCAAGTACAAACCTGTAGCAGGTGGAACAACTTACGCTATTTACGTAGGTATCAAGATTTCCATAGCAGAATTGCCGACTACTGCAAGTTATGGTAACAAACGTGATGCGTTCTGGTATCCGCTGAAACAGCTTTGGCTGACAGAGATACTGTACGTACCAATGTTCCTGCTCCGATGCAGCAAACAATGTAGCAAAATTGCGTGAAGAATCTTGATGACTACTTCTATCACTACGTAACAGAAGTTGGAAAGAAGTTGAAAAATCAGGCATCGAATCTTATTGTATCAGAAGTTTCCTGCCGGTTTATGGTGTGAAATCTGGAACAACAAAGACAAGGTATGGAAATCAATATAGCTACTTGTTCTCTGCTAAGAACGATGGTCTGACTATAGGTGGAAAGAAGTTGTTTTGT
>SCPN01000976.1_pt1 | contig 49318 bp, 54 predicted proteins | sample 6106831 | NCBI WGS metagenome assembly SCPN01 (sample SAMN10720447, study PRJNA508395) | human gut metagenome | isolation source: Participant 1, 0 month | reverse complement strand
CAATCTGAGAATAATCCCGTCCGAGATCAATTCCCACTGAAATATTGCCATGTTCTGCCAACATGTCGTTCCTTTCTCTGTCCGCTTTTATCTGACCGGCAGAAAATGCTCTGCCAGACTTTCTTTTTTCAGATATTCTTCTGCCTGTGCCTTAAACTCCGTTTCCTTTTCTGTACAAATTGCTCTGCACATCTCATTTAACATACCGTAACGGCTCTGCATGTCGTTATCTTCCGGCATTTCTGTCCTTGGCAGCAGTGTAAACGGACCGGACTGCGTTTTCTTCCCGTCCTTTTCCTCATGAATCATGCAGACCATTTTTTCACCGTAAAACAGGGTAAAATCTTTCTCAAAAATACCTTCGTATACATTATGCAGCATTTCCGTATGCTCCACGGAAGTGCCTTCTTCCTGATTTTCCAGCGTGTACGTCAGCATCACGATTGCCTTTGGATCGGTGCGGTACTCGATGATGCTGCGGTCCATAAGCTGAAGGGTACGCATCAGAGACACCGGCAGCTTTTCAAAAAATCCAAAGCACATATGCTTATCGCCGCACTCCTGAAGGATCTGTGACATCAGGATCAGCTGCTTTTCGGAAGCTTCCCCACATTCGGTACGGTACCTGAGATAAGCCAGTCTGCATGCCGGATCAACGGATTCGGATGCATTCATCCTTCGCTCAATCTCATCAAAAACCGGCTTCTGCACGTCCATCCCTTTCACAAAATACTGGTAAGACATCAGATTCAGATAAGCCGCAAGCAACATCTTCTTGCCATACTTCCGGCGGTAGGATTCAAAGATCGGTTCCGTTTCTTCCATGCCCGTCCGCTCAAATGCCAGCATGATCAGGATCTTTTCTTCCAGTGCCATGGTATCCAGGTCAAAATTCTTGCCGGCTTTCCACAGGGTCTTCATCGTCTCCATCGGTCCGTCGTAACCTGAGAGCAGATAAGAAAGAATGGCCTCATCGTATTTTCCGTGGCAGAAACAGTAATGGCACAGATAGAGCAGCATTTCGTCCTCTTCCGGTCCCTGCTCCAAGATCCTGCGGCTGCACAGACGCACCAGAACGCCAAGCGGGATCTCTTCCGGTCCGAACCTGGATACCAGAAGGAATGCTTCTTTGCACATGCCTTCTCTGACCAGAAGTTCCACCGTCTTTGCCTTATCCACCGCCGCAAAAACCTCAAGATCCATATCGTGCAGGTGCTCATAGAGCGTATCATCCTGCAGATTATCATAATAATACTCCAGGATTTCTTTTCTTAGCTGCTGCTTGTAGTCTTCTTTTACATCCACGAACTCCAGCATGCCGAAAAAGTCTCGGATCTTCTCCTGTGTGATATCCCTTGATCTCTGTGCTTCTGTACAGGAATACAGCAGAAATCCCGGACTGTCCGGTGCAATCCTGCGGCACATAGAAAACATATCGCTGCCCTTAAGCAGTCTGGTAATGGTATAATCAAATCCTTTTGTATGCCATCTTCCTTCGCGGTCGATGATAAAAATACAGGCATCTTCCGTATAGATCTGCACGTTTGCCGTATGTTTGGAGAAGATCACCGTCTGGATCTCTTCGAGCTGTCTGTGGACAACGCTGCTGGATGCATTTGGATCTTTACAGCAGATCTCACAGGTGAAAAGTGCATGGGAAAGATTCTCCGTCATCCTTGTATTTAACATGGATTTTGTAAGAAACTCCTGATAAATACACGCCAGCTCGCGGTTCATGCGTCCTGCCATCAGCTGATCCACCATATATTTCTCGATCGCCGCACGATAGCTGTCGTAGGTCTTTGGATCCTGTCCTTTATTGTCTATAATATTTTTATATAAAACTGCCTTTTTCACATAATCAAGGCTGCTGTTCTCATAGGAAAAATACATCCGCACCATCTGCGGCAGGAGTCCTGTCCGTTCTTTTCCCATGGACTCCACATAATATTCATACAATCCGGTCAGACGCAGTCCTTCGGCAACACCCTTTTCATACCAGTTAAAATAAGCAGCACCCACTTTATGTCCTTTGATCAGTAGACTGCAGATCGCACTGACCACACTCTTTGACGGATACTTGGTATAGCACTGGCACAGGATCTGATACATGGTCGCATCATAACGTCTCTGCCGTCCGGCAATATCTGCCACCTGCATCACGAGTTCTTTATCCAGAAGATCGTTGCGGCAGATAAAACGCAGCACCTGAATCTCAAAATCATCCAGCTTCTTTAACAGAAGCGGTGACTTCCGAAACAGCGTGAACGCCTCCAGATACATCAGTCTGCTGCGGCAGCCCATTTTATACTGTCTTCGGATTGCTTCCAGTTTCTGTGACGGATGCTGCAGAAGATTCTCCTTCAGATATAACAGCACCCACTGAAGCAGCCATTCTTCCTGATTTTTCAGGTACAGATCCTGGATCTTGCTTTCGATATAATCAATATATTTCTCATCTTTATCATAAAGAGTCGTCAGATACTGATAATAGCCCTGCACGGCCGGACGGTCTGAGATCCTCCGTTTCTGCTCCAGCTTTTCAAGCAAAGTACAGGCGATCTCCGGCTGATCTGCCGCAAAATAGATCTGTACCTGATACAGCTTCATCATGATATCCTCTCCGCCTGCCTGTTCATAGCGTGCAAAAGAATCTTCCGCTCTGGCGATCCAGGTATTTAAGCTGATCTTCTTTAAGCGAAAATCCAGATAATCCCGGTAGAGACGCTCGATCTCCTTTTTCTGGATATGAGCTCTGTGATCGATCTCTTTTTCGGTAAATTTGCGTGCAGTCACTTCAAAGGTTTTCTTCCAGTTTCCGCTTTTTAAGATGATCCGGCCAAAATTGTGCCCGGCATGCATCCGTGCCGGATCGATCAGATAATCCAGAGTAAAACTGCTTCCAAGAAAATCATCCGGGCGAATCAGGCTCTGCTCCGGCTGCAGAAATGCCGCATCCGAAAAGACTTCGATCTGCGAATAGCCCCATCCGTTCTTTACGATCTCAATCTGCTCCTGGACCAATGAGAGCGATCTGTGAAAGTTACCTTTCTTTCAGTTCCTTATTTTATGGCACTCTTTTTCCCGGTGCTGATCAGAAACTCCTCCATAAGTTCCATGCTCATGGTCTTGCTCCTCAGTCCGCGGTTGAGAGCCTCAAACTGCGGATACTGCTTTTCGATCGTCCTTGTAAAACTCCTGGAGCAGAACATCGCATACGCTTTCTCGTAATGCTCCTTTGCCAGCTGTGCAAAAGAATCCAGCGTAAATGCCTCTCCTGCCGGAAGCTGCACCTTTTTCTGCATGATCGCAAAAGAAAAAGGAAGTGCTTTTTCTCCCATGTTCGTGCAGACGCAGTAAGCTTCCTTCCAGCACATCTCCGGCTTTCATTCCCGTAAAATCTACATCAAAAGACAGCTTCGGTTCAATCCCGGAAAATTCTCTCGGCTCACATGCCACGCGTGCATCCGAAGAATACAAAAATCCCCGGATCCTTTTCTGCTCTTTATTTTTTATTGTAAAACTGCCGAAAAACTTTTCTCCTGGTTTCACCACCGCACGAATCTCATCACAGGAAAAAAGAAGATCTGGAGTCTTATATTCATATATTCCATTCATCAGCTCTTCTATTCTTCGCTTCATGCTTTCTCCATTTCTCTGTGTGAATCTCACACATGATCGTTTATTTCTGCCAAATGCCATACAGATCGTTTCACATTCCGTACTTTCAGGTCTGACATCTGTTTACTCTAATATTTTCTTTAATTCATCCATAAAAGTATTGACATCTTTAAATTCGCGATAGACTGACGCGAATCTCACATACGCCACCGCATCCAGGCTTTTGAGCTTGTCCATAACGATCTCCCCTATGGCCTTGCTGTCAATCTCTTTTTCTTCGCGATTGAAAATCTCCGTTTCAATCTCATCGATCATCCCGTTGATCCTCTGTACAGAGATCGGACGTTTATAACATGCCCTTACGACTCCTGCTTCAATCTTGGACCTGTCATACTGTTCCCTTGTCAGATCTTTCTTGATCACGGTGAGCGGGATCGTTTCCACCTTTTCGTAAGTGGTAAAACGCTTTCCGCAGGCATCGCAAAGCCTCCTTCTGCGGATGGAACAGTTATCATCTGCAGGCCTTGAATCTACTACCCTGGTATTATCCTGATTACAAAACGGACATTTCATCTTTTTCCTCCTGACTGTGCCTGGTGTACTTTTCATTTCAAGTCGAACGCACGTGAGACTTCGCACGCGATTCTGGTCAGCTTTGCTGACATTTACCCAACAGAATCGCTGTGCATTCTCGCGGAGCGTTTATCTTAGTCGGAGATTACACTCCCACTAAGACAAATTTGTTGCTCGCCACTTATAGAAGTGGGAGTCTTCTCCGACTAAGATAAATCATCTAATGTGAAGTATAACGAATCCTGTTTTTACTGTCAATACATCTTTCCAAACTGTGCATACCCGCAAAAAGCGGAACCTCTTCTGCCCGGATCGCATAAACTATAGAAAAAACACTTTTCGAAAGCATCTGCTATCTTGTGTACATCGATCGGTTCGTTCTATTTCAAAGGAAGGTGTGGGGATTTTATGCGAATCTGTGAACTGCGGCAGAAAGAAGTGATCAACACCTGTACCTGCCGTTCTCTTGGCTGTGTATGCGATGTGGATATCGATATCTGTACCGGATTTGTGAAAGCAATCATTGTTCCCGGTCCGGCAAAGATCTGCTGTTTTCTCGGCCGCGATACCGAATACATCATTCCCTGGGAATGTATCTGCCAGATCGGTGCCGATATCATCCTAGTCGAGATTGAAGAAGAAAAATGCAGGAAGAAATGCGAATGATTTCCTCCTGCACATCTGTCCTCTTCCGCTTTGCTTTAAGATACAGCAACCTGCAACCTGATCATTTGCCAAGGTACACATCTGCTTCTCTTGTACCAAAAGCCGCTGCTGCCTCGTGATCTACCATATAAATATCAATATGCCCATACGGTGTGCCGCGGTCTTCTACCGTATAAACCACATCATCTACGATCAACTTTGTCCCAAACGGAACACCGTACATGGCAACCGTCTGTCCCTGAACCGGAACGGTACCGCTTGCTGTGATGCCATTCGCAAACTCACCGCAGCAGATCTGGCATGCACAGTATGCTGTCAGCTTAAATTTACCCAGATACTTTACCTTTTCCGAATGTGCTTTCTGTGTGGAAGTGAACGTATAATAAAGGGCTCTATTCTCCTCCGGTCTGATCTCTTCCGTTGCCAGAGTCATATTTTTGCGTTTTGTCGCCTTTACGATGGCATCTGCCTCTTTACCGGTCAGAAGCAGCTCGCTTTTTACAAATCCACGCACATCACCAGACTCCACATAGCACCATTCCTGACCCTGATCTGCAAGAATATAACAAAGTCCGCCCTGCGGGATCACACCAACCACGCGTGCGTCGGTTGACTTCTCTTCCCGCACATTCAGCTCATTCTCCTTTGCGACCGCATTGACACGTTTTACAACAGTCTCCTGAATGGTCTTTTTCACGCTGGCATAAGCCGGATTCTCCTTCGGATCGATTTTTGCTTTCGCAAGTGTCATAAAACCTTCTTTTTTGAGTGCCACTTTGACTCTTACGACCTCACCGGTCAGAACGTTTTTATTTTTTACATAACCACGAACATTCCCGGACTCAACATAAGACCAGTTTTTTCCTTTCCAGAGTATGTAACAGAGTCCGTCCTTTGCAAGGGTTCCGGCAACGTCTGCATGGCTGTTTTTCGCTGTATAGATTTTAAGATCCGCTTTTGCGAGAGCGTATTCCTTTGCTACCGTCTCAAAACGGAACGACTTTTCCAGTTCTTCCGGATCGATCACCAGCTTTTCAAAACGTTCATCGAACTTTTGCTCCGACATGGCATCCTTCTCACTCTTGGAAGAATCCTTTTTGTCTTTTGCCTTTTCTTTCTCCTTTTCACGCTGTGCTGCCTTTTCATCCAGGTCCTGATCTTTCTCTTTTGTATCCTCCGAATCTGTCTCATCTGGCTCAGACTGCTGCGTTTCGGTCTGTATCTCTTCGGACTCCTGTGTCTCTTCCGCCTTTGTATCTGCCGTCGTCTCACTCTCGGCTTCCGTAGCTCTGGTCTCCGGCTGCGGCGGTTCACTCTCCGTGCTCTCCGTGTTCTCTGTATCCTGTACAGAATCTGTTGTATTTTCAGAATCCTGCATCGTCTCCTGTGCGGTGTCCGCTCCCTTATCCGAGGCATCTACGCCGACCGGAAATGTCACTGCAAGGGACATCCCGAGAAGCAATGCAAGCATGCTCTTTCTGTTATTTAACATCGGTACTCCTTTTCTCCCCATAGTTTTTTCATTATAGCACTTTTACCTGCAAATTGCAAATCTGGGTGCTGCAGCGAGATTTTGCTTTCCATCTGCTGCTATCTCCGGTGGATTGCAGCGACATTCTTCCTTCAGCGATTATCATGTCAAGGTCTGATATTTTTTATATTTTCTGCGAAATCGCATATTTCTATTCGAAACGGAGAATTCTTTTATCAGGAATATAAATCAGGAGGATTTCGAATATGGCACTTAATAAAGTTGAGATATGTGGTGTGAACACAGCGAAGCTTCCTATGCTTACGCAAGAAGAAAAAGATGCTCTTTTTATTAAAATCAAAGCGGGCGATCAGGCAGCAAGAGAAACCTTTATCAAAGGAAACCTGCGTCTTGTGCTCAGCGTGATCAAACGTTTCGGTGCAAGCAATGAAAATGCAGATGATTTATTTCAGATCGGCTGTATCGGTCTGATCAAATCCATAGATAATTTTGATCCTTCTCTCATGGTAAAATTCTCCACCTATGCAGTACCGATGATCGTTGGGGAGATCCGAAGATACCTGCGGGACAACAGTGCCATGCGTGTCAGCCGTTCGCTTCGGGATACCGCCTACAAAGCGATCTATGCCCGGGAGGGGTATATGAAAAGGAATCTGCGAGAACCGACGATCAATGAGATCGCCTCAGAAATCGGAATTGCAAAAGAAGAAATCGTCTACGCCATGGATGCCATCCAGACGCCGGTCAGCTTATTTGACCCGGTCTATACCGAAGGCGGAGATTCTCTCTACGTGATGGATCAGATCAGTGATAAAAAGAATAAAGAAGAAAACTGGGTTGAATCAATCTCTCTTAGGGAAGCCGTAGAACGGCTTGGCGAGCGGGAACGCCATATCATTAAACTTCGCTTCTATGAAGGCAAAACCCAGATGGAAGTGGCAAATGAAGTCGGCATCTCCCAGGCACAGGTCAGCCGCCTGGAGAAAGGAGCGTTGAAGGCGATGCGGAATTATTTACGCTGAGAAAGCGAAGAATTTTTGAATGTGCAAATGAACGAATTCCCCGAAGGGCACGTAAAAGTGCCTTCTTGGGAATTGTTCATTTTGCACATTATCAAAAGTTCTTGGCTTGCCAGATGTCTCCGAAGCGAAAATCTGATGGCAACGAAAGAAACTGAACGCTAAACAGAATAGCCGTATCACTGCAAAACTGATCGATCTGACGGTATCAAGGCGTCCTGTTTACGTATAATCAATTTCTTTATTTCTGCTCTTCAACCTCTACTTTACGGTTTTCGCGGTTTTTGATCTCTTCTGTGATCGCTGCGATAAAGTCATCCAGGCTCTTTGCACCTTCATCTCCTGCGAAACGGCTTCTGACAGAAACGGTATTTTCTTCTTCCTCTTTTGCCCCTACTACCAGCATATAAGGAATCTTCTGAAGTCTTGCTTCACGGATCTTGTATCCGATCTTTTCTGCTCTGGTGTCGATCTCAGTACGGATATTTGCTGCTTCCAGTGCTGCTTTTACTTTCTCACCGTATTCCATGTATTTATCGGAAATCGGCAGTACTTTTACCTGTACCGGGGATAACCAGGTCGGGAATGCACCTGCAAAATGCTCGATCAGGATTCCGATGAAACGTTCGATGGAACCGAATGCTACACGATGGATCATGATCGGACGATGTTTCTCGCCGTCTGCACCAATGTATTCGCAGTTGAATCGCAGCGGCAGCTGGAAGTCAAGCTGGATGGTACCGCACTGCCATGTTCTTCCGATGGCATCTACCAGATGGAAGTCGATCTTCGGGCCGTAGAATGCGCCGTCTCCTTCATTTACTACATACGGCAGTCCCAGATCATCCAGTGCACCTCTCAGTGCTTCCGTAGCCATCTCCCAGTCTTCGTCACTTCCCATGGAATCTTCCGGACGGGTGGACAGTTCTACATGATATTTAAATCCAAACAGCTGATATACTTCATCGATCAGTCTTGCTACACCTTTGATCTCGTCACGGATCTGCTCCGGCATCATAAAGATATGGGCATCATCCTGGGTGAAGCAGCGTACACGCATAAGGCCGTGCAGCTGGCCGGATTTCTCATGACGGTGAACCAGTCCAAGCTCTCCCATACGCAGCGGCAGATCACGGTAAGAACGCGGTTCTGACTGGTATACCAGGATTCCGCCAGGGCAGTTCATCGGTTTGATCGCGAAATCCGTGTCATCGATGACGGTTGTGTACATATTTTCCTTATAATGATCCCAGTGACCGGATGTCTCCCACAGATGGCGGCTAAGCATGATCGGAGTGGAAATTTCCACATAACCGTTCTTTCTGTGGATCTCTCTCCAGTAATCCAGCAGTGTATTTTTCAGAACCATTCCTTTTGGCAGGAAGAATGGGAATCCAGGACCTTCTTCACGCATCATAAACAGTCCAAGCTCTTTGCCCAGTTTTCTGTGGTCACGTTTCTTTGCTTCTTCCATACGGTTCAGATATTCTTCCAGATCTGCTTTCTTTGTGAAAGAAGTACCGTAAATTCTGGTCAGCATCTTGTTTTTCTCGCTGCCTCTCCAGTATGCACCTGCAAGGCTGGTCAGTTTAAATGCTTTTACCGGTTTGGTGCTCATCAGATGAGGTCCTGCACAGAGGTCTACGAACTCACCCTGCTGATAGAAGCTGATTTCGGCATCTTCCGGAAGATCTTCGATCAACTCTACTTTATATGGTTCGTCTTTTTCTTTGAAATATGCGATTGCTTCTTCTCTGGACTTTGTGAAACGTGTGATCGGCAGAGCTTCTTTTACAATCTTTTTCATTTCTGCTTCGATCTTCACCAGATCTTCTGCTGTCAGCGGTGTTTCACTGTCTACATCGTAGTAGAATCCGTCTGCGATGGACGGTCCGATTGCAAGCTTTGTATCCGGGTACAGTCTCTTGATCGCCTGTGCCATGATGTGAGAAGTGGTGTGATGGAATGCCCATGCACCGCCTTCGCTTTCAAAAGTCAGAATGTTTAAATTGCAGTCCTTATCTACAACAGTACGCAGATCGACTAATTCGCCGTCTACTTCACCGGCACATGCCACTCTTGCCAGACCTTCGCTGATATCTTTTGCGATATCCAGTACACTCATTGCCTGATCATATTCTTTTGTTGATCCGTCTTTTAATGTAATAATCATCATTTTATCTTCCTTTCTTTTATTTAAAACGAAAGCCCCCTGCAATGCACATCCGCAATGCAAGGGGCGAGTTTTCTTACCCGCGGTTCCACCCTGTTTGTCTCGTCTGTCTCTTGATTTAAAAATATTTCAGGCAGACTGTAAAACCACTTATTTGACGATAACGGAGTCACCGGACCTGATTGGGGCCACTCAGAGGTAGTTTTCAGATGTTTCCCGCTGAAGTGTTCACACCATACGCACTTCTCTCTGAAGCTTTCCGCATCCTACTCGTCTCTTCGACGTGTTCTGATATTCTATCGGTATCTTACCAACCTTACCGACATTTGTCAAGCTGTCTTAAAACTATTTTCAAGTCATCTGTTTTTCAGGTTCCATATTTTCAATATTTCTGAGATTGAATCCCTAACTGAAAAGTGTTACAATAAACAGCAAATAAAATTCCACAAAACAGAGAGGTTCATGCATATGAATGATTTTATTCTCAGTTGCTGCTCTACAGCAGATCTTACAGAAGAACATTTTAACAGCCGTAATATTTCTTATATATGTTTTCATTATGAACTGAACGGCAAAGAATATGAAGATGATCTTGGAAAATCCGTACCGTTTGATCAGTTCTATCTTGCCCTGCAAAACGGTGCTTCCGCAAAGACTTCGCAGGTAAATGCCGATGAATTTGAACATTATTTTGAGTCTTTTCTGAAAGAGGGCAAAGATATTTTGCATGTAACGCTCTCATCCGGCATTTCCGGCGTTATCAATTCCGCCATGATTGCAAAGGAGACATTGGAAGAACGCTACCCGGAGCGTAAGATTTATATTGTAGATTCTCTCGGAGCTTCTTCCGGATATGGTCTGTTTATGAATCGTCTCGCAGATCTTCGCGATAACGGGTACACACTTGAACAGTTGTACGACTGGGCAATGCAGCATCGCCTGAATCTGCATCACTGGTTTTTTTCTACGGATCTTACCTTTTACATCAAAGGTGGACGTATTTCCAAGACAGCCGGTACCATCGGTGGTCTGCTCGGCATCTGCCCACTTTTGAACATGAATGACGAAGGGAAGCTGATTCCACGCCAGAAGATCCGCACAAAAAAGAAAGTTATCCGTGCGATTGTTGACAAAATGGAAGAATTTGCGGATAATGGTTTGGAATACAATGGAAAATGTTATATTTCGCAGTCTGCCTGCATGGACAATGCCAGAGCTGTTGCAGATCTCGTGGAGGCACGTTTTCCAAATTTAAATGGAAAAGTAGAAATTCATTCTATCGGCACTGCGATTGGAAGTCACACCGGTCCTGGAACAGTAGCTCTGTTTTTCTGGGGCAGCACGCGGACACATTGAACAGCCGATATAAGCCGGAATCGTTCCGGCACCCTAATAGATAAAAACAAGGAGGATCATACCTATGAAAACAGCCGTTATGACGGACACGAACAGTGGTATCACAAAACAGGAGGCCGATGCCCTTGGCATTTTTCTGATGCAGATGCCGGTGATCATCGACGGAGAAACACACTACGAAGGGCTTGACCTTACCCACGATTCTTTTTTTGCCGCACTGACCGGCAATCAGAACGTATCTACTTCACAGCCATCCCCCGGCGATATCATGGATATGTGGGATGAGATCTTAAACTCCGGTTACGATGAAATTATCTATATTCCCATGTCCAGTGGGCTGAGTGCTTCCTGTGAAGCTGCTATGGGACTTGCACTGGATTATGACGGCAAAGTTCAGGTAGCCAATAACCACCGCATCTCTGTTACCATGCGGATTTCCGTAATGGAAGCCAAACATTACGCAGATCTTGGAGCTTCGGCTGCAAAGATCAAGGAACTTCTGGAAACAAATGCTTTCAACTCCAGCATTTACATTGCCGTCGATACACTGGAATTTCTCAAAAGAGGCGGCCGGGTGACTGCTGCCGGTGCTGCCCTTGGTTCTGTCCTCAACATCAAACCGGTTCTGACGATCCAGGGCGAACGTCTGGATGCATTTGCAAAAGTGCGTGGCATGAAAAAGGCCAAACTTCGCATGATCGAAGCTCTGAAAAATGATTTTGAAACCCGTTTCCAGGGTATCCCGAAAGAACGTCTGCGTCTCGGTGCTGCAGGTGCCGGTCTTAGTGCAGACCAGGAAAAAGAATGGACAGATATGCTTTCTGCGTCCTTCCCTGAAATGGATGTCTACTATGATTCGCTTTCTTTCAGCATTTCCTGCCACATCGGACCTGGTGGTTACGGTGTCGGTATCAGCGTGATCGGAGAATATGATCTGTAAACTTGATCTGATATCAAATTCTTGATTTTTCAGGATCATAAAAAAGAGCATTTCCAACGAAAACCACCCTTTGTGGATTCGATGAAAATGCTCTTTTTATGTACCATTCTGCTGTTTATCTGCTGTTTGCTGCCTTTTCAGAAGATACTCTTTCTTGTGATGATATCCTTTACTTTTGTGCAAGGTCGCAGATCAAATCGACGCAAGTATCAATGCCAAGTGTTGAAGTGCTCAGGCAGAGATCATAATAATCTGCCACACCAAATTCGGTATTGGTATAGTAAGAACAATACTTCTTACGCGTCTTGTCAATGGAACGGATCTCATCGCTGATCTTTGCCTCCGTTGCATCCGGCATTTTGTCTTTCATACGCATCATACGCCAGTATGGTGATGCATGGACAAAAATATGCAGACCGCCGTCAAATTCTTTAAGGATTGTATTGGCATTTCTGCCGACAATCACACAGTTGCCTTTCTCGCCGATTTCGCGGATCACCTTTGTCTGTGCTTCAAACAGGGTCTCGTTAAGCGGCTTGTTGTAAAAATTAAACAGGCTCTGGGCAAATCCGAAATTGGCCGGAACTTTCTCGTCCCAGCGACGCATACTCTCCACATCTACCTTGGATGTGTCGGCACTTCTCAGGATCAGCTCTTTATCATAATAATGATATCCAAGACGCTCTGCCACTTTTCGACCGATTTCGCCGCCGCCGGCACCAAATTCGCGGCTGATCGTAATAATTTTTTTCATATTGTTCCTCCTTCCAGATCATTATATTATCTGCATTTTTATGCATAAACATTCAAGAATGCTACTTACAGAACTTTATTCAGGAAATCAATGGTACGTGCTTCTTTTGGATTGCGGATTACTTCCTCCGGCGTGCCCTGCTCTACGATGTAGCCTCCGTCCATGAACACAACACGGTCTGCCACTTCTCTTGCAAAACCGATCTCGTGTGTGACGATGACCATAGTCATGCCATCGGCTGCCAGTTCTTTCATAACATTCAGAACTTCTCCTACCATCTCCGGGTCCAGTGCAGAGGTCGGCTCGTCAAACAGCATGATATCCGGGCTCATCGCCAGTGCTCTTGCGATCGCAACACGCTGTTTCTGTCCGCCGGAGAGCATATTCGGATAAACATCTGCCTTGTCAAACATGCCAACACGCTTTAACAGCTGAAGTCCTTTTTCCTTTGCCTGCTCTTTTGTCATTTTTTTCAGTTCTACCGGAGCCAGCATGATATTTTCCAGAACGGTCTTGTGCGGGAACAGGTTAAAATGCTGGAATACCATCCCGATGTTCTCACGCACTTTGTTGATGTCGGTGTGCTTGTCTGTGATATTGTTTCCATCCACAATGATCTCGCCTTCGGTCGCAATTTCCAGCTGATTCAGGCATCGAAGAAAGGTAGATTTACCGCTTCCGGAAGGTCCGAGCAGTACGACCACTTCACCTTCATGGATATCCATGCTGATATCTTTCAATACTTCCAGTTTTCCAAAGCTTTTCTTTAAATTGGAAACATGTACTTTTACTGTCTTATCTGCCACGGTCGATCCTCCTCTCGATTCTCTTCGCAAGCTTACTCAAAGCTACGATAACGATCATGTACATGATACCGACAATCGCCCAGGTCTGAAGACTCTTGAACGTATTTCCGGCGATCGTCTTACCCATGTTGGTAAGTTCCGGGAATCCGATAACGGACAGGATCGAGGTATCTTTCAGTGTGATGATGAACTGGTTGATGATGGACGGAACCATCGTACGGATCGCCTGTGGCAGGATAACCAGCCGCATACTTTTTGCATAGGAAAGTCCGAGGCTTCGACTTGCCTCCATCTGTCCTTTGTCCACACTCTGAATACCTGCACGGATGATCTCCGCCATATAGGCACCGCAGTTCATCGCAAGAGCGATCGTACCTGCCTGAAGTGCACTGAGCCTGAAATCGGTCGCCCCCATCATTTTCATGCCGGACGGCACACCGAAGTAAATAAAATATGCCAGAACGATCAGCGGAACGCCTCGCACCGCATCAACATAAATGGTACCGATACAGTTCAGTACACGGTTTCTTCCTACATTCATCAATGCAAAGATCATACCGATGATCATGGCAAAAAGCAATGACAGCAGTGTAAGAAGCAAAGTCTTTCCGAGTGCTCCAAGAAGCATGGAGCTGTAAGACTGTAAAATTGCAATCATGTTCTTTCTCCTTCCTTTGTATTTTTATAAGATTGAGATTCAAAATACCTTAAAACACTGCTGTGCATTTTCCGGCTTTTGATTCTGCTGTTATTTATTGTATCATAACATCTATTGCCTGGTCAAAAGGTATTTTGTGATAGCGTAAGAAGCACGGAATCCAAAACCAGTCCCGTGCTTCCATGCATAGGGTATCCTCTAAGAGTTGCCCTTTTTATTCTTCTGATTATTCGCCCAGATATTTTGCGATGATCTCATCGTAAGTACCGTTTGCTTTGATGTCTTCCAGTCCTTTGTTGAACATATCCAGCAGTTCCTGGTTTTTCTCGTCCATGATTGCCAGTCCGTAAGGTGCACCGTCGCTCTCCATACCTTCCGGAATCTTCAGTGCCAGATTACCTTCTTTGATAGAAGCTGCCATGATCGGTGTGTCTTCTACGCATGCTGCACTGTTGCCAAGGATAACATCCTGATACATCGTCGGTGAATCTTCAAATACCGTAACAGTAAATCCATACTCATCTTTCAGGCTGTTTGCAAAGTCAGCACCTGCAGTACCGTTCTTTACTGCCACATTTTTGCCTTTCAGATCTTCGTAGCTTGCGATGTCGCTGTCTTCAGATACTACGAAAGTCTGTGTTGCGTTATAATATCCATCAGAAAAGATCCATCCGGAATCGATACGTTCCTGTTTGATCGTTGCTCCTGCGATCAGAGCATCTGCCTGTCCTGCCTGAACAGCTGCAACACCTGCATCCCATCCAAGGCTCTGCAGTTCATACTCAAATCCCTGATCTTCTGCGATCGCTGCCAGAAGGTCTACGTCGATTCCCACGAATTCGTTCTGATCATTGGTATACTCAAATGGTTTGAAAACCGTGTCGGTTGCAACAACCCATTTTTTGTCAGAAGTCTTTTCTGCTGCTTCTGAACCGCTGCCTTCTGTGGAAGCTGCTGTCTCTGTAGAAGCTGCTGTCTCTGTAGAAGCAGTTGTCTCTGCTGTTTTTGAGCCACATCCTGCCAGCATACCTGCTGTCATTACAGTACAAAGTAAGAATGCCATTGCTTTTTTCATTTCTAGTTCCTCCATATGATCAAAATGTTTTTAGAATAGCAAGAAGCGAAAAGCCGATTGCCTGTATCCCAAAGCCCCCTTGCCTTCCGCTACATTGCATATCATATAAAAAATGTTTGCAGCTGTCAAGAAAAAAGTATAAACTTTGTTACAGTTTTGTCAATTTCTCACAAAAATATCTTTGACCAGGCTCCGTTTCTATGCTATACTAAACTTACTTTTCTTATTGCGATAGGAAAGAACGTGAGGTGGAGCAACTTATGATAGTAAATGAATCAGCAGAAAATTACCTGGAAACCATATTAGTGCTCAGCAAGCAGCTTCCGGTGGTCCGTTCCGTGGATGTTGCCAATGAGCTTGGATTTAAAAAATCAAGTGTCAGCGTCGCTATGAAAAATCTCCGTGAGAAAAATCATATCACAGTGACAAAGGCCGGATTTATTTATCTGACCGATTCCGGCAGAGCAATCGCCGAAATGATCTACGAACGCCATCAGCTCATCTCCTCTTGTCTGATGAAACTGGGAGTTTCCGAAAAAACTGCCGTGGAAGATGCCTGCCGCATCGAGCACGTAATCAGCAAAGAGAGCTTTGACGCTTTGAAAAACCACATAAAAAAAATGCAAAAAGAACAGTGAAGAAATGAGACAAACCCGATTTTGGATTTGTCTCTTTCTTTTTATACCGTTCTCTTCTGTCTGCCTTTTCTTACTTCTCTTTCAGTGCACGCATGGAGTTCAGGATCGCAATGACAGAAACTCCGACATCTGCGAAAACAGCTTCCCACATATTGGCTGCGCCAAAAGCTCCGAGCAGCAATACGATTGCTTTTACGCCGAGTGCAAAGACGATGTTCTGTTTTACGATCGACAGTGTTTTTCTGGAAATCCTTACGATCGATGCGATCTTGCGGACATCATCATCCATCAGCACAACATCGGCTGCCTCGATTGCTGCATCCGATCCCATGCTTCCCATGGCAATGCCGATATCCGCTCTTGTCAGTACCGGAGCATCATTGATGCCGTCTCCGACAAATGCCAGTTTTTCTTTCTTCGGTTTTTCCCTCAGGAGGCGTTCTACCTGTGCCACCTTATCTGCCGGCAGCAGTTCTGCATGTACTTCATCAATACCAAGCTCTTTTGCCACTTCCATAGCCGCCTCTTTGCGGTCACCGGTCAGCATGACGCATTTTTTGACACCAACCTGTTTCATAGCACTTATGGCTTCTTTTGCACCGTCTTTTACTGTATCAGAAATCACCAGAGTTCCGGCAAATTTTCCGTCACATGCCACATAGACAACGGTTCCACCGCTCTGGCAAGGGGTGTAAGCGATGCCTTCCTTTTTCATCAGTTTTTCGTTTCCGATCAGCACTGCTTTGTTGTCAACCGTGATGGAAATACCATGTCCGGCGATCTCATTTGCATTTTCTGTACGCTTCATATCCGGAGTTTTGCCGTAAGCTTCCCGGATCGAATTTGCGATCGGATGTGTAGAGTAACCTTCTCCCAAAGCCGCAATCTCCAGAAGTTCTGTCTCTGTCATGCCCTGCGGCTGGATCTGTGCAACCTTAAATTCGCCTTTTGTAAGTGTTCCAGTCTTATCAAATACGATCGTTGTCATCTCAGCAACGGCTTCCAGATAGTTGCTTCCTTTTACCAGCACACCGACTTTGGATGCTGCTCCGATTCCGCCGAAGAATCCCATCGGAACCGAGATAACCAGTGCACATGGGCAGGAGATAACCAGGAAAATGCAGGCTCTCTGGATCCATTCTGCAAATCCGCCCCCAAGAACCAGTGGAGGAACCAGTGCCAGAACCACAGCTCCGATCGTGACAACCGGAGTATAATATTTTGCAAATTTTGTAATAAAGTTCTCTACTTTTGCTTTCTTGCTGCTTGCATTCTCTACCAGCTCCAGGATCTTCGCAACCGTAGAATCATCAAATTCTTTCGTAACTTTTACTTTCAGTGTACCGCTTCCGTTCACACATCCGCTGATGATCTCATCACCGGCCTTTGCACTTCTCGGAACCGACTCGCCGGTCAATGCTGCGGTATCAACAAGCGATTCTCCTTCGATCACCACGCCGTCCAGAGGGATACGCTCGCCCGGTTTGATTACGATGATATCGCCAACCTCCACGTCATCCGGATCGACCTGTGTCAGCACGCCGTTCTGCTCGATGTTGGCATATTCCGGACAGATATCCATCATCGCGGAGATGGACTGTCTGGATTTGCCGACCGCATAGCTCTGGAACAGTTCACCGACCTGATAGAACAACATAACGGCTACCGCTTCTGAAAACTCCTGTACGCCAAAGGCTCCGACGGTTGCAACCATCATCAGAAAGTTTTCATCGAAAACCTGTCCGTGGCTGATATTTCGAACTGCTTTGTACACGATATCATACCCGATGATCAGATACGGTACCAGATAAATCACAAACTGAATCCACACATTCACGTTCTCCAACATTCCTGTGTGCTCTGCGATCAGCAGGGCAACAAACAGGACAAATGCAGCAATAATGCGGCCCAGCATTTTTTTCTGTTTTTCCGTCATACCAAAATCCTCCGTTTTTGAAAGCAGCAGTCGGATATCGCTATCCACCCTGCTGCCCCCTTTTCTTTCACCTTATTTTCATATTGGGATCAAAATTGATGCCTGCGAATTGCTCCGTTGCAAAGTAACTCTCACAATGCTATTTCATCAGGATCTTGCAGTCCGGCTCTACTTTTGCACATACACGTACGACTTCTTCCATGATCGCATCGAATTTGTCATCTTCTGCATCAACGGTCATTTTCTGCATCATAAAGCTGACATTTGCATCGTTGACTCCCGGGTTTTTGATCGCATCTTCCATTTTGCTGCACAGTTTGCACAATCCAGATCCTGTAATTTAAATTTTTCTTCATGATAAAACGCTCCTTTTTATAATATTTCTTCTTATTTTTCTTCAATATGTTCGCGGCCCTGTGCGATGATCGTACGCACATGCCCGTCTGCCAGAGAATAAAAACCGACTTTCCTTCCTTCTGCTCTTGACCAGCTTGGATTGCTTTAAAATCCGAAGCTGATGTGAGATCGCCGACTGTGTCATATGAAGCGTCTCTGCGAGATCACAGACACAAACTTCTGCTTCAAACAGCACAAACAGAATACGGATTCTCGTCGAATCTCCAAATACCTTAAATAATTCCGCAAGATCGTATAATTCCTCTTCCTCCGGCATACCGCTGTTCACAATATCCAGCCGATCCGGATGAATCTGGCAGTCCTCACAGCATTCCAGTTCTTCCGTTGCCAAGTTTCCACCCTCTTTCTACAAACATTTGAACGATTGTTCATATGTTGATAGTACACCCACATACGGTATCTGTCAAGAGTATTTTTTTGAAAAAAGCAACAAAAAATCCACCAGTCTCAATTTGAGTTCCGGTGGATTTCGTCAATATGATGCCTACGGATTGTTCCGTGCTTCGCACTCCCACAATCCTTTCTACGCTCCGCTTCGGTCGGTGCTAAACATGTGCCACTGCCACATAGCACTTCAGTATTCTGCATATCGTGGGATTATCATCCCACTTTTATGCTCATATCGGGGCGGGTTCCAAGGTCTTTCATCCACTTATGAGCAAGCTCATGTGGATTTAGACCTTTTGACCCCTGGCATCATTGTATTATCGTTTTGCAATCACCTTCACTTTACTGTATGTTCCATATTTCTTAGCTCCATTTACTTTCTGATATGCCCGCACACGCACATAGTATTTCCGGTTCTTTTTCAGTTTTTTGAGGACAACACTTGTTTTTCCGGTGCTCCGTTTCTTCGCCTTGCGAAATTTTTTATTGTCTGCATAGCTGATCTGATAACCATCTGCCTTTTTCACTTTCTTGAACGTGATTTTCGCTTTGGTTGTACCGGTTCGCACTGCCTGAAGTTTTTTCGGTGCTGCTGTTTTTTTGACTTCTGACGGATTTGGCTTTGAATCATGGTCTGAATTCCGATTCGAGTCTGGAACAGATGCCTTATAGTAAATAACAATCTCATCCTTGCCCGGATGTCCGCTCAGATTTTCGATTTGCAGCTTGTTTTTTGCATTTTCCTGATCGTATGTGTAAGTTACATCACCGATTTTAAAACTTTCTTCCGGCTGATGCAAATAAGACTCGCCAACAATCAGTCCATCTTTATCTTCCTGACGTACCAGTTTCCCGGTAGCGGAATCCATATAAGAAACACGAACCGCCGCAGGATCTCCCGGATTGGGCGGGCTTTGGACATGGCCTTTGATTTTTCGTGATAGATATTTATTTGTCATCAAAATAGTAAACATTTCCATTGCTGGCAGTCAGTTTATTCGGTACAACTGTGTAGTTAATTTTTGCCCCCGGACTTGTAAATCGTTGATCTGTTTTAAATGCTTTGCCAGTATCCGCATCTACAAACTCCAATACTACCTTTGTACTTTCTTCTGCATAATCCCCAGGACGCAATTTATACAAATGATGGTATGTCTTTAAGATATTATCATTCAGATTCGATGAAAGTTTTTCGATATATATTTTTTCATTCAGTTTCCAATCATAACTATAATAACATTCATATAATCGCCTTAATTCGCTCAAATCATTATCATTATCCTGTCCACTTACATGAATATCGTCCAAGTAGAAATCATCGCCAACCGTAAGCCCCTCTATAAATTGCTTTTTACAGTATTCTGTATCAACTGGATCTAACTCTTTATATACTACTACAATGGCTTCGTTTGGTTTTATAGATCCTTTTTTATAATACAGCTTTACCTGATTTCGCATGGCATTTTCATTCGCACTGAAAACCCTCTCCCTGTTTTCTGTGTTCAGACTGTCATAACGATAAGAGATGCCCTGTTCATCTTTTATGATAAAATCAATATCATAATAAAAGTGATCTGATTTTTTCACTTCAAATGTCTCTTTCTTTATAACAACATCCGCATCCTCATCCATAATACAGTTGCATCCACAGGTGCAGTCATAATACCGTCTGACAGATGATATTCTTTGTAATATAGCTGGATCACATTTTCTTCCGAATTTTCAGAGAGATGTTCTATCTTCAACACATTTTTTGAATGTCCAAGATCAAACATATATGCAGTTCCAGAATCTACGTCTATTCGTTCTTCTGCCACTTCCTTTTTTTCAAGACCATATTTTTCTTCCCATCTCGGTGTGGCTTCATATGCTTTTCCCGCCTGCTTGTCCGTGTTGCGTTTTTCTTCTTTAAAAATTTCTCCGGTATCCTCATCAATATACTGATAAGTAACTGCAATTTTCTGAACGTCCTCTGCCAGTACTGATGCCGGATGCAGATATAAAACCGCCATTAAAAATCCCAACAAAATCAATAAATATTTTTTCATCACGATGCCTCCTTTGTTTTTTGCAGATCTCCATATTCTGCCTGTCACGTTGCTTGTAATTTCACGATATCATACTACGCCTGTGTAGTCAATAATTATTCGATTTTTTATCAGAATTATTTTATATAGTCATTATAAATATTTTTAATATTTTGTTTTTCAAGAATATTTAATGCTATTTTTCTTATTTTCAGATACCTTAAGACATATAACAGACATTCTATCATAGTACCAGGACAACAACCACACATAAGATCTGAAACCTGATTCTGGTCAGTTTGACCATGCCCCTGCCATTATAATAAAATAAATCAGATAAATCGTAACTGTGAAGATATGGAACCGTTGCGAGAAATCGTGGAATCCTCATCACGAACCTTCTGCAATTCTGTATGAAGGAGGAATTTACATATGAAAAAGTTCTTTGAAGAGTTCAAAGAATTTGCCTCTTCTTTTCTTTCGGATGTTGTAAACTTTATCTTTATGGCTTTCGTTCTGTTCTGCCTGTTAAAGGCGATCAACAAGCTGACTTCGATCGGTCATAAAGTGGAAGAGCCCAAAATCCGACCACAAAATGCCCCTTCTGTAAAACAGAGATCGACATTGAGGCAACACGCTGTCCTCACTGCACTTCTGTCTTAGAAGAGGCTAAAAAAGACTGATTATTTATGATATGGTTCGTGATGGATGATTCGGAAACCGCGATAAATCTGTTCCAGAAGGATCACACGCATCAGTTGGTGGGGAAATGTCATTTTCGAAAAACTGATGCGTTCGTCTGCCTGGCGAAGGAGACTGTCCGACATGCCAAGTGATCCGCCGATCAGAAAGCAGATATGGCTCTCCCCACGGATACCAAGACCCTGGATCTTTCGGCGCTGGGATGTCAATGCGCTTTCCGTCGATCGCCAGAGCGATCGTATAGGCACTGTCTTTTAACACTTTCCGGACACGCTCTGCTTCTTTTTCTTTGATCTGTTCTTCGATGGCCGCACTTGCACCGTCCGGTGTCTTTTCATACTTCGCCAGAGATTTCCAGCTTTGCGGTATCCGAAACGTTTCTGGTATTCTGCGATGGCATCTGTAAAATATTTTTCTTTTATTTTTCCGACTGTGATCAGTGTTATTCTCATATATACCGTTACTGAAAACTTATAAAAAGTTATAAACCTTTATGTTTCATTCCTACTTCAATGAGTATGCTTTTGTACTGTCGAAACAGATACTACTCACAAGTTCTTGTACTCTCCATAGGCGTAAATTCCGAATTAACGTATCCGTACATATTTGCATTAACGTTTCATTGTTAGCTTGCAAATTTTTCTCCATAAGCTTTTAGGTTTAGTGATGCTTGAAAATCTCTATTTATAACATTTCCACATTCACATTTATAAATTCTGTCAGATAATTTCAAATCCTTTTTTATATTTCCACAACAACTAAAAGTTTGACGATGGATAAAATCTATCAGCTACAATGAGCTGAATACCATTGTTATTACATTTGTACTCAAGCTGTTTTCTGAATTCAAAGAATCCCTGATTCTGAACCGCTTTGGATAAATGTCTATTCTTCATCATTCCACTAACGTTTAAATCTTCGATACAAATAAATCTTGGTTTTCGATTTACGATTTCAGATGTGGTCTGATTTAAATAGTTTTTACGGATATTTGTTAATCTATGATTCACTTTAAGTAAAAGTTTTTCGCTTTTGATTACATTTTTAGTTTTACAGTAACTTACTCCTTTCTTATTTTTCTCATACTTTCGAGAAACTCTACGCTGTAACCTGCGTCTGCATTTCTCTAATTTTTTAACTACTTGGCTTTTATTAATATTCTTGTATGTGTTGCCATCAGAGCAAATAGCCAAATCCTTAATTCCTAAATCAATTCCTATACCATCATTATTTAGATTTTTCTTGCAGTCCACAATTCCATACGCATCCACCAGTTTAATCCGTCAAAGGATATTCTCGGATTCATATATTTAGCATCTGTGGGAATACGTCCATGTTCTGCAAGTCTTACCCAGTTCAGCTTTTGTTTGTTCGCTTTCCTGCTGGAAGAAAATCCCTCAAATTTAACGTGAGTGTCACTAAACTGTATTTTAATGTTGTCCTGATAAAATTTAGGCGTCGATTTCTTTTTAGACTTGAACCTCGGATGTTTTTGCAAACTTTTGAAAAAGTTTTTGTAGGCTATGCAAGCATCTTTAATTGCCTGTTTGGTTACATTATTGGAAACATTTTGTAGCCACGCGTATTCAGCAGAATTCCTAAGCCTTGTAAATTCTTTTCTAAGCTCTGAATCCGAAATGAACTTGCCACCTTTTTCATAATTATCCTTTTCCTTGGCTAAAGCCCAGTTATAAGAGCAAATCTTGCCGCACCTGCATATTGAAACATTTTAGTTTGTTGTACATTATTAGGTGCTAACATTACCCTTACGCTTTTTACCATCATTTTCTTCCTCCTGTATCAATTCTTGAACAAGTTTCTTAGCTTTATTCGCTCGTTTTCCTTGTAGCTTACAACTGAATACTGTGATTATTTGTACTAAATCTTCAACGAGTTCTCGTTGCTCAGATTTTTCCGTATTGTCAATAATCTCAATTTCACAGTTATATAGCGAAGCTATATATTCTACCAACTCAAAACCAAAACCTAAAAGCCTGTCTTTATACAAAACAACAACCTTTTCAACCTGATTTTGAGAAATGCGTTTGATTAGTTCCCGAAGTCCTTTTTTCTTGTAGTCAATGCCAGAGCCAATATCACTTATTATCTCAAACGGTTGTCCTTTTGCCATAAGATATGTTTTCACATTATCAATCTGTCGTTCTAAATCATCCTTTTGCTTATGACTTGAAACACGACAATATCCGATTGTAATGCGATTTCTAGGCTTTACATTCATTACTTGGCTGAGCTGTTCATCAGAATAATATCTATATCCACTTGTTGTAGTATGATGCGGATGAAGTTTTCCGTTAGAATCCCAATTTCGCAACGTTTGTGCAGATACACCTATAATTTTTGAAAATTCATGTATAGAATAATATTTACTCAAAGCATCACTTCCTTTCAATATTATTCTATACTAATAACCTGCAAAATTCAACAGTTGTTTATATACTTTTATAAGTTTTATTCAGCTGTTCTTTACCTCTTATTCTTTGAACAGCAGGAAATCTCCACATGCCCGCTCTGCTCCGTCGGATGGATGGTTCAGCACCGTTCCGCGGTAAGCAAGGGTTGCTGATCCGCCGCCGTCCATATTGTAGGCGTAGGTACAGCCGTAGCTTTTGAAAATATTCTGCATCTCGGTTCTGGTAAGTCCGAGGGAACCGCCGATCCCTCTTCCGTCTGCAACGAGTAGAATGTAATGGCCTTTCTCTACCATACCGACGGCACTTCTTGGATCTTTATAGAACATCAGTGACCAGTCGTTTGCAGAATTTGCCATATTGTATGTAACTTTTTTGCCGTTTTCGATCAGCGGCGGTCCGAAATTGTAGCTGTCTTTTACGCCCATTTCCACCAGATCTTCGGCGGAAAGATGTACTTCCGGCGTAAACATGGTTCCGTCCCAGAGAACGGCACAGTTGGAATAGCTTGTACCGCCTGCACGGTTGTAGATCTTGCCTTTCTGGATCTTCACTGCATCAAAACAAGGTCTGCCGTCCGAATAGGAAAAAGCACTGGCATTGATGCCGATGATCGATTTGGTGCGTTTTACCGCATGCGAAGTCGTCTCTCTTGTTCCGCCATACGTCCCATAGGAAAATGCCGAAAACATCTGGTTTGGATTGTTGATCTTAATATCCGCAGTCCAGTAGCAGGTGCTGTACGCTCTGTGTTTGCGAAGGATGACTTTGAGCGTGGAAGTGCGGTACTCGATCTTGGTTGCTGTCAGGCGGCTTCCTGTGTTCATACGCTCGCCTTTGTACACCGAGCCGGTCGTGCTGGTCGGGTAATACCAGCCGCCTTTCTTTTTCCAGGAAGTACTCCGCTGTTTACCTTTTTTCGTAAAATAGTAGGTGGTATTCTTGATCTTCTGCCACTTGGTCAGACGCACACCGTTTTTATCCAGATAGTACTTATTGCCTTTGTACTTTAACCAGCCGGTTTTCTTTACGCCTTCTTTTGTATAATAATACCACTTTTTGTTGATCTTATACCAGCCGCCCTTGAATTTCTTGATCCACTTTCCGTTTTCACCGACAAAATATTTGCCGATCCACTTGTTTTTTTCCAGGGCTCCGTTGTCGCCGACGTGATAATTTCCAACCCATTTGTTGCGGATCAATCTGCCCAGCTGGTCAAAATAATAGTAATTTTTGCCGATCAGCTGCCATTTGCCGCGTACATTCTGCAGAGTAGATGGATCACAGTAGTACGTCTGCCCTTTTTCCTGTATCCAGCCGACCTTTTTGCCGTGTACCGTGCCTGCTGCCTGTGCCGGAAGACTTGCCGGAAATGCCATGCACGCCGCAAGTGCTGCCACAAGCAGTCTTTTTTTCATTTTTCCCCTTTGTTTATTCCCCATGTGGTTCCTCCTGATGCTTATATTACCTGTATTTATTTATGCTTTCTCCTGTTTCGCGAGTCTGAAATCCATGACGTTCTGACCCACATATTATTTTATTCTAACAGAATCTGCCACTTTCTGCAAGTCTATGCTCTGACTGACCGCCATGACTGCCTCCCGGCTGTTATATCCAAAGATCGAACTGCCGCTCAAATGAAACTGCAAAAACAGTGCCAGCAGCAGCATTGCCGCCAGAAGGCGTGTAAAAAAAGAACTCCCGTTTTGTGGAAGTTCTTCTGTTTTTTCTGAAAAATCATTCACTTTTTCTGTCGTTTTCCGGTAAACCGGCATACGGCCGCTCTGCCGCCGCATCTTTTCGATCTGCCGTCTCTGCTCTTCACTTAAGCCTGTATGCATAAAAATCCCGCCTTTCTGCTATACGCTATGCAAAAAGGCGGGGTTTTATTCGGTTATATCAAAATCATACTCTTAGCGGTTTGCAAGCTCTCTGGTGATATCATCCCAAGTCACACCGCGTTCAGACATCAGTACCATCACATGGTACAGAAAATCGGAAATCTCGTACTTGATCTCCTCCGGATTCGGGTTTTTCGCTGCAATGATGATCTCCGTCGCTTCTTCTCCGACTTTTTTGAGGATCTTGTCAATGCCCTGTTCAAGCAGGTAGTTGGTGTAAGATCCTTCTTTCGGATGCTGTTTGCGATCCTCGATCAGCTTATAGAGATGGTCGAAAACGATCGCCGGATTGGTCTCATGGTAATCTTTCTTTAAGATCTCACGGTAGAAACAGCTGCGGTTCCCGGTATGGCATGCGGCACCGATCTGCTGCACCTTTGCCAGGATGGTATCGTTGTCGCAGTCGATGGAAAGCTGTTTGACATACTGGACATGTCCGGAGGTCGCACCTTTCTGCCACAGTTCGTTGCGGCTCCTGCTCCAGTAGGTCATCTTTCCGGACTCCACAGTCTTTTCAAAAGCTTCACGGTTCATATAAGCGACCATCAGCACTTCCAGATTTTTGTAGTCCTGCACAACAACCGGGATCATGCCGTCGGAGTTCAGTTTCAGCTCATTCCAGCTCATCTTGCTCTCGAACGTATTGATCTCAACGCCATGCTTTTTCGCTTCCAGCTTGGCTGCCATCAGATCTTCATTCAGATCAGAGAATGTATCTCCGCAGACACCGCAGATATTGTCGAGCATCAGAAGCTTCAGCAGGCCGTGACGGTCTGCACGTGTGGAAACCGGAAGTACCGGCACTTCTACAAGGCGGGCAGTTGTACGCACATCCACTTCATCGCAGAGCAGGATCACACGGGAGGTATATTCATTTACCCTCGCCTTGTTTGCCTGCAGCTGTGCAAAACTGTCTGTACAGATCGCGATTTTTTCTTTTCCGAAACGTTTGGATACTTCTTCTGTCAGTTCAATATTGGCTGCTTTGGCATAATTTAAGAAAACCTGCTGGCATCCTGCGTAGAGAAGCTTTTTCACATCTTCCAGATTTTTAATATGGCCGCCACCACTCATCGGGATATCGATCACCCGGCTGATCTGGCGGATCAGATTGAGAGACTGCTCGTGATCTGCATCGTCATCCGACAGATCAAAGATCAGAAGCTCATCTGCCCCGTTGTTGCTGTAATGCTGGGCAATACTCATCACATCGCCATCTTCAAGCAGTTCTTTTCCGTCAAAACCGGTCACTGCTTTCCCGTTTTTCAGATACATATGTACCACAATTTTCTTCTGCATTATAAACTTCCTTTCGTCGAAAGCACATCTGTAATGCGGCTATCCATTCCAACCGCCATGTCCAGTGCTTTCGCAAATGCTTTGAACATTGCTTCCATCATATGATGATTATTTCCGGGTGTCAAGACTTTTATATGCAGATTCATTGCTGCCGCATAGGAAACAGCATAGAAAAATTCACGTACCATTTCGGTGTCCATATCCCCGCATTTCGGTTTACGGTAAATACATCATCAAAGGATAAATACGGTCTTCCGCACAGATCGACGGCACACGACCAGGCACTCATCCATTGAAGAATGAAATGTCCGTAGCGTTTTATGCCTTTTTGTCACCGACTGCCTCGCGGATCGCATTGCCGAGCACGATCCCGGTATCTTCGATCGTGGTGGGAGTCCACATAGAGATCTCCTTTTACGGAAAGTTTCATATCAAACAGCCCATGTCTGGTAAATCCGTCCAGCATATGATCAAAAAATCCGATGCCGGTACTGATCTTGGATTTTCCGCTTCCATCAAGGGAAAGCGTCATTGCGATATCCGTTTCTTTTGTTGTCCGGGTGATGGTGGCTGTCCTACTCATTGGCATCTTCCTCTTCAAAACGGACACGGATCGAATTTGCATGTGCCGTCAGTTTTTCTGCCTCGGCAAACTGGATGATATCTTTGTGGATATCTTTGAGTGCCTCTCTTGAATAATAGATGATGCTGGAACGTTTGATAAAGTCATCTACGCCAAGCGGGGAGAAGAATTTTGCAGTTCCGTTGGTCGGCAGTACGTGGTTTGGTCCGGCAAAATAATCGCCCAGCGGTTCGCTGCTGTATTCTCCGATAAAGATGGCTCCGGCATTGCGGATCTTCATCATTACTTCAAACGGGTTGGCCGTCACGATCTCCAGATGCTCAGATGCGATCTCGTTTGCAGTCTCAATCGCCTCGTCCATCGTCTCTGCAACCAGTGCGTAGCCATAATTGTCCAGTGATTTGCGGATGATCTCGCTTCTTGAGAGAGTTTTTAAATAGCCTTCGATCTCTTCGGAAACTTTATCTGCAAAGTCACGGCTTGTCGTTACCAGGATCGCAGAAGCCATCTCGTCGTGTTCTGCCTGAGAGAGCAGATCGGCTGCCACATAATGCGGATTGGCTGTCTCATCTGCCAGTACCAGGATCTCGCTCGGTCCGGCGATGGAATCAATGCTGACATGTCCGTAAACAGCTTTTTTGGCAAGTGCCACATAGATGTTTCCAGGACCTACGATCTTGTCTACTTTTGGTATACTCTCGGTTCCGAATGCCAGAGCTGCAATCGCCTGGGCACCACCCACTTTGTAGATTTCATCTGCTCCTGCCTCCATAGCGGCAACAAGTGTGGACGGATACACTTTTCCGTCCTTTCCGCAAGGGGTCGTCATGATGATCTTCTCCACACCTGCCACTTTTGCCGGTACAACATTCATCAGAACAGAAGAAGGATAAACTGCTTTTCCACCTGGAACATAGACACCGACTTTTGCAAGCGGCATGACTTTCTGTCCGAGCATGGTTCCGTCCGGTTTGCTGTCAAACCAGCTGTATTTTTTCTGTTTTTCGTGATATTCGCGAATGTTGACCAGTGCCTTTCTGATAACATCCAGAAGAGACGGATCAACCTGTTCGTAAGCTTCGTCAATCTCTTCTTTTGTCACTTTGATGTTTCCGGCATTGATATCGGCACCGTCAAATCTTTTCGTATATTCAAACACTGCCGCATCTTTGTTGTTTCGTACATTCTCAACGATCTCTGCCACAGCATCCTCGAATTTTCCATAGCTGCTCGGGCTGCGTTTTAGCAGATTCTCAAGCACGTTTTTTCTGGTTTCCTCTGTAAGTGCTATTGTACGCATTCTTTTATGCCTCCTGTTTGATCACAGATTTCAGATCTGTCAAAATCTTTGTAATTCTTTCATTTTCCATACGCATGCTCACCTGGTTGACTACCACTCTGGCAGATAACGGGCATACTTCTTCGAGTACGACCAGACCGTTTTCGCGAAGTGTGGAACCAGTCTCCACAATATCGACGATCACATCGGAAAGTCCGACGATTGGTGCCAGCTCGATCGAACCGTTCAGTTTGACGATCTCTACTGTCTGGTGTTTTTTATTATAAAAATAGTCTTTTGCAATATGCGGATACTTGGTTGCCACACGGATCTGCTCCTGATGTTTCAGAAGTTCTGCCGCAGACTGTGGTCCGCAGACACACATCCGGCATTTTCCGAATCCAAGATCCAGAACTTCATACAGTTTCCGCTGTTCTTCCAGGATGGTATCTTCGCCTACGATACCGATATCAGCCGCACCGTATTCGACATAAGTCGGCACATCCGGTCCTTTTGCAAGAAAGAAACGCAGTTTCAGCTCTTCATTGACAAAGATCAGTTTTCTGGAATCTTTATCCTTCATCTCCTCGCAGGTGATCCCAATTTTCTCAAACAGCTCCAGTGTTTTCTTTGCGAGCCGTCCTTTTCCCAGTGCAAATGTCAGATATCTCATGCTTTTTCCTCCTGCGGTTTCACTGTCTGTACGTTTCCGTCCGCTGCAAAATAAACAACCTTCTCAAGTGCATTTCGTTTCGCATAGGCGCTGTAGAAAGAAAGCGGATAACTTTCTATTCTTCTCATCAGAGCTGCCTTTCCTCCGTCCCTGCGGATCTGAATGGATGCTTCGATCGCCTGATCACGGACGAAACTGTCATAGAGAACCAGCGTCGGTCCTTCTTCGACCGGAACCGCAATCTTCTGTCTGGAAAGTGCATTTAAAAGCTCATCTGCCTGCACGACAAATCCGATTGATGCTGCCGGCTTTCCAAAGTATCCCATCAGTTGATCGTAACGCCCTCCTTTTACAACGGCATCTCCCGTTCCGAACGTGTAGGCACGAAACAGTACGCCGGTATAATAACCGTAGCTTCCAAGCATACCAAGGTCAAAGGAAATATATTTCTCATATCCATATTTGCGGATGATCTCATACAGTTTACGCAGGCGGGCGATCGCCGCCAGAGCCTGTGTATTATCAGTCATACTCTCTGCCTGATTGAGCACTTCGATGTTTCCAAACATCTGCGGAAGGCGTTTGAACAGGTTCGTCAGCTTTTCATTCATGTTCCGCTCTTCAAGCAGTGTCTCGACACCGAAATTGTTTTTGTTGGTGATCAGTCTGCGAAGTTCCTGCTCGGTAGCTTTGTCAACACCGGCCTCTGCAAGCAGGCTCTGGAAGAACTCTACATGTCCGATGCTCACCTGAAATTCGGTAAGTCCGGCTGCCAGCAGCATCTCTACGATCATTGCCGTGATCTCGGCATCGGCTTCCACGCTGCCGTCCCCGATCAGCTCCGCACCGAGCTGTGTCATTTCTTTTAAATGTCCCTGAAGGCTTGAGTTGTTTACAAACGTATTTCCCATGTAAGAAAGTCGGACACCCAGTTCCTCATTGGAAAAATATTTTGCATAGGCTCTGGCGATCGCCGGTGTCATATCTGGGCGAAGTACAAGGGTGTTTCCCTCGCGGTCAAAAAATTTATACAGATCTTTGGACGGAGTCGTTCCGATCTCTCTGCTGAATACATCAAAATATTCAAAGGTCGGTGTCTCAATATCACAGTAACCGTAACCCTCTACGACTCTGTGCAGTTTCTGTAAAAGTGCTTTCTTTCTGGCGTACTCTCCGCTGTAGATATCACGCACGCCCTCCGGTGTGTGCAGCAGTCTCTGTTCCATAGGTTCCTCCATTCTCTTCTGCCCTTGCTCTTTGTGAGAATATGCAATAATCCCGTCATGTAAATATCGGCATTACCGTATAAAATCATGCATTAGATCCTTCAAATTCTCCATCTGTTTCACTTTATTGTATTAACGTGTTACCTTATTATCATGTAAAATCAGATGTTATTATATGCTCAATTCTGATTTCTGTCAATCCCTGGCATCCAAATCTTTTTGAATCGCTTCCAGATACGGTACAAATACGCCGTGTCCGGCTTCAATCTGATAGGAAAGATCTACTTCTTCAAAACGGAAACTTTTGCGTCCTCCATTCTGTGCCCGTTCCCAGAACCGTATCATATCCTTGAACGGAAGATATAAGATCAGATTTCTTCCGGTATAATAGATCAGCAGAAAGGCGATCCCGCCCTGTTTTTCAAAATCCTGCATAAAAGCGACCTGATGCGGATGGATATTCTGGAGAGCAAAGGTATCTGACGCACATTCTTTTGCATCAAAGCAGACCGGGATCCCCTGCACTGCCCCGATATAATCGACCGTACTTTTCTGATCAAAATACGCCAGCGTGATATGACGCTTTTCTTTGTCGATCTTGATCGGCGTGATCGGAGTCGGGATCTTCTGGATCAGTGCCAGCCCTTTCTCGCGATACTGTTCGTTCGTGCGGTTGATCAGTTCCTCAAGTGCGGACCCTCTTAAACCTCTGGAATTCCATGTTCCCATGTTCCAAGTCCTCTTTTCTGTGCAATACTCACAAACTGCTTCGGTGCCGGAGCGTAGATGCTTTTACCGGAAAGTCCTTCAAAATCACCGGAAAGCTCTGGAAATACCAGATGCCAGGCATGCAGAAGCTGCATGTGAAGTCCGTACCCGGAAGTCAGTTTTTTATTCAACACTGCGTCTCCGTATTTCGGATCACCGAAGATCGGATGTCCCATATAGGACAAATGGGCACGAATCTGATGTGTACGTCCTGTCAGAAGCTCGATCTCCAGAAGCGTCTCCTGCCCATTGTCTGCAAGCGGACGGTATTTTGTGTGGATCGGTCTGGCATCCTTTGTCTCGTTTTTGAAAATTCTGACCTGGTTGGTCTTTTCGTTTTTCAGAAGCCATCCTCTGACATCCTGTTCTTCTTTGATCACGCCTTTTACGATACAAAGGTAATATTTGTGCAGGGTACGTTCTTTGAAAAGCCCTGAGAGCATCTGCAAACCCTGCAGCGTCTTGCCCGCTGCCACGATTCCGCTCGTATTGCGGTCCAGACGGTTGCACAGGGACGGCCGGAATGTTTTTAACATTTCTTCGGTCACTTCGCCGGTATCCAGAAGATGGGAAATCAGATGCTCCACCATGGAAATATCGCCTTTTTCCGCCTTCTGCGAGAGCATCCCTGCCGGCTTGTTGATCAGCATGACCTGCTCATCTTCATAGAGAATATCCAGCTTTGCCCCGGTATGTACGGCTCTTTTTTTCTTTTCCCGGAATCCTTCGATCGTCTCTTCGGAGAGAAACAGTTTCACTGTATCTCCCTTTTCCAGTTTTTCATTTCCTGCTGCTTTTTTACCGTTCAGCGTGATGTTTTTCTTTCGCATCATCTTATAGAAAAAGCTTTTCGGTGCCAGTTCCATATATTTTGCGAGAAATTTATCAAAACGCTGCCCTGCCTCGTACTTTGAGATCACAAGTTCTCTCATTGCTTTTCCTTTCCCGGTATTTTACTGTTGTCAGGCGGATATTCGCAATCCTCTTTGCTGCCTGATTTTGTTAGAGTACGATCGCACGCAGCACGTCGCAGATATATTCTGCCTTCCGGCTGCCCGTCGTCTCATGTTCACTCTGTTTCTGGTTCATCTGCTTTAACTGATCCAGAAAACGTTTTTCCTCTCGGAACAGTTTCACACCGACCGATTTGCATTTATTGTTCTTTAAAATCTCCCGGATGTGTTCTTCTCCAAACGAAAGATCCGCTTTTTCACTGCTCACATAACCGATCACCTGCGTCCCGCTCACGGCAACTGCATCAACCGGAACTGTTTTCTGATAAGCAGTAAAGGTCATATCATATAAGATCCGTACATTTTCGTTTACCTGCTCGATCTTTTCTTTTAATGCTTCCGATGCCGGTTTTTGCATCAGCATCATGATAAACCCGGTTGCTGCTCTGGCTGCCGGGATACACCCCATGATCGCCACAAAGGTAAACATATTCAGCCTTGTCTTTGTGATAAAAAGCCCGGTCAGAAAAATGATGATCGGGATTGCAAACATCACCAGCGTGATCAGTCCGCGTTTGATTTTCTGGGATTTGATATACCCAAATTCTCCTTTGTCTCTCTTCATGATTTCCTCCAGTTGTTTCCGATTCACAGTCGGTCCTTTCACAGAGTCTGGCTGCCGGTTGCGTTATGGTTTAAAAAATATGGCAGTCAGGTCAATGATCAGACGGTGCGGCAAAATCTTGCACGCAAGAAACAACGCTTTCATCGACCATCCGTAAATGGACAATGCCCGCCCGCAGGCCGCATCATAAACGGCCTTTTCCACGACAGGCTTTGGATCTGCCATAGATTTTTTCTTAAACAGCGGCATTTTATGGTATTTCTCGGCTCCTTCAAAAAAAGCCGTGTCCACCGGTCCCGGGCACACACAGGTCACGGTGATACCTTTTTTTCGCACTTCGCTTCGCAGTGCTCTGGAAAAGCTCAGCACATAGGCTTTTGATGCCGCATAGACGGCAAATCCCGGCTGCGGCACAAACGCCGATGCCGATGCCATCTGAATGATATGGCTGCCTTTCTCCATATAAGGAAGGCACAGATACGTGACGGTCATCAGTGCTTCGTCGTTCAGCCTCGTCGTCTGCTGATGCTCCGGAAGTGTGATCTCTTCAAATGTTCCGATCCGTCCCATTCCGGCGGCATTTACCAAAATCTTGACCCGGACATCCTCCGCAAAGAGCCTGCATCTTAACCGCTTCTGCTGTGCTTCCTGCAAAAGATCCAGCGGCAGAAGCACGATCTTTGTCCCAAAACGTTCCTGCCACATCTCTTTTTGCAGATGCCTTGCAATCACCCAGATTTCATCGAGTCTGCGGTACTTGTCCATGATCTGCTGTACAAATGCTCTTCCCATACCGGAAGAGGCTCCCGTTACAAATGGCAATCTTTTTTCTTTCTGACATATCACTTCTTCTTTCTGTTATGCGTGTTGCGGATTGTCTTCTTTTTGCCTGTCGGACGCTCTTTTGCAGTATTTCGTCCATTTTGATTGCTGCTGTTTCCTGTATTTTTTCTGCCTGCGTTTTTGCCACCCATGTTTCTGTCATCTTGTCCCCGGCGATTTTTATCCGTGCCCTGATAATTTTGACGATTTTTATCCGGACGCGGGCGGATCAGACATTTGGCATCAAATCCGATCAGGTCGCTGCGGTGTGCCTTTAACAGTGCCTCTTTGACCAGCTCATAATTGGCCGGATTGCGGTACTGGATCAGAGCTCTCTGCATCGCTTTCTCATGCGGATTTTTCGGAACGTAGACCGGCTCCATCGTCCGCGGATCGACACCGGTATAGTACATACGGTCGAAATCGTAGACGGTGTCGGATAAAAGTCCTGCACCTGCTCCGGCATATATATGGATCACGGAATATTCTCGCCAGTTCCACAGCTTCTGTCAGGGAACAGCCCGGGTGAGAGGACATCAGATACGGCACCAGAAACTGGTTCATACCCTCCTGTCTGTTGAGCTGTTCATATTTTTTAACAAATTTCTGATAAACAGCATGCTCCGGTTTGCCCATCTTTGCGAGCACTTTGTCCGCCACATGTTCCGGAGCCACTTTGAGCTGTCCACTGATATGGTATTTGACCAGTTCCCGGAAGAAGCTCTCATCCTTATCTGCCATCAAATAATCAAAGCGGATACCGGAACGGATAAACACTTTCTTGACTTTCGGGATCTTCCGCAGTTTACGCAGCAGGATCAGATAATCTTTGTGGTCTGCCCGCATATTCTGGCACGGCTTTGGAAACAGACATTGTTTGTTCGGGCACACGCCCTTTTTCAGCTGTTTTCGCATGCCGGATGGCGAAAGTTGGCGGTCGGTCCGCCGACATCGTGGATATAGCTTTGAAATCCTTATCTTCCGTCATCTGTTTCGCTTCTTCGATAATGGACTCATGCCCTCTCGTCTGGATAATCCGTCCCTGATGGAACGTCAGTGCACAGAAACTGCATCCGCCAAAACAGCCGCGGTTGCTGACCAGGCTGAATTTGACTTCCGAGATTGCCGGAACGCCGCCCTGGCATCGTAGGACGGATGCCAGGTTCTTTTATAAGGCAATGCATAGACATCATCCATTTCCATCTGCGTAAGTGGTTTTGCTGCCGGATTCTGCACAATATAAAGATGCTCTCCGTAAGGCTCCGCAAGCCGCTTTCCGGCAAATGCGTCGGTATTACAGTACTGTGTATAAAAACTTCTGGCATACCAGAGTTTGTCTTCTTTTAATTTTTCATAGGACGGCAGCACGATCGTATCGACGGCTTCATCCAGCATCCTTGTTTTGTAAACGGTTCCCGCAATAAACGTGATATCGCGTACATGGATTCCCGCATCCAGTGCTTCCGCAATCTCTATGATGCTGTGTTCTCCCATCCCATAAGAGATCAGATCTGCCCCCGAATCCAGCAAAATGGAGCGTTTCAGGCTGTCCGACCAGTAATCATAGTGGGCGAGTCTGCGAAGACTCGCCTCGATCCCGCCAATGATGATCGGGGTATGCTTGTAGGTGCGGCGGATCAGGTTGCAGTAGACGATCGTAGCATTGTCCGGGCGTTTTCCCATCACACCGCCCGGTGTGTAAGCATCTTTCTGTCTTCTTTTCCTGGAAACCGTATAATGGTTGACCATGGAATCCATGTTTCCGGCCGACACCAGAAATCCAAGACGCGGCTTCCCTAAAATGGAAATACTCTTTTCATCCTTCCAGTCGGGCTGTGAAATGATCCCCACCCGGAAGCCATGTGCCTCCAGAAGCCGACTGATGATGGCATGTCCGAACGACGGATGGTCCACATAGGCATCTCCGATCACATAGACAAAATCCAGCTGCTCGATCCCTCTCTCTTCCATATCTTTTCTGGAAACAGGCAAAAAATCTGTGCTCATTCTTTTTCCTTTCTTGGCGGCTGTAAAAGTGCCGCAATCTCTTCTTCGGTCAGTTTGCGGAACGCTCCTTTTTCCAGAGCCGGATCTAAGGTAAGGCTTCCCATGGAAAGTCGTTTCAGATAGATCACTTTGCAGCCGATCGCCTCAAACATCCGTTTGACCTGGTGGTAACGTCCTTCGCAGATCGTGACTTTCGCTTCGGAAATCTCTCCCGACGAGAGGATCTCAAGGTCCGCCGGAAGAGTCTTCTTTTCATCTCCGATGTCCAACCCTTCCTCGAATCTGTGGATATCTTCTTCATGGATCTGCCCGGTCACTCTCGTAAAATAGCATTTATCCACATGTTTTTTCGGGGAAAGCAGACGATGAGCCAGCTCTCCGTCGTTTGTGACAAGAAGCAGTCCTTCCGTATCTTTGTCCAGCCTTCCGACCGGGAACAGATCCTTTTTCTGCTGCAAAGTAATTAGATCCATGACGGTCTTTTCTTTTTTATCTTCGGTTGCGGTGACCACACCTGCCGGTTTGTGCAGCATCAGATAGCAATGCTCTTCATAATATACTGGTTTTCCGTTTAGCGTGATCTGCTCGTTCCCCAGTACTTTTCTCTTTGCCTGCTTTTCGGTAATACCGTCCACCTGGACAAGTCCCTTTTTCAGGAATTGTTTCACCTGGGAGCGACTTCCCTCGCCGGCAAGTGTCAGATACTGATCCAATCGATAACTCATGACTGCATTCTCCATCCTGCATAATACTTGTTTTTTAAGGTACCGCCGGCCGCTTTGCCCCAGCCAAGCCCGTAACCGTCCACGCAGACCAGTACCCAGCCTTTTTCGTTTTCCGCCTCTGTGTCGGATAAATCCAGGGTCTCTCCTTTTAAGTAACGGATCACACGCTCATCGTCCCCTTTAAAAGAGACGCTCTTCTTAAAATCTTCTGCTTTTAAGCACATGGCAAGAGCCTGCGACGGCTCAAACCGCTTTTTCTTCTGATCTCCAAGATAAAGCCCGGTGCGAAGATAACGGATACCCCGCTCGATCTTCGTCCCTTCCGGAAGCAGATAGATGCGTTCTTTCTGAACTTCCGTTTTTCCGGATAAAGGCTTTGTTATCTGCTGCATAAATACTGCAAATTCCGGGCAGTCCTTGAGGTCAGACACCGATGTTTTTTTACTTTTCGCCGGTTTTTTCAGATATTTTTTACTCTGTCCTTCGCCGTCGGTGCGTTTTCCAAGCAGAGCCGCAAAATGGCCTTCGCCCGGTGCCAGATGCGGGAAAATGCGGATACAGTTCTCAAATCCTTCTTTTTTTCCATGGGAGAAATATTCATCCCATTCTGGCATCAGAAGTTCCATATCCGGACGTTCCTGCAAAAGATAAGCGATGTTTTCTTCATTCTCTTTTACAGAAAATGTGCAGGTCGAATACAGGAGCATTCCGCCCTTTTTCAGCATATCCGCCGCATCGAGCAGCAGCTTTCTCTGGATCGGCACATAGTAATCCGGTCCTTTTTGCAGCCAGTCTTTTACCATTGCCTTATCCCGGCGGAACATCCCTTCTCCGGAACACGGTGCATCGATCAGGATCTTGTCAAAATACGCCGGATAAGCTTTTTTGAGCTTATCGGACTCTTCACTTGATACAAACAGATTCGAAATGCCAAAAAGCTCCAAATTCTTTAAAAGCCCTTTGGCTCTGGAATTGCTGATGTCATTTGCAAGCAGCATACCTTTTCCTTTTAATTTTGCACCAAGCTCCGTCGCCTTGCCGCCCGGAGCCGCACAGAGATCCAGCACAAAATCGCCCGGCTCTACCGGAAGGTGTGATGCCGGGATCATCGCACTTGGCTCCTGCACATAATAAAGCCCCGCATAATAATATGGATGCTTTGTCACCGTCTGCTTTTCATCAAAAGCAAAGCCGTTCTCACACCACGGTACACATTCAAGAGAAATATCTGCCTTCTGCCTGAAGGTTTCCGGTGCGATCTTCGCGGTATTTACACGAAGTCCCTGTCTGGTTTTCTGCTCAAAACTTGCAAGATATGCCTCATACTGATCACCGAGCAGTTCTTTCATCTCTTCTAAATAATTTGAAGGCAGTTCCATCTTTTTATCCTTTCTCGTTTCTTATTATTTGTTTTTCCTATACCACATCTGCTCAAAAATGCCTCTGACATTCTTTATGCATCAAGATTACTCAAATGCCTGCACATGATAACCTTCTGTGATATTGTCCAGATCGCTGTGAAAACGACGCAGCTGTTCCAGATCCTTTGTCTCATAGATCCGGTAAAACTCATCCTGGATCTTGACAAGTTCCCGTTTATTGGCAATCGTATACAGATTCTGGATATTATTTAAAATATCTTTGACCAGATTCGTCTGGATCTGGCAGGAATTCTGTGCATCCATGATCTCGCTGCGTACCGTTGACATCTCATTGTCCAGCACAATGATCGCATCGGCAACGCGGCTCAGTTTCTCCCGGATGTGATCCGGCATATGCTGTTTATATTTATACTGAAGCGAATGTTCGATCGTAGACCAGAAATTCATCGCCAGAGTACGGATCTGGATCTCCACGCGGATGGTCTTTGTTCCGGAAAAGGTCTCCACCGGGTAAGACACGATCATATGGTAACTGCGGTAACCGCTCGATTTCATATGATTGATATAGTCCTTTTCCGTAACGACCTGCATATCGGAGCGGTTTCTTATAAGATCCGCCACCTTCTCAATATCCTCCACAAACTGGCAGATGATGCGGATGCCTGCGATATCATCCAGCTGTTCTTCAATCTTGTCAACTTCAATGTTTTTCTTCTGTGCTTTATCTAAAATACTGGAGATCGATTTGACTCTGCCGCAGACCTGCTCCATCGGCGAGTACATACCCCGATCCTGGTACTCTTTGATCAGATGATTAAATTTTACCAGCAGTTCCTCCACCGCCAGCTCATATGGATTTAAAATATCCTTCCATAACTGTATTTCCATAAAAACCACTCCTCCTACATTACTTACCGTCCTTCCTCAGTCAGACCAGTATAGCATAATTTTTCCTTTTTTCCAACTGTCACCTCAAGGTTCTCCCTCCAGACCTTTTAAGATCCAGTAAGGATCGACACTGACTTCCTGCCCGTCTGCCGTCTGTATGTAAATGCCAAAATGCAGATGTACGGCAAACTGACCGACTGTGCCCTCTTCTCCGTAACCGCTGTCCCCCATATAGCCCAGCATTTCGCCGGCTTCTACTGTTTTCCCTTCTTCCATCCCCGGTGCATATTCCGAGAGATGGGCATAATAAAAGTAACCGCCCTGTTCACTGCGGATTCCGATCCGCCATCCGCCCTTTTGAAGCCATCCCATATGCTCAACCGTCCCGGCTGTGGCAGAAAATACCGGATAAAACCCTCTCTGATTTGTCGGCGGCATCAGATCCGTCCCCTCATGCCCCCGTTTGCCGCCGTAGGTGCGTTCTTCCATCCAGGAATCCTCATAAGATACCCTGCATTTTACTGGAAAGCAGACAAGATCATCCCATACCGCACAGAACGCATTTTCCAGCATCTCATATTGTTTCGGGCGATAACGGTACATCCACTTCGCCGTCTGCTGCAACTCATCGATCGTCGGCATTTTCTTTGGAAAAGACGCCTGAGCACCCGCAAAAGCAAGTGCCAGCAGCTTTCCTTTCGAAAGTCCGCTCTGTTTCTGAAGTTCTGCTGTTTCTTCCTGCAAGCTGCCGCCTGCCTGCATAGAACGGAAATGTTCCATTTCAATGACTCTGTCATGCAGAGCATATTTTCTCTTTTCATGATGGAATATCGCCATTCCGACAAAAAGAACAAGCACTGCAAGGAACAGAAAACAGATCCTTTTTCTGATCGTATCATCCGGTCGCTTTTTCTTCATCCGAAGCTCCCCTCACAAATGCTGTCTTATTTTTATATGCATATGTTTTTGGATTGATGCATACGATACGCAAAAAGAGGAATTTTTTATGAAATCTTTCTTTTCTTCACTTCTTGGTGCTACCCTGTTTGTGATTCTGCTGTTTTTCCCTGGTCTGGTCTTTGAAGGTGCAAAAATGGGACTGAACCTGTGGTTTTTCACTCTGGTTCCCACCCTTCTGCCATTCATGGTCTTTTCCAACATCCTGATCCAGAGCCGCCTGATCGAACATCTTCTCTTCCTGCCCGGACTTTTTACCCGAAAATATCTCCATCTCTCCCCGGCCGGGCTTTATGCGTTCCTGTGCGGCTTTTTCTTCGGTTATCCTTCCGGTGCCAAAATTCTTGCCGATCTTTTAAAAACCGATCAGATCGATCCAAAGGAAGCTTCCATGCTCTTCGGTTTCTGTAACAACGTAAGTCCGGCTTTTCTTATCACCTATTTTCTGACACTGCACTTAAAACACCCGGAGAAAGCCGGGATCACCGTCTCTTTTCTGTACATAATACCCGCTTTTGTCTGTCTGATGGCATTTTCCTTTTGCGGCAGTTCCTTTTCTCTCCGTGAAAAAAAGACATCGAGTCCCGTGCTTTCTCTTGCACTGCTTGATGCCTGCCTCCAAGATGCCCTCTCAGTCCTGTTAAAGCTTGGCGGTTATATTATATTATTTTCCGTCTTATCCAATGTGATCACACACATACCACGCATGCGTGCAGAAAGTGCCGCTTTTTTCTCCTGCTTTCTGGAAATTACAGGCGGAATCCCTGCCGTCACTGCCGCATTTGCTTATCCGCAAAGTTATATGATATTGCTCCCGTTTCTGGCTTTTGGCGGTCTTTGCTCTTTCGATAAACAGGGAGTCTGCAAAAGAACCCCTTATCTCTTCGTAGCTATTTTTTTACCAAAATACTGCTCGCTCTGCTGATATTTCTGTGTGAAATACTCTGCATTACGCTGCTTCCGGGCCTTTTTTAAGCCTCGTCGTCATCGTAATCCGCATCCTGCTGCGGTGCTGCATAAGATGCAGGGTTTCCGCCCGGTGACAGCTCGCGTCTGTTCTTGTTTACGATATCGTAGCAGGACTGGACCGAATTGATGAAAGTATTGTATTTCTCGCCTGCTGCATCGATCGTATGGCTCATGATCTTTTCCAGATTTGCCAGCATCTCATCGGTGTACTGCAGTGCACCCATACGGATGTTGTTGGCATCGGTTGTTGCATTGTCCATGATCTCCTGTGCCTGCTGGTTGGTGTTCTCCAGCAGCTCATTGGACTGTGCATATGCCTGCTGCATAACTTCACTTTCCGTAACCATCTGCTGTGCCTGTGTCTTTGCGTCTGCGATGATCGCATCTGCTTTGGACTGTGCGTCTGCCAGGATCGCATCTTTGTTGCTGATGATCTTCTGGTAACGTTTAATCTCATCCGGTGTCTTCATACGAAGCTCACGCAGAAGCTCTTCCAGTTCTTCTTTATTTACCACGATCTTTGTAGAAGAGAGTGGCTGGAATTTACAACTGTCTACATACTCCTCGATTTCTTCAATAATCTGCTCAATTCTGCTGCTCATCGTTATCACTCCTATTTTTTATTCTGATTTCTGGTTCTAGTTCTAATTTAAAGATGCCTTACGGATTGTTTTGTACTTCGCACTTTCTCAATCCTGCTTTGACACTTCCATTTTTTGATATATCTTCTCAATCACCGACTCCGGCACAAATTTGGAGATATCGCCATGGTAGCTGGCGATCTCTTTGACCGTTGTCGAACTTAAGTAGGCATATTCCAGACTGGTCGATAAGAAAATCGTATCAATATCTGAGCGCAGGATGCGGTTGGTCTGCGACATCTGCAGTTCGTAATCAAAATCGGTGATCGCCCGCAGACCCCTCACCATAAACTGTGCTCCGCAGTTCCTTGCAAAATCTACGGACAGACCATCAAATGCCTTTATTGTCACATTTCCGATATCCTTGGTGACATCAGCTAATATATTAACACGTTCTTCGGCAGAAAACAACGGCGTTTTTGCACTATTTGTCAGCACACCGACGATCAGTTCATCCACCAGAACAGCGGAACGACGGATGATATCAAGATGTCCGAACGTAACCGGATCAAAACTTCCAGGGTAGACAGCTCTTCTCATAACTCCTTTTTCTCCTTCTCTATAAACATATGAACATTTGTCTTATATTCTTTGCGTTTCAGTACACGGAACCCAAATTCCTTAAGATAGGAAAAATCAGTCTCCAGAGATGCCTCTATAATGATCAGGGTACGCTCATCTGCCACTTTGCTGTCTTTTAAGCAGGAAAGGACTCGCTTTTCCAGCTCCTGGTTGTAAGGAGGGTCCATAAAAATGACACCAAAGCTCTCCTTGCCGTCCTCGATCTCACGTCTCAGACGATCCAGTGCAGCAAAAACATCTGACTGCACAACAAAAGCATCCGCGTCCAACCTAGTAAACTTCAGGTTTTCGCGGATGCAACACACTGCGGCAGGATTTTTTTCCACAAAGACTGCTTCCTTTGCTCCTCTGCTGAGTGCCTCAATCCCTATCGCACCGCTCCCAGAAAACAGATCCAGAAAACGGATACCGTATAGTTCATCCTGTATCATATTAAAAAGCGTTTCTTTAATCCGGTCCGTGGTCGGTCTGGTCTCCATTCCGGGAACCGTCTTAAGTGCCAGTCTCCTGGCTTTGCCTGCGATAACTCTCATAATTTCTTCCTTTGTTCTGTGTTTTTTCTATTATAAAGGTTTTCACACTTCACGTCAAGCCGAAAAAACAGGAAAACAACGGAAGCAAGCAGCATTTGTGAGCTTATGTATCAAAGGATTCTTTCGTTTTTGATGCTTCCGGTCTCTTTAAATACTTCCCACTCTGAGATATTGACTGCATGGTCACCGATACGTTCCAGATATTTTGCAACCATCAGAAGATCCACACAGGCATCGGTGTCTTTTTTGCCTTCTTTCAGGCAGGCAACCAATTCCTCTTTCACCTGGTTGAAAAGCTCATCAATCTTATCGTCTCTCTTATAAAATTCTTTTGCCTGCTCTTTATCTCTTGCCATAAAAAGCTCTACCCCATCACAGAGGATCTTTCTGGTCTCTTCGAGCATCTCCGGCATGGACGGTGCATACTCTTTGTAGCTGATACCGTTCAGACGCACTGCCATATCTGCGATATCTGCTGCATGGTCACCGATACGTTCCATGTCACCGACTGCTTTCATAACAGAAGATACGATACGCAAATCACTTGCCAGCACCGGCTGCTGCCTGGTCAGAAGCAGCAGGCATTCTGCTTCAATCTTACGCTCCATCTCATTGATCTTACGGTCATTTTTCTGGATTCTGTCCAATTCTTCCAGATTATTAAATGCAATCGCTGAGAGCAGATCTGCAAAAGCCTGCTGAATCCCCTTTCCCATGGCATCCATGTTTTCGCGAAGAGTCTCCAGTTCGTGTTCAAAATTCATTCTCACTGACATTGTTTTTCCCCCAATCAACCAAAACGTCCTGTAATATAATCTTCGGTCCTCTTATCCTGCGGTCTCGCAAAGATGTCATCGGTATGGTTAAACTCGATCACTTCTCCTACCAGGAAGAATGCGGTGTCATCCGATACACGTGCTGCCTGCTGCATGTTATGGGTAACAACAACAACCGTATATTTTTTCTTCAGCTCTACCATCAGCTCTTCAATTTTTAAAGTAGAGATCGGATCAAGTGCCGATGTCGGCTCATCCATCAGAAGCACGTCCGGCTGTACGGCCAGTGCTCTTGCAATACAGAGACGCTGCTGCTGTCCGCCGGAAAGCCCCAGTGCTGATTTTTTCAAGCGGTCTTTTACCTCATCAAAGATTGCTGCTCCACGCAGACTCTCTTCCACGATCTGATCGAGTGTCGCTTTATCTTTAATGCCATGAATCCTCGGTCCATAAGCGATATTATCATAAATGCTCATCGGGAATGGATTTGCCTGCTGAAATACCATACCCACTTTTTTTCGAAGCAGTGTGGTATCTGCCTTCGGACTGTAGATATCTTCTCCGTCAATCAGGACTTTTCCTTCTATTTTTACGTTCTCAACCAGGTCATTCATACGGTTTAAGCACTTCAGAAAGGTGGATTTACCGCATCCGGACGGACCGATAAATGCAGTGATCGCATTTTCCCGAATCTCCATATTGACATGTTTTAACGCATGATTCGTTCCGTAGTGCAGGTTCAGATCCTGCACACTGATTTTTGTATTTTCCATGGTGATGCTCCTCTTTCTTTTATTTCATCTGCGTTACATCGAAACGCTTCGCCAGATATTTTGTCAGGAAATTGATGCACAGTACGATCACAAGAAGTACAAATGCAATTCCAAACGCTACATTATATTCTGCTTTCGAGCTGCTAAGATACAACTGGATCGTCAAAGTTCCGCCCGGCTGCAGGATCTTGGAAAGCCATCCTCCCGCTTTCGGGAGCAGATAACCGCTTCCTGCCGTAAAGAGCAGGGCTGCTGATTCTCCGACGATACGTCCGATCGCCAGAATCACTCCGGTGATGATGCCAGGCATGGCAGACGGAAGCAGGATTGTACGGATCATGTGCCATTTTGTTGCTCCCATGCCAAGTGCACCGCTGCGGTAAGAATTCGGAACCGTACGCAGAGCTTCCTGCGTGTTTCGCGTGATCAGTGGCAGGATCATAAGGCTCAAAGTCAGAGCACCGGTCAGCAGAGAATAACCAAGTTTCAGCGTTGTTCCAAAAAACACGCTTCCGAAAAGTCCGAAAATAATCGATGGGATACCGGAAAGTGTCTCAGTCGTAAATTCAATGATCCTTACGATCTTGCCCGGTTTGGCATACTCATTCAGATAAATGGCACTTCCCACACCGATCGGCGTTGCGATCACCAGCGTGATCACGATGATATACAGCGTATTGACAATATTTCCGGCAATGCCGACCGTTCCTTTTCTTGCACTTGTTACCGTTGTCAGAAACTCCAGGCTTACACTTCCGATTCCTCTTACTGTTACATAACAGATGATCATCAGAAGAACAGAAACTGCTATGGCTGCTGACAGATAAATGCATCCGTACAGGAACTTGTCCATGCCATGTGTTTTTTTATTATAAATTGAATTCTCACTTTGCATCGTCGTCTATTCCCTTCTTCAGTATCCGTGTCAGAACCACATTGATCAGCATGATGAATACAAACAGCACCAGACCGATCGTGAATAAAACCTGTCTGTGTAAATCTGCTGCATATCCCATTTCACTTACGATCGCTGTTGTCAGAAAACGAACCGAATTGAATGGGAACGGCGGATTTACCGAACTTCCTGCTACCAAAGTGATCGCCATCGCTTCGCCGATTGCTCTTCCTGTTCCAAGTACGATGGCTGTAATGATACCGGATTTTGCCGCCGGAATCATCACCTTGAAAATAGTCTGGATATGGGAGGCTCCCAAAGCCAGCGATGCTGATTTCAGATTCTGCGGTACTGCTTTCAGTGCAGACTCACTGATATTTATTACCGTTGGGAGGATCATAATCGCCAGTACGATCACAGCTGAAATCAGGTTCGCTCCTCCGGTGAACTGGTGTGTTTTTGAATTTTGAAAGAGAAACAGCTCCAGTTTGTACATTACCGGATTGAGCACCAGGATGCCGACCAGTCCGTAAATAACCGAAGGAATGCCTGCCAGAAGTTCCACCGCCGGTTTTACAACGGCTACCAGTTTTTTCGGTGCAGCTTCCGCAAGAAAGACTGCAGTCAGAATACCGATCGGCACACCGATCAGGATGGCAAGTGCCGTTCCTACAATCGATGTGAGGATAATGTACAGGATACCGTAGGATGGCGTTGCCGCCGTCGGTGCCCAGACACTTCCAAAGAGAATGTCAAGGAGACCGACTTTGAAAATCGCAGGACTTCCGCTGATGATCATGTAGAGTGTGATTGAAAAGACTGCCGCAACTGCAACGACCGAACATATGGTAAAGATGATCTGTGCCGTTGTTTCTACCGCCGAGCGGGATCCTTTTGCACTTAAAATACTGAATTTGCTTTTCTTATCTTCCATTCTTTACACCAAGCCTTCGTTTTTTCCAGTTAGTCTACAGTGATCAGACCTACGGAGCTGATCAGATCTTTTCCTTCTGCGGAAGAAAGATAGTCAAACAGTGCCTGTACCGGTTCGCTCTGTTCTGAGATCTCTCCTTTTGTCGCCATAACAAACGGGCGGCTCAGGAAATAGTTTCCTGCTTTGATGTTTTCTGCTGTCGGCTCTACACCTTCCAGTTTCAGGGCTTTTACCGTGTCATCCAGGACATCCAGAGATACGTATCCGATGGAGCCCGGTGTGGAAGCTACTTTTGCCATAACAGCTCCGGTGCTGTCCAGTTCGCTTGCATATGTACATTTATCTGCAACATCCAGCAGTTCTTCAAAAGCTCCTCTCGTACCGGAACCTGCTTCACGTCCGATCACAACGATCGGCGCGGAGTCTCCGTCTACATCTGCCCAGTCTGTGATCTCACCTGTGTAGATCTGTGCCAGCTGTTCTTTTGTCAGATTCTCTACTTTTGTATCCGGATTTACTACAACTGCAATACCGTCGATCGCTACGATGTTTTCTACTGCACCATTCTGTTTTTCACTGTCTTCCAGTGCACGGGAAGAGTTTCCGATATCTACGCTTCCGGAAAGAAGGGATTCAATACCTGCGGAAGATCCGGTAAATTCTGCATTTACGGTTACATTCGGATATTTCTCCATAAAAGCTTCTGCAACGGCGTTTGCCAGTTTCTCCATAGAAGTACTTCCTGCCATGGTAATGCTGCCGCTCAAATCTGCGGAAGCTTCGCTTGCTGCCTGTGTATCTTTGGCACTGTCTGCAGTGCTTTCAGCCGCCTGGCTTCCTGCCTCTGTCTGTGCTGCGTTTGTATCTGCCTTTGTCTCTGTTGTCGTGCCTGACTGTCCGCATGCTGCCAGACTTGCTACTGTCACTGCACAAATTCCTGCTAAAGCTGTCAATTTCTTAAGGTTCTTCATAATAATAATCTCCTCTCCTGACCTGCTGTGCCGTTTTCGTTTTATTTTTACCAGTTTTTCATTCGGCATCTGTCAGTTTCTGATTTTTCTGTTCTTTGTGAACAACCTTAAGATAACACAAAACCAGCCCACAAAAAGCATGGGCTGGTTAATCCTTGGTTATGTTTTTGTAAAGAAAATCTGCAATTGTAAAGAAATCGTAAAGCTTATCGGAATACGATCTCTCCGGTTTTTTCATCCATACTCTCTACGATAGCGAGAGATTCCAGGTGTACTCCCTGATCACGCAGGGCATCGCCGCCTGGCTGGAAGCCTTTCTCGATCACGATACCGGCTCCGACCAGCTGTGCACCGGAATCTTTTACGATCTGGATCAGTCCCTCCATTGCCTTTCCGTTTGCCATAAAATCATCGATCAGCAGCACTTTATCATCCGGTCCGAGAAACTCCCTGGAAACGATGATGTCGTAGATTCTTCCGTGAGTATAGGACTCCACCTGTGTGGTATAGACATCTCCTGCGATATTTTTGGTCTGTGTCTTCTTTGCAAAGACAACCGGAACGTTGAAAACTTCGGCAACAACACAGGCAATACCGATACCGGATGCCTCGATCGTCAGGATCTTTGTGATCTCTTCCCCTTCAAATCTGCGTTTGAACTCTTTTCCGATCTCACGGAACAGGGATACATCCATCTGATGATTCAAAAAGCTGTCCACTTTCAGCACATTGCCTTCTCTGATCTTGCCGTCTTTTCTGATTCTGTCTTTGAGTATCTGCATTTCTTTATCCTCCATCATCGTTTCGTTCATTTTATTTTGATATACATCATCAGTTTTTTCAATTTTACCCTCTATAGCCTTAAATGTCAATGTACAGAAAATGTATTTTGACCCACAACGCTGAAGCCACTGAACAATTACCAGAATTTTACAAAATTTTCTGACCTTCTGCCAGCAAAACTTTCAGAATACCGGCCAGAAACATAACGGTCACCGGATTCATTTTACATTTCCGAAGCAGCACGATGCAAAGGCCGAACAGAATCACCATGCCCCAGTCGGTATCCGGCAGACGGATCACAGTCTGTCCGTTCCAGAAGGCAGAAACCAAGATGGAAATGCCGGCCGATGCGATCAGTGCGATCACTGCCGGACGCAGGGAAGAAAGAATACCCTGAAGTGCTGCGAGCTTTTGATATTTTAAATAGAAGTAAGCAATAAATGTAACCAAAATACAGGACGGCAGAATACATCCAAACGTTGCAATCAGAGCTCCCGCAAGCCCTGCCGTGTTCATTCCGACAAACGTAGCTGCATTTGTGGCGATCGGGCCAGGTGTCATCTGCGAGATCGTGACAAGATCTGCGAACCCTTTCCCATCTAACCAGTGATACGTGTCCACTACCTGGTGCTGTATCAGAGGCATTGCCGCATAACCGCCTCCAAAACTGAACATTCCAATCTGAAGAAATGCAAAAAATAATTTCAGATAAATCATGATATTTTCCTCTTTCCGTACTTTGAACGTAAAAATCCCAACAAACCGCTTGCAATCACAATGTATACAACATTGACTTGAAACACCGTTGCCGCCAGAAAGGCAGCTGCCATAATGATCCAGGAAATGGCATCTTTTTGTTTTGCCACCTCACCCGCCATCTCATATACCACAACAGCGATCACTGCCCCGACTCCGGCCTGCATGCCAAGCAACATCTGGCTTACAATAAAATTTTTGCAGAAGATCTGATAACAGACCGAGATTGCCGCAATGATTACAAACTGCGGAAGCAATGTCCCAAAGACGGCTGTCACCACGCCGGTAAGCCCTGCCAGCTTATAGCCGACTGCGATTGCTCCGTTCACTGCCACAGCTCCCGGTGCCGACTGTGCGATCGCCACCAGATCCAGCATCTCATTCTCATCGATCCAGTGATACTCATCAACAAATTTCTTTTTCATCAGACTCACGATCACATAGCCTCCGCCAAACGTGAATGTACTAAGATAAAACGTAGACAGAAAAAGTTTCCATAAGACAGTTTTTTTTGATTTTGACTCCATATCTATACCTCTTTTGTGCTTTTTATGCTTAAAAGGATGTCACAACGAAAAGTCTGAAATCACGATGTACCTGTGCAGAAATAATGTTATGACTTGATGACCTGATCAGGCATCCCCTGACAATTTTAGCACATCTTCTTTGCAAAATACATCTTTTTACATAATCTTTACGTTTCCCTTCGTGACGGATCATTCCCCTTTTTCACAGGACTTGTGTCTCTGCCTCCCAGCAGCTGATCTACATACGTGCTCAGTCCCGCCACAAGGATTCCCTGCACGACCGCCGTAAAAACTGCCATTGCGATCTCCTGTCTTGTTTGAAATTCTGTCGTTGCAAACACATACAGACCGGCAAGCAATATACCGAGAATCCCGAGAACTCCGGGAACATACTGGTTTTGTATGGTCTGAGAATGTTTCA
>SCPN01000339.1_pt1 | contig 49412 bp, 66 predicted proteins | sample 6106831 | NCBI WGS metagenome assembly SCPN01 (sample SAMN10720447, study PRJNA508395) | human gut metagenome | isolation source: Participant 1, 0 month | reverse complement strand
AGGAAGCCCGGTTTAGTAAGGACCAGGGGGCGCAGAAGAAACTCACCCCGACAAGGAAATCTATCTTCCGGCACCCGAAGAAGTACTCCATGACCCTGACTTTGAAAACATCGAAACCATTACAAGCAGCAGAAAATCGACATCAGCGTAGAAGTGCATGTGACCGAGTATCATGCCGATGTGTACTATAATTCCAAAACAATTGAACGGATCCGTACCATTTCACGGGGGGAGTCATTGATGACGTTAACTATGGAGGAAATTTACGTGCTTTCCTGTTTCTGCTGAATAATGACTGCTGTACATCAATTGATAAAAGCCGCAGGTTTTGTCTGATCTGACAGATGGAAAATAAACATATCAAAGGCATGATCAATAATCTCTGCCAGTCATTTGCCAAAAGAATCAGCGTAAAGAGATTTTTCTGCGACATGCTGCTTTCCCCTATCATGCATACAGACTGTACCAATGCCCGTAAATGGGAAAGTTCGTATGTATTTGTAATGCGGTTCCGGATGGCGGTGTGCTCCTATTTTGCCAGGGCAAAAAGGGACCTGATGGAATAAAGGGCACGGTCGTTGAGGACTATCAGGGGACACTGGTCCACGATCATGATGTAACCTTTTATAAGTATGGAACCGGCCACCAGGAATGCCTTGCACATATGCTGCGTTATCTGAAGACAGCATGGACAACGAAAGGACCATTACCTGGAACAGGCAGATGCATTCCCTGATACAGGAAATGATCCATTACCGGAATGGTTTATCTGAATCAGAAGAGCCAGATCCGCAGACCGTCTCCGAATTTGAAGAACGTTATAAAACAATCCTGTCCATAGCTGGGGATGAGATACGACTATGAGCCGCCTGGAAATACTACCGTGATGGATACAACCTGTACAAAGGATGAAAAAGTATAAGAAAATCATCTTCTTTTCCTCCATAATAAGAATGTACCTGCCACGAATAACGAAGCCGAACGGCTGCTGAGAAAATATAAAGAAACAGGCGCAGGCTGTGTCATCGTTTCCGATCCGTCAAGCATCGACCATCTCTGTAAATGCATGAGCATGCTGGTTTTGATGCGCAGAAAGAGCAGACCAATCTGTTCCGCGAGATTCCAGAAATATTTGCATAAAGAAAACCGATGGTTTTGACTACGATTAGTCTATACCATCGGTTCTTTTGTTACAAGTTTACCTCTGAACAGTAACGATAAAATTAAAAAGCCAGCAGATTTGTTTATGTTGGTATTGAATGAATAGAAGTAAATAAAGTATAATGTCCATGAGCATTGTCTCCTTGTTGATAATGGTGTTTGTGGTGAACTCATTATACTTCTTTTGGGAGTCAATGCTCTTTTATTTGCAAACCTCAATAAATCAAAGGTTTTAAAAGAATTTTAGAACAATAAAATGGGTAGTTTTTGACACTACCAAAAATGAAAGAGAGGACTTCAAATGAAACAGGAATTAGCACAGGATATCGCTTTGATGCGGTATTCCATGATCTCACCACTGATTGTTGGTCTCCCGGATGAGTACAGATCCAAGGAGGCTTACTTTCGTGCGGCCTCTGCACGTGGTGCACTCCATCCAAACGGATCCTTCATCCATCCGGCACCGACATCCATCAAACGCTGGTACCAGCACTATCAGAAGAATGGTTTTGATGCTCTGCTCCCTTCCAGCCGCAGCGACGAGGGAACTTCCAGAAAGATCGACCCTGACCTTGAGGAACAGATCCGATATCTGAAAACAACCTATCCCCGTATGTCTGCAGCTGCTATCTTCCGTCAGTTGTGCACAAATGGATCCACGAGCCGTAATGAACTGTCAGAATCCACTGTAAACCGTTTCTTAAACAACCTTGCTTTAAAAGAAAAGACGACAAACAATCAGGATATGCGTCGTTATGAACGTGCCCATGTCAATGAGGTATGGTGCGGTGACAGCAGTGTTGGCCCTTACCTGAAAACAGAAGACGGCAAAAAGCATAAGGTATATGTGATTGCCCTCATTGATGACGCCAGCCGCTACATTGTTGGCATTGATGTCTTTTTCAATGATAACTTCGTCAATCTCATGTCTGTCATGAAATCAGCAGTTGCAAAGTTTGGTGTTCCAAAGTTATTCAACTTCGATAATGGCAGTTCCTATAAGAATAAACAGATGGATCTGCTTGCCGCACGTATCGGGTCTACAGTTCATTATGACCAGCCGTATACGCCAACCCAGAAGGCCAAGGTGGAGCGTTGGTTCCGTACCATGAAAGACCAGTGGATGGCAGGCCTTGATATGAGAGATTTTCACACTCTTGACAAGCTTCGTGGCAGTCTTTATACCTATGTCTCCCAGTATAACCAGAGGATTCATTCTTCCCTAAATGGAAGAAGTCCACAAGAGCGCTACTTTAGCGAGCCGGACTGTTTCCAACGCTTACCAGAAGATAAGATTGACCAGTTATTCCTACTGGAGTTAGAGCGTCGTGTTTCCATTGACTGTAGTTACGAGACCACATCGATACAGTGAGGATTACCGTTTTGCAAAACAGAGGATCAAACTCCGTTATTCTCCTGATATGGAATCTATCTATGTCGTTGAAGCAGATGGTACGCTTACCCCGATCCGCCTTTTAAACAAAGTTGAAAACGCGGATATCAAACGTGAAAAACCACGTCTTTATGGAGGTGACGACTAATGGATTATACGATCCGCTATGGTTTGGAATTCAATCCTTTCCTAAAGAATTCCAAAGAAATCTTTGTATCAACAGACGAATCCAAAGAAGTTTTATTCCGGCTGGACTATCTTGCAAAAACAAAGGGCTTTGGACTGCTTACCGGCAGCCCCGGCCGCGGAAAAACAACCGCAATCAGGAAATGGGTACAAACCTTAAATAACTCACAATACAAAGTAGTCTATACCTGTTTTTCCACTTTTAGTCCCAATGATTTTTATCGGAACCTTGCCACAGAACTTGGTGCACAGGCCCACTACCGAAAACCAGATAACTTCCGGGTAATTCAGGAAGAGCTCACAAGGCTCTCTGTTGAGAAAAGGAAAACTCCAGTAATCATCATTGATGAAGCGAACTATATCAGTTCTGCCATTCTGAATGATTTTAAGCTGTTGTTTAACTTTGAGATGGATTCCAGGGATCGTGCTGTTGTTCTCCTGTCAGGACTTCCATCACTTAACGCCACACTTCGCCTGAGTGTGCATGAGCCATTCCGTCAGAGGATCATCATGAATTATGAACTTCCTGCATTTACAAAAGAAGAAGGCAGATCTTATGTCCTCGATAAGCTTCAAAGAGCAGGTGCAACCAGGGCAATCTTTGAAGACGCAGCACTTGAAGCCATCTTAAATGCATCTGATGGAACACCTCGTATCATCAACAATCTATGCAATAGTTGTCTTCTGATTGGAGACTCTAGAAAAAGTGACATGATTACTGCAGAGATCGTCATGCAGGCAATCAATAATAATGAGATTTAGCAGTAAAAGCAGGGCAGCCTGCTTTTATTGTATTTTCCCTGATCTCTTAATCTGCATCATTTTTTATGTCGATCAGATAACTTGCAGATGTTGGTGCAGACAATCTGCGGATGCATAACAAATAAGATCTAAATCAGGTGCATCTAATCTGCATGGAGCTGGTGCATCTAATTTGACGGACAACAAGTACAGGAATGAGCCAGCAGATGTAAGGAGATGGAGGAGAATGGAAAAAGTCAGAAAAGCATTTTACGTTGAAGAAGAACTGCTGGGGCAGGTAGATGCCCTGTTACCACAGGCAGATGTGCGTTCACGAAATGAATTTGTCAATCAGGCACTGCGGTTTTATATCGGATATCTCACTTCGGAAAAAATAGAAAATTATATGCTGACAACCATCTCCTCTGTCATGCATGCAACGGTAAAGGACAGCGAGAACCGCATGGCTCGTGCAATGTATAAACTTGCAGTGGAAACTTCCAAGCTGTCCCATGTGATCGCATACAGCCATGGTGTGGATGAGCAGGCACTCGGAAAGCTGCAGGCGAAGTGTGCAGAAGAGGTGAAACGGATCAATGGAGCAGTGAGGTTTGAGGAGGCATATCAATATCAGCAGGGGGATCGTTTTTAAGAAATAATTTATTGAAATGCGGTAAGACTTACAGTATGATAAAAGAAAAGGAAGGAGTGGTACATGATGACACAGATGAAGGAACGGGCAGTTGAATTGATAGAACGTATTCCAGATGAAAAAATGTTTTATGTGATTAATATTCTTCAGAATCTTGAGGAAATGTCATCCAACAGACCTGCAGATAAGAAACAGGCAATGGAAGCACTCCAGAATGTGCTGAAGTTCAGCGGAAGATTACCAGAAGATTTTGACGCAGACAAGGAATTACAGGAGGCAAGGGAGGAAAAGTATGGTAATATTGGTTGACACAAATATTATTATAGATGCACTTGCCAATCGGGAACCATATGCTGATGATGCAAAAAGAATTATGGAAAAATGTGCGGCAAGGGAAATAACAGGAATACTTGCGGCACATAGCATACCAAACTTGTTTTATATTCTTAGAAAAAATTTCAGTCAGGAAGAAAGAAGATTTCTTCTGAAAAATTTATGTGAGATATTTCAGATTTCTGACTTGAATGAAAAGAAGATAGTAGCTGCATTGGAAAACAATGCATTTTCAGATTTTGAAGATGGTCTGCAGGAAGAATGTGCAGTTGAGTCTATGGCAGATTATATTGTTACACGAAATCCGGCTGATTTTAAGCATTCAAGAGTAAAAGTAATTCTCCCAGATGAGTTGTTGAGAGAGTTAGAAAAAAATTAATTATCAGAAGGGAATACAGGACCATTACTTCGGTAGTGGTCTTTTCTGTACTCTTAAAAGCTGTGAATTTATGAGGAGGAAACATAGTTGAAAGATTTTGAAGGGTTCATTAAGAACTATGCTACCAGAGATTTTATCTATTTTTTTGCAGAAAAATCTATTGAAATATATAAAAATCAAGTAGAAAAATTAGATGAACATTTGGTATGTAATATTACATTTCCTTTAAACATTATTCAGCATGGTTTTATACATAAGCAGGCAAAAGTCATGTTATCGGCATGGGATATTCCAAACATGGCATATCTTTCTATCACGAATTCCAATGATTACAGAAATGATATTATGACAGAACAATTAGCAGGAAGAGTGGTCAACCTGTATCGTGGGTATGAAAATAAGCATTCAGGAAGTGAATATATTGGAAATAATGGACTGCCTAGTATATTCAAATATTTGATGGGAATGTCATATGAACAATTTAAATACGCAAATCCGGCATGGATATATCAGAACTATAACCGCAATTACCATATGCTGATCGGTTCGCCTAATATTAACAGGGAAAAAATAGTTGATATCAATGTGATTACAAACGAATTATTTGGACTTACAGCAGAGGAATTGTTAGCAGTAGAATGGATTATCTGGTGGCTGTGTTCTATTCATCCAGATCCATTAAGCGCACCGGAAGAGTTATATAGAAAAAAAGAAAATAGCATCCTGACAAAGAAAAATCTGGAGCGGGTTATAAGTTATTATTCTGTGACCTATGAACAGGTGAGAAACTCATCATTGCGAAAACAGATTTTCTACAACAAACCATTTGTGATTACGCAAAAGACGAAAGAAACGATTGCAGTCAGTTTCTATTTGGTACAGATGATGATAGCAGATGGATTGTACTGGCTGATTCGGGATTACTATCACAACAATCATTGGGGAACCAAATTTATAATTGCTTTTGGAGAGATGTTTGAGGATTACTTTGAAGAACTGGCAGGTTTATATCTGCCCAAGAATTCATGGCATAAGATTCCAGAGGAAAGAAAAAAGAGTGCTGATTATTATGTTGAAGTGGATGAAGCGGTATTTTTGTTTGAATTAAAATCAGGATTACTTGGACTGGGAGCAAAACAGCAGGTGCCGGATGTTGGGCAGATTGATATATTTTATAACAGGAACATAAAAGAGGCATATGAGCAGTTGAAGGCATCAGAGCAGGAATATAAAGGAGAGAAACCTGTAATAAAGGTTTTTCTTTTGTATGAGAGTATGACAAATACACAGATGATAGTCGGCTCATTGCCGGAAATATTTGAGCAAGATCCAAGATGTTATATTATGACAATAGATGATCTGGAGATGCTTCTGGCAACCTATAAAAAGGATAAAAGCAGATTTGATGATGTTGTGAAAGCACTTGTTGAAAACAAAAGAGGAGGCAACGACTATAAGAGTGTTCTGGAAATATTGAATATATATCAGGCAGTTGGCGATATGCATTTTATTGGAGAAAGAGATTATTTCAATAAAATAGCAGAAAAGCTGAAAAAGGAATTAGGGACAGACCAATAAGGAGGACACCATGCCCAAACTTATCCTACGCTGCAACTACCTCAAAAACTCCCCGCCCGCACACCTTGCTAATTACATCAATTACATCGGCACCCGTGAGGGCGTGGAGAAGGTAGGCAGCACGACATCTTCACTGCCAGCCACCGACCGGCAGAAAAGTCTGATTGAAGATATTCTGGCAAAGATTCCCGATGCGAACCGGATGCATGAGTATCACGATTATATCCAAAGACCAACCAGAGAAAATGCATCGGAGTTTATTACGCAGGCGTTGGAAAATAACCTTGACATCATAGCGAAAAAGAAAAATTATATGGATTATCTGGCAAACAGACCGGGAGTAGAAATCATAGGTACTCACGGTCTGTTTTCAAATGAGGGAGAACCAGTGGTGCTGTCCCGTGTGGCAGAAGAGGTGGCAAATCATCCCGGTGTGATCTGGACGAATGTCATCAGCCTGCGGAGGGAGGATGCCGAGCGGTTAGGCTATGACAGTGCCGCCCAGTGGCAGGCACTGTTGAGGAGCAGGGTGCAGTTGCTGTGTGAGAATTATAAGATAGACAGCCGGAACCTGAAATGGTATGCGGCATTCCACAATGAATCCCATCATCCCCATGTGCATCTGGTGGTCTATTCTTCTGATCCGTCCGAGGGATACTTGACGGCAAAGGGAATTGATGCCATGCGTTCTGCATACGCACATGATATTTTCCGGCAGGAGTTTCTAAGCATCTATGAGAAAGCAACCGAACAGAGAAACCAGTTAAAAGAGCAGGCAGAAAAAAGTCTGCTTTTTTTGTTGCAGCAAATGCAGGAGGGAGTCTGTCATAATCTCAAGATTGCAGAGCAGATGCAGCTTTTATCCAGACGGTTAAAAAATACCGGAGGGAAAAAGGTATATGGATACTTGAAAGCAGATGTGAAAGCCATCGTAAATGACATTGTAGATGAACTGGCAAAGGAAGAGCGTGTGGCAGAATGCTATCAGGCATGGCTAAAAAGCAGGGAGGAGATACAGCATTACTATAAAGATTCGGAAATAGAGAGGATACCGCTGTCACAGCAGAAGGAGCTAAAGAGCATTAAAAATATGGTCATCCGTGAGGCAGTCCGTTTTGGAGAAGGGTATCTGTATCTGGAAGAAGCGGAAACAGGAATAGAACGGCTGGAAGAGATATCCGAACAGCAGACAGAAAGCCTTGCCGCATTGCAGGGGGAGGACATGCCGGATATCATGCCTGGACAAACGGAGATGGAGGAGCAGGAACCAGACAGGCAGGAAGAAGAGCATGGGGAATCCGTTTCTTATTTTGCCAGATGGACGGACCGGTATAAAGAAGCGAGGGAATATCTCTATGGCACGATGGAGGCAGAACCAGATGAGGAGGCAGCCCATGAGATCATGCTGGAAGAGGCAGAGCAGGGAAATGCGTATGCCATGCACGACATGGGAAAGATTTATGCACAGGGCATTGGATGTGAAGCAGACAAAGAAAAGGCAGATGTGTGGTACCAAAAAGCATTAGCGGCAATGCATTATGTAGAGCAGAAAAAAAGTAACACCTATCTGGAATACCGCATCGGAAAAATGTACCAGTACGGACTTGGTACAGACGAGAATATGGAACAGGCAGCGGAGTGGTTTTCCAAGGCGGCAGCAAAAGAACATAAGTATGCGCTCTATTCCCTTGGCATGCTCTATCTGCAGGGAAAAGGAGTAGAGCAGAATGAGGAAACCGCATATAGTCTGCTGTTCCGGTCTTACAGCAAGGGAAATCCCTATGCGGCGTATGAACTTGGAAAACTTTATGAGACAGGATGCGGAACAGAGAAAAATCAGGAAAAGTCGGAAAATTGTTATCGTGCAGCCTTTCTAGGTTTTCTGAATCTTGAGAAAAGATCAAAGGATGATACGCTCTGGTATCGTATCGGCTGCATGTATCTGCATGGGATCGGGACAGAGGCAGACGAAACGAAAGCGGAACATTATCTGACAAAGGCATCTGATTATGGCAACACCCATGCCTCCTATCAGCTTGCCAGACTCTATATCAGACAGGAGAGCCAAAAGTTAAGCGGGGAGTCTGGGACAGCACCGGATTACGCAAAGATTGCAAAAGCGGTAAAGTGGCTGGAAGAATCAGCCGCACAGGAAAATCCGTTTGCGGATTATGCACTGGGACGCTTGTACAGGGAAGGCACACTGGTGGCGGCAGACATGGAAAAAGCAGTGTTCCACCTGAAACGTGCCGCAGATGCCGGAAACAGCTATGCACAGTATCAGCTTGGAAAAATATATCTGGAAGAGGACAACAAAAACATTCCAGCAGCCATACAGTATCTGACACTGGCTGCGAAACAGAAAAATGAATTTGCAGCATACAGGTTAGGGAAACTTTATCTTGCCGGAGAAGAACTGCCAAAGAACACAGAGCTGGCACTGCATTATCTGAAGATGGCGGCAGACACCGGAAACCAGTATGCACAATATGCCCTTGGGAAAGTGTATCTGATCGGAAAGGATGTCCAGCAGGACAAGGAACTGGCATACGATTATTTTTTAAAATCCGCAGAGCAGGGAAATATTTATGCAGCGTATTTTTTAGAACACTGGAATGATATGCCACACCCCGATCTGTTCTTAATGGCAACAAGGCTCATGCGGCATCTGGAACATATCATCGAAGAGAATGTGGCTGGAAGAAAGAGTGGAGGACGCAGGCAGGGGATTGACAGAAAGCTGGCACGAAAAATCCGGCAGAAGAAGATTGCACAGGGACATGCCGTGGATGACCATGAGAACATGGTACAGACACAGTGATCACTGGAGGAGTGGTAGAAATGATGAGAGGAGGTACGATTGGGAGATTTTATTTACTTTACAGAGGAACAGAAGGAGCGTGCCAATGCAGTACATATTGCGGACATCCTTCGCCGGGAGCATGAGGAAGTGGAGCGTTCCGGAAATGAATGGCGTTGGAAACGGCACAGGAGTGTGACTTTCCGGGGGAGCAGTTGGTACCGCCACAGCAGACAGGTCGGAAGTCATGCCATTGATTTTATGCAGGAGTTCTTCGGGATGTCCTACACGGAGGCGGTGAGCTATCTGCTGGACGGAGAACAGGGACAGATTATTGAACGGGGAAAAAGGCAGGAGACAAAAAGAAAACCGGCAAAAGCCGGGAAGGGACGGCAGGCTGTAGACAAAGAACAGACAGAGGAAAGAAAAGAACCAAAAGAGCCAAAGGAACTGAAACCGCCGGAGAAAAATCCGACCATGAAGAGAGTCTATGCATATCTTCTGCAGAAACGTCATATTGACAGGGAAATCCTCTCGTACTTTGCAAAGGAAGGAACCATATATGAATCTGCGGAGCATCACAACATTGTGTTTGCCGGACTGGACAGCGAGGGGAAAATCCGGCATATCCATGTGAAGGGGAGCTATTCTGACGGCAGGAGCTTCCGGCTGAATCAGGAAGGCTCGGAAGCTGCCTACGGATTTGGATACAGGGGAAACGGGAACAGACTGTATGTGTTTGAGGCACCCATTGACCTGATATCATTTCTGTCCCTGTATCCAGAGAACTGGCAGGGGAACAGTTATATCACCTTAAACGGTGTGGCAGAGCATGCCATGCTGCAGGCATTGAAAGACAATCCCAGACTGGATACGGTTGTGCTGTGCCTTGACCATGATCCGGCAGGCATAGAGGCGTGCGGCAGACTGGCAGAGATTCTGGTACGCAATGGATATGGTGCGGTAAAGAGGTTACAGTCAGCCTGCAAAGACTGGAATGAGGATTTAAAAGGCAGATATGGTGAGGAAACAATTCCGGCACAGGAGCATCCGAGAGTCATGGAATGCAGGGCATGGACAGAGGTGCTGAAAGAAGTGACGGAATCCATCAACATCAAGTATGCCAACAGAAGTTATATCTGCCGTTATTATCAGGATATTTATAATGAACTGAAAAAGGGCAGGGGCAGGGAACAGCTTATGGATGCCTTTGACGGACCGGGGATGCTTTTGACCGGAGTGCTTGTGCGGTGCATGGAAAAAGAGGGAATCGCACTTGGCAGGGAAACTAGTGCAGACCAGATACTGGAAAATCTGTCAAAGCGTTATCAGCCGCATAAAGACAAGGGAAACTTCAACACCCGCATCCGGCAGATGCAGGCAGCCTTTGAAGAAACACTGGAGGTGTTCGATACAAAAGACTTAGAACAAAAAGAAGATCAGGAACTGCTTGCCAGAAAATGTATGAGCCTTGCGATGGAATGCATCCGGGCTCATATTTTTGTTGCCATCGACTGCGGGGAAGAGCAGATGAAGCCGGCAAAACAGACTGTGAAGGAACAGAAAATGGAACATCAGGAGGGAGGAATGATGCTATGCAGCCAGTCGTGATGCTGGTGATCGCAGGGGTGGCAATGTTTTCCGTGATTGGAGGCGTGTCACTTCTGTCACACTATTATACATTAAACGGAATCAAGAGCAGGACTGTCGGGGACGGTCAGCATGGAACGGCGAGATTTGCCACGAAAAAGGAAATCGCAGAAACCTATGTGCAGGTGCCCTATGAACCGGAGCTGTGGCGCAGGGGTGAGAACCTGCCGGCTGCACAGGGACTGGTACTCGGCAGCATGGAGCGGGCAGGAAAACTATACGCACTGGTGGATACCGGGGATGTGCATTGCCTGATGATCGGTGCGGCAGGAGTCGGAAAGACCGCACATTTTCTGTATCCCAACATTGAATATGCCTGTGCCTGTGGAATGAGTTTACTGACCACGGACACAAAGGGAGATTTATACCGCAACTATGCAGGCATTGCAAAAAAATACTATGGCTACCATACGGCAGTCATCGATCTCCGTAATCCGACCAGAAGCGATGGTGACAATATGCTCCATCTGGTCAACAAATACATGGATGAGTATCTTGCAGACCATACGAACCTGAGTGCCAAGGCAAAAGCGGAAAAATATGCGAAGATTACGGCAAAGACCATTATCTCCTCCGGTGGTACGGACAGTTCCAGCTATGGACAGAATGCGTTTTTCTATGATGCGGCAGAAGGCGTGCTGACGGCAGCCATCCTGCTCATTGCGGAATTCTGCCCGGATGGAAAAAGACACATCATCAGCGTGTTCAAGCTGATACAGGATTTACTTGCACCATCTAAAGTGAAAGGGAAAAACCAGTTCCAGCTACTTCTGGCAAAACTCCCGGATACCCACAAGGCGAAATGGTTTGCAGGGGCAGCCTTAAATACGGCAGAGCAGTCCATGCAGTCGGTTCTCTCCACGGCATTATCCAGACTGAATGCTTTTCTGGATTCCGAGCTGGAGCAGATACTCTGTTTTGATACCGCCATCGATGCAGAGCTTTTCTGCAAACAAAAGACGGCGGTGTTTCTGGTCATGCCGGAGGAGGACAATACCAAGTATTTTATTATTTCTCTGATCTTACAGCAGCTCTACCGGGAAATCCTTGTGGTGGCAGACGAGAACGGAGGGAAACTGGACAATCGTGTGGTTTTCTTCTGGGATGAGGTCGGAACGATTCCGAAGATTGAAAGTGCAGAGATGATGTTCTCAGCGTCCCGATCCAGAAGGGTGAGTATCGTACCCATGATCCAGTCCTTTGCCCAGCTTAATAAGAATTATGGGAAAGAGGGTGCAGAAATCATTATCGATAACTGTCAGGATACCATCTTCGGAGGGTTCGCTCCGAACTCGGAGTCAGCGGAAGTGCTGTCAAAGAGCCTGGGCAACAAAACCGTCATGTCCGGTTCCATCAGCCGGGGAAAGAATGATCCGAGCCAGTCCCTCCAGATGATCCAAAGACCGCTCATGACAGCGGATGAATTAAAGTCACTGCCAAAAGGAAACTTTATCGTATCAAAGACCGGGACTCACCCTATGCGGACAAAACTGAAACTGTTCTTAAAATGGGGCATCACATTTGAAGAACCCTATGAGATTGAAGAAAAATCTGCAAGAAAGGTAGCATACGCAGACAAGCAGGAAATTGAAGAGGAGATCATACGGAGATATATGTGCTGTATGGAAGAACCGGAGGATACACCTGTGGAAATGGCAAGGACAGGAGGCATGCAGCAGACACCGCTGACGGACACCATGAAAAAGATGCGGCAGACCTTACGGACGGAAGATTAGGAGGCAGGGTGACTAGGAAAGAAATCTATGAAACAGAGCTGCCACACAGGGCTGTGGCGGTCTATCTGTATCTGGAGACTCGTGCGGACAGGGAGAGGACATGCTATCCGGCAATCGGTACCATTGCCAGAGAGCTGCACCTGTCTGTAAGTACGGTCAAGCGTGCAATCCATGATTTGGAGTGTGCAGGATTTATACAAAAAAAGCAGAGATGGCGTGAGAACGGAGGAAAGAGCAGCCTGCTCTATGAAATCATAAAATAGGCACAAAGGGATTACTGCGCCGGTCAGGTGGACTATGGTATGGTTCACCGTGGCCTGTGCAGGGAACTTTTCACTTTAAGGGGAAGAACAGAGAAAAGAAAATACAGTTGGCGATATGAAACATCAATATATTTTTTCGGAAAAAAACTAAGAATTGAAGTATTACCAGATGGATTATGCGGGGACTCATAATTTTATTTTCTAATCGTATTTCGTGCGGAAAAATCGTATTTCGTGATTTATATATTGTGCAAAACAGTAAAATAAAAAATAATGAATATGCAAGTTTAGAGTACTCATAGAAAAGAGGAAATAAGGTAACGAATGGTGGCATACTGAAGCTGATAGTGTTTATTTGAGGAGAGTGGTAATATGGTAGCAAAAAAATGGAAAGAGTGCTTTTAATAATGTGGTTTGTTAGTTTAGTTTTTGTGTGCATTATAGGTTATAGGGAAATAATCAATGCTGTACCATATGGTTTGGAAATGGCTTCAAAAATTGTAAGTGAAAACAATGGGATGGATGGAACCTTATATCAAAAAATCCTAACGGAAGCAATTCATTGTTATCAGATAGTAGGTGCATTATTGGTTATGTTAGGTGGTTTTGGAATAATTAAATCGGTATGCGCAATAAAAGAAAAACATAGATAATTGAGAAAATGTGCTGTCAATTTGATGGCACATTTTCTGTGTGATAATACAATTGATATTGATGTTTTGGACACTTCAATGAAAGATTTTAATTAAATTAAAACAGGTAGAAAATAAAAATTAGAAATGTTCGATATATAAATGAGAAAGAAGGTGAGTGCTATGCTGGAAATTGTTGTCTGTGATGACGATATAGCAGATCTTGAGTGTGCAGTGACTATGCTGCATAAGATTTTTACAAGTCAAAAGATTGCTTATCATATTGAGCAATTTGCGTCTGCAAATCAAATGCTCGAAAATATCAGCAACATTGATATCGGAATTTTAGATATTTCGATGGAAGAACTGAATGGTATTAAACTGGGGAGAAAATTAAAGGAAAAATTCCCGGATGTGAAATTAGTGTATATTACGAGTTATGAAGAATATTGTATGCGGGTCATTAACGAAGTTCACGCATTTTCATTTTTATGTAAACCATTGGAATATGATAAATTGGAAATGCAGATGTGGGAGCTGCTGGATCAATTGCCGGATACCGGAGTAGAAAAGGATTTTTATAAAGTGACGGACAGCAATGGGAAAGAGTATCTGTCGATCAGATTGAAGCTCAGGGACATTTTATATTTTGAATACATAAAAAGATCAAGAAAAGTACTGATTGCGTTGGCTGATATCACATATGAGTATGACTGCATTTTTGAAAAACTGGTTGAAGAACTGCAGCCATATGATTTTGTTGTGAATTGCAGGGGAAATCTGGTTAATTTAAGGCATATTGAAAAAATAAAAGGCTTTACCATTTATCTGGATAATGGAAAAGAACTCCAGATTGCGCAAAAGAGAAGCAGCGATTTTAGAGAAGAAGTAAATAAATTTTTGCAGAAAAATTCATAGGAGAAACGATGAATACGATTTTACTGATATTATGTAATGCTCTTTCCTGTTTTATCATAAGTAACATACTGTTCCAGTTTATGAATGGAAAGTATAAAAGAAGTAGTCAAAGTAGATATGTATATATTGTGATCGAGACTGTCACAGTGATTTTTACAACCTGTATCAATATGCTCAATCATTCCATATTAAATTTGGTGGTCTGGGGCGTGTTGACGGGGATAATAGCATATGCTCTGTATTATGAGGATATGGATAAACCATTAAGACGTATCATTGAATGTGAGGCATTGGTATTTTGCATGTCTGTTTGTGAATCATTAGGAGTGATTCTTTTACAATGTATTTTGCAGGCAGCAGATATAAAAAATGTGAATGAAACGATGCTTTACTGCCTTGAGGTAACATTTTCAAAAGTAATACTTATTTTTTTGTATTATACATTCATAAACAGGTTTGTGAAAAAGAGCGATATTCCTTATGCAAAGACAAGGTACATCATGTATGGAATTATACTCCTATACAATCTGATTAACATGGGTGTAATTGTAGAGAATTTTAAAAATGGAGAAGAAAATTATTTATGTGCAGTCAATATGGGGTGTATTGTTCTGGCAGATCTATACCTCTTATATTTTGTTAAAATGGCAGATGAAAAGAACTATTATGAAAAGCAGCTCATCGCTTTAGAGCAGCAGGCAAAGGTACAATACGAATACTATTTGACGCAGACAAAAAAATATGATCAAACCGTCCACATATTACATGATGTAAATAAGCATATTAAAGCAATCGAAGGATTATATGGTGCAGAGCAGGGGAATACGGCAGGAGAATATGCAGCGGAAATTAGAGAACTGTTAAAGCCACTCATTCCGGTTCAATACACAGAAAATCCGATCTTGAACATTCTTCTTACCGATAAAGAATCCGTTATGAGGGAAAAAGGTATTTCAGTAACCATAAAGGTGGATAATGTGAATCTGAATTTCCTTGCACCAATCGACATTACAACTATTTTTGGAAATTTATTAGATAATGCGATTGAGGCAGCAGAGAAGCTGGAAGGAGAGAAATATATTTCGATTAAGATTGGCTCATACCATAAAATGATAGCTGCCAGCATCGAAAATAACTGCGGGGAGGTAAAGTGGAAAAATGGTTTTCCGGTATCAGCGAAAGGAAAAGGCGGTGGAATAGGACTGCTGAATGTTCAGAGCAGTGTAAAAAAATATGATGGAAATTTAATATTGAAAAGTGATGGAAATAAATTTATTGCTGAGTTATTCCTCAATTCATAAAAGAGCATTCGTGCTCTTTTTGTAAAAATCTTACTTCGTGCAAAAAATCGTACTTGGTGCAGAAAAGGTAAAATATTAGAAGTGGGTTGTCGATAGAAAAGAAAAATAAAGCGGATGATAGATATAAAAATTTAATGATGGGAGGCTTCGATTATGTCAAGAATTACGGACTACGGTTTTATTTCAAACGACATTTGGAACATCAAAACAAATTTAGTCAACAATATTCAGTTGTCCCAAATGAACAGCAGTTCTGTACAGAAACAATTAAAAGCAGCAGGGATCGACACAAACAGTAAAAGTATAAAGCAGCACTGAGTGAGTAGATTCCGAATGACAGAGGAATGAAAATAATTGGAGGAAACGAAAATGAGTATAGCAGGAATTAACGGTTATAATTATTCAAATTATTATACAGGAACAAAAAGAAACACTGCGAAAGCGAACGGTATGAATTCCGGTTTGTTATCAAATGTAAGCAGTACATCTTCTAATATTACATTACATATGTCGGGAACAGAAGATAGTGGAAATGCATTAACAGCAGTAGGATTTCCGGATGGCAGTAGTGCATCTGTATATAAATCAGATGCATATGATTCGGCAAACCCAGAATACAGGGTAAGATATTGGGACAAAGAAGGAAATTACACAGATACAAATGTACAGATAAATGATGTTGATCCAAGAAATGCAAGTTATTTGGAAATGCTTGCATATACAACATATAGTGATGTAGAAGGCTTTACGAAAAATGCTTTGGAGATTTCATGAATGCGGCTGGTGGTGTGAATGGCAACATCACTTATGATTCTGACAGCATAAATGAAAAGAAAGACTATATGAGCATGATTAAAGAATTTATGCAGTTACAATATGATTCGAACAACTTATCAGGTTATCTGTCATATAAGGAATTGTATGATTACATAAATGACAGAACAGAGAGGTGATTCAATTAAATGGAAATATCAAATAATTATAGCACAGCAAAAGTGTGGAACACATCGAATAAAATGTTTCTAAATCTTCTAAAAAACAAATGGAAATTAACGGATTCTTTAAAAGAGAAGATTGTTGATCTGGCAAAAAAAGATGCACAGGACAATGTATATATGGGAAATGCATTTATGAATTTGAGAAAGACGGAAGTAAGCAAAGTAGCCCCGAATAGAGCTGCTTTAATTGGAAAGTTTAGTCAATCAATGAATTCAGGTAATATGTCAGCAATGAAAGAAGTTGAGGAAGCAGACAAAAAATGGCTCTGTATGCTGTTTGGAATACCTTATGAGGCAAAATATCAGGGAACAGGGACAGGCTCGGCAATTCATGTATACAATGAAGAGGGCGAAGAAGTTTGACCTATACAGGGAGTAGGCTGGCAGGAAAAAGAAACAAAAGCAGAGTCACAGGTTCATTCAGCATTAAAAATGACATATTATGAGGCATTTAGTGAGGCGAGAAAAGCATTAAATAGTGAAGAAAAGACTGGTAGTGTAGGTGAAAACATAATATTGCAAGATAATTTTGATATGAAGGCATGAAGTATGCAATTAAAATAAGGTCTATAATTTGGAGGAAAATATCTATATATTCCGTTCAAGGCTTACCGGTAGGATCAAATAATGTTGGCTTTGATGTTATTGGAGCGTCACCGGAAGAATGTTACGGTTATGCAGGTCCAGTAGGAAAGAGTGGATCAGAAACAACGAATGACGGAGAATCTTGGTGGGAGAAGCGCCACGAAAGAATGGAAGAACTTATGAAAGAACAGGAAGAGGAAGCAGTAAAAAGAGCACAGGCAAGACGAAAAGCTGTACAAAACGAATATCTAAATAGCCAGTTGGCGGCGGCAGCATATGAGAAAAGCAGTATTATTTTACCAGATAATCCTGTTATACAGTAGGCTCATCTTTTGACAGGAAAGCATAAGAATACAGGTAAGATATTTTTCGGGAGGAAGGATAAGAAATGGAAATAAACAGTAATCATTCTACATATGGTGCGGCATTTCGCCAAAAACCAATTTTTTTCATGTCAGGGAAGGAAACAGTGGCATATTTTGAGGGAAAGCTTAAGAAAAATATGACACTTCAAGAGGATACCTGTACACTTGGCAGCAATGACACTTATCGCAGACAGCATACTACTTATGAGGTTTCTGACAAGAAGGGAAGTACATTTCTGGATTTGGATTTTCTGATTAAGGACGAAACCAGCAGTCTGAAAGGAAATCTCAGTGATAAAAAGGATGTGGATTTCTACAACTTTTCCATTCCATTTAATCGAACCATACAGAATTATTTAGGGTTCAAATATACATGGACATGCCGGAAGGCTGTGATTATGACCTCACCTTATATGATGAATATGGCAATCAGGTCGGAAAGGCAGAATGGGACGGGGAAGGACGGAAAACACTGACCATCCCGAACTGGGATACAAATACCAATAAATATTGTATCAAAATAGAAAACAAAAATGGGGAAGAAGTTTCTCCAGATGATTATTATAAAATCAGTTTCAAGGTTACGGAAAATAAAGAACAGGAAAAGACCGATGCCATAAGGGAGGCATTCGGGAACCTTCACGGTGCATACAGCCGGAAAGATGAAAATTGGAGGGAATGCCTCGACAAATATAATGAAGTCCTGATGGATACAGAGAAAAATTATACAAAAGAAATGGAGAAACTCCACCAGAAGCAGTTTGAAAGTCTGCCGGAAGAAAAGAAATACAAAGGCGGGCGCACAGTGGATGAATTGTTGCAGGACATGGCAGAAGGAAAGACACTGGATGATGTGGAAATGGAGTATGTGAAAATTTTTGCCAACCTGAAAGATTTTGAGAAAGCACAGCAGAAGGCGGAACTGAAACATGATTTTTCCGAGGATTTTGTAAAGGATCTGGAAAGCAAAGGTATCTCACGTGATGAGCTGGATGGAATGCAGATAAAGATTGAAAGCAATGGGAATGTAACAGTGAGCGGTATCGAAGATAAAGAAGTCCGGGAACAGGTTCAGAAACTGGTAGAAGAAAAGTACAGTGACCGGATGTATCAGTATTACACAGGAATTGCTGACAGTGTGGGAAATCTGTCGTCTAATACCTATCAGTATGCCACGGATGTGCAGGAAGTCAGGCGTTACTTAAAAGGGGTTACGGGAGAAGATATTTCTCTGGAGAACCTTTATCTGACACCGGACGGAAAAATTGGCGGGTAAAAAGAAAAAAGCCGCTAATCTGATCAACAAAACAAAAGACAATGCCAAGATAGAGCGGATAAAGGATGCATTGATAAATATTATAGGACATAACAGGACAAGCGGTGATCTGGGGATTCCCGATTTTACTTCGGAGTTTCAATTCAGCAATGGCGCTTTCTGTGGCAGACAGTGGTTTTACGGTGGATATGGCGGCATTGGATAGAAGGCTGACGCCAACCCCATGATAACATGTATTCGGATATGTATGAGTACAGTTTCAGAAAAGTATTATGATACAACATCAGAGGAGGTAAAGGTAAGATGAATAAAGCAGAAAAGATTACAATCAAGGTATTGAAAGTAGTGGAGAGAATTGCCCGGAATGAAGTGGAAAAAACAGTTCTTGGCAGGACGGCAGAGTGTTCAGCGATTTATCACTAGCCGAAAAGACCGAAGAAAAGGGGAAACTAGGTCAGAATAATGAAATATTTTGTGGAGTGTTGCGGTTGTGATTATCGTAATGGCAAAACAAAGGAGTAAGATAACTCAAAGGGTTATCTTACCCAATAAATCAATTAAAGGTTACTGCTTGGGCTTCGGATGGAGAGAGCAGGTACGGTTCTGACTGACAGAAGAACCGTGGAAAGGAGTTAATATGGGATTAGGCGTTGAAAATTCAGTTAATGCTTATAATCAGAATTATAGGTATCAACAGAATAAGATGACAGGGCAAGCCAATCATTTAGATTTCAATAAGATTTTATCTGCTAAAGAGGGTGATAATACAGAGAAAGTACAGAAGCCAAATGAAAATAGTGTTTCAAAAGTAGATACCTACACTGAATATTTAAAGGCTAAATATGGGAATATAATGATCAAAATGTTGGAAGTGATCAAAAGAGTATGGATTCATTGGGGACGGGGACATATGGGATGAATAATATTGTGATTGCACCCAATGTTTTGGAAACAATGGCAAATGATCCCAAAAAAGCAGCTTATTACGAAAAGATGACAGGATTTTTTGCGCAGTCAACTGTGAAGGCGCAGATGGCAGTCGGGGGGTTTGAGATTCAATCTTATGGTATGGTTATTCACCCGGATGGAACTGCACACTATTATGTTTGTGGAGATGTTTCACCAGAAAAAAAAGCAAAGATAGAGGCGCAAATGAAAGCTGAAGATGAAGAGAAGGCTAAACGGCGTAGACAATATTTAGAGCGCAGTGAGGAGGCAGAAAAGCGCAGACAGATAGAAGAGATTAATATGCAAAAGAGTAAAAAAGATGCGGCTTTTGATGATAATATATCGGCTGTTAATGTATTATCGGAAGTAGATAGGGCGGTTGCCATAGCTGCTTATGAAAATATTGCCAATACTTTTAATGAAAACATAATAAAAAGTACAATTGATAATTGAGGACTTTACTGACTATATCAACTTATAATAATCGATATATAATATTATACTAGGAGGTAATTAAATGCGTATTGGTTCGGGAGTGCAAAGTGCATCGGAAGTATTTGGAAAGCAGCAAAATAATAGCAAAACATATGTTGCCGAAAATGAGGAATTTTCTCAGACATCGGTAAAGGTGTATTTAAAGACGGATGATATGTTGTTTTCAGGTGGAAATGGAACAGGTCTTTCGTTTTATATTAAATACGCAGAAGAGTCAACAGAGGATAATCCTGTAGTGATAGCCAAAGGAGTTGACGAAAATGGAAAAGAATTTGAAGAAAAAATTAATATTAACGATATTGATTTGAGAAATGCTTCTTATGTTGAAATGAGTGCTTTGGAGGCATATTATGATGTTGATAGGGGTAATGGTCTCAGCTCTTTTCCAGAAGAAACTGGTCACATGGGATTAAATGAAAGATGCGACCTTATATCCAGCTTTGAAAAGGTTATTCGGGATATGAATAAATTAGGAAGGTATGATTTGCAGATGTTTTATATGCGAAATATGAATACTTATCTAAATGCAAACAGTAAGCATAAATAGTGCTTAGTTATTTGAATATAGTAGAAAATATTGATATAAAGGAGGTTATAGCTATGCAGATTAGTGGATATTCCAGTGCCGCAATGTTGGCATATCGTTCTTCTGGTATGAAGCAAAAAGCAGGCACAGTGAAAATGCAGGATTTTTCTCAGATGGTACAGAACACAAGCGCACAGGCAACAAGCCAAACAGATAAGACAGCGGCGACAAAGTCTCCGAAGTTGATGAGATGGCAGCGTTCAAGCAGGAAATCTATGAGGAACTGGCTGAAATTGATAAAATGAACTCCTCGGCTATTTTGTCCAATTCTGTACATATCACAGAAGATGGATTCAAAAGAATGAAGGAAGATCCCGCCTATCGCAAAGAAATTATGGATTGGCTTCGTGCAGATGCAAGAGCTTCTCATGGGGTTCCATTTGGTGTCCATGTTACAACAACAATTACAGGAGCTGGAGCAACTTGCTACGGGGCAAATGTTTACCATGATGATAGTGCAGCAACCAAAGCCGCTAAAAAGGATTTGGCTGATAAGAAGGCAGAAGGTTCATTTTATCATTCAGATCGCACCTATGCTGACCGTAGAGCCGCACAGCGCAAGAGGGACAGAGAGTATGTGGCAAGTGAACGCCAAAAGCGGGAACTTATGCAGAAGATGATGCTGGAAAAGAGTATTGACCAAAAGGCACAGCGACAATTACTCGATCAGAAGGCTCTTGCACAGAATGTAGTTGACCAGAAGTATGTTCAAGATTACTTGCTGGGAATGCAAGAAAGTAAAAGCTGGAACATTTGAGTATAAATAAATTCATTTATACTTTTATGTAATCATTATGGAAAGGAGATACCGCTACAGGGGGGATTGGTAGTAAAACGTGATCCAAAGACAGGGTTAAATTATTTGTCGATAAAGGGAAATGAGGCACAAGGAGTTTCGGTAATCATAACATCCGATAAAGATATAGAGACGCTGAATAAATTAGCTGATGAATTTCAAAAATATCCGGTAAGTTCACAGCGGTTTACGGCAGGATTATATGCTTTACTTGAGATATCAGGAAATCTGAAACGCGAAAAAGATGGTTTTACATTTTTGACTCCTAATGGAGTTACATATATTCCGTATGATGGTGATTCCAGCAAAGCATGGGAAATTGATATGCCGGGTTCCTGTTATGCTACTGCCAGAAAATGTTTGGCGGCAGAAAATGATTGTGCAGACATAAGTACATGGACAAAAAATTTGAAAGGAATAAAGATATATTATGGTGATAATTATGGCACCACTCAGACAAATAATGTATATAAAGTTGATGATTTAGGCAGATATTATATGTTTGCATAAGATATATATACAAGTATGAAACTATAAAAATATAGTATGTTTTATGTGGTAAAAATATTGTATTTATGAGACTTTTGGTATTTCACAAATACCTAAGAAAAAATAAAGTAGAGGAGAGTGTATATTATGAATATTGATTACAGTCAGTTTTACAGAGGAACAACGAATATTCCCTCATATGGGAATGGTATATATAAGAAAGACACCCTTGTAAAGTATGAATTTAACACTACAGATGAACATGGCAATAAGATTATGGACAAGATGTCAAGGGAAGAAACCCTGCAGGCGATGAAGGACATCGGTTCGCAGTATGGAGATGCGGTTATTGTTGAATTTTCGGGAGATGGAATGGCTGCACTTGTGGAAAACAAGAAAGGTATAGTGGATGCCAATGTAACACAGGAGCAGCGGGAATCAATGGAGGCGAGAAATGCAGCGTTCCAAAAAGAAATTACGCAGGTTGATAACTCACTAGAACTTCCGGCATATTCCGGAATGTATGGTGCAGACAAGGCGGTTGCATCTGCGGTGGAGAACTGCAGCAAAGAGGAACAGGGATTTGTGTATGATATCATCCGTCAGAATTTCCTTGTTGGAAATACTGGCTCTATGACAGAGGAAGAACGGCAGGCAAATATTTCACTTGGTATGAAAAAAGCGGAATATGCGGCAGAGAATTTTATCCCGGAAGATAGCAGAAAACCATTTTTGGAAGCAATGGAGTCTATCGCAAAGCTTGCGAGCGCAGGAAAAGCTGACAATAACGGAAATATGGACTATGGAGTAGGGAAAGGTACATATCTTGGACATGGTAGCAATCTTGTAAAGACTACAAATGCGCTTGATATGATGAGGACGATGGACGGCAGTGCATACACGGAATATCAGAAGATTAGTAAAGAAAGTAGCAATGAGGACAGACAGCTTAATGCATTAAAATACCTTACAAATTGGTATGAAGGGGCAGTGAAAAAGAATCCTTCGATGGTTGATAATTACGAAAAGCAGTCGGAGGAATATGTGGAGAAAAATGTAAAAGATCAGAAGCTGGATGCAACTTTTTCAGATATAAAGACAGAGAATAAAGCGGCTTTTTTTGAAAGTCTGAAAGTGTTCCAGAATAATAATCCTAATTTTCTCTCATCTATCATAAATCGGGAGCTGGCATCTAAATTTTGGAGCATTTGATAAACGTAGATTGGAAAAGTTATAATTGCTCGGAAAATGGAAGATAACAACAATAAAGTGTAGAGTGTGCCTTTCACATAGGGACACTTGTTACAAGCAATATTGTAAATGATACAAGTGGAGATTAAGGCACAAATATGATAAAAACAAAAATATTTCAGAAATGTTGACTTCTTTAATTGAGGAGTATCGTTTTAATAAAAATACTCTTTCAAAATATTTAGAAATAACTGAAGAAACAGTAGATTGAGTAGTAATGGGCAATGTGGAATGTTTGCCAGATGATCCTGCATTGCGTCTTAAAATACTTAGTAAAGCAGGATTTCTGTATTTTGGAGCGATTGAAGATAAGGATAGGCAATTAAGCGGTTTTGAAGAATGGCATCCAAGCTAACGATAGCAAAAATGGCTGGTGTTGAGGAACAGGATATTGACAGGCTTTTAGCCAATCCACCAGAAAAAGATTGAAATCGAAGTAAAGTATAAAATTGCTGTGACGGTTATGGAACTGCGATTTTGGCTAAAAGATTGTGAATCACCGATATAATCGGGATTTGTGAGTAGAGGGCACTTATGAAAAATAAAAGTATCAATCAAGTTTCCATAATAAATGGTGAAGATGGTCCCACAAGTGTTTTTATATTTGGAGAAGCTCAAAAGCAATCTCTAAAGATTAGAATCCGAAATGCTATCTATCAATCCAGACGAAAAAGGATAGAAAAGAGAATAGCGGCCAACCCGCATACCCTTGCGGAAGTGGTGCAATACGCAAAGGATCATTATGATTTAGTGGAAATCAATCCTGCCGCAACAAATTGGATAGAACGACAGAAAAATCTAAAAGCTAGTTTGATTATGCAGCATAAACCAGAACTTTTGGGCCAAAGGAAGGATATTCCAAAACCAGATTTTCATAATGAAGAATCTGTTAAAAATTTTTTGAATGAAATGGAAATTAGAAATAAATTGATTGACCAAATGCCTGATAATGTAATTCCCATGGATTTTCATTTATATGAAATAAAAATTGGTGAGGATTTAATGGAAATAGAGGTAGATTATACCTGGAATATATTTGGAATATCTTACTCTGGAAATAAGTCGGTCATAAAAAGGTTTAAGAAAATAGCCAGAGATTTATATTGTTATTATGGTGTCAGTGAGGAGGATATAAAGAACCGGACAAAAAGATATTCTTCACTGGTAACGGAATTGAGTTCATAATTCAGAATTTTAAATAGAAGTAGGATTTCTGTATTTTGGAGCGATTGAAGATAAGGATAAGCAATTAAGCGGTTTTTTGGAAGTGCTTGTTTCCTATCATGGCATATCCAAGCTAACGATAGCAAAAATGGCTGATGTTGAGGAACAGGATATTGACAGGCTTTTAGCCAATCCGCCAGAAAAAGTTGAAATCGAAGTAAAATATAAAATTGCTGTGACTGTTATGGAACTGCGATTTTGGCTAAAGGATTGTGAGTTACCAATATAATCATGTGGTGCTTTGGAAACTGGTGGAATAACAGGAAATGTAATTAGAATAAAGAAAGATAGAAGGCGAGTAGCGGATTGGTGTCTGCTGCTCACTTTTCGTTTATGGGGATATGTCGCAATACGACTTTTGAAGTGTTGTATTGCAATCTGTTTTCGGGTATTTCTCGTTGGTATCATTACCATAAAAGCGAGGTGAATTCCATGAAAGCAGAGAAGAAGGAAATCAATATACAGATTGGAAAAAGGTTGCAAACCGCCAGAGAAAACAGTGGATATACGCAGGAAGTTTTTGCAGAGACGCTGGATGTAGGGGTAGAGCATTATCGCAAAATCGAAAGTGGTGTCTATGGCTTACAGCCAGAGAAAATGCTGATCTTGTATGAAAAGTACAGGATTGAGCCGACTTATCTGGTTACGGGGGATACAAATCATAAGGTTGATATTGAACTGTTCCTTGCAAACTGCAGCAGGGAGGAACGGGATGCATTTATAGACCGTATGCTTGCGTATATGAGAAAGCTGATGACAGGCCGTTAAAGCAGCACAGTCTCCGGGATGTATATTTGATAAATATATTTTGAGAAGGAGACGATATATGAGGGTAGCAATCTGCGATGATAATCAGCAGGACATTGAAAGGATCAGACGCTATACACTGCGTATGATCGACTATGCGGTGGAGTATGTGTTTTATACCAGACCGGAAGAATTATTGAGGGAATGTGCAGATGCGGAGCAAAAGCCGGATATGTACATTCTTGATATTGAGATGCCTGGAATGGACGGACTTGCGGTGGCAAAACAGATCCGTGAGACAGATTCCAAAGCATTGCTGGTGTTTCTTACCAGCTATACCAAATACATGCCAAGTGTATTTGAAGTTGTCACATTTGATTTTATTCCAAAACCAATCTCAGAAGAAAGGCTCCGTGTGCTGTTTGAGAAGGCAGGAACCTATCTGAATCTGACCAATCAGAGTTTTTCATTTAGTTACCGCAGGGTGCGGTACAGTCTGAAGTTTGACGAAATCCTGTATCTGGAAAAGCGGGGGCGTCAGGCGATTATCCACACAAAGAAAATGAAATATCAGTCCAACATGAATTTGAATGAAATATGGGAGAAACTGGACGAGCGCATGTTTGCCGCCGTTCATGGCTCTTTTATCGTTAATTTGAAACATGTTCATTCTGTATCCAGCGGCATGGTCATGCTTACAGACGGCACAGAGCTGGGAGTGACAAGAGGGTACCGGAAGGAGCTGACGGAAAAGCACATCGCATTTGTGCAGGGAGGAATGTGACATGGCATTATATGGGGTGAGGCTTGTCATAAATCTTTTTGACCTCTGCATTTACCGCAGGTATTTAGAGGAGTTCATTGGAAACAGAAAAACTTCCATGGAGTTTTCTGTTATTCTGCTGATAGTGTGCGAGCTGATTGGAAGTGCGGTGAACCAGATGGGGATAAGCTGGCTGAATTTTATGACGATGGTTGCAATTCTCTGTGTATATGTCTGCCAGTATGAGGCAGGGATTGTAAGCAGGCTGATTGCGGTTCTGCTGTATATGGGGATTATGGGAGTTGCAGGACCGTTAGGATATTTGTTTAATAAGGCATTCATGGAAAAGGTGTTGGACGATACCACGGTTTCATATTATTTTATCGTGTTTTTTATGGCACTTTTGAAAGCAACAATTGTGGAGGTGTTTTGCAGACTGAAATCTGGAAAAAGCATTCGACTATCAGCAATGCCAAAAGAAACGCAATATATGTTGACAATGATACCTTTATGCAGCCTGATCAGTTGCTTTTTACTGATAGAGGTTGCAAAAGAATTAATCTCGGCACAGATGGTCGTGCTGTGCATGTGCATCATCTTTGTCATTATCATCACTAATTATGTAATTTTTCTGATGATTGAAAAGTATACGACAGTGGAAGAAAAACAGCACGAAGAGGAAATGATCCAGAGGGAAATCTTATACCGGAACGAATACTATCAGGACATGGAACGGTATCAGGAACAGATACAGGACATCCGGCATGATATGAAGAACCGGCTGACGGGACTGCTCGCAGCGGCGGAACAGGGAAGTGCGGAACTGATCAAGGACAGACTGCAGGAAGTATTGGGAGATATCCGGCTGGCAGAAGAGATCATTTATTCCGCAAATCCTGTGGTGAATGCCATATTAAAAGTAAAAAGCGTAAAGGCAAAAGAGAAAGAGATACCGATGCAGGTTACAACGCTGCTCCCCCAGAGAGTATCCGTAGATATCGGGGACATGGGTGTTCTGTATGGGAATCTTTTGGATAATGCGATAGAGGCAGCGATGGCAGTGGAACAGGAAAAACGGTATGTTCATGTGGAATCAAAGTTTCAGGAGGGCAGACTGCTTTTATCCATTAAGAACAGCAAGCCATCCGGGACAAGTTCCTATCAACAGACAAACAAAAAAGATAAAATAAAACACGGCAGGGGAATCCGTTCGGTGCGGAAAGTGGCAGAAAAATATGGCGGGGAGCTTCTGTTAAAAGATCAGGGGGAACATTTTGAGGCAGTCCTTCTGCTCAACGGAGTTGCAAAACTGGAGTGAGACTGCAACTTATTACAGCAAACCTGCAACTTGTTACAGATAGATTGATTTCTGTACAGAAACTGTTAGAGTGAAAACATCAAAAAAAGGAGGGTTTTACTAAAAATGAAGAAAAGAAACTGGATGTACCGACTGAGCAGCAAATCCATGAGTGTGATGGCAGCACTGGCACTCATGGTGACAACCATGGCAACCAACCGTTCCTGCATGTGGTATTTCGGACAGGACAAGATGCCAGAAGATTCCAAAAAACTCAGAAGGTTTTAAATCATGACGAAATGGCTCAGCCACCGTATGGTTGAGCGGGGAATCATAAAAGAGGAGGAGCAGGAATTATACCAGTTTGGAATACGCAATTGTATGATCCTGCTTCTAAACGTTGTGACGGCACTGGTCATCGGTCTGCTCACAGAGCAACTGGCGGTTGTGGCAGAGTTTACCCTTTCTTTTATGGTTCTTCGCAGCTATACCGGTGGATATCACTCAGACAGCAGGATTTTCTGTTATCTTGGTTCCAATCTGGTGCTGCTGGTTCCGGTTTATACACAGGCTGTGTTTTACAAGACATCGCTGGCAAGGCTGCTGGCAGTATTGCTGGTGTCCGCAGGGATCATTTTTTTACTCAGCCCCATGCACAGCAAGAACCGGAAACTGGATAAAGAGGAACAAAAGCATTTTGGCAGAAAAGCAAGGCTGATCGCAGTCTTGGAACTGGCTGTGCTTGGCATTTTGTGGTATGCAGGCCAGATACCGTATGCTTACGCTGTTTATACGGGCATCTGCATCACGGCACTGTTCATGATCGTAGGAAAAGCACAGCTATGGATACAGTCGCATACCGAAAATGGATAGTCCTTTCCGAACAAACGGAAGGGACTTTTTTTCTGGAAAACAGGAGGGATGACAATCCAAGACGGTAACTTATTACAGGTACCGTAAGACTTATTACACTTATATTGAAGCGCACTTTCTTTCCAAGTATAGTACCGCAAAAAGGCTTAGGAGAAGAAAGGCGTGGCATGTTTTGGGGAATTCATGCCGCACCGGATTGCAGGGGGCGGCAGAAAGGGAAAAGTTCATAAGGATAACATCCGGGTGCAGTTTTGCATGCTTTATTTTGCATGGGAACAGCACCTTTTTTTATTGTCTTTTTCCAGTGAAGTAAAACCCAGAGGTCCTCCAGATGTCCTTCATTTCAAAAAAATTACGAAATGGAGGACATTTGAATGTCAGAATGGATCAGGATCAGAGTAAAGGATTTTTATAAAGATGCAGTTGGAGAGCTGGAATACACCTATGTGACCAGAGAAGTCTACGAGGCACTTGTCGATACGTTCCGCAAAGAAGCCCACGCACAGGAAATGCGGGATATCAGACATACGACCAAGGACGGATATACAGAAGGAGAAACGGAAGATCTGGTGGAGCTGACTGGGGAATCGGTAGAGGATACGGTCATCCGGCAGATGGAAATAGAAACCCTGCAGAAAGCAATGCAGTCACTCACCCCGGTGCAGAGAGAGCGGCTGCATTTTTATTTTTTTGAGGGCATGACATACCGGCAGATTGCAGCGAAAGAAGGGGTTGGAGAGAAGAACATCCGGGAGAGCATAAACGGTGCGGTAAAGAAAATAAAAAAATTTTTTGATTAATACCCCCTCAAAACGTGTTTTTCTGTGAGTACCTTATGAGAGGAACTTTTTCTGGACAGATGGTCTCTTCCGGGAATCCTCTCATGTCTCGTGTGTGGATACGACACAGGCAGACAAAACGCACCTTGAAAAATGCCGGAGAGGAATACAGGACTCCGAGCGCAGGATGGAATCACGCCATATCCTGCCAGCCATATCCAGCAGTTCAGATACGTTAGCCGTTTCATGAGCCGTAACCGGGGCGCAGTGACACTCCTGCAGCAATCGGGCAGATGTTCTTTCTGCCAGCCATGCTGTGAAAAAGATCGCATCTAAGAAGCCGAGCGGGAAAGCCGGGGTACAGCCTGTCTGTGGTGGACAGGCGCGAAGAGGGGAATGGCCTATAATGATACACCTTGAGATTAGCCAGCACGCAGTGGTGGAGGTGAGATACCTGTGATGTCTGCCTGTCCGAGTGGCAGGAACCAAAGACAGTCTGGACTGACTGCCCATGAAATGCCGGCTTTGGGATTTTTTCTTCTCTGTTTTGGCGGCGTTTCGGTTCCGGGGAGTAGTGACGAATAGGGACAGACACTTTTTATTTATGAAGTGAAGGATTATGGCAGTAAGACTTAATTACAGAAACCATGCGGCGGAGGGGAACTTCCGCCGTATTCTTGTGGGGTTAAGAAAAACTGAAAAATGGGGAATGGAGGAAAACAGGAGATGAAGAAAGAAGATACCGAAATGATGTTAAGGATTTTTGAAACGGAGAGGGCAGGATATGCCTATCTTTATCCGAGTGATGGAGGGGAGAGGAAAGAGGACTATATCTCGACCACGGCAGAAAATATCGCAAATTATATCGGCAGCCACATGTTTGAGGCTGAAAAGATCGTCATCACAGATATGTGTGACAGGCTGATATTAGATACCTGCGGCTATTTTATCAATAGCTGTCCGAATCAGGAATTCTGCAAGGAAATCAATCCGTTCTTAATCCCAATCCAGATGGGAGAAAAGGACGCAGGAGAGGTGCTTTCAGTCAGCAGGGATGTATCGGAACAGTATTTCCGGGAAGAAGATGAGGCTGCAACCATGGCTGAAATCGGGATGATGTAAAGGTGTTTCTTCTGGGCAAAAGTGTTTGGCTTGGGAGAATGAATTTAACGTTCTTAAATTGCGGGAGGAAAAAGGGAAAAGATGATGGAAGGCGGAGCGAATGAGGTGCGGTATAAGATTGCCGAATTTCTCTTAAAAAGGATGCATGAAGATAAGCTGTTAACCGAGGAAGAATGGGAAAAAATCCGGGTTTTGAATGTCAAGACTTTCTCCCCGGAATTAGCAAAAGTATATCTGTAATAACACTGGATATATAAAGGACTATGTGGTAGTGTATGTTGCTGACAGGGAGTGCAAACCTTTGAAAATACTGGGAAAGGAGAAAAAAGCATGGCAAAAAAAGTGACTGTCATAAAGGCAGCAAAAGCGCAGAAACATACACAGGAAGAACGCAGGCTGAAAGTGTGCGGATATGCCAGAGTCAGTACCGGCAGTCAGGCACAGGCAACTTCCTATACTGCACAGGTCGAGTACTATACGGAAAAAATCGAGAGCAACCCCCTGTGGGAGTTTGCAGGGGTGTATGCGGATAAAGGAATCAGCGGAACAAACGTAAAGCACAGGGATGAGTTCCAGATGATGATTTCAGACTGTGAGGATGGGAACATCGACCTGATCCTTACGAAATCCATCACAAGATTTGCAAGAAATACGGTGGAATGCATCCAGACCATCCGAAAGCTGAAGGAGATCGGCGTTGGAATCTACTTTGAAAAAGAGAATATCAACACGCTGTCAGAAAAAAGCGAGCTGTTCATTACCATCCTGGCATCGGTGGCGCAGGGGGAATCAGAAAACATCTCAAGCAACAACCGATGGGCGATACAGAAACGCTTTCAGGATGGAACCTATATCATATCGACGCCAGCGTATGGCTATGGAAAAGACGAGGATGGAAATTTAGTCATCATAGAATCCGAGGCAGAAACCGTAAGGTGGATTTATGAGTCTTACTTAAACGGCATGGGAGTGTATGTGATAGCAAAGGCACTGAACCAGAAAGGCATTCCGACGATCCGGGGTGCAGAAAAGTGGCAGGACGGGGTGATACAGGACATTCTGAAAAATCCCATTTATGAGGGAGATATGCTTCAGCAGAGGACATATACAGAAACAAGGTTCCCATTTGTCCGCAGGGTAAACAACGGACAGAGAAACCAGTATCTCATCAAAGACAGCCATCTGCCAATCGTCACACATGAGGAGGCAGAAGCGGTACGCAACCTGATGGCATACCGGGTGGATGTACTGCACATGAACAAGAGTGACTACACCAAAAGATACCTGTTTTCCGGCAGAATCATCTGCGGAGAGTGCGGAAGAACCTTCCGGCGGCAGAAAATCTACATCGGGAAACCATATGAAAAAATCATCTGGACGTGCAGCGGACATGTGGAGGATAAAGAGAGCTGCTGCATGAAAGCCATCCGGGAGGATGTGCTGCACCGGGCTTTTACAGACATGTGGAACAAGCTGTACACCAATCAGGGAACGATATTAGAGCCGCTGTTAAAAGGGCTGACGGAACTTGTGGCAGCAAGGCAGGACAGTGAGGAAATCAGACAACTGGATAAGGAAATCAAAGATATAAGCGGGCAGAGCCAAATCCTAAATCAAGTCATGAGGAAAGGATATATGGACTCTGCTCTTTTTATGGAGAGCAGTAGCAAGCTTGGCTGGCAGCTGACGGAATGCAGAAGAAAAAAGACACTTTTGACCAGAAAGCTGCGGAGGACAAAAGAAATTGTACGGACCGAACAGCTTATCCAACTGATTGCAGAACAGGACGGATTAAGGGAGGAGTTTGACGAGCAACTGTTTAAAATGACAGCAGAGAAGATCGTGGTCTCCAAGGAACACGACATCACCTTCTGCCTGCACAACGGACTGAAACTGACGGAGAGGGGAGGCGGACAGGATGCAGTGGCACATGCCAATTGGCTATAAGGTTGTGGATGGAAAAATCACCATCTGCGAAGAGCAGAGAAAGAATTGTGGAACAGATATTTACAGACTATGACAGCGGAGGTGGCGGCAGGCAGGATCGCCCAGAACCTGAAAGGGAGAAAAATATGCAATGCAAAAGGGAAAGTGTCCTGGACCCATGCATCCATCGGCAGGATACTGGAAAACCCAAGCTACCTTGGCACAGAATACTATCCGCAGCTCATAGGAGAGGAACTGTTTGAGAGAGTCCAGCGCAGACGGGAAAAGGTGAGGGCAGAGCTTGGAAGGGCAGACCACCGGTCCGGCAGGGATGAGAGAATCCTCTTCGGAGGTGTCATCTGGTGTGCAGAATGCGGGGCAGTATGCAGCCATATCCAGCCGAGCCACAAAAAAGAGCGTGGCGGCACTGCCAAGTGGAAGTGCAAGAGTTATGTGATTGGCAGAGCAAAAAACTGCAGGAACAGTTTTATTACAGACGGGCAGGCAAAGCAGGTGTGTGTGGAAGCCATCAATGCAGTGATACGAAACAAAGGCCTGCTCCGGGTACAAAGGCAGGAGGAAAAGGTCAGCCCTCAGTACCGGGTTCTGGAGCGGAACCTGCAGCGGATGAAAGAAGAACAGGAACGCACAGAAACAGACCTGATGAAATTGCTCTATGAAAGGGCAGAGGAACGCTACCGGACACTGGAGGTCAGGGATGGGGAGTTCCGGACAGAGGAGGTCAAAAACATCCTTGCAGGGAAAAAAGGAACTGGAAACGTTTGATGAAAATTTATATAGAAAAATAATCGCACGCATCTGGGTGCATGGCGGAAACATGGCAGAAGTGGAGCTTATCAATGGGAGCCGTGTCACAGCCGGGTACAAGGATTAGGAGGGAGAGCAGATGGCAGAAACAGCAAAAAAGATCAGCATGATACCTGCCAAGGTGCAGTATGACCGGAATGTGAAACTGTCAGAGAAGAAAATGAAGGTCGCTGCCTACTGCCGTGTCAGTACGGAACTGGAAGAGCAGGACAGCAGCTATGAGGCACAGGTGGAGTATTATACCAGCAAGATATCTGAAAATGAAAACTGGAAAAATGCCGGCATCTATGCGGATGACGGAAAGAGCGGAACAAACACAAAAAAAAGGGCAGACTTTAATGCCATGATACAGGATGCCCTTGCAGGAAAGATTGACATGATCATTACAAAGTCGGTCAGCAGGTTTGCGAGGAACACGGTAGACTCGCTGGTGACCATCCGAAAACTCAAGGAAAAGAATGTGGCGGTGGTGTTCGAGAAAGAGGGGATCAATACACTGGAGGGAACCGGCGAAATCCTTATCACCATCTTAAGCAGCCTGGCACAGGAGGAGAGCCGCAACATCAGTGAGAACATCCGCTGGGGAGTCGTGAGGAAATTTGAAAAAGGCAAGGTCATCGTAAACTGCACAAAGTTCATGGGATACACCAAAAACGAGGATGGTGACCTGGTCATCGTACCCGAAGAGGCAGAGATCGTAAAGCTGATCTTCCGCCTTTATCTGGAGGGCTACAGTACCGGGAAGATCGCAAAGCATCTGGAAGAGCAGGGAATCAAGACCGCCACAGGGCAGGACAAATGGCATTCCACGGTAATAGACAAAATGCTCCGCAATGAAAAATACATGGGAGATGCATTACTGCAGAAAACCTATACGGTGGATTTCATGACAAAAAAGAAAGTCAAGAACACTGGAATCGTACCGCAGTATTATGTGGAAGATGACCATGAGGCAATCATTCCGAAAGAGCTGTTCTACAGGGTACAGGAAGAGATGATGCGGAGGGCAGCCTTATGCAAGGCGGCTGTCACCCGGAAGAAGAACCAGAAAAGCAGGTATTCCTCCACCTATGCACTGACCGGCATGCTGATCTGCGGAAAATGCGGACAGGAGTACAGGAGAGTCACCTGGGCGAGAAACGGGAAAAAGAAAGTGGTCTGGAGATGCAGCAATCGGCTGACCAACGGAGTGAAGAAATGCGGGGAATCCGAGACACTCGAAGAGAACGCATTAAACAGGGCGGTGATGGAAGCCATCCACAGGATCACAAGTGATGATATGGAATTTATGGAACACTTCCGGCAGAACATCATCCATGTCATCGGGAACTATGGCACCGCAAAAGAGTCCGGGGAATACGAGGAAAAGATAAAAGAAAAACAGGAAGAGATGGTGGCACTGATTGCAGAGAATGCAAAGACCGGTTCCTACACACCGGAGTTTGATGAACGCTACCGAATCATAGCAGAAGAAATCAATGCCTTAAAAGAGGCACAGAAAACAGCCAGAAACGAGAAACGGATGGCTGACAGTTATGAACAGAGAATCCAAGATATCGACCATTACTTAAGCACAAGCACCTGCCAGATACCGGAGTTCGACAATGACCTTGTGAGACGGCTGATCTCGACCATCAAAGTGGAATCCAGCGAGAAACTGCTGATACAGTTCCAGTCAGGCATAGTCATGGAACAGGAGATTCGATATGAGTAAGGCTGCGGCAGGAATGGCAGCAAGTAAATAGGAAACGTTGTTCCTGCCAGTTTATGGTAAGAATAAAATGCCCGATGATCCGGGCGTTTTATTGTTGGCATAAAATAGGAAAGGACAGCAGAAAGCATATAACGGAAAATGAGTAAAAGAAAGTGGATATAAAAAAAGCACATGAAGTAAGTGTGCGACAGGAGGAGAAAAGCGTATGAATTATGAGCAACTGATAGAAGAACTGAGGGAGGAAATGTTACAGCTTGTAAACACCAAATGTGATGCACTGCTCCAGATGTACCGGAGTGGAGAAAGCATACAAATGTGAAAGATACGAACCGGGAAAGCAGCCTTATCACAGTGTCCCCGGCAGAACTGAAAGGGAAAAGACCGCTGGCAGTCCAGTTTGCGCTGGGAGAATGGATAGAGACACCTACATGGAGAAAGGTGGCACAAAAGATTTTGCAGACCTGTAATGAACAGCCGGATATCCATGAGCGGTTTATGGAAATGTGTGGAAAAGTAGCCGGACGCTGGAGGACGATCCTTGGCAGTTCACCGGAAGAAATGGATGTACCGATAAAGGTGGATGAGGAACTTTATTTTGAGGGAAAATTTGACACCGAGCGATGTTAAACATGTTAGAGAAAAAGTGCTGGAACCGGCAGGGTTGATTATAGCAGCATTAAAATCCGGTATATGGCAAAAGTGCAGGAAGCAGCGAAAAATATAGACCATGTACCGGAGCAGGATGCTTTGGAGCATGAGGAGCAGGAACAACATGTACAGGTGCAGACAATGTAAAATGGATGGAATCAAGACTCCGAGTCTATGACAGGTTTGGAGTTTTTCTTATGTTCCTTTTCAAATGTAAAATTGATTGTATAAAAGAAATGGGTAAGTTATAATATAGGTGTGGTCAGATGCCTTTTGGGGATGACTATATCTGTTACAAAAGGAGGAAGGCCAGTGAATACAGAATTAAAAATGCAGTGAAAGCAACAGACAAGGAGCACAGTATGATACGAGTGCAAAGCGTCTGTTAGGGCAGAAGAGCATACTGGTACATATACTGGTAAAAACAGTTGATGAGTTTAAGGGCATGAATCCCAAGGATGTGGTCGACTGCATCGAGGGAACACCACATATCAGTACGGTACCGGTAGAGCCTGGACTCACAAATGCAGCCAGCAAAAAATGGTGAAGACTGGTTGGTTTCAACACAGAAAATGAAGAGATCAATGAAGGTCTGGTAAGATTTGATATCGTTTTTTATGTGCGAATGCTGGATGGATTGTCGCAGATTATCATCAATGTAAGCACAGAAAGACGAGCCGACGGGATATGAAATTTTAAACCGGGCAATCTTTTATGTGAGCAGACTGATTTCATCACAAAAAGAACGTGATTTTGAGAACTCCAGCTACGATGACATTAAGCGTGTATATTCCATCTGGGTATGTATGAACATGGACGAGAGCAGCATGAGCCATGTGCATCTCACAAAGGAAGATTTGATTGGTTCCTATGAATGGAAGGGAAATCTTGACCTGCTGAATATCATCATGCTTGGACTGGCAAAGAATCTGCCGGAACATGATGAGACGTATGAACTGCACCGTCTGCTGGGAGCATTGTTATCCAAGGAACTTACAATAGATGAAAAACTAAACATAATTGGAAATGAATACGATATTCCTATTGAGGAGAACTTCAGGAAGGATGTGAGCGTTATGTGTAACTTGAGTCAGGGAATAAAAGAAGATGGTATTGCGATTGGAGAGGCAGGACTCATTATGAAAATGTATAAGAATGGTTTTACAGCAGAGCAGATAGCCTCAGCTACTGATAAGGATATAGAAGAAGTGAAAGCGATTATTGCAGGGAAGGAATCTGCACTTGCATAGTTCTTTTACAGTGGCAGGAAAACAGTTTTCTGCGAATAAAATGGTTGGAACCAAGCCTCCGAGTCTATAATAGATTTGGAGGTTTCTCTTTATATGTCCTGTGTAAAATTTTTTGCGAAAAGAATAAATGTGATATAATGTATGAAAAGTTACAAAGAATTACAAACTAGTTTATTGGTAAAAAATGATTCAAGTAGAGGATGAAAAATGATTTTTTTTGATGCAAATGCCTTTTATTCATATTATGGAAGAAGCAAATTAGGAATGACATCAGAACCTGTTGACGAAGAACGTTTAAAAAAATATTTAGAACAACAGAGAGAAAAGAGTCTTCCGACTTCGGTATATATTGAGATAATGACACACTTTAGAAATAATCCAAAAGTGTTACAAAATTTACTTGAGTTTAGGTATGCGAAGGGGTTGCCACTTTTTAATAATATTCCAGACTATGTTGTGAGTGAAGATGAAATTACCAGTGTTGCATATATGGATCAAGCAGCTCTCAAAAATTATGCGGATAGATTATTAAAGAGCAAAATTCAAATTGAGAGTAAATTCACACTTTTATTTTTTGAAATTACAAAAGATTTATATGCTCATTACAAATTAGAGATGACAGATGGACTGTCACAAAAAAACAAAGATGCTATATTGGGGTATATTGGAAGAGTTGCATATAAGGAATATCAAAATTTATTAGAGGAAAGAATTAAAGTAGAACTGCAGTCAGGGTATGATGAAAACAAAGAGAAAAAAGTACTCAAGGATTTTTATATCCAAGAATTGAATGAAGCATGTGTGCTTACTAATATTATTATTCAAGGATGTGTTGCTTGCAAACAGGACAAGGAGGATATTATAAGTATTGTACAGCAGACATATCAAAAAAGTATTGAAAGTGGTTTGGATGGAAATACGGGAACAATGCCGTGTATAGTAGATACCTTGGCAACAGACCAACATTTCCTAGATATAGCGAAAGTAAAAGTGTCAGAGATGTTTAAAAAAGGAAAATATTCTGCTACACAGAGAAGATATCTTCGGGATGTAATGTTTACATCATGGTTTGAAAGAGGAAAAAAGTTAGACAAGAATGATATTTTTGATATGCTTTGTGTTGGATGCCTAGATCATATAGATAAAACCAAGAATGCGTGTGTTTTAATAGATGCATCGTCATATGTTCTCTCATTTGACACAAGAATGAAGAATTTTATAGGAACTGTTAAACCGGAGAATTTGAGATTAATTGAAAAAATCCAAAATGAACAGTAAATGGTCGGAATCAAGCCTCCAAGTCCCCAACAGATTTGGAGGTTTTCTTCTACCATTTTATCAGGAAGTAATTTCCCAAATAAACAATCTATGGTACAATATCTTAGAAGTTATCATCAAGGGATGAGTAGTGGACCATAGAGAAAGAGCAGAGTCAATCGTAAGCTGATCTGGCTTACATCTAAAATACAATGCAATCTTTTTCTATGCAGGGACATAAGAGAGTGCATCATGTCAATTTTTTGTAGTCTCATCAGAGAGTGCAACATTTTTCGCTCCCAGAGTACAGTGAAAACTCTGGAAAGTGCATCTCAATTACCCTATCGACACACGTCGAGACTGTGGTAGGACTACACAGAAAGGATATGTAGAAATCCTTGAATTTACGCACTTTGTAGAGTTTTTCAGCTTCAACAGGATTGCTGAAAATCACAAGGAAAAAGAGCTTGTGAGGAAGGTGACTGTTGTTGTAGCGTTAGACCTCGGTTGTGGGAACACAAAGAATTCTGAATATGAAAGTAAATAGAGAACTATCAGATATGTTGATAGAACGTAGGGATACTTGAAAGAGTGTCCCTATTTTTTATATTAGGGCATTCCATTAGGAGTGCCTTTTTCAATTCAATTTAAAAGGAGGTTCACTATGAACAACACAGCGTTAGGAGCAGAAAACAAAAAGGAACAGACAATCAATTTTATCAGCGAAGCACATGAAAAATTCTACTATGAAAAATTAAAAGAGGTACGCTATCAGGATGTGTACCACAAGGCACTTTGCTATTGCCTTGGTATCAGCGATGATATTCGTCTTTCTAAGGCTTAGACTTTTTCTGTAAAGATTGGTATGTAACGGATTGATAACGTAGGTGGTCAGACCTTTATCAAGAAGGAATCCCAAAAGATTGTAACTGTAGTGTCCGGTAGCTTCCAGTCCTACTTTTACTTTTGTAAAATCATCTGATACGGATTCAATTCTTTGAAACAGGTTTTCAAAACCTTCCCGATTGTTAGAAATGGTAAAGGGTTTAAATAATACCTCACCATCTGAATTAGTGATAAAGCAGTCGTGCTTATCTTTTGCAACATCAATTCCAACGTAAATCATAAGAATACTCCTTTGAATAAATTTTTTGCATCTTGAACGTCAGTTCAAGATGATGATACTGTTTAGAACCACTGGTACTCCTTGCGATTGTAACCTCGTTCTAAATAAACCGTCATGCGGTATCTAACTGATTAACAAATATACAAAGAGACTGTGGTTGTAGCCTTCCTAGAACCATCAAGTGGTAGGAGGTGAAAAACAATCCACAGTATCTCCAATAGTATAGCATACAGTCCTTGGAGAGGGACTATAAACACTACTACTTTATAATACGAGGAGGTACACTGTGCAGGAGGAAACAACACAGAAAAACCATTGCTCTTGCAATCAAGACATCCAAACTGACCGCAAGTGTTCTCCAGAAGGCGATGAAGATGTATCTGGAGCATCAGAAACATAAAGAGCCTTCCCACGGGAAAATACCGGTGAAAAAGCTGGTAGGTCAGGGAGCGGGTGCGAAGTCCATAGAGGTCACGGATGATAACATTAAGGCTTTTGAGCGTGTGGCGAGAAAGTACAATGTAGATTTCGCTGTGAAGCGGGATAAGACCACGGAGCCGCCAAAATACCTTGTATTTTTTAAGGGTAAGGATGCCGATGTGATTGCACAGGCGTTCAAGGAATTTGTAAAAGTTAATGAGAAAAAGCAACAGCGTCCGTCGTTACGGCAGAAACTGAAAGGACTTCAGAAGATGATCGCACAGAACAAGAACAGGGAGCGGAGCAGAGAGAAAAACAAAGACAGGGGACAGAGCCTATAAGTAAGGTCATTGACGGGATTGTAAAAGATTTGCAGTCAATCCCGAAAATTCTCAAAGAAAAGTGCAGAGGGGTAAATGGAAAACAGCTTGCCCTCAAATGCGCTCCCTATGTGATATTTGGATATGTCTTTAATAAGGTTTCATGGCTGTATGGACAGCAGGCAGGAGATAACACATTACAGAAGGTGTTGGACACGATCAATGGGATGGGAGGTGCGTTTGTAAACCCGTTTCCTAGTTTTATGCCGGGGGATTTACTGGTTGGCGTGGGATGCGGGATAGGATTTCGTATGGTAGTATATTATAAAGCGAAAAATGCAAAGAAATTCCGGCAGGGAGTAGAATATGGTTCGGCAAGGTGGAGTGCATAATTTTAAGTGTAAATGACACATACATGGACGCACAGGAGGTTATGCACATGACTGATTATAGCAAAATTACAGCCCTTTACTCCCGCCTTTCCGTGGGCGACGAGGACAGGGACGGCGGCGAGAGCAACAGCATACAGAACCAAAGAAATATTTTTGGAGAACTATGCCAGAGGGCAGCACCTAACCAATATCCGGCACTACATCGACGATGACGAAAGCGGCAGATTTTTTGACCGTTCCGCCTACTCCCGCATGATGGACGATGTGGAAAACGGGAAAATCGGTGTCTGCATTATGAAAGACCTTACCCGCTGGGGGCGCGACTATCTCCAAGTCGGCAACGCGATGGAGATATTCAGACGGAACAATGTGCGCTTTATCGCGGTCAACAACGGCATTGACAGCGAGAAGCCCGACACATTGGAGTTTGCGCCCTTTATCAATATCATGTCGGAGTGGTACGCAAAGGACATCAGCAAGAAAAGTGAAAACGGGCATTAAGACCAAAGGCATGAGCGGAAAGCCGATTGTTACCGAAGCCCCTTACGGCTATGTCAAAGACCCGGACAACAAGGATTTTTGGATAATCGACGAAGAAGCCGCCGAGGTTGTCCGTTTGATTTTTCCGTCTGTTTATCGGTGGGAAAAACCGCAACCAAATCGCCGTGCATCTGAAAAACGAGCAAATCCCTACCCCCACTTTCTATATGAAAGACCGAGGGGCGGGGAACCTGTAAAAATAAGACGCTCAACGAGGATAACCGCTGCAAGTGGAACAAAGCCACCTTGACCAATATCCTCACACGGCAGGAGTATTGCGGCGATGTAGTCAACTTCAAGACTACAAAGCATTTCCGGGATAAACATAACCACTATGTAGACCGGAGCCAGTGGCACATCACAGAAAATGTGCATGAGCCGATTATCAGCCGCAGCGATTTTGAAACCGCACAGCGGATTTTGGAAAACGCACCCGTCAGACGCCCCAACGGGGACGGGGAAATCCACCCTCTGTCCGGCTTGCTTTTCTGTAAGGACTGCGGCGCAAAAATGCACATTCGTATAGATTACCGGAACGGCGGCAAGCGGCACGTTGCTTTTTGCAGCGAGTACCACAAGGGGAAAGCCAAGAACCCCAAATGCCATTCCCCGCACATCATGGACGCGGACTTGCTCATGCAGACCATCGCGGAAGTGCTGAAGAAAATCGAGGACTATTCTATCAGCAATCGGGCGGAGTTTGAAGCATTAGTGAAAAAGAACCTTGCCATGCAGCAGACCGACCAGACCAAAAAGCAGCAGAAGCGTATTCCGCAAATCACGACGCGCCTTGAACAGATTGACAACCTAAAACTTTCTGAACAGCCGGAAACTTCTATCGGCAAGTACGGCAGAATGCGAAAATCCTACCTAAAGGAACATCGCCCCATTCTCTACAACCATCTGCTGATGAGCGAGAAGCTGTATCCACACCTGTTAGAGATTGACCGGACAGCGCAGGAGCGCGTGGACACCATGTTGCCTCACATGATGGAGACTGCGGGTGTCACGGAAGAACTGAAAGCCTGTGATCCTATGCGCTGGGTAGGACTGATGAACACATTAACGGCACAGATTGAGGAAATTTTAATCAGGGAACTGATTTGCAGCTGAATGGGAGGTGTGGAAATGCTGACCTTTGAAAAGGTTCTGGAAGTGTTTCAGGCATATCTGGATGATGATTCTCTGTATGAGGTGGTGCAGACCAGCCACGGTTATACATTGATGGCATGGGAATCCCACCGGAATGACTGGTACAGCGCTGAAATACAGAAAACCCCGGAGGATTTACGGAACGCTTTGTTGGGTACATACGCCAACTTTCTGGAAAATAAGATTACTGGAAATGACCGTGACCTGACTGTGACAGAAACCGGAGAAATCCAGCAGAGGTGTCGGGAACTTTTGGAAAAGTGCCGGGAACCTTGATATAGAAATGCCAGAAGGAGGCCGCGATTATGCGTCCTCCTTCTGCTTCGCAGTCTGTTCCATTTTGAGCGCCCCGTCTATGGCACCTTCGATAATCGGCAGGTATTCTTCAGGGCAAAGCTTCAGCTTGTGGCTGACCCGTTGCCGCTGTTCGCTTTCTTCCCGCATAATCTCCGGGTTAAAATACCGTTCCACGGGAAGTCCGCAGACCTTAATCAACTGGATCATCACAGGCAGGCTCGGAATTGCACCTTGATTCTCAATGTTGGCAAGATACCGCCATTCAATCCCAACCATTTCTGCCAATGTTTTTCGTGCCAGACGCTTTGCCTCTCGTGCAGCTTTGACATCTGCGCCGAAGGTTTCAAAACCGGGACAATCTTCAACTTTCGCCATATAACATCACCCAGTTACATTGTATAATTCATACTTTGCCTGTGGAATGTTGCTATATGCAGGTTGGTTGAAGTTTATAATTCACATTTCGTTCCTTGCATTGTTCGAGAAAGAGAACTATAATGTACTCTGTGGAGGTGCGAAATGGACTATATGACATTGAAAGAGGCCGCCGAAAAGTGGGGCGTGACACCTCGTAGGGTAAATTATTATTGCGCCGGAGGGCGTATCCCCGGCGCTGTGAAAATGGCCGGTGTTTGGCTACTCCCTAAAACTGCGGAGAAGCCGCTTGATGGCCGGACAAAACAAGGGAGGTTGCTAAAACATGAATAGTGTTTTGATTATAGACGATGACAAGGAACTTTGTACCTTGATGAAAAAATGTGTAGAACAGGAAAACTTATCTGCGGTAGTAGCACATGGCGGTTTAGAGGGCCTGCGGCTGCTGGAAGAAAACAAGGATACCTGTTCTTTGATTATTCTGGATGTGATGATGCCGGATATGAACGGTTTTCAGGTATTGCAGGAAATCCGTAAGAAGAACAATGTGCCGGTTCTGATGCTGACTGCCAAAAGCGACGAGGAAGATAAGGTTTCGGGCCTGCGGCTGGGGGCAGACGATTATCTGACAAAACCGTTTGGAATTAACGAACTGATGGCCCGTGTCAATTCGCTGATCCGGCGCTATACCACCCTAAATCCCGTGGCAGGAAGCGAAGCGGCAACAATGTTGCTGAAAGATATGGTGATTGATAAAGTCAATCGAACCGTGACGCTTCAAAATCTCCCGGTGGAGCTGACCGGCAAGGAATTTGATCTGCTTGTATTTCTGGCGTCCAACAAAGGGCGTGTCTTTACAAAAAAACAGATCTATACGCAAGTATGGGCGGAAGAATACGCTTTTGACGACAGCAACATCATGTCCTTTATCAGCAAATTAAGAAAGAAGATTGAGCCAAATCCTGAACAACCGTTTTACATTCAAACTGTCCGGGGTGTAGGGTATCGGTTCAATAAGGAGGTATAGGCATGGATGTCAACCTGTATTTGCTGCTGGCGCTGTTGGCCACCCTGCTGGTGATCGCCTATCTTCTGACAAGGCTCCACCGTGTCCGGGGCCAGCTTTCCCTTATCAAAGATGCCCTGATGGACATAAAGAGCGGCAACCTCAACCGCCGTGTACTTGTACGGGAAAGCGACATGACAAAGCAAATCTGCTATGACATCAATGAGATTGCCATGAGCAGCCAATCCCGGCTTATCCAACAGAAGCAATCCGAGCAGGCTTATAAGCGGCTTATGACAAGCCTTTCCCATGATGTGAAAACCCCTCTTGCCTCTCTGGTGGGCTATTTGGAGGCCGTGGAAAGCAAGATGGTGACTGGGGCCGAGCAAGAAGAATACATTCGGGTGGCTGCGGAAAAAGCGCACCATCTGAAAGAGTTTGTGACTGTCCTGTTTGAATGGGTGAAGCTGGACGCCGGGGAACAGATTTTTCATTTTGAGCTTTGCGATTTGAACGAGCTTTCACGCAATATTATGGCTGACTGGGTGCCGCTGCTGGAAAGTCACGATCTTACCTATGAGATAGAGATACCTGAAACAGAATAAATGACAAGAGTTGATTCCACCGCCTACACCCGTATTCTCAATAACCTGCTGCAAAATATCCTGACGCACAGCGTTGCAAGCCAAGTGTCCCTCACTGTGACCGAAACGGAGCAACAGGCAAAATTGTTGTTGCCGATAATGGGAAAGGGATTTCCGCCGCTGATCTCCCCCATATCTTTGAGCGGATGTATCAATGCGACCACTCCCGACTGCCAAAGGGAACGGGCTGGGACTCTCTATTGCAAAGGAATTGGTGAGCGTCCATAAAGGAACTATTACAGCGGCCAGCATTCCCGGAGCCGGAACAACATTTACCATCATGCTTCCGAAAGCCCTGTGATAGCGCAGGGCTTTCTTGCTATCTAAACAAGGTTAAAACAAGATTTCGGCAAGGTTATGGCAAGGTTTGCGTTTTATAATTGGAACCATGAAAGAGGAAACCGTATGACGATTATTACAACTGAAATCCAGAAATGGAAACGGAATAAAATTGTCTGGTGCATTTTGGCTCTAACACTTCTGCTTGGAGCGTTTGCGATTGAAGGGCTTGCAGCATTTCAAGGAGCAGTCCGGATAGTACACTGGCCTTTAAGAATCTGTCCAGCCTGTTTCTGCCGAATGTTTGCAACGACACTGTTTTCGATGAACACAAAATGACACGATGAAAGAACTGCTTATCATCCCTATTACAAAAGCACAGCTATACTTTTCAAAAGTCGCTGTGGTTATTCTGATGTCCGTAGGACTGTGCCTGATTACTTTTCTTTTGTGTGTTGTCGGTGGGCTGATTGCCGGAGGCTTTCCCGATCTGAACGCCCAAACACTGATGGACGCTGGTCTTTTGTATCTGGCAGGTGGTATTCTGATTCCCATAGCCATGCTTCCGATTGTGTTTCTTTCCACGCTGTCAAAGGGATATATCCTGCCCATTGGCGCAACGCTGCTTTATCTGATTCCCGTAGTCATTGCCCCGGCTTATCTTACGGGAATACACCCGCTTAACAAGCGTGATGGGGATTTATCCCCATATTTCCGAAGCGGCCGCAGCTATGGTAGAAAGCCTGATGCAAGGCGTTTTATTCAATACTTCGCCGCTTGTTTGTGTCGGTTCGCTGCTCTTGATCGGTGCTACATTTGCCGCCGCATCCGTAGTGGCTCTAAAAAAGCAATCTTACTGAAAGGAAAGACCTATGAAACGATTGAGTTGTTTATTACTCGGTATTCTGCTTGTTTTTTCTCTTTGTGCCTGCCAGCAGGCCGCTCCATCTTCCGGCGAGGCTCCCGACCAACAGGCCATTACGGAAGAAGCAACCGAATACTTTAACCAAATGATGGATGGAGATTTTGAAACTTTCTTCAATGCGTTGCCGCAGGGCGTACAGGACAATATTTCTGCGGAGACGATACAGGAAACATGGGAAGAAGAAGTCGATAAGCTGGGCGGGCTGCCGGAGAACACTTCCCGGATGTGTCCTGCTATGCCGGAACACTCTGACCAAATCCGTGTTGAATTTGTCATTCCTTGTGACAAAGGCAATTTCAAAGTATTCATCAACTATTTCCCGGATGGCAGCCTTTACAACTATGTTATCTGGAAGAACGAAACAAAATGAGAAAGCGAGGCATTTTATGAGTGATCTTGTGATTGAAACCAAAAGCTGACAAAGATTTACGGGGAACAAACTGCCGTTAATTCTGTGAATCTTCATGTAAAACCGGGCCGGATTTATGGACTTTTAGGACGCAACGGAGCCGGTAAAACCACAATTATGAAAATGATTTTGGGCCTTACACCAATCACTTCCGGCGAAGTAGATGTGTTCGGACAGAACATCAAAGGCCATGAGAAACGCATTTATCCCCGTATTGGAGCCATCATCGAAACTCCCGGTTTTTATCCGAATCTGACCGGCACAGAAAACCTTGAAATTTTTGCGAAGTTACGAGGGACACCCCAGAAATGCCGTCAAGAACGCGCTGGAAGTTGTGGGATTGCCCTACAAGGACAAAAAGCTGTTCAGTAAGTATTCCCTCGGCATGAAGCAGCGCCTCGGTATTGCCAACGCTATTCTGCATGACCCGGAGCTTTTGATTTTGGACGAGCCGACCAATGGACTTGACCCTATCGGTATAGCCGAAGTGAGGAACTTTATTAAGAATTTAAGTGTGGAGCGTGGCAAAACCATCCTAATTTCCAGCCATATACTTTCCGAAATTTCACTGTTGGCAGATGACATAGGCATTATCGACCACGGGGTTCTGCTGGAAGAAAGCAGCATGGAAGAATTAGAAAAGAAAAATCGGAAATACATCCAGCTTCAAGTGTCGGATATTCCAAAAGCCTCTTTAATTTTGGAAAGGCAATTCCATGTGACCGATTATGCGGTGCAGGACGAACACAACCTGCGGCTTTATGACACCGCACTGGATATGGCGGCAATCAACAAGGCCCTTGTGGTGCAGGATGTAGCTGTTATCAGCTCCCAAATCTGCAATGATACCCTTGAGGATTATTTCAAACAGATCACAGGGGGAGAGGGAATTGCTTAAACTGATACAAGTTGAATTTCTAAAACTGCGCCGGAGAAAGTTTATCTGGCTCATGCTGCTGGCGGCGCTCTTTATGCCACTGGCTGCCGTATTTTACTTTTCAAGTGTCAAAGGAACCGGTGTGGACCCCATTATGTTTTACAAATGGACAGCGTTCAGCTATACCCCGTGGATCATCCTACCGGTAGTGCTGGGGATGTTGTGTACCATGCTGATGTATAACGAAACCAGTATGATATGCTCAAACAGCTTTGAAAGAAAACGGGCAGTGGGGTGCAAAGTGCCGCAAGGCATACGATCTGGACGAGAACGGACAGCGCATCCCGGATGGGAAGGCGGCAGGAAAAATCATCGGGAGGATACGACCGACTGGAACGATAAAGGAAATGTGGAGATTTGGCGGGCAGCGTGGGCAGCCTACACCAACCGGGCGCTGGAATCTGCCGGTAGACCGGAGCGCATTGACCACCGCAGCTACAAGCGGCAGGGCATTGATAAAATCCCTCTGTCCATCTGGGGCCAGCTGCCAGCCAATGGAAAAGCGCGGTATCCGCACCGACAAGGGAGAGGTAAACCGGCAGATCGCCGCCGACAACAAACTGCTGAAAGAAATTAAAGCCCGCATTACCCGTCTTTATCGCTGGTCAAAAGCCGAGCGGAAAAACCACAAACGCAGCAAAGCAGCTTGACCGCCTTGTGGGAAGCCCAGCAGCAGTTGAACGCTCCCCGCACCCGCACCGGCAAAATCCGGGCCTTGCAGGAAAGCTCTGCACTATTCAGCTTTTTGCAGGCAAACGGCATCCAGTCTATGCAGCAGCTCCATGAAAAAATCGCTGATATGAACAGCCGTTACTATGACCTTCGCGGAAAGATTGTCAAGGCTGAGCGCCGGATCGCCATTCTTACCGAACGCGGGGAGATGTGGGAACAGTACAACCAGTACAAGCCCATCCACAAACAGCTTGCCAAAGTAAAGCCGGAAAAGCGGGAACAGTTTGAGCAGCGCCACAGCCGGAACTGATCCTGTATGACGCAGCAGCCCGGTATCTGAAAGAATTGAAGAGACAGCGGTGAGGCAATCACCCGAAGGCATGGCAGCGGAAATCGACCAGCTGATCGCCGGAAAGCAGACGGACACGCTTGCCATGAAATCCATGAGGGAGGATTTGAAAGCAGTGGAACGGCTCCGCAAAACCGCCGAGCAGCTGTCCCGACAGGAAAGGACAAGTCTCACGACCGTGGGCCGGAGCGGTAAAGGCTACCGCGTTTTGACGTACCCTGTCAAGTACGTCGCGTTTCACGACATACCTTTGCATACAGAAAACCGCCGTACAGGTTTCCCCATACGGCGGCAGACTGTTTATTTGCCGAACAAGTCGCTGTGTTGCCGGTGCGGCCAGCGTCAGCACCAGAACATCATCCTCTATGCGATAGACAAGACAGCCAGTCCGGGAGAATATGACATTCCCGATGGCCTGCCCACTCGCCGGACAGGTCATGGTCGCGGTTCTTATCCGGCAGCGGTTCGCCCATTGCCAGCAATGCTACGACCTGCTCCAGCAGCTCGATCTTCAAGCCACGCTTGATGGCTCGTTTGTAGTCTTTTGGAAACTGGTCGTTATGCTTGACGGTATATTTGGTTTCTTTCATCTTTTCAGGTCAGCAAACAACTCGTCAAGGTCATTATAGCCCTTACAGACGGGTCTTTGCAATCCTTTCGCTTCCAGCATGGCAGCAACCGTTTCTTTGTTCGGCTGTTCCAGCCTTGCCCATCAAAGGGAATACCGCCTTCACGAAGCGACTGGCGCACAAAGATGTTAAACGCCGTAGTCAGGTTCATGCCAAGTTCAGTAAACAGTGCGTCCGCCTGCGCTTTCAAATCTGCGTCCATGCGCGGATACTGATGTTTGTTGTGTATTTCCAGCCATACGATCAACCTTTCTGCTGGCAATTATAGTATATGCCATTTGCACGAAGAAACAATACTTTGCACAGATATTTAACAATAAATTCATTCCAAGGAGGTTAGCTGCACTATGAAAGAAATCATTTTAAGAGAACAACAAGACTGAACCTATCCCGTCATGGATTACCGCCAGTACCGCAGAGCGCGGAGGCTGGTGCATGAGTGCTACAACTACATCGACGGAAACTGTATCGCTCTGACGATGGGGAGGAATGTGTCTGTGTCCAGTCTATTTCCTACTATTGTGCAGGTGGTTTCGGGCAGCAATTGCCGCATAAGGAACTGGAAACAGCGCTGTTCCACCGGCTAAATGCTAAGAAATGCGCTGTATGTGGGGCTGTTTTGGTTCCAACCGAGCCAAGGCTGCTGAAGAACAGCAGCGCCGCATGGAGCGTATCAAACGCCGAAAGGCACAGGGCTTGCAAAGACCGTTATCTGTATGACTACATTTTTAATGATAACAGGCAAAACCCATTGATGGACAAGGCTCATGCCTATGTGGAGAACTGGAAAGAAGCATATAAAGAACATATGGGCTTTTTGCTGTTTGGAGATGTGGGAACCAGCCGTCTTTTTCGCCGGATGTATCGCCATTGCTCTACTTGCCAACCAGGATGTGCCTGTGCTGATGCGATATTGAACTTTCCACCGCCTAAAATACCAGACCCTTGGCAGGATGTTCTCCGAGGATGGGGCCGACTTTATCGCCAGCTTTAATGAGTA
>SCPN01001630.1_pt1 | contig 49443 bp, 61 predicted proteins | sample 6106831 | NCBI WGS metagenome assembly SCPN01 (sample SAMN10720447, study PRJNA508395) | human gut metagenome | isolation source: Participant 1, 0 month | reverse complement strand
TGTTCTTGTATGTAAGACAATAAAGTTATAATTATTTAGTTAAACTTAAAATAGATTTTTGATTATCTTTTCATATCTTCTTAAATGTCCGCAAAGCCTTATTTTATCAGCTTTACGGGCATTTCTCTTTTCAGTTGATACTTCCAAACAGCCACGTTTCATCACTTTTTTTCACGGTCAATCGTGGTAAATATCGTGGTAAAACTTTAGGCTATCATGCTCCTTAATTCTGCCTTAACGTTCTCTATGGACGCATGGGCGTACAGGTTCAGCGTGATACTGATGTTTGCGTGTCCCATGATGTACTGTAAACTCTTAGGGTTCATGTTCCTGTTCGCAAGCCTTGTGCAGAACGTATGACGCAGGATATGGGGCGTTATTTTTGGTAAGTTGTCCTCATGGCTCTTGTTATATTTCTTTCTCAGATTAGCGAAAGTAGAAGTATAATAGGCGTTTGTCATAGGACAGCCTTTCCCGTTCAGAAAGAGGAAACCGCTGTACCCGTCTATCCCTATCGGCTCTGCCTTTGGCTTGACCGCCATGACACGCCTAAACGCCTGTTTCACTTCCTCGCTCATGGGAACATCACGCACACCGCTTTTCGTCTTTGGCGTTTCGATATAATAGCCTGTTTCCTTGTTGGATAACAGCTGGTGGTCTACATGGATAACGTCATTTTCAAAGTCTATATCCTGCCTTGTCAGTCCGCACAGTTCTGAGATACGCAGTCCTGTTTTTAACAGTATCACGATTGCGTCATAATACTTGCGGTATGTCCTGTCTTTACTGGCAAAGGACAAGAGCCTTTCTTCCTGTTCCTCAGTCAATGCCTGCCGCGGCGTCCTGTCGTCCTCTATGACTTCATTCAGCTTGAAATCAAAGGGGTTCTTCCTCACGAGGTCGTCCGCTATGGCAATGCGGAATGACGCATTTAACGAGCGTTTATAATTGCTTATGGTCTGATAAGCATAGCCCTTGCCTTTCATGCGTAACGCCCATTCCTTAGCGTCTGAAAGGCGTATGCTGTCAATGCTCCTAGCCCCCAGTATATCGCCCTCTAATGTCCGCATGAGCTTTTTCCTGCCCTGCCTTGTGCTTTCCTTTACGTTGGCTCTCTGGGCGTTCTGTTTGGCGTATAGCTGGCACAGCGTCATTTTCTTGCCCTTGCTGTCGATACCGTCCTCTATATCCCGTCTAATCTGCTGTTCCAGTTCCCTCAAGGACAGCTTATCACGCTTGCCCTTTGGTGTTGTGTCCGTCGGTGTCAGTTTCCATGAATAGACCGATTGCGGTTCTCCAAATGCGTCTGTATATTTGTATAAGTATCTTCCGTCTGCTCTCTGGCTCTCTCCTGTCTTTAAGAGGCGACCTTTATTGTCCCGTCTTTGCTCTTTCATTCTGTCCTGCTCCTTTCGTAAGAAAGAGCCTTGATATGACTTACTGAAATAATATCACATACAAGGCTCTTTTGCATTAGATTACGTCTGTTTTATCCATAAATTTCTCAAACTGTTTTTTCTTAATCAAGATACGGTTGCCGTTCATCACATACCAGTCCCCGTGTCGGTTTTCTTCTACCAGTCGGCGGAGTTTGTTCTGTCCGATTGTGAAGTATCTTGACGCTTCCTCAATGGTAAGGGTGTATTTTTCCCATACGGGAATATCAATCTTTTCGTTCATCATGCCACCCCCTACCTGTTCTTTGTGTCATACTGGACGTAAGGTATCAGTTCTGTCCTGTCTATCCGTTGTAAATGGGCGGTCAGCTTGCTGGAAAGGGAAGTGCTGTACCTTGCCCTGTCCACCATATCCCCGACACGTTCCAGCCCACCTAAAGCGTCATGGGATTCGAGGAAGTAAAAGCCTTTGACAGCGGATATGACACCACCCTCTGTAAGCCACTGTTGCGTTTCTTCAAGGGAATTATGCGGTGTGGGCACATGGAGTTTTAAGAGTTCCACAGCCCCTAAAAAGCGTTGCCAGAAACGGCACGTTTTCCACCTGCTCTTGTTGCTCTCATTCCTGTTTGCCACGACAAAACGCAGGTTGTCCGCCAGCAGTCCGAAAGCCAGTTCCCCAAGCTCCAGCGGTCTGTCCTGAAATGCCATAGCAAAGGCATGAGCCTTTTCATCACGCAGTTGCATTTCCGTCCGTTTCCAACTCCCGACTTCATCAAGCGTCCTGTTGTATTTGCCGCACACTTCCTTGTCCTTGTCATAAAAGCGGTAGGAAAGCCCCGATTTTCCAGCTCCCGATATAGACGGTCTTTGCGGTGTCAAAATCATCAAACTTGCTCTCGTCAAAATGGTAGCCCTCACTGTTGGCGATAAATTCCTCTTTTTCACATTTCTTCTTTATCTGCTCTATGGTAAAGAACGGCGTTTCGTTCCTGTCGTCAATGGCAACGTCCAGCCTTGTGAAATGGTAGTTTCCAGCCCCATATCTCCTTTCACAGCGTCCGAACATATCCCCAAAGGTCAAGCCGTTGTTATCGAGGATACGGAAAATATCATCACACCCCCTGCCTGTCATCACGAGATAACAGCCAAGCCCTTGTGGGTTGTCCTCTGTCTTTTTTGCGTCGCCCGATACATAAATGTCCCCGATTTCCCAACGTGCCTGATACGTCTTGAATTTGACCGTTGCAGGATAGACATTAAAAATATCGGTCGGCAAGCATAAAATGTGCCGTATCACATCTTCTGCCGTTGCCGTATCAAAGACAATGCTGATGTAATCAATCTTGACGGATAAATTTTCGTGTGTTGCGATAGTGCATTACTCCTTTCGTACTCCCCGTTTTTTGCGGGGTAAAAATCGTGTTTTGTCCTTTATTTATCACAGTTTCTAGGTACTATGACATGTATGCGCAGGGCGGTGTTACATATACGCCCTGTACGGAACGCCTGCGGCGTTCCTTTTCTTCCTGCACCAGCCCCGTTCTTAACGCTCACGAGCCTTTGGGAGGCTCGTGGCTAAACGGGGCAGGCACAGGAAGAAACACCGTTTTCGGTCGGATAGTCCATGCCTATTCATGCTATCAAAGCGAAAATAACTCTTTTCTATGCTTACTCAAGCGTGTGATTGACCTCATTGTGCTTAATCACTATATCCTCCATGATAATAACGCCGTTAGAATTACTTGTCAAGAACTTTTTTTTTTTTTTTCGGCTATAATAAGTATGATAGGCTTATAAAGGAACGAAAAAGCCGGGAAAGGAAAAGATATAAGAAGTTATGGAGCATGATACAAAGAAAATAAATTTTTTAGGGGAGAACATACAGACCATAAGAAAACACAGGAAAATGAAACAGCAGGAGCTTGCGGACGCCATCGGTATCAATATGCAGAGCCTTTCTAAGATTGAACGAGGGGTAAACTATCCCACCTTTGACACGCTGGAAAAGATAATGGACGTACTGGAAGTAACACCGAATGAATTGTTGTCGGGAGAATGGAAGTTTGTCCAACAGGCGGAAAAAGAGGTATGCAAGTTTTTACGGACGGAAGAACGCCTAAATGCAGAACTGAAACATGGACACTATGATAACTTCTTTGACAGTGAAGAAGAATGGCTAGAGTATGAGTTGGAGCAGTTGCGGAAATACATCACAGACTATATCAAGGGAGAGGACATACAAGCGTCCGACCTTTACCCTATCAAAACATTTATCCAGCACTTGAAATTTCAGAAAGTATTAGACCGTTATGATGATTTATACAGCATGGATATGTTCGGGGAAAGCACAGACGGACACAAGTACGGTACACCTTATCAGGTTGTAAAGAGGATAAATCCCAACTCAAAAGAAGATATGGAGCTGTTGCGGGAAGTCTTAAAGGACAGCCATTTTGACAACGGGGACGAGTAGCCTTTTTCCTCTTGCAAAAAGATACAGCAAACAAAAAGCCCAGATCAAGAGTGCAAGCACCACTTCTAAAGAAGTGGCAGGCTCTTGACAGGGCTTTTTCTTTTCTGTTTATGGCAGACAAGAGAAAAAAGGATAGCTATATTGTATAGTTTCTCTAATAATTTTAGAGCAATGAATTTATCACAGGTACTTCGTCTTTTCATTGTAAAAGTACAATCGTGGAAAGCACTAATATTGGTACTTTGATTTTGTGCATTATGCACAAAATATGATAGCAACAAAGAGGTCATATATAAAATAGAAACAAAAATAACTTGACATTTAATGAAATATATGTTATGTTGAGGTTAGCAAAAACAGTACGTGACATAAAACTATCAAAAAGTAAAAAAGAGAAAGGAGGTTTATCGAATGAGAGCAAAGAAGTTGAGAACGAAAGTAGTTGGTCTTGTAGCAGCAGTTATGGTTGTCGGCGCTCCACTTACAGCGTGGGCTATTGATGTAGCGGGTGGAGATTTGTACTACAATGGAGGGCAAACAGACACCATTGTATATTCCGAAATTGGGCGTAAAGCAGGTATTAGTCGCAACTACATGGTAAAGGCAACTGTAAAGGTCGGCGGAGATACATATACCAGTGGATTCAAGTCAAACTACGCTTACAAAGATGCAAAGAGAGTTTGGTGGGCGAACGAAACATCTTATTATGATTATTATCCATATTAAGTAAAATAGTTCAAACACCTAGGGCGGGGCTATTTGTCCCGCCCTATTTTATACATTTCTTCAAAGAAAGGGGCGTATGTTATGAAAAAATTTTTAAAGATTTTTATTTTCCTTGAAGTCATACTCTTTGCATATATTTTTAATACTTCTATTTACAACATTTATGAAAAGAATAACATTGCTACTGAGAATTTAAAAGGGTATGTTTTAGAAGAAACATCGCCAGAAATTCTCGACAAATTTTATACAATATTTACAGAAGAATATTCTCAAAATAAATTAGAACTCATTAACAATACGCTCACTTCCACAGATAAATCTGTTTATGATTTATATTGCTATCCATTAAATGAGTTTACACAAAAACAGCCTATATCTTCCTCTATTTTGTTTCAATATCATGAATTGCAAAAGGAAGATTTTTTAGATAGTGTTGGTGTATTCTATACAGATTTACCAGCTAACGCAATTAAAGAGATAGCTTCTCAACTGTCCGTCGCAATAAATAACTTTGAAAATGACGCTATTCCGTATAGTATGGTATTAGAATTGAATCTTCTGAATTTTGTAATCTTATTTATTGTACTTCAAATCATATACTGTATTTATACGTCTTATAGTTTGAAAAAAATAGGTATTAAAAAAAGCATGGGCTTTTCTACTATACATATTTTAAAGGAGCAAATTACCAGTGTAATAAAATATTTTGCTGTAATATGTTTAGTATTACTGTTCTTGCTAAATTTATATTACGCATTAACAAACAGATATGATTTTTCTTATTTAGCAACAAGTGTACTGTTCTTTATTGGTGTTTTAGCTATAAATATACTTTGTGTTTTAATTACAAGTATTTTAATTAAGTTTGTTTCTTTAGAGGCAATGATAAAAAATAAGACTTTAAATAGCGGCACAAATATTGTAGTTCAGGCTATAAAAATAATTTTTTCGGTAATAATCGCTATCACTATTATTTCATTGCTGAATCAGGGGAACTCATTTAGACAAAGCCAACAAGCTGTTTTAGATTATAAGTATCTGGACGGATATTATACCGCTAATGGTTTTAATTCATCGGAGTATGATTATGCGTTAGCAAACACAGACATATTAGAAAAATATTCTGAACAAACATTAGAGATGTATAATCATAACCATTCACTACTATGTGATTTTAGGACAGACGGTGGTTTGCAGACATCACGCCCCTATTATGAACAACAGCTTGTTATTGCAAATAGAAATTATCTGAATGAATTTTCAAATATCCAGCTCAGTGGAAAACCATTGGGAGAAGATATATTTAGTGAACCAACAGTATTAGTTCCACATAAATATAAGAATGATGAAAATTCTATTAGCGAATATATTAAGCAAGAATATTTCCGATTGATGAATTACAATCAATTTTATGGAATACCGGGAGAAGAAAAAACTATTGATAAATTTAATGTTGTTTATATAGACGATGATTCTACGATAAAAGTCAATACAGAAAATGGTTTTTCGGATATGGCTAATCCTATTATCATTGTTGATACGGGCAATTTTGCAGGACTTTACTATTTGGATTCTTTAAATACAAGGTGTTTATTTTTTCAAATGGAGTCAAGAGAAGATTTTTCTTCTTTGTTATCAGAATATGATTTAGAGCAATTAGTTACAGCTGGAACATTACTTACACCTTATTTAATGCAACTTGAAAATGTGACATTCGTTCTTAAAACACTCACTATGTTTACGATTGTCTTTATAGTGTCTTTACTGTTTATTTTGTATATTTCAAATTATGTGGACATTTTTGTAAATCGAAAGAGATATGCGGCAAAAGAGATTTTAGGATTCTCTCATTTTAGGACACTGAAAAATCGGTATATTTTTGGGAATCAGAAATAATTATATCAGGCGTATTAACTGCTATAAATTATTATTTTGCTTGCCTTTTTGCGATTATACTTATTGACTACATATTCTGCGAATTGCTTTATAGAATTTATATCTCAAACGCTTTATATGAGATTGAAAAGGGGGCATAAGTATGTCATTGATTACATTAAAGAACGTCAAAAAAGAATATGGGAAAAATCAGGTTCTATTTGAAAATTTATCTTTAGAAATAGAAAAAGGCGAATTTGTGCTTGTAGGAAAAGCGGGCAGGTAAAACGACACTTTTAAATATAATAGGATTGATTACTGATATATCCGAGGGAACAATCACTATTGATAGTCATAAAAATTTGTCCATGAACGGTAAAAATGCTATGATTTTGAGAAGATATACAATAGGCTATCTATTTCAAAATTATGGACTAATAGAAGATGAAAGCGTGTTGTGGAATTTAAAATTAGCTCTTGAATATAAAAAAGTAAAAAAAGAAGAAAAACTGAAACTAATCAATAAGTATTTAAAGCAATTTGAGCTAAGTGACATGCTTAACAAAAAAGTATATCAGTTAAGCGGTGGAGAGCAACAGCGAATTGCAATTATTAAATTGATTTTGCAAGGAAGTCAGATTATATTAGCTGATGAACCAACTTCTGGACTTGATAAAGAGAACGAATTGATAGTGATGAAACTTTTGAAAGAATTAAATGAAAAGGGCATTACTATAATCATGGTCACTCACAACATGAATTTGTGCGATTGTTTTTCCAGAGTTATAAATGTAGAAAACTTTAGATAGTTTGTTAAAGGGAGATACGCGGTTTTATTATACGTGCAATCTCCTTTATATTTCGTCATATCAAGACTCATATTCAATTATGGTAAATTCGTGGTAAAACACTTATTTTTCAAGTGATGAACAGCCCTTAAATGCTGTATTTATGCGGATAATCGGATTTTCTATATCAAGTTTGAAGAAAAACCCTGTATTTTCCATCTTCCACCCTCTTCCATGAAATGTTTCGTTTGTTTTTAAGAAAGTCCCCTCTTCGAAATTAAACCGAAGACGGGACTTTCTCTCAAGAATCTTCGCAGGATCACTTCGTCATTTTGATACTATTGTTCTTTGTGAATTACATGAATTTCTGTCTTTTCCAGTTTAGGAACACTGACAACAACTGCTGTATCCTCTCTCCAATACCAGCCGGAACCATAATTCAACGCATTCAAGGATGCACCTTCTGAAAGAGAAACTCCATTCAACTCCAGACTTTCTGGCTTTCTGTCAAAACCAAGAAGAACAATAAATTCTGTCTCAAATGCATGGCGAAGCATAAAGAAATCTTCACCCGTTTTGCCCAAAAATATTGTATTCAATTTTTTTTCCATCTGCATACCGTTTGCCTGAAGTTTCATTTAAAGCTCGACTCATAAGAACTGTATTCTTTTTTTCATATGTCATGCTTTGTCCAAGCTGCAATTCTCCATTCATAACAGATAAAATGCACGCTCCTTCCCGAATGTAAACAGGAATTTTGTCAATTGAACATCCACCTGAAAAATTCGGTTTCCACCAACCATCTTTCTGAAATCCAACAAATTGATCCAGCTTCCTGATGGGAAGTAAATTCTCCTCTTTTCTCCTTCTTGATGCACCGGAGCAACTAACAGATCTGAACCATAAAAATATTCATCTTCCCAATAGACAGCCTCTTTATCCTCAGGAAATACCATTGGCAACGGTCTCATCATTGGTATGCCTGTTTTATGTGCCTCTTCTGCTGTATGAACCGAATATTTCAGAAGATTTTCTCTTAGCCATGCATAAAATTTATAAACAGACACTGCATATCGGCTGTAAGCCCATGGCTCTCTTGGGGTTACTCCATGGAAACGCATAATTGGTGAGAAGGTTGCAAATTCCGTCCAACGGAGATACGTTTCTTCATCTGCAAATCCTGAATAACCTCCTGCATCAACACCCCAGAATGGAAAACCGGAAGCCGCCAGTGTCAGGCCTCCATTCATTGCATAAGTCAGGCCTCTAAAACTTGAAAGCTGGTCTCCACCAAACTGGCAGGAATACTTTTGAACACCCGCTGCCGCAGATCTTGAAAACAGCACGTGATCCTCTCCTTTATATTTTTCAAAGAGTTTTCGATACGCTTTTGTATAATCCAGCGCGTATGCGTTGTGCATTTCATCTCCCGTACGACCATCGTAAAACACTGCTTCATCTGGAATGATTTCTCCAAAATCCACCATAGTTCCATCAAAACCTGCATCCATTCGATCATGCCATTGGTTTTCCAGAAGTTCCTCTGCTCTTGGATGTGAAAAATCAATAGCACATGGAAGAACTTTTTCTCCATGATAATCCGGCGTTCTTGTAATTGGCAGATCTTCTTCCGCACAATTCGGCAGAAGTTCCTTTGCCTGCTCCATGTCCAGATGTGAAAACTGCCAGGAAAAAACCCGCATCTTCTGTTGTTTTGTAAACGCAGCAATCTTATATATTTCTTCTTTGTTGTAATGGTCTTCCCATTTCCAACCAGCACCCTCTGCATACAGGCCAGAATGTGGGATATCAAGATTTTTAAACTTCCGTATAACACCTTCCATCTCCTGGATTACATCGTGCGTCGGTCCGTCCATCCATCTGCCTACCCCACCGCCGGCCCACGGTTCAAACACCCACGCAGGCGGAAGCAACGGTTTTCCGGTTAAGGCTGTATATTCCTCCATGTTTTCTAAGACGCTTCCCGTAAAAACATAAATATCTGCTTTGGGTCCTGCTGTTGTGATTCGAAGCCCTTTACTGACTCTTCCAATATCTGCTCTAATTCTGTAAAAACTGTTAATAAACAAAGAGTAACCTTTTGTAGAGTGTAAAAATGATACATTTTTGTAGGACTGATTTCCAATAGAACAATTACAACCTTCAAATGCATCTCTGTGCCACAAAGAAAGTACCCGACCTCTCTGGTTTACGGCATCAAATCGTTCACCGAATCCATACACCATTTCTCTTTCCAGAAGTGGTTGGCACACATCGAAACCTTTGCTTCCTGCATAATCATAGAGCTTGAAGTTATCTGCATCCAATACAAATTTTTCATCCGCACAGATCTTCCAATCATCTCCCGCTGTAATCACAATCACAGAATGTGCTGTTTTGATCTGATATTCTCCCTCTATTTCTGAAAATGTGTACGAAACTGCTTCGCTGTCAAAATCTCCTTTTTCTCTTGTATAAAAGCGAAAACCACGATTCTGTGGAATCAATACGGCATCGCACGTGTTCAAACCATATTCGTACTTTAATACGATCTTATTCCCCTGATCTGAAACAGATTTCAGATGTGTGAATCCAATCCAGTTGTCTTCGTCTGCATCTCCAAGTGTATGATCTGCATACCACCATGCCGTGAGCGTTCGGAAATAACCAATCAATACGTCCAGTTCTCTGCAGGCTGTCGCAGTATCTCCTTTTCGAAGTGCTTCGTTACAGAGACGTCTCTGTACCCAAGGATCCACCTTATCAAAAGAGTTTTCACATCGTGCATTTGGGAAGAAATCCATTCCTTCCAACATTAACACATCCTGCCATCTTTGTACGGTTATAATCCGATCTGACAATTCATCGGGTGTTGTAGGCGTCAGCGATTTCTGCAGATGCAGAATCTCAGCCCGCTCATTTGTAGATGGCCATTCCAATGTCGCCGGCCGCTGCCAATGCATCATTCCATCCGGTAGGATCACGCAAGCACTGTTGGAATAGATAACCTGCGGTGTTCCTCCAGGTATGCACTCAATAAAGCTTTCCGGATCAAAATCAAATCTGGACTCGTAATTTGCATTTAAATCCAACGGATTTAAAGCCAAAACTTCACTGGTCTGATTCTTTTTCCGGTAAACCTGAAACTTAAAATATTTTTCCGGAAATCCACCGAACAACTCCCATGGAATTCCAAACATGACACGCCAACAGTTTTTTTCTACAGCAATTTTGCATGTATATTTCCATGATGGGATTTCTGTTTTTACCGCATCATTTTTTTCGGTAAAGTAATCATTTAAAATTGCTTTATCACCGCCGAAATAGGTCATTCCCTTTTCCGTCCTGGCTCCCGCCTGCTTCTCTGTGTCTGCACAAAATACTGCGTAGTCTCGCGCTCCAAAATTTCCGCTACTCAATGCAATTTCTATCTTATCTTTGCGAAGCATCCATTCTGTCTTCAGCACATTTTCATCGGACGGACGGGAAACCCTTGCCTCTTTTTCATAGCAAATCAGATACAAATACAGATTTTTCTGATCCCACATCATCCGTAGGTTTGTACTTGAAACGGTCTCTCTTCCGCCTGCGCTGTAAAAAGTATCCATTAACACCGCATGTTCCCATTCATTTAAATTCACCGGAATGGAAGGTACTGTCGAAACCGGTGCACCAAGTTCAACTGCTGCAATACCAAACGACTGTTTTTCTAGTTGTAATCATACTTCACCTCCAGGTTAAAATTTTGCAGAGAATCCGATATTATCCTTTTATGGAACCGTCTGTAATGCCCTGCTGCATAAACTGTTTCTGGAAAATAACAAACAATACAATAATCGGAATAATAACAATAACACTGGCAGCAAACATCAGTCCATAGTTAGTCGTATACTGCCCACGGAACAGTTGCAGTGCAACGGAAAGTGTTCTCTTGTTTGTCGATTTTGTAAAGGTAAGAATATCAAATAGGTTCGACCAGTATCCATTGAACGCCAATACTGCCTGTGTTGCAATTGCCGGTTTACTTAACGGAATAATGCAATGTAACAAGGTCTGAAACCTGGTTTGCACCATCAAGGTACATGGACTCTTCCAGCTCTTTCGGCACTGCTTCAAAAAAACCTCTATAGAAGAAGGTGTTTCCTGCCACACAAGTGCCTCCCCACAGCAGCCAAATTCCTTTATAGGTATCAATCAGTTTCAATCCGTTTAAAATAGTGTACTGGGAGATCATAGCCAGCTGTGCCGGAATCATCATTGTAAGCAAAACAGCAAAATAGGCTCCTTTCCTGGAAATTGGAATCGTGAGAAAGAATATGCCATCGTGATCATTAACTAACAGATTTACGATAAGGCCCACTACAGACACGTATAGTGTGTTGAAAAAGTACGTCTGAAAATGGTTTGCAGTCCACGCTTTTACATAGTTTTCCAGATAAAGTGGAAAATTCGGAAATAAAATTGGCTCGTTTCGGCAAACACCCTACCTTCATAAGCAACAGTCTGAAATCGGTGACAAAAGGAAGGAGACATGCTATATCAACGCTACTAAAATCACATGAATACAGATCTGACTGATTATTTTCTTTTTCTTCATTACTGCTCTCCTCCTTAAAGATTTTCACCATAGCGAAGGAATCTCTTCAGTCCCATGGAAGGCCAAATGTATCTATGACAATACCGCAGAAGGCCGCACCCAAAAATGGTTGAAATAGCGAAGTCTAAATATATATCCATAACTACATCTGTTGTTCCGAGCGGATCTCCTTTCGTTAACAGGAATACCTGAATAAAGATATTCATCGCACCATTAATCAGATTAATCAGTAGATAAAGTGTAGTTCCTCTTAATCCCGGAAGTGTAACGTGGAAGAATTTCTGAACCGCATTGGCTCCATCCATCGTTGCAGCTTCATACTGATCTGATGGGATTCCAAGAAGACCGGCGGTGTAAATGATCATAACCCAGCCATAGCCCTTCCAGATTGAGCAGATCCAGATAACAAAGTTTCCTGTCCATGTATTCTGCAACCATGCTACCGGCTCTTTTAAGATTCCGATGGTAGTCAGACAGTAGTTTACAAGACTTCCTTCATCCGGTTGGAAAATATAATCAATGATATTACAGAAAACAACCCAGTCACAAATAACTGCAATATATAAGAGTACTTTATATACATTTTTTCCTGTTTTCAGGTTATGAATCAAAACGGCAACGATCAGGCCAAGAACCAACTGTCCTGGCACAGTAACCAGAACTGCTAAAATATTATTTCGAAATGCAATCCAGAAAAATAGGCATCAGATCCTTTTGTTGAAATATCTTTGAACATTTTAGCAAAATTACTTATTCCAACAAATGTATTTTCCGAACCTGGCATAATGCTATAATTTGTTAGTGCAATATAAATATTCTTAATTTGTATTAATAACAAAGACAATAAATAAGGTCATTCCCACTGCAAGGAAGGGCAAAACGGCCAACCATTGTTTCAGACCTTGGGAAAATCTTTCTGATAAAGGTTTTTTCATAACGGATACCTTTCCGGGCTGCTTTATCGCCCTATAAACATTTCCACAGGCAAGAAAGCCTGTGGAAATTTGTTTCACCTTTCTTGAATTATGATGCCTCACCTGCAAGCAATGCATCCAGTTCCGGAGCAATCTTATCGAGTGCGGACTGTGCCGTATCCTCATGAAGAACTGCGCTCTGGAATGCTACAGAGAGTTTATCTGAAATTTTCTCCCATGCCGGAGATGGGGGGATACAGCTCCCTCAAGTGTTCATATACGTACTCATATTCGGTACTGCTTGTACTGCTTCTGATTCGGCAATTGTTTTTACAGTCGGGATCAGATGTCCACCGCCTACAGCCTGTGCTGTCTGAGAGAATTCACTCATTAAGAACATTGCAAATACCCAAGATGCTTCTTTCTTATCGCTACTCTCAAACATAACCAGATCCTCGCCACCGTTAACGGTAAGAGATCCGGCTTTGCCAGCCGGCAGAAGTCCTACTTCTACTTTTGCCAGATTTTCTTCATCATCATTTGTGAAGAACCATGGACCCTGATAACTAAACAGATAATTTCCATCGTAAAGACCATTTGCTGCATCCGGCTTTCCACCTGTGAAGCAAGGTCCAATAATTCCTTCATCATACCACTCAACGATAGTCTCCAGTGCCTTTACACTATCTTCACTGTTGATATAACCAGATGCTTTTGTATAATCCTCGTTGGTATAAACACCGCCCAAAGAGTGAAACAGTGGAGCCATAGCCCAAGAGTTTGCCTCCTCGCATGCGATCAGATACTGATCCGGACCAAGTTTGTCTTTCAATGCAACAACTTCATCGTAAGTTGTCGGAATACTGTCAATATTCAGTTCCTCCATCATGGTCTTACTGTAAACGCCTGACAGACAGTTTGTGTTCAATGGCAATCCATAATATTTTCCATTGTAATAATTAGTACTCAGCGGTCCTTCGTACAGATTATCTTTCAGATCCAAATCCTTCCAGATCATCAACTGCTGCAAGTGCTCCCATCTCAGCAAGTTCTGGAACCCAGATAATATCCATTCGCATCAGATCCGGGCCTGTTCCACTGGAAAGGCTGGTAATAATCTGTTGCATCAATCCATCGTATGGCATTCTTACAGCATCAACATGAATATTTGGATACTGTTTTTCAAACTCAGGAATAATGGTATCTACAAGAACCTCTTCCTCTGAATCACCATGTGTATGCCAATAGGTAATCGTTACATCGTCTCCATCGTACTGGATACCTGAACCAGAAGTATCTGAGCCCGTGTTGGATGTATCAGATGCGCTGCACTGGCACTACCATTGTTAGAAGAACTCTTCGTATCCCCACTTTTGGAATTGCTTCCACATCCAAAAAGCACGGATGCTGCAAGGATTGCTGATAGTGAAACTGCTAATGTTTTTCTTTTCATCTCTTTTCCTCCTTTAGAAAAGTTCGTTTTGTTATAATCTATTTTTATACTTCTTATCTTTTCTCAAGACGCTTTCTTATCTAATCTATACAGTATTTTTACTTTATATCACTTTTTTATAGACTTTTTAACGAATTTCGATTAATATGTTATTGTGCAATCTTTATGGTATGTGATCATTTTTCCTTTTTTATTCATGGTTAATCTACAATTCAAAAGAGGGCAAAGCATATGGAAATTATCGAATATGAACCAATCAATTTGTATGACGGACGCTTTTGCAAGGTATTTCATTCTGACTGGATTCAGTTAGAAAAACCTAAAGATGTAAATTCAGCACCGCATTTTCACTGGCATAACAGTTTTGAATTTAACTGTTCTATTTCTGGAACACTGCGCTGTGAAATCGGCTCTACTATGACATATGCAAAAGATAATGATTTTCTTTTTGTGAACCCAAATGTTATTCATAAGTCACTTGAAGTTTCTGCCTCCTTTCTAGGATTTGCAGTGCTTGTTCCTGTCTCTATCATACAGCTTTTTTTTAACCCAGATAGTAAAACTACCCTATTATAGAACAGGATGTTGTGAACAGACATCGGAAAGAAATCATAGAACTTCTTATGGATATCTACCGATATTCACGATCCGAAAAACCGGTTGATCTCCTTGGGATGAATGCCTGTGTTCTCCAAATTCTTTTTCGCTATCCTTCTCTTGAAAGTGCGATGTCTGACTTGTACCTACCCCTGATCCAAAATTAGAGGATTCGATTTCTTTTACCGAATATCTGGCAGCACATTATAGAGAACATTATCACTCTGAAAGTGTTTCCGAACATTTTGGCTTCAATCCGACCTATTTTTCCAGAATATTTCGCCAAAAACAGGTCGCAATTTTAATGTCTATCTTTCTTCGCTCCGATTAGACCATGCGACCCATCTCCTTGAAACTACGACTTCTTCTATTCCTGATATTTCAGAAGAAAGTGGTTTTTCCAGTTCCCGCGCTTTTATTGAAATGTTTAAAAAAGTAAACGAACTCACGCCAAAACAATACAGGGACCAATGCAACGAGCACAAAAGTGCATCACTCCAATGACTGGATTTTTCTTCTGACGTGCAGGCATGTGGTTCTTCTAATACTGCACCGACGTTTCTCCGTATCCTAGAGCGTGTCTGAAAAAGGCTTTTACGCTAGACGTTGATATGCCTGTCAAAACAGCTCGTGCATTTTGCACCTTGAGCTGTTTTTCTCTGCTTTTTCAACTATAATTGCATCATGCAAGCGGCCTTACGCTTCCTTCCGTAATTCCATTCTCATTAAACGCATCGACTCTCACATACACCGTTTCGCCATAAATCAAATCCTTTTCAAAATCTTTCATGTCTCTTTTCTCCTATGCTTGTATAATGTTCTCAGAAACAAGGTGGTCACTACTGTTTCCAATACTGATACGCAGTTTCATTCCGCTGCTGACGGTTTCCATGTTTTTGCCATAATATGAGAATTCTTCCTGGTCAATAAAGAAATCTACATCCTTCTTTTCTCCCGGATCCAGAAAGACTTTCTGAAACGGACAAGCTCTTTCATCGGACGCACTTCACAGATGCATGTAATGTTTCGTAATAACACTGAACGACCTCTGCCCCCGCAATATTGCCTGTATTACTTACCTTACAATGTACATGCACTCTTTTGTCCTGTTCCATCCGAACTTCAACATCCGAAACATCAAACTCTGTATAGGATAATCCAAAACCAAATGGATATAATGGTGTATTGGGAATATCCATATATCTGCTGGTGAAACGGTTCTCCAGGTTATCTGCAGTAAGCACATGCCCGGTTTTTACATCCCAGTAGCTTATGGGCACCTGTCCCACACACCATGGGATACTCACAGCTAATTTGCCGGAAGGGTTTATTCTGCCATACACAAGATCTATGATTACTTCAGCCCATATGCCGGGTCTCCATGCCATAATGACACTTGGATCTTTCTGATATCCTCCGCAGGTCCAATGGTCTTCCTGTAATTACCACAGTCACAATATTACTTGTACGTTCTGCTATTTTTCTCAAATAACACCTGCTGTTCTTCCGGCAAAGTCAGGAATGCCCTGCTGGCAGCCTCTCCTGACTGGGACTCATGTTCCCCAAGTACACATACAACCGTATCTTCATGGGTTATCGTTTCCAGCCACTGCTCATCCCTTGGCTTGTCAGACACTTCCTGTTCCACCTGCCATACTTTACACTCTTCATCAGAAAGAATATTGCATCCTGTAATACATTCTGCTTCTATCTGCTTTTGTAAAATATCTCTATTGTTTCAACTGCCTCCATGTTCTCCAAAAATTGACCAGCGGCTTAAGAATTCTCTTGACGCTGTATAAGGACCTGCCCAGATAACTTTCTTCTTCATGCTTAATGGCAGCAGCTTTTCATTTTTCAAAAGGACACAGCTTTCGCCCGCCAGCTGATATGCCTTTTCCCGGTTATGCAGAGTCAGTTTCCACTCTTTCCAAGACCGCAAACGGATTTTCAAAAGCCCCAGCTGATTTCATCATCAGGACCCGGAATGCACTTTCATCAACAAACGCTTTCGGATTTTTCCGCTTTCACCAGTTTCCAGACACAGCATATAAGCAGGACTCATCATATCAATGTCTACACCGGCTTCAGCCTGAATTGCTGCTTCTTCCATATCAGCTGCCACCTCTGTTCTTCCAGCTGGCCCATGGAGCCCCAATCTGAAATTACAGTTCCCCAAATCCTTCCTTATCCCGCAGAAGCCCTTAAGAAGTTCCTTATTTCCGCTTATCGGTTTACGTCAATAGCATTAAAAGCTGTCACGACCATAGCAGGCTTTGCTTTTAATGCCATACGGAAAGGTTTTACATACTGTTCCAGAAACGCCGGGATATTTCAACATCATTATATTCCCTTCCTGCATTCACTGCCCCATAACCCGCAAAATGCTTTCAGGTATGCCGCTATTCCGGTATCATCTTCGCTGATAGCCATCTACCATTGCTTTTCCCATGATCCCATTTTACATATGGATCTCCTTAAAGGATTCCATCATCCTTCCCCATCTGGGATCTCTTGAAACATCAATCTAGAGAAAATGTTGCTCTGAGCCCTTCTGAAGATGCCTCCAGGCAGCTATAGAAGCCGCCTCAGACACCAGTTCCGGATGAAATGAACACGCCTGCCCAACGGAATCGGAAAAATCGTCCGACATCCATGGATAACATCTCGCCATAAAAGAAGCGGAATATGATGGGATGCTGTTCCATATATCTGCTCTGGAATATCATAAATTTTACATCTTTACCGATCACTCCAAGCACTGAACCGGCATATTGAATGATCCATCTCCGGTGGTAACTGTTCGCCAACAACACCGTGAGTACTGCCTCTTTATCGAAGTATACACCGGTGAGCTGCACCATCTGTCCTATTTTTTCCTGTAATGACATTTCTGACAGCAATTGCTGTAATTCATGTATTTCCATAAATACTCCTTATGTTCAATCCGTTTATTTCTAATGTTCATTTCTCCAAAGAGCACCTGAGCTGTTTTTCTGCTTTTTCAATATAATTGTATCATGCAAGCGGCCTTACGGTTCCTTCCGTAATTCCATTTTCATTAAACGCATCGACTCTCACATATACCGTTTCGCCTTCGACCAGCGCGCCAATATTCTGCTCCGGCATAAAGGTCATGCAGCTGTGATACAGCTTGTCCGGAGCAAAACCCCAGAGGACGTTGTATCCGACGGCGTCTGTCTGCGGCTCAATGGTGATGCGCATATCCATGGTTCCGGTTCGTTCTGCCTGATACTGCGGTGCGAATGGTTTTTCGCCGTTGCCGAGTCCGAAGACACGAAAGCCGGAGATGCATGGATTCTGATTATACTGGTAACTTCAAAACAGTAAGTTTCAGATAGCGGATCTGTACACCCTCTTCTTTTACAACGAAATCGTGTGGCAGATTAGCTTCTGCATCTGATTTGTCTGCCAGGACAAAATAGTTTGTTCCATCGGCGGATGCCTCAAGCAGCCATCTTGTTTTATGCTGCTCGGGTCGAATTATATTTCTCCCTGACGCTCGCCCGGCAGGGGTACATCGATTTTATCATCCGCAAAATTGATCTGTACGGCGCGGACATCTTTTACCTCACCAAGATCCATCGAAATCCACTCGCCCGGCTGATTTCCGGCGGCGCGCCACCAGGTCTGGATATTTTCATCTGCCGCAAACGACGGTTCTCTGCCTTCTTCAGAGGACGATGCACTCATTGCTTTCTGATAGCTTAAGAGATACCACTCCGGTTTTGCCCATGGATCTTCTTTTGCCTGCTCCACTGCCATCGGCCAGTCGCCGAACTGCTGATTGCAGAACAGAACACCATCTTTGTCGAAGCCTGCCCGCCAGATGCCGACGCGACGCTCCATATCGTGGTTTTTGCTAATCTGCATTGTCGCGGTATGCCACCAGTTTCCATAGCGGTCTTCCATCGTCGAACCGTGGCCTGCACCGCGCAGGAATCCGCCCGGTTTATAGGAATATGGATTGTTCTTTGCCAGACGGAACGGGCCAAGCGGGGAATCACTCTCGTAAACACCGTCACCGTAAACGTTGTATTCCGTTCCCGGGCCGGCATACTGGAGGTAATAGGTTCCGTCATGCTTCGTCATCCATGCGCCCTCGATGAACGGTCTCTGACTGAACATAATTTTGGCAAACCCGATCTGCTCCTCCGTCAGATGATCCGCATCTTTTCCCTGTGCTTTCAGAAATTCTTTGAATTTTTCAACAGCTTCTTCTTCACTCAGTGGCATTTTGGAATGATTTTCTCCGACGCGCTCGTATCCGATTTTTTCCGGCTGACCGTAGATCAGTTCTTTTCTCTCTGTCTTTGGAACCATCGTCTCCGGGTCAAGCTCCACACCCCAGATCGGAGTCACGTTATTGCATCCCCAGTAAAAATAGAGCTTTCCGTCATCATCAAGAAACAGGTTCGGATCCCAGAAATCGAAGGTTCCCGGAATACGCTCAAACGGACCGTTTAAGATATCTTTCGTACGGTAAAAATCGCAGATCGTGCCACGACGGGATGCGCTGAAGTACACGTAATCGCCGATCACACGCACATCCGGCGCATAGTCATACAGCGGCAGGCTCTCCGGCAGCCGGTGGCTCTCCCAGTGCACCATATCCTCCGAAACCCAGACACTTAACGTCATGGACGCAAAAATATAATACTTTCCCTGAAATAAAATCATCGACGGATCGGCGGCCTCGCGGGAAATCTTGTCCTCGCCGCTTCTCATATCCTGAATGAACTGGTAACGGTAATCCATATTTAACGGATTGCAGAAATACTGTTTTTTCATCAAAATTCCTCTTTCCGGACCGTACGTAAAAACCCCTGTTCGTACATCCTTTTTTCTTATGATAGAAAAAGTTTAGCATATCCCGCAAAGAAAGGAAATGTTCTGATTTGACTTTTTTGTTGCACTTTTTGGACTGTTTTTTGTCTCATGTATTGGACAAATTCCTGTCAAAAATAATACTCTTTGATATGCATCTTTTATATGTTGCTTAGCATTTAAACAGCGCAGATCATTAACTGATCTCTAAAGCAAGGGTGAAAAGCCTATTTTTTGAGCTCTCTTGTATACCCTTGAATATCATAGAACAACGATTTCATTTACAGACTGTTCCACAGTATTCCGGAAAATCTGTTTCTTGCAACTCTCACTCCACAGAACTGATTTTTTATGTCATTTTTGTATCTTTTCCTTCCATTTCTGTATTGTTTCTGTAAAGACATGCTCTTTTTGCTTTTCATCTTCCTGCGCCTCATACTTAGATAGTAAGGAATTAAGTTCCCTGTCCCATATCGAATAAAATCGAACGGTTTTTACTTCTTCCTGTATCGTTTTGATTTGTTTTTGATCTTGTCTCGAAAGACTCCGCATTCGTTTTTCCAGTTCCTTTTTGTAAATAGAAACCCCTTGCGGAAATCTTATATTGCTTGCCTCTCTTCTATCTTCTAACTCTATTCCTTTTCCTGATAAAACTTCTTCACTGTATAGCATTTGTAAAAAGGAGACTGCTTTTAAAGGTTGCTTTGTGTTCTTATTAATTCCTGCATAAAGTGTAACATTTGCAGTGAATCCGCCTTCCTGATTCGGCATTGCAAATACCGTATGAACTGTTTTTTCACCTCCAAGTTCTTCCAAATCATTTAGACTTACTACTCCTGTATCTTTTATTTTCCAGTTTAAAGCTAATGATCTTGTTTTTAATGCTGCTGTTTCATCCAAAACTTTTTTTATTTGCTCTTCCGAATATAGAAGTGTTTTTTCTTATAATCAACTACCTCACTAAATGTATCAAAAAAATTGAACCCCACTTCTTGCCCTACAATCTGTTGAATTGCTTTTTCTTTGTCTGGCTTCCAGCCAATTTCTTGATATTTCTGTATTTTCCGGTAAATCCTGTGTTGTAAATGCATTATAGAAAATAATCGTATGTCATAGGAAGCGTATTTGTTCCTCATTAGCCATACCTGCAGACAAAATCCTCTCTTCTAAAATATCTATATCAAAATATTTCATGTATGGTTTCAACGAAAGAGTTCCCTGATACATTTCTTTTTGCGGATCCTCAAAAACAACTGCTCTTTGCTCACTCCAGGTCGGATTCGGCCCTTCTGCGAAAAATACATCCGGCCCTTCTCCCGTCGTAATTTCATTCTGTGATCTCCTGTACTTTTTCTTCCGAAGCCTGTTTCCCTGATGGGATTACCATTAATTCCACTCCATTATTTTTATATATTTTCTTCCAGGCTGCCACTATTTGAAGTACCGTTTTTTTATTTTCTTCATCAACACAAATTTTTAATGGCATTTCCGTTTTCTCAATTTCAATCTTGGCTTGTGTATCTGCATATACCGTTTCTGCATTTAAGCTACCACTGACTAATGTGATGTTAATCAGAATCAAACCAAAAATTTCTTTCAACCTTTTCCCATCATTATGCTACCCCCTATGTTTCTATATAGCACAAGGCTATTGCATGACTTCTGTTTTTTTACATATCATACAACAGCCTTGTGTTTTAACCATTAATTATCATATCCGTGACAAATTGTTCTTGTTTCTTTCACATTAGCAGTATTTCCTGCGTTACAATTTAAACATTTTGTAGTTTTTATTCCTGTTCTATACTGCTTCAAATCAGTTCCCCATGCGTGACCATGAGTACATGTAATACCACTGCTTATCCAGCTTCCCCATACGGTTGACGATGTTATTCTTCCTCCACATCTCGGGCAAACTGCAGCATACGGCATAATTTCTTCATACGCAAAAGTATTCTTACTTTCGATAACATCCGCTTTTGTTACATTGGCAGAAAATGTACTGGCCAACATTAAGGTCATTAGAAAAATGGAAATTTTTTTCTTTACCGCTTTCATACTTTTTTCCTTAAAAATTTATTATACCTGTCAACGTACGTTCTACATTTGTATAACAAAAAATACCATACTTCCTACTTTTGTCAATCTTTTTCTACATTTGTCTAATTAATCATTATACCCATGGCAGACTATTTTTTCTTGCCTGATCTTTATCTCAAAAAAATTTCCACATTCATTACACCTGATTTTTTCTACTCCATATCTGGCTTTCTGTAAGTCATCTCCCCATGCATATTGATGTGTACATACTACATTTTTTTCATTTTCCCATGCATTCCAAACCACTTCTCCTTGTACCGCAGCTTTGCATTTGGGACAATTTTCTATATGCGATGATGACCATATTTGTCGCGCTATTTGCATTTCCGAAAAACTCAAAATAATTATTCCAAAAAGAAAAACAGTGATATATATTCGAAGTTTTTTTCTTGCTAAAAACACATTGTAAAATCGTTCTTTCAGTATCTTTGTTTCTGATACCATCGAAACAACTCCAGACAATTCTTTTCTCGTTTGTTTTGAAGCCACTTTCAAAATAACATTGCAATAATCTTTCCGTTGTGTCAGATTCATATATTTTGTAACAGTTGCATCACAGACACATTCCATGTCTATATTTGCCATTTTTTGCACCCATAGCATCGGGATACAAAACCAATAAACATCCCTTATAATTTGAAGAAACATTTTATACCATAAATCGTGTTTTTTCTGATGTGTCAATTCATGTAAAAAAATCAAATACCATTCTTCATAGGAGTAATTTTCCGTTTCCAGCATTCCTTGTGGAATCAATATCTTTGTATTTCGTACACCAAACAACATAGGAGAATAAAAATCTTGATTTTCACAGACCCAGATTTCTGTTTTTTTTATTTTACAAACTTCGCTTGCTTTTTTAGAGCTTCTAATACGGAATTTTTTTCATCTTTTTACATTCTGCAAATATTCTTTTTTCCATATTCTATATTGTATTGCGTGAAACAAAAGACATAAAATCATCCCTGCAATCCATATATACAGCAAAAATTTTTCGCCTGACATCCACCCTCGAATTGAAACGTTTCCCATTTTCGTCATGGATCGCGGTCTTTGATTTTGTTCCCCGATATAATATGCCGGCATAGAAATCATAAAAGGATGTTGCCGAAATTTCTCTGTCACACTCCAAAACGGAAAGCACATTTTAAGTGTCAGAAGTATCCAGACTATCTTTCTCCAGTAATGACCGAGCCTTTTCCCCATTATTTTTTGTACAACATATGCCATAAATGCGACTATGCCTATTGAAAGATTCCACTTTATGATAAATGCCATCTGTAACTATATCCTCTACACCACTTTTCTATTTTGTCTGTCAATAAATTCCTGCAATTGCTTAACCTCTTTTGAGCTAAGTTTTTCTCCATCATACAGTGCCGATGCGAATTTTGCTAATGACCCTTGAAACATTTTATCTAACATGTTTTTTCCAACCGTGCCTATATAATTTTCTTTTTCTACTAATGGTACATAAAGATTTGATTTCCCGTTCCTCACTTTTTGAATAAATCCTTTTTTTTCCAAACGAGTAAGCAATGTTAAAATGGTACTCGGTGCAACATTTTTCTCTACATTCAATTTTTCTTCAACTTGAAATCGACTGACAGGTTCCTCATATTCCCATATAATCATCATAATTTCCTGTTCTGATTCTGGTAATTTTTTCATTTCTACTCTCCGCTTTTCTCTACTTTGATCAGATTATAGCATATGTTCCAGAAGAATGCACTTCAAAAGCACCGGCCAAATGGTCGGTGCTTAAATAATGGTTTCATCAAAAATGGTTCATCTTATACCACACATAAATATGCAAAATATCCTGCATAGCATAAAAGCATAACGACACCACACGTTTTCCGTAATTCCCTGTTCTTGTACGTCCCAATCCATAAAACCAGACCTGCCAGAATTGCGATTCCTGTGTCTACAATAAATTTAGTTTCAAATGGCACAGGACAGATCAGTGCGGCTGTTCCAATTACAAATAAAATGTTAAAAATATTGCTTCCGACAATATTTCCGATTGCAATCCCTGCATTTCCTCTTTTTGCCGCTGTCACAGATGTTACCAGCTCCGGAAGGGATGTTCCGAGAGCAACAATCGTCAGTCCGATAAAACGCTCACTCATTCCAAAGTATCGTGCAATCTCGGTTGCCCCGCTGACGGCAAAATCACTTCCTTTTACAACCAGGACGCCGCCTGCCACCATCAAAAGAAGACATTTCCAGACAGGATAATTTTTCGCTTCCTCCTCTTCCGGATTTTCCCCTTTTTTTGACATTACAAACAAATATCCAAGATATACAAGAAACAGTACCCATAAGACTATGCCCTCGGCAAACGTTACTTTTCCTCCTGTCATTCCGCATATCATTAAAACTACCGTAACAAACATCATAAACGGTATTTCATAAAACAAGGTAGACCTTTGTATTGCCACATTTGTTATTAATGCCGTAAGTCCGAGAATAATAAAAATATTCAAAATATTGCTTCCAACCACATTTCCTATCGTAATTCCTGCGTTCTGCTGCATCGCTGCGGTAATACTTACAGCAGCCTCCGGCATACTCGTTCCCATTGCAACAATGGTAAAAGTCCGATAATCAGCTGGGGAATTCCAAACTTTCTTGCTATGCTTGCAGACCCTTCCACAAACCAGTCTGCTCCTTTTACCAGAAAAAGGAAACCCACTATCAAAATCCCTGCCTGTAACATCATACGTATCTTCCTCTCTTTCTTTTGCATTCTTTGCAGCAGGTGTTATAGGCATAAAAAAGAGACTCCTACTGCATCTACAGTAAAAGTCTCGCTATTTAATCACTTTCCGAGTTATTGAGTATCAATAGCTGTACTGACGAAGAAGTGAACACGGTTGGCTAGCTACTCCCTTTTATTTTTCCAGTTTATCAAATTTCTTTTTTTTCGTCAACGTTTTTTATTTCTCTTTTTAAAAGAAAAAATAGAGTATGGATTGTTTCCATACCCTTTTGATTTTCACAAATCCTTTGTCTGGTTCTGGTTTTATTACATCATCATTGAGGAAAATCATACCATTATTCTTACACCATGCCGGAATCCATCTTCTGCAAATCCAAAAAACCTCCAAACTGAATCACTCTGTATGATTTCAGTTTGAAGGTTCTGGTCATTCTTTATTCCAGGTTCATGCACAATCCCCAATCCTGGTCATTGGCATACGGATCGGCAAAATCGGTTTTCTGGCCGTTGACGGAATACGGATACAGGTACGCACAGGTCGCTGTTCCATCCTCAAAGAACATGGACAGCACGCCGCGCAGGGAATGCTCACCGCGAATATTATATTCTTCGTTTCACCGGTCAGGCGAGCGTAGCGCTTGAAGGTTCGACCGTTTTCTGCGCTCCAATAGTGTGGGAAGGTGTCGCCGAAGACTCTGCGTTTTCCGAACCAGTAGCCGTCCCAGTGGCGGATTGCGGTTTCATGCAGATGGTAGTCCGGCTGCTGTCCGTCGAAAAGTTCGAGAAGCGATCTGCTGCCTCGGCTCCGCGCAGATATTTTTCTTCCCCGGTCACTTCGTAGACTTCAAGGATAACTTCGGCCGCCGGCTGTACGATCGATTGCTCGTAATTTACCTCCGAAGCCGGATAAGCCGTTCCGATCTCAATCAGTTGGTCGGCATGACGTCGGAACAGATCTTTTACTGTTTTCAGATCCTCCTGTTCTCCTGCTTTTTTCAGCTCTTGACAGAGCATCACAATCGGCATTTCAATCGGATAAAAACGGAATCCATCCTGTTCATAAAATTTTTCTGTGATACGAACTGCTGTCTTCAGATTTTCTTTTTCTCCCCACAGCTTCCAGCATTCAAGAAAGAATGTCACTGCCCATGGGTAGTTGTAAAGCCGGAAATAGCTGTTGTCCTTTCCGGAACAGTTGCAAACAAGACCTGTTGCTGCATTTACCAGCTCGCGAAGATAGAATGCATGGTACTCACGAAGACTCTGCTCCGCTTTTTCCCGGTCTTTTAAAAGATTCTGCTGCAGTGCCCGTGCAATCAGCACACCCATACCGGTACGCTCCCGTCCGGCATTGAAATCGTTTTCCGGCGTGCAGACGAGAATTTTTTCTTCGTTATCATACGGCAGATATGCGCCCTGCAGTTCTTTGATCTTTCCATGATACTGCTGGTGATCAACAATAAACGCACACCGTTTTGCAGCCAGTGTTTCCGGCCGCTCCTGCACGAGAAGACGGCAGGTGGTTTTCACCTCGTCGGCACAGATCGAAAGTACATACTCCCCTGTTTTTTCATTTTAAACAGATATTCATAAACACCTTTTTCCGTCTTTTCCAGCGATACTCCGTTTACCGTCACTTTTTCCGCCGGAAATGTCGGTTCAATGGTTACCTTACTCGTCTCTCCCGGATAAATCACATACTGCTCCGCATCCACCAGAATCACCTGGGAAAATGCTCTTAATTTCTCCCGGAAATCTTCACGTCCCTGATGCGGAAATACTTTCCACTCCAGCGTCATCGTGTCTCCCGGTGCAAATTCCTGTGCGGACGGGTGCAGCCAGAAGCAGCCTCTGTCATTACTCTGCAGTTTCAGATCGCGCTCAATACTGTAAGCAGAAAGACTGCCTTTTGTGAGCACCATTCCCAGATGCGGAGCCGCACCACCCATGCGGAGCGCCATAATATAACTGGTATTCTCCCCACAGAAAACATGTGCATGGCACCGATAGTCACGGCAGGTCACACTGTCCGTGTAGCGGTCCTGCAACGGAAATGAAACCCCAATACTTCCGGCATTTGTAAAATACGGATGCGCACCGTTGTAAGAAACCACAATCTTCGTTGTCAGCACATCTCCGTCTTCTCTATTCTGCACCTCAGCCGAAAACTCCGGCGGGCATTTCACCTCGGCGTATGGGAAATCCTCCCGCAGCCAGTTCATCTGTTTTGGATCTTTGGAAAATACAATTTCTTTCACGTTCCCAACTCTCATTTTTTATTTCCCCTTTCGTTTTTTTGATCCCGCTTTTTGAACTCCATGTAAAATTTATTTGCTGCTTTGATCATACTATATCTACATGCTCTTTTCTATATCTCTTTTTTCGTTTTACTTTATTTTTCTTTCTTGCCGATAGTATTTTTTCTCAACTTTTGCTATACTGAAAATGTATGCGTATCAAACTCCGGCATTGTTCTTTCAAGCTGCCGACACATACATAAAATTCATAAAAGGGGGTATCTTTTTCATGGATACGTATGTCATTTTAAAAGACCTGGCAATCATTATCGTATTCGCAAAATTGTTTGGTATTCTTGCCAGAAAATGCAAGGCTCCGCAGGTTGTGGGCGAGCTGATTGCCGGTATTGTCCTTGGACCCAGTGTGCTGGGACTGTTCAAAGAGTCTGACTTTCTCGCACAAATGGCGGAGATCGGTGTCATTTTGCTGATGTTCTCTCGCGCAGGTCTTGGCAACCAGCCTGAAGGGGATCTGCTCCGCACCGGAGTGAAATCCCTGCTGATCGCCTGTGCCGGTGTTTTTGTTCCTCTCGTTCTTGGAGCCATCTTATACATGAGCTTTTATGGCTTCTCTGCTGTCGGAACGGAAGAATTTTACCACGCTGTTTTTATCGGTGTTATTCTGACTGCGACATCGGTCAGCATCACCGTACAGGCCTTGAAAGAACTCGGCAAGCTGAAAACAGAGGTTGGAACAACCATCTTAAATGCAGCCATCATCGACGATGTCATTGGTATCATTGTGCTGACTGTTGTCATCGGTTTTAAAGATCCGACATCCAATCCGCTGAAAGTAGCAGCCTCCACCATTCTGTTTTTTGCCCTTGCGATTGTGCTCGGTTTTCTCTGCTTTAAGCTGTTCAACCGCATGAACTCCGTATTTCCGCACACCCGCCGTCTTCCGATTCTGGGTCTTGCGCTCTGCTTCGGACTGTCCTACATTTCCGAAAAATATTTCGGCATCGCCGATATTACCGGTGCATACGTTGCGGGCGTTATCCTGTGTTCCCTCGATTCTTCCGATTACATCGAAGAAAAAATGGATATCAGCTCCTATATGATTTCGGACCGATTTTCTTTGCAAGTATCGGACTCAAAACAACGCTCAGCGGCATGAACGAGAAATTCGTACTCTTTGCCATCTGTTTCGTCATCGTCGGCCTTGCCGCAAAATTATCGGCTGTGGCCTGATGTCAAGGGATGCGGCTTTACCTGGGGCGACAGCCTGAAAATCGGTGTCGGTATGATGACCCGTGGTGAAGTCTGTCTGATCGTCGCGCAAAAGGGTCTGAATGCAGGCTTTTTATCCGGCGATTTCTTCAGTGCCGTGATTCTGCTGATTCTCTTCTCGAGTATTGCAACACCGATTATGCTGAAAATCTTATACGAGAAAATGCCGACGGCAAAAGATTCTGCAAAGGCATCCTGACTTTCCTTTTACCAAAACAGGGCGCTGTGCCATTTCCTGCACAGCGCCCTGTTTTTCGTATCAACCGGTAAGTTCTGATTTCTTCTACCACAGAATCTTCTCTGCCTCAGCTCCATCCGCAAACGGTCCCGGCATTGCTGCCACGCCGCGGTGCTCGCCGAGATAATCCTGATCGAAGATAATCGTGCTTCCGTCCGGATCTTCGAATCTCTGCTCCGGCTCGAAGGCGTATCCTAAAATATCACTGTTGATAATTCCCGTCCGGAAATCCTTCAGGAACTCATACACGTTCGTCTTGATGGAATAGTGGCCGTCTTTTTCCACAAGTTCCACCTTAACCTGGTTCTCGTTATCCACAAGATTCTCTTTTTCATTCACACACGCCTTTGCTCCGTTAAAGTAAGCGTTTCCGTTTACCCAAACCGGCAGATGGCACTTGTTGTGATACGGCTCCAGCTTGCTCATGTCGGCCGGTTTGTCCAGTTCAAAGTGGCTGATCCACTCGTCATAGGTCGGATACTCGTCGAACACATGCGTTCCGACCTCCTGGTTATCCTCCATCTTGAAGCCCATGTCCTCAACCGTTTCTGTTTCCTCAACCGGGTAATTCTGGATAAAGATGTTGTTGTAGAACCGGTCATCGCCATGCAGGAATGTCATGAATCCGGCAACCTCGGTACGGTGACGGATGTGATACGGCGTGTAACGGTCTCCTGTTCCGCCGCCAACTGCAGTTAATGAGCCAAGCATCAGATTGTGTACGCAGGCAATACCATCAGTCGCCATACGAACGCTGACCGGTGAGAGCATAATATTGTTATCGATCAGGGTCGGACCATGGCCAACCTCGATGAAAATATCCTGACTCATCATTGCGCCCTCTGCCTTTGGTGTTCCCTCCGGCGGGCAGTTGTCGTGCAGCAGGTTCTGGGTCAGGCGTGTTCCCTGTGCCTCCCAGTCGCACCAGATGCCCATCGTACAATGATGAATGTGATTTCTTCTCATCACAACATCGATCGCTGCATGCATCTTGATACCGGAAATCTCGGCTCCGCCAAGCTGCTGCATATTGTTGATGTTGTGAATGTGGTTGTCCTCAATGATACTGAACACACCGCCCATCCGTCCGACAATACCGGTCTGCTCACAGTGATGGATGTGGCAGCGGCGGATGATATGGCTTCCGATGTTCTCCTTCGTCCAGCCGTGATACTGGCCGCGGCACACAGCATCACGCTCCATCTGGGTCGGGCTTTTTACGTGTTTTCTGGTAAAGTAATGGTCGTTCTCCGGATCGTAATATTTTCCGAGCGAAATACCGCAGCACTTGCTGTTGCTGACCTCACAGTCCTCAATAATCCATCCCTTCGACCAGTGCGGACCGATCATACCGTCCTGATAAGCAGCCGGCGGCGCCCTTTATGTCGTTGCTGCCTTGCTGACATCAAATCCACTGAACGTAATGTAATTTACGCCTGTTTTCGACGGCATAAAGCAGTTCCGGCGCACGTTGATTTCTACTTTTTCCTCCGTCGGGTTTTTACCCTGGAAGTTTGCGTAGATGACCGTCTGATTTTTCTCTTTGTCCTGCTCGGTATACCATTTGTAAACCGACCACTCCGGCTCCCAGGACGGCGCATAAACCTCGCCCTTGATACACTCCTCGAGCGTCTCTGCCTCGTATAACTGGCGGTCATTCAGATAAACCGCGCCGGTATGGCGTACCACCGGTGCAAAATACCAGTCACCGCCGACCATTGTCGTGTATGGGTTATAATTGCCAAAAACTCCGTTGTCTACACGGCATACCCACACATTATCTTTGTAATGCTCCCAGTCATTCATCGTTTCCGCACCGGTGATCTTTGCGCCGAGCGGCTTCTCACTCTTATAGACGATTCTTGCATTCTCGGTTCCGCCGTTGACCGGATCAACATATTCGTGGTAAATACCAGGTGCAACCAGAACTTCATCTCCTGCCTTTGCAATTTTTGCCGCATCGTTGATGAACTTGAACGGCATCTCTTTTGTTCCGTTTCCATTCTTCGGAGCGGAATTATTGACATAGTAAATCATTTCTATACTCCTTTTGTTATAGTAAAACCCGAAAACACTGCAAAAAAGGCTGTGACGCAATCATTCACTCTCTGCGGCGCTGAATTTTTTACGCTATTTTTTTGCGGGTCTATAGAATTTCTTTATGCTAATGCTTCTTCCGCAGCCTCTTTTGATGCAAACGGGCCCGGCAGCGGATGAATGCCCTGACGGTTTCCGAAGTAGTCATATCGGAACACGATCGGCGTTCCATCCGGATTCTCATATTTCTGTTCCGGCTCAAATGCCATGCCAAGCGTCTCCGTTGAGATCACTGCACAGGCATTCTGCGGCAGATAATCGTAAACATTGGTCTCCAGTTTCCATTTTCCGTTCTCTTCTTTTACACCGATGGTGATTTCATGCTCGGTATCCACTACAGCGTCCTGTTCCTGCTCTGCCGGCTTCGCCCCATTGAAGTAAACGTTGCCGCCAAGCCATACCGGCAGCTTCTCGTAATACAGATCCGGCGACTTTCCGGAGCCCATTCCGCAGTAGCCCTCAAATCTTGCCACGTACTCCTCCAGCGTCGGATATCCGCTGTACGGCACGGTTCCTGCTGTCAGATTTCCGTCATCCCACTCATTATCTCCGGTCAGTTTACGGATTTCTTCCATTCCCGCACGAACCGGCTTCTGGATGAAGATATTATTGTAGAACCGGCAGTCACCGTGAAGAACCGTCATAAATCCGTTGATCTCTGTGCGATGCGGCACATGGTACGGTGTAGCGTGGCGACGGCAGCTTGTCGGAGCCATTGTTGACACCGCGGCCGACAGCAGTAAACGATCCCGCGATCAGGTTATGTACTACCGCAACACCCTGTGTTGCCAGCTTCATCGCGCGGTCCGAAAGCAGTACGTTATTGTCCACCAGTGTCGGTCCGTGGGAAATTTCAATAAAGATATCCTCGCCGATACCGTCCATACCTTCTGGATTTGCATTTTCCTCGTTCGGCAGCGTATTGTCATGGAACAGGTTCTGCGTAACACGTGTGCCCTGTGCCTGCCAGTCGAGCCAGAGGCCTCTCGTGCAGTGATGGAAATGGTTTCTTCGAATGATCACATCGATTGCTGCATGCATCTTGATGCCGCCGATCTCCGCACCCGCAAGGTTCTGTTTATTATTGATATGGTGAATGTGGTTATCCTCAATAATCGAGAACACACCACCTAAGTGGCCTACAATACCCGTCTGTCCACAGTCGTGGATGTTGCACCGGCGGATGATGTGGCTTCCGATGTTTTCCTTTGTCCATCCCTCCCGCTGCGCCTGGCAGATACAGTCACGCTCCGTCTGTGTGCCATCTTTGAATTTCCATTTGAGCCATTTATTATCATTGTTCGGCTGTCTGTATTTTCCAAGGGAAATGCCCGAGCACTTCTAATCTGAAATCTCACAATCCTCGATGATCCATCCCTTTGACCAGTGCGGGCCGACCATTCCTTTCCTGATATGCCGTCGGCGGAGCCCACTGAGTTGCCGCCTGTTTTACAACAAAGCCGGCCAGAGTGATGTAACCGATGCCCTCCTTCGACGGATAAAAACAATTCTCACGTACATTGATTTCTACGGTTTCTTCGTTCGGATTTTTTCCCTGAAAATTCACATAGAAAACGGTCTCATTTTTTTCTTCGTCCTGCTCCACATACCAGGTGTAAACCGTGAATGCCTGATCCCAGGATTTTTTATAGATCTCCGGCTTTTTCACCTTGTCCAGGCTCGTCACCTCATACATGGATTTTCCATTCAGATACACTTCTCCGGTGTGTGCCGTGTAGGATGCGATAAACCAGTCACCGCTGACCAGTGTTGTATATGGATTGTAATCCCCAAACAATCCGTTCGAAACGCGCGCTGTCCACACATCACCTTCCAAATGCTCCCAGTTATCCACAATTTCCGCACCGGTAATCACAGCTTTTCCCGGTTCCACAGAACGGTACACAATTCTTGCATCCTCACATCCCGCATTCGCCGGATCTACATATTCCCGATATACGCCAGGCGCTACAAGCACCTCGTCGCCGGGCCTTGCAATTTTTGCCGCCTCGGAAATCGTCTGAAATGGATATTCCTTCTGCCCATTTCCGCTTCGCACAGCATTTCCATCTACATAAATCTGCATTTTTCGCTTACCTCTCACTTCTTCACTTTTCATAAACTTTTATTGTGAATTTTCGCCAAAATCACATCACTCTTTTTCCGATTTCTGCCGTTCTTCACAATTTTCATATCTTAACCATAATACAGATCCTCGTAAAACACTACTTATATATATTGCCGATCATTGCCCAGATGTTTCGATTTTTTCTATATTTTTCTCTCTTCTGTTGTATAATACCGTTTATCAGATACGGAGGATTCTTTTGCCATGAAAAACGATTCGACTTCTTTTTTCGAAAACAATCATTTTACTAACAGCTATGTTTACGATATCTCTATTTCGCATGTCCCCGCCTATTTCGGTCTGCACTGGCATCACTATATTGAAATTGTGCTTGCACAGGATGACGGCATTATCTATGAAGTAAATGGAGAAACCTTTCCGCTGAAGCCCGGTGATCTTCTTTTTATCTGGCCCGGCGAGCTGCACGCTGTTTCCACAACCAACAGAGAACATCGCCTGATCATGCTTCAGCTCGATGCAGATTTTCTGGAAAAACGCGTGGATTTCCAGTCTGTTGCTTATCTTTTTTATCAGATCCGTCTTCTGAATGCGAACAACTTCCCGGAAATCGAAAAACTCCGCGGATTTCTGACAGAGCTGCGCAGACTCTCCCTCTCCGGTATCAGTTTTTCCGAGCTGCGCGGATGCGTTCTGCTGTATCAGTTTTTTATTCTGCTCGGCGAAAATCTCTCCGTGCCGACGAAACTGCCACACCGCAAAAAACAGGCCGCACGCACAGGTACACCGCCAGATGGTTGCTGCATGTACCTGGATCTCAAGTCACTGCACCGAACCGGTTTCCCTGGAAGAAGCATCAAAAGTCGCCGGATTCTCCCGCTGCCATTTTTCCAAGCTGTTCCGCGCATACACCGGCCTCTCCTTCACGGATTTCGTCACCAGGGAACGGCTCCATATCGCCGAAAACCTGTTAAAAAAACCGGATCTCACGATCACCGAAGTGTCGCTCGAATCCGGTTTTAACAGTATTTCTACGTTTAACAGAGTCTTTTTGAAATCAAAAAATGTAAGCCCTACCGACTTCCGTCAGATGTACCTGCAATCCTATCAGAAATAGTCTATGAATTCGGCATGGTCTCCGGTCTTTCGCAGGTGGATGGAACCTTCTCAAATGCACCCGTTTCCGCACTCTTCATAATCTGATCGATCGTATCGAGTACGTGATATGCCATTTTGGCACTCGCACGGTTTGGTCTGCCCTCGGCAATTGCTTCTGCCATCTCAGATGGGCCAAGACCACGGCTGTTTTCGCTGTAATCAAAGCCATAATGTAAAACTTCCGGAACAGCCTGCTGTGTCCAGTCTTTTACACCCGGAATATAGACAACATCGCCGCCGAAATTGTTCGGATCAACAAGCTTTAAGATACCTTTTACCGTAAATTGTGAATACCGCCTGATCATTGATGACGCTGTCACCATTGACGCAGAATGTACCGGTCACACCGTTTTTCATTTCCAGAATGGTAAAGACCTGACTTTCGTTTGTATAGTCAAATTCCTGTCCGTATTCCGGGCTGCCCGGAATGATGTTCACACGCTTCGCCGCAAGGTTTCGCACGGACGATACAACGCGATCCACCGGACCAAAAAGACTCACAATTGCCGTCAGATAATAAACACCGAAATCGTAGCAGATACCGCCGCCCGGCATCCGCAGAAAAAAGATGCTCGCCAGCAAATCAAGATCGCGGTTTGCGCATGCTTCGAAAGATGTCACCTCGCCGATCAGCCCGTCGTCGATCGCTTTTCTTGCGGTCTGCAGTGCCGATCCAAGGAAGGTGTCCGGTGCGGAACCGAGATAGAGATGTTTCTCCTCTGCCAGCCCGATCAGTTTCGCTGCCGTTTCCGGTGCGAGGGTCATTGTTTTTTCAGTGTAAACGTGTTTTCCGGCTTCCAGTGCCTGACGGATCAGCCCCTCGTGGGTCGGTGCCGGTGTCAGAATGACTACCATTTCAATCGACGGGTCTGCCAGAATTTCCTCGTAGGTACAGCCCTTGATGCCATACTGCTCTGCTTTCTTTTTCGCATGTTCAAGATGGCCTGCACAGCATGCTGCTACCTCAAGATTCTCAAAGTTATGAATCATGTTCGTCAGATAAATATCACTGATCGCTCCGCAGCCGACAACGCCGACTCTCATTTTTTTCGTTTCTGTTGTTCCCATTTGTAAAAATCCCCTTTACTCTTTGTTTTTTGATCCTGTTCTGATAAAAACCCTTATCTTTTTTATACAACGAAATGTCTGAAAAAACAAGCATTCCGGCTCATATTTCACTTTCAAAATGAAAAAACCGCCCACGGTTTCTGCAGATTCTCTGCATCACCGCGGACGGCCTTTTTCTGTTGTTTACTCCACGCTTTTCAGCGATTCAATCATATCAATTTTTCTTAACCGGTAGAACATCATAAAGTTGACGAACAGGGCAAACGCCATGGTAATCAGGGCGCTCCAGCCGTAGCTCCGCGGGAACACGTTTCGTCCGAACATCATCATATCGACCTCGACGGTCTGAATTACGCAATGATGTAAAAACGTTCCAATTCCCATGCCCGCGATAACGCCGAACAGTGTCAGCACCATGTTTTCCCGGTACACGTACGATGCCACCTCGCCGTCGAAGAAGCCGAGCACTTTCAGCGTTGCCAGCTCTCTCTGTCGTTCGGTGATGTTGATGTTGTTCAGGTTGTACAGCACCACAAACGCCAACAGGCCCGCCGATACGATCAGCACCACGATGACGATGTCGAGGGAACGAAGCATGTTGTCAATCTGATCAATCAGGTCGGATGTGAACGAGATTGCCGCTACACCGTCGTACGTCATGATTTTTCTCCGAGTGCTGTCTCATAATTGCCCGACGTGTCCTGATATTTCATCAGAAGCTGGTTGTAGTCCGGCGCTCCGCCGAACAGCTCCTCGTAGAGATCCGGGGCCAGATACAGGTAATGGCGCACGTAGTTTTCGACGATGATCGAAATCTTTACGTCCACAATATCATCGCCTTTTTTCAGCTGAACCGTGTCGCCTGCTTTTACGCCGAGCATCGTTGCTGTCTTTTCGCTGATGGCTGCGCCGCCGTCGGTCGGGAATTCGTAAACTTCTCCGCTTTTCCGGTCTCGGAAGGCATAGAAGTCATTGAAATTCGTCAGTTCTTTCGGCACTTCAAGCACTGCATCCACGGTCTTTTTGTCGGTCTGCAGTTCGATGTTCTGGCAGTACATTTCCAGCAGCTCATCGATGCCGCTGTAGTTTTCCAGATCGGTCTGCAATGCTTCTTTTCGGATTCATCCACATCTGAATTCAGCACAGCATTCGCCTGATAGGTGAAGAGGCTGACGAACTGGTTTTTCGCAATCGCGGTGATGGAATCCTGAAGGCCGAAACCGACGAGGATCAGACCCATGCATCCGCCGATTCCGATAACGGTCATGAAGAATCGTTTTTATACCGCACCAGATTCCGCACGGTTGATTTCTGCGTAAAGTTCAGATGTTTCCAGAGTACGCCGATGCGTTCCAGGAAAATCCGTTTGCCGTTTTTCGGTGCTTCCGGCCGCATCAGCTCTGCCGGACCTGCGGCGAGTTCTTTGTAGCATGCCGCGATCGTCGCCACGCCGGTGCAGGCTGCACTCGCCAGAATCGCAAGGCCTCCCTGCTCCCAGTTCAGCAGGGTCATGTAATACGGAAGTCCGGTATACAGCATGCCGTAGGCATTCATAATAACCCAGGGCAGGATTTTTTCTCCAACCACCACGCCCGCGAGAGCGCCGGATACGGTGGAGAGCATCGCGTATGCGAAATATTTAAAGGCGATCACGCCGTCGGAATAGCCGAGGGCTTTTAACGTTCCGATCTGCTGACGCTGTTCCTCGATCATTCGTGTCATCGTCGTCAGGCTGACGGAGCAGCCACGAGGAAGAAGATAACCGGGAAGAATTTTCCGATATTCGAGATACGGCCGGCATCCTGACCGAAGCTCTCAGTTGACGTTACCTTATTCCGTCCCCAGACGTACCACGTTGGTTTTTTCAGGTCTGCGAGTGTTTTCTCACCGTCCGCAATTTCCTGCTTCGCATCCGCGATTTCTGGTTCGGCGTCGGCTTTTGCTTTTTCATATTCGGCTTTGCCGTCCTCAAGTTCCTTTTCTTTATCGGCAATTTCCTGTTTCGCATCCGCAAGGGAGATTTTTCCGTCGGCGATTTCCTGTTTCGCGTCGGCAAGCTGGGTTTCTCCGTCGGCAATCGTCTGCTTGGCTTCGGCGAGCTGACTTTCTCCATCGGCGATCGTCTGCTTTGCTTCTGCTAACTGGGTTTCGCCATCGGCGATCGTCTGTTTCGCGTCGGCGAGCTGACTTTCTCCACTGGAAATTGTCTGCTTTGCAGCGGCAAGCTGGGCCTCACCCGACTGAATCGTCTGTCGGTACGATGCAATCTGCTGTTCCCCATCAGCAAGCTGGGCTCTGGCAGCCGCAAGCTGAGTTTCTCCGTCTTTTAATTTACTGCGATTCGTCTCAATCTGAGCTTCTCCGTCGGCAATCGCTGCTTTGGCGGATGCAAGCTGGGCTTCGCCATCCTCAATCTGTTTCTGATAAGCTTCTGCTTGTGCTTCTCCATCCTGAAGCTGGGCAAGAGCCTCTGTAATCTGAGCTTCGCCGCTTTCCAGTTCTTCTTTTGCAGAAGCAATCTGTGCCTCGCCTGCGGCGCATTCCTGCTCTTTTTCTGTTAATTGTGCATCTGCAGCGGCAAGCTGACTTTCTGCGTCGGTAATCTGAGCTTCTGCAGCCGCAAGCCGGGCTTCCGCATCAGCGCTTGCTGCTTCAAACGCTGCGATGTTTTGTTCCAGAAATGTTTTCTGCTCCTGCATCGTGAAAAGCTGCTGTGCTAACTCTGTCTGCTTTGCTTCCAGCGCAGTTTTCTGTTCCAACAGGGATACATATGCTTCATCTTCCTCTGTCAGTCCGTCAAGCTGAGCCTCAATCACCTCGATCTGACCAGTCACTTCTGTCTGCGCAGCCTCCACCATCGGAAGCTGCCTGGAAATCTGGGCTAACTGATCCTTGGCTGTCTCATACTGACTCTTCTGTTCTTCATACGCTGCCTTCTGCGCTTCATACTGTGTGCGTCCTGCAGCGGTTTCTGCTTTCTTGTTGTCCAGTTCCTCGCGTGCAGCGGAAAGCTGCTCCTTTGCAATATTCAATTCCGTTTCTTTTTCGGAAAGCTGCTCTTTTGCAGTATTCAGCTCCGTCTGCTTCCGAGTCAGTTCGGTTTTTGCCGCCGAAAGCTGCGTCATTTTTTCCTCTAACTCTTTTTGCCGGATGCCAGTTCTGTTTCTTTCTCTGCAAGCTGTGCTTTTCCGTCGGAAAGTTCTTTCGCTTTTGCCTCAAGTGTGGTTTTTCCACTTGCAAGTTCATCGGCTTTCTGATTCAGCTCCGCTTTTCCGCTTTCCAGCTCTGCCGCCTTTGCCCAGCGTCGCTTTTCCGCTCGCAAGTTCCGCCTCTTTATCTTTCAGCGTTGCCTTGCCGGATGCCAGTTCCTGCTCTTTATCGGCGATGGTTGCTTTCGCACTGAGAAGTTCCTGCTCTTTGTCTGCAATGGTCTGTTTTCCGTCAAGGAGTTCCTGTTCTTTCTCAGCAATCGTCTGCTTTCCGTCAAGAAGCTCCTGTTCTTTGTCCTTTAACGTCTGTTCGCCGTCGAGAAGTTCCTGCTCTTTGTCCGCAATCGTCACTTTCGCGTCGGCAAGCTGCTGTGCACCGTCATCCAGCTCTGTTTTTGCGTCCGCTAATTTCTGCTCTGCATCAGCGACCTGCTGTTTTGTCATCAATCTTTTCCTGTCCTTCGGTTTTGACTGCCGTATACCGCCGGTCGCACGCCGCATCCTCGAGCGCTTCAATCTTCGTCTGTACAGCCTTCACCGTCTCATCATACGCATCGCTGTAGCTCGCCTCTTCCTGTGCGCCGTCCGCCTGGACGTAAATCTCTGTATAGAGATCCGAGGTAAAATGTCTCCGGAAGCAGCAGTGCAAAAGGCTTTGATGCTTCCGTTTCCAATCGAGCCCGTTCCCCGGTTCAGATCCATATAATAAGGGGTGTCGCCGAACCAACAATCGTAAACGTGTCCCGGTCAGCGAATCTTAGAGCGGATCCTCCGTTCCGAAGTGAACGTTACCTGATCTCCGATCTCACAGCCGGAACTTTTCAAACTGCGTATCAACAAGAATTTCATCCTCTCTCCGGCATCCGTCCCTCGACCACGCGCGGCTCATTCCACACCGTCCGTCAGCGCAATCAGCTTCACAACCTGCTCGCTCTCGCCGATGTCATGCAGCACTTCCACCGTTTTCCGCCGTAGACCGCTTTCCGCCATCCGTCTTCGCGATATCCGCCAGATCATCGTCTGTCAGCCCCAGCGTTCCAAGAACTTTCAAATCCATATAATTTACTTCATCATAATACCGGTCCGCCGAAACCTTCATATCTCCTTCCGCCGACCGGATGCCCGAAAAACGCCGCGCCAAGAAGCGATGAAAAGACTGACAGAAACCGCGTTCTTTGTGATTTCCCGGATAAAGTCTTTTCGAAATGCTCTCTATCGTCCACCTACCATTCTATCTCTTCCACCGGCGTCGGGTTCTCATTTGTTTTCATTCCCGCCACTTTTCCGTTTCGGATTTTAATCACGCGGTCCGCCATCGGTGTCAGCGCCGAGTTGTGAGTGATGACAATGACCGTCATCCCCTTCTCCCGGCAGGTATCCTGCAGCAGCTTTAAGATCGCTTTTCCCGTCACATAATCGAGCGCGCCGGTCGGCTCATCGCAGAGCAGCAGTTTCGGATTCTTCGCCAGCGCACGCGCAATCGCCACGCTGCTGCTCTCCGCCCGAAAGCTGCGCCGGGAAGTTATTCATTCTCTCTTCCAAGCCCCAACCTCCTCAAGCACCTCCGACTCATCCAGCGGATGCTTACAAATCTGCATCGCCAGCTCCACATTCTCGAGCGCCGTCAGGTTCTGCATCAGATTATAAAACTGAAAAACAAATCCAATATCCTCCCGCCGGTACTGGATCAGCTTCTTGCCGCGGTATTTGCTGATTTCCGCGCCGTCCACCAGCACCTTTCCGGAAGTCGCTGTGTCCATTCCGCCTAAAATATTCAGCACCGTCGTCTTACCCGCACCGCTCGGTCCAACAACAATCACAAACTCACCCTTTTCCACATCAAAGCTGATCCCATCCGCAGCCTTGATGGTAATCTCACCCATTTGATAGGTCTTGGTTACATCCTGAAGACTCACATATCCCGCCATGCCGCCGTGTTAAAAAATCGATATTTCCTATTTCTTTTATTGTATCAATCTACAGCCGCGGCGGCTAGTCCTAAGTGGGCGAATTTACTGTTTTTTTATAAATGGCATCCCCCCTTATTTCAATACTGCCCTGATCATACATCTTATCCCAACCAGAATAATCACCACCTCCTGTAATCTCTGTGCCATCTCCATCGCAGCCATGCCCTCTGCTGCCTTCCCGTTCAAAAATATTTCCAGAACGCATCATCCTCTGTCACTCTCCTCTCAGATCTTAACCACTCCTCCCAGGCCGCCTACCAGACGTGCGAACGCCTCTTCCAATTTACCGCATCTTTTTCCACAGAAACACACACAAGTTTGACAATTTATGATACACTAAGCTAAGTGACATCAATTCTGAATGTTCTGTGCTCTGCCGCAGATTTTTCGGAACTGAAATTGACTTTTCGATGCATAAACCAAACAATTTGTGGCATACGAAGAAAGGAATTTTTATGAAAATTATCTTTATCCGCCACGGCGAACCGAATTATGAGATTGATTCGCTGACTGAAAAGGGCTGGCGTGAGGCTGAGCTGCTTTCGAAGCGGACGGCGAAATGGAACGTCACCGATTTTTACTGCTCGCCGCTCGGACGTGCGAAGGATACGGCTTCTTTTACGCTGAAAAATGCGGGCCGCGAGGCCGAAATTCTTCCGTGGCTGCGGGAATTTGATGCGCCTGTCCTTGATCCGGAGACCGGAAAGCGCCGGATTCCGTGGGATTTTCTGCCGGATGTGCTCGATGCGAACCGGGATCTCTATGATCATGATCTCTGGACACAGAACCCGATCATGAAAACCGGAAACATGGATGAAAATTATCGTGTCGTAACGGACGGACTCGATGCGCTACTTGCTCGCTACGGTTATGTACGCGACGGCTACCGCTACCACGCTTCAGATGAAACGAACCGCGAAGCTGTCATCGTCTGCTTCTGCCATCTCGGCGTTACCTGCGTCGCGCTGTCCCATCTGCTCAACACAACGCCGGTGCAGCTCTGGCAGGGCCTGTTCCTGGCGCCAACTTCCGTCACGATCGTCGGAACGGAAGAGCGCAAACCAGGCGAAGTGTACTTCCGCTGCCAGACCGTCGGCGATGTCCATCACCTGCTTTCTGCGGGCGAACCGGTTTCGTATTATGGAGCGTTTAACGATCCATTCCAATTTTAACATCCGTAGACAAGAAGTCCCTCGCTTCTAAAGCGGTGGGATGAATTGTTAAAAGAAACATAACGGCAGTGGCGGAGAGAAATCGGTATCCTCCACTGACATGAGGCAAGTCAGTCGAACTATTTTCGACATGTCAGACTCCGTGAAAATACCGACTGTGAGTTGAAACAAACTTTACAAAAAGGGAGATTTTTATCATGAATGAAGCAAAATTAAGAGAATACGCAAAGCTGATCGTAAAAATCGGCGCAAATGTACAGAAAGGACAGCGTGTCCGTCTGCAGGCCGGTGTGGATCAGGTTCTGCTTGCTACCATGGTCACGGAAGAGTGTTACAAAGCCGGTGCAAGCTATGTTGAGCTGATCTGGGAGTGTGGTCCGATTAACAAGCTTGAGTTATCAGTACGCCACAGCCGAAACACTCGGTACGGTTCAGAATTGGGAGGAGGAGCGCCTCAAACAGATGACCGTAGATCTTCCGGTCCGCATTTTCATTGACTCCTCCGATCCGGATGAGCTTGCCGGCATCTCTGCCGATCTGCTCTCTACCGTCCGTCAGATGCGCGGGAAAGTAACGAAAAAATACCGCGATCAGCTCGACGGAAAACATCAGTGGCTGATCGTTGCCGCTCCGTCACCGGCATGGGCCAGAAAAGTATTCCCAGGCGAGCCGGAGGATATTGCGGTTGAGAAGCTGTGGAATGCTATTTTTGATTGCCTGTATTTAAAAGAAGGCGAAGATGTTGAAAAAATCTGGCAGGCACACTGTGACCGCATGACCCAAAAAGCCAACTGGCTGAATGAACAGGCGTTCCGCAAACTGCATTATACCAGCAAAAACGGCACCGATTTCACAGTTGAACTGATTCCGGGCGCAAAGTGGAGCGGCGCTGGCGATATCAACCATATGAACAATACCTTCTATGTCCCGAATATGCCGACCGAAGAAGTTTTCACCAGCCCGATGCGCGGCAAATGTGAAGGCCGCCTCGTTTCCACCAAACCGTTAAGCTGGTCCGGCCAGGTTATCAACAACTTTACCGTTGATTTTAAGGACGGAAAGGTTGTCGACTGCCACGCAGAACAGGGCGAAGAGGTTCTGAAGAAAATGTTCGCGATGGATGAGGGCGCCGCGATGCTCGGCGAGGTTGCACTCGTTCCGAAGGAGTCCCCGATCAACCAGTCCGGTCTAATGTTCTTTAACACTCTGTTCGACGAGAACGCATGCTGCCACGTTGCCGCCGGCGCCGGCTTTTCCGAGGTGCTGGACGGATTTATGGATATGAGTGATGAAGAAATCCTCGCAAAGGGTGTCAATGATTCCCTGATCCACGTTGACTTTATGGTTGGATCGGATGACCTGCATATCGTGGGTATTCACGAAGACGGAAGCGAGACTGATGTCTTTGTAAACGGCACCTGGGCTGAGTAATCTGAATAATCATCGCCCCATCCTTTCCATCACTTTGCAAAACACCACCGCCGCAATCGTACTCGCAGCCGTCGCAGCAAGCGCCGGTCCGACAATTGCTGTTGGGTGGACGCTGCCGTACTGACTGCGGTACGCAATGATGTTGACGGGGATGAGCTGCAGAGAAGAAATATTTAAAATCAAAAACGTACACATTTCCCGGTTCGCGGTTCCTTCTGGAACTGCGGCCGGGTTTTTCATTTTCCGCCGCTCTTCCTCCAGCTCCTCAAACCGCTCCATCGCCGCAAGCCCCGGCGGCGTCGCAGCCGCGCCGAGTCCGAATACATTACAGATCATATTCATCCCCGCCGCCCGCATCACAGAGTGATCTTCCGGCACTTCCGGAAACAAAACCGCATCACCGGCCCCATTCGTTTCACCAGCCCGTCAATCACTCCCGCCCTTCGCAATCTCCATCAGCCCTGCCCAGAACCCCGTCACCCCAACCAGCGAAACCGCCAGCACCACCGCCTCCCTCGAAGCCTGAATCACCCCATCCGTCACCTCCGGCATCCGTCCCTGCAGCGCGCCATATGCGATTCCGAGAAGCAGCATGGAACTCCATAGAATGTTCATTGCATCACCTGACTAAAAAGATCTTTATAAAAATATGCTGACTTTATATTTTCCATGATTCGAAACTCAAGTATACACCATAATCCCACAAATTTTTATTATGCCGTCGTTTTATAATGCTTCTAAAATTGATATTTTAGTTTTATACATATATAATAATAAACATTATAAGGGTGGTGTTTTAAAATGAAGAAATGAGACCTGCATTCAGTGCCTGCTATGAATAATATAATGTGATATATAATTACCGGTCAACACACAGATTTTTCCGTGCATTGGCCGGTAATTTTTCATTTAAAAATCAGTTCTGTCTCTCCCTTTTCTCATATAAGGGTTTCGATACAGTGAAATCACAAGCTCCGCAGCCATGAAGCACCAGATGATCGGTTCGCACCAGATTACGGCGCTGTAGTGGTAGCGTGGAATGAATACCATGGCAAAGATAATCTTTCCAAACAGCTCAATAAAGCTCGACAGCAACGGCAGAATTTTCTCTCCGAGTGCCTGCAGTGCCAGACGGCTGCAGTTGACAAGACCAAGGGCGAAAAACGGGATGGCTACGCGGAGGTAGCGGGTCTCCTCCGAGGACGGTCGGGTCGGATGAACCAGAGATCAGGTGTACCATGGTTGGTGCAAGCGGGGTGACGATTACAATCAGGCACGCGGTTACGCTGAAGCAGAAAATGTAAGCGTAACGGATGCCTTTCCGCACGCGCTCCCAGTTGTCTGCGCCGCGGTTCTGTGCAACGTAGGTGTTGACGGCCTGCGCCATGGAGGAAAGCGGCATCATGGAGAACGAAAACAGCTTTCTCGCAGCGGTATGTCCGGCGATAGTTTCATATCCGAGGCTGTTGATGCCCGGCTGCAGAACGATCGAACCGACATAAATGATACTGCTCATAAATCCCATCGAAAATCCCTGCGCCAGCAGATCTGCGTACAGTCCGCGGTCCAGCGCGAAGTGGCGTTTTTCCGGAAGCAGGATTTTCGCTTTCGTAACAATATAAATCAGGCAGAGCACAACGGAAATGCCCTGTGCAATGACGGTTGCAATCGCGGCACCCCGGACACCCATGCCGAAGGTGCGGATAAACAGCAGATCGAGCACGATGTTCACCAGCGATGAAAAAGATCAGGAACACAAGCGGCATGAAGCTGTTGCCGATCGCCCGCAGCAGGCCGGAGCACAGGTTGTAGGCGAACATGACGAACAGGAAAATCGAGAGAATCGAAATATAGCTGTAGGATTCCTCAAGAATCTCCGCCGGTGTTTTCAGTAGGCGCAGCAGCGGATGCATGAAGATCGTCGCCAGAATGGTAACTACCAGTGTGACGGCAACGCCGATGACGATACAGGATGCAACCGATTTTTTCATCCGGTCCGTCTCCTGCCGTCCAAAGCACCGCGCCGTGACGATCGCAAGACCATTTCCGACTCCGAACGTAAATCCAGTCATCATCTCATAGATCGACGAGCAGGCGCCCATGGCCGCAATCGACGAATCACCGAGTATAGCCGACAATCAGCGTGTCCATCGTGTTATAAATCTGCTGAAACACGCGGGACGCCATAATCGGCAGGGCAAAAAGCAGCAGAGATTTCAGGATTGGGCCATGAAGCAGATCGACCTGAGAACTCCGCCGGGTTTGTTGACATAAAAAAATTCCTCCCTCTAAGTATAATGCATTGTTACCATTATATCAGAAGAGAGGAATTACCGGGCAGATAAAATACCCAAACCATAAAAATACAATAATACAAAACTTTACGGATTTTCGTCAATGATCGTGCATGTTCCGCCTTTTTCTTCGAAGTAATCCCTGCATCTGCGCCGCAATATCACATCCTCCGTACTGCTCCGGCCGCACATGGTTCGAAATCCAGGCATCGCCCCTCGTACAGGATCTGATACTGACTGTTATAGGAAGCTTCATATACATATGCTTACCCGTCGAGCGTGCATTCATAACGAACCGTGCGAAGCGACGCTTCATCCCGCAGCTGTGATTCCGTGTACACCCGAAGTCCGATCGCCGCTCCAATCAGAACAAAGATCGCCGCAAACACACCAACAAACGCATACCGGATCACTTTCCGTCTCCGCACTGCCCCTGCTGCACCAGCTGATCATTTAAGACCGCAAGCTGCTGTGCAATCTCATTCAGTTCCGGCTGCTCCTCCTCTACTTCCAGCCCGCCGCCCAGCAGCACACTCACCGGCACCTCAAACAGCTCCGCCATCCGATCCAGCATCACCGCATCCGGAACCGAAATCCCATTTTCCCTTAGTTAAAGATATTGTTGGGTAAAAAAAGATGTGTCAGTCGATTTTGCCTATAAAGCGATAGAAAATCTCTACTCCTGCTCCCGGCTGCCGTCCTCGCCCTTAACCGCTTCATGCACAAAGATTTTTTCAATCAGCGTATTCAGCAGTTCGGCGGTCAGCTCCGTAGGGTTGACATACTGCCTCATCAGCCCTACCCACTTTTCAGCGTCAACGGCGGTCTGCGCAACGGCTTCCATCGCTTCGTGAAGCTGCTGGATTTTCTCGTCCAGCTCCTTTTGTTCGCCCTGATACTTCTCGGACAACATATTGAAGTTGTACTCTGTAATGCGTCCGGCAGCCCAGTCCTCGTACATCTTGGCAAACAGCCCGTCAACCTCTGCTTTTCGCTTCTCGGCTTTTTTCAGTTCGGATGCCTGTTTCTCCCTCGCAGAGCTGCGTTCCTTATCGCTGGCGTTGAGCAGCCTTTTCAGAAGTTTGTCCTCGTCCTGCTGGGCCTGCTGTGACCAGTATTGCAGGCGGGAGAGGACATAGGCGTAAAGCACATCATAGCGGATGTAGTGCATGGAGCATTGGCGCAGTCCCTGTCCGTTCTTGCTGCAATGATAGTAGCCATACGGGGTTTTGTTCTGCTTATTCTCGCCGTATGCCAGCGACCAGCCGCAGTCCGCACACTTTACCAGCCCTGAAAAAATCTGCGTTGTGCCGTCCTTTTGCCGTCTGCGTCTGCTGGCAATCTGCTCCTGCACCTGTCGGAACACATCTTCGGAGATAATCGCTTCGTGGGTGTTCTCCACACGATACCATTCCTCTTTCGGCTTGCGTACCTTTTTCTTGTTCTTGAATGAAATGTTGCTCTGCTTATTGTGTACGCTGTGACCGATGTAGGTTTCCTCTTTCAAGATGCTTTTGACCTGCGCTATCGTCCACGCATAGGCTTTTTCCTCCGGCGCTCCGGCATAGATATTGGCGAAAGTGCCGTACCTCTGGAAGTTCAGCCATCCGGGGGTGGGTACTTTTGCTTCCACCAAAATCCGTGTGATGCTGGCCGCCCCTCTGCCTTGAACGGCAAGGTCAAAGATCTTTTCGATAATCCACCTTGTTTCCGTGTCAACCAGAAGATGCCCGGTCTTATCCGGGTCTTTGATATAACCCAGCGGGGCGTAGGCTCCGTAGTGTGCGCCGTTTGCAAACCGTGTCCGCATGGCGGCCTTGACCTTTTTGCTGGTCTGGCGGGCGTGCATCTCGTTCAGGATATTCAGGAATGGGGCAAGCTCGCTTTCTCCGTTGAGGGTGTCCACATTGTCGTTGATCGCAATGTAGCGGACGCCTTTGCTTGGGAAGTAGATTTCTGTGTATTGGCCGGTCAGAATGTAGTTTCTGCCTAAGCGGGATAAGTCCTTTGTCACAACGCAGTTGATTTTCCCGTCCTCGATGTCGTCGATCATCCTCTGGAAGCTCGGCCTGTCGAAGTTCGTGCCGCTCCATCCATCGTCAATATACTCGTCTACTACGGTCAATCCATGCTCGGCGGCGTACTGCCGAAGCATCATGCGCTGTGTCTGGATGCTGCCGCTTTCGCCTTGCAGCTCATCGTCACGGCTCAATCTCAAATAAAGTGCGGTGTTATAAACCGTTGTATTGTATGGTTGTTTCATCAAAAATCCTCCTTAAAAAGAAACAACCCACGCTTATACAATACTCGCTGGTACAAGTATATCATAAGCGTGGGATGATTGACAGTCACAAATCTATCTTTTTTCAGGAAGCAGCGGCGGCGTGCTGGATTACATCTTCCAGCAGGCTGTTCAGCGGCTTCCCGTTCTCTGCAAAATGCTCCGATACCTTGATACGAATTTTCCCCATGACAAAATACTGGGTGCCGTCCGCAGCGGTAAGCATAGTGCCGCTGTTGTTGGTGTTATTTTCGCTCTTGGCTTTTACCATAGGCATTTACCTCCATAAATGAAATATGCCCGACAAGGCAATGTCAGGCTATGTGTGGCGTAGACTGCTCCAATGTCAACCAAACCGTGTCAACCGGCACAAAAGACTTTGAAAACAATCCTCAGGCGCTCTATTATTCTATTTTACTTTTTCTTTGATTTCTTGGTTGACATGGTTGACAAAGAGGAGAAGTGCCTGAAATATCAGACTTTTTCCTGTCAACTGAAACGTCAACCAAACTGTCAACCGGGGGTTTTCAGAATGGAAGCTCCATCTGCCGGGCTTCTTCCTCTGTGATTTCCCGAAAACCATCCTTGTCTGCTGGGGGCTGGTTGACACGCTCCCAGCCTTTTTGTGAACCGTACTTCTTATATCTCTTAGGGCTTTTGTAGGCTGTCCAGCCCTGTATGCTGCCGTTTGCAATGCCGGTATTCATAATCTCGCAGATTGCCCGTGTTTCCCACTCTGCCGGGGGATTGCAGTTTCCCAGCGCTTCCTCATAAAGCTGCTTGGAACATACCCTGTCGCCGGTGTAGTCCTCCAAATAGGCGTAAATCATACCGGCCTGCGTGTCCTCCTGCATAAAACCCTGCTGGTGGGCTTTCAGGTAAGCGTTCATTTCCGCGCTGAATGACAGCTTATACTTCCCGCTGCGGTAGATTGTCATGGCTTCCGCCCACATTTGGCTGATATATGTCCTCGCCGCCGCTTCATCGTCCAGTATGTGAACCTCCGCCCGTTCCGGGTACACGGTCACGGGAATAAAGCGCCGGTTGCCGGTGCGGTCACGGGGAAGAAAGTCCTGCCGGTTGGTGGTTCCTCCAAACACGCATTGACGGAGCCGGTCTGCCGGATGGGTTTCATACGGCACTTTATAGGTTTCTTTCTGGCGGCTTAGAAACGACTTGATTTCCTCAATACTTGGCGTTGGCGGTGGCGATCATCTCCGACATCTCCATAATCCAATGCCCTTGCAGCTTCCGATACACGTTTTCATCGTCCAGCTTTTTCAAATCGTCTGAAAACCACTCGTCCTTAACTGCAAGCAGTCGGAAAAAGGTGGATTTTCCGGCTCCCTGACCGCCTACCAGACAGAGCATGACTTCAAACTTGCTCCCCGGCTGAAATACCCGCCGGATGGCTCCCATCATAAACAGTTTCAGGGCTTCAAAGGTGTACTCGTCCGTGTCTGCTCCCAGAAAGTGATGCAGAGCATAGCGGATGCGCTCGGTTCCGTCCCATTGCAGACTGTTCAGATAATCCCTGACAGGATGGTAGCGGTTTTCATTGGCTACGATCTGGATTGCATTTTCTACTTTCTTTTCGCTGGTCAGTCCGTAGTGTTCTTCCAGATACAAAGCAAATATTTCATATCCATATCGGTCGTCAGTGGCGCTGGTCCGTTCCCATCCCAGCGGCTTCACAATATCCACCCTTTCGGAAAGAATGTTGTAGCTGACTGCTCCACGCAGCAGCGGGTCACGCTGGAACACTGTCAGACGTTCTTGATGCTGTTCTTCACGCCGCCTTTCTGCGTCCCCTCCAGCATTTCCCGGATTTCTTCCTGCGTCTGCGCCGGTTCCATTGCGTCCATCGTCCGCATAACTGCTTCCTGCGCTGCTGGCGGTAAGTTCTGAAATTCGCTGCTCAAGCCGCACCACCTCCTTTCCCTGTTCGGCAATCAGCGCCGCTTTTTCTTCCATTTCTCCAAACAACAAAATATCCAGCAGATATTCTACATAGCTGTTTTTTTGCAATGCTTCCACGAAAAGAGGATGCCAGGCGGCATCCTGTGGCTGTGGAGCATATTCGATTTTCCAGCGTTCCAATAGATGCAGATAGTCACATAGCACTTTGAAGCAATGCTGTTCCGCCTGCCGTAACCTCTGCTCCGGCGTAGGCTTGGGCGGCGTTCTTTGCTGCCGGTGTGCGGATAAATCGTAGGGGATTGAAAAATCCTCTGCCAGTCTGACCGCCGCATCCCGTTTTCCCAAACCATGCAGGGAAGCGGCAAAGTCGATCACATCCCCGGAAGCGCGCCGCAGCCAAGCAATAGTAGCGGCTGTCCACTTTCATGCTGGCGTTCTGTCATTGTGAAATGGACAGCAGGCCATGACCATTTCTCCCTACCCGTATTCCATAGTA
>SCPN01001067.1_pt1 | contig 49503 bp, 52 predicted proteins | sample 6106831 | NCBI WGS metagenome assembly SCPN01 (sample SAMN10720447, study PRJNA508395) | human gut metagenome | isolation source: Participant 1, 0 month | reverse complement strand
CTGCTCATTGTTCTCGCCGACTACGCCGAGCTTGATCACCGTCTTCTCGCCGGATGCTGCTGTCGTATCTGCTGCCGCGGAACCTGCCGCTGCTGTTGTCTCTGCCTTCTGGCTGCTGCCGCATGCTGTTAAGGATAATGCTAAAACTGCTGCGGTGCTGAGTGCTAAAATTCTTTTCTTCATAATGTGTCTCCTCCTAAACTATATTTGTCTCTTCCCGGTTTTCTCCGTGTTCGCCGCACGGACCGATCAGATCCTTTTTATTGATACGGGACAGATCCTGTCCGCCGCCGTTTCAGGCTATGTTGTTTTTCCGGTCCTTATCTAATGTGTTGTCTTCTTAATAACGTACGAACCGGTGCTCTGGATCAGGCTTACCATGATCAGGATGATGATAACTGTCGCATACGTGACATCTGTCTGCCCTCTGGAATGACCGTAGCGGATTGCGAAATCTCCGAGTCCGCCGCCGCCGACAGCACCTGCCATCGCGGTAAGTCCTACCAGGCTGATGAATGTGATCTGCATCGCTCTGACGATTCCCGGTACGCTCTCCTTTAAGTATACACGGAAAATGATCTGCCACGGGCTGTCTCCCATGCTCTCCGCCGCCTCAATGAGACCGTAGTCCACTTCAGCCAGCGCGCTCTCGATCTGTCTCGTAAAGAACGGCACTGTACCAAAGATCAGCGGTAAGATCGCACCCTTTGTGCCGATAGCTGTTCCGACGACCATACGGGTCAGCGGGATCAGCGCTGTCAAAAGGATTACAAACGGGATCGAACGGAAAATATTTACTAACTTATCTAAAATATTGAAAATAACCTTATTTTTCAAAACGCCCTTCGGGGAAGTTGCGGTGAGGATGATTCCGAAGAAAAGTCCAAATACCATGGAGATAGCGCCCGATACAATTACCATGTAGACCGTCTGCCCGAAGCTTTCCCATAACTCATCCGGCTTCGTCATAACATTGGGGATGATCGTATTTAAAAAATCAGCCATTCTCAAGCACCTCCACTCCTACATTCTTCTCTTTCAGATACTCAACCGCAGCCTCAATATCTTCTTTCTTCCCGCTGGCGATCGCTACGGTACCGCCGATCGGCGCGTCCTGAACGATCTCCAGGTCCGCAAAGATGATATTTAAGTTGATGTTGAATTTTCTGGAAGTCTCGGAGATCAATGCCTCCGATGTGTTCTTCTTGATGTAATTCAACCGCAGGATCTTCTCACCCGGCTTTAATGCTACAAGCGGTGACTTATCCTCGATGAGCTTTTCGATCTTCTGAAGGTTTGAGGTGGTGCGGATGAAGTCTCTCGTGATGCCCGCCTTCGGTGCCGCGAAGATGGAGAATACATCGCCTTCCTCGACAACATTTCCGTGCTCCATGACGGCAACTCTGTCGCAGATCTCCTTGACAACTGCCATCTCATGGGTGATGATCACGATGGTGATCCCAAGCTTCTCGTTTAAGTGTTTCAAGAGCTGTAAGATCGCTCCTGTGGTCTGCGGGTCCAGGGCACTTGTGGCCTCGTCGCAGAGGAGAACCTTCGGGTCGTTCGCAAGGGCTCTCGCGATAGCGACTCTCTGTTTCTGTCCGCCGGAAAGCTGGCTCGGATACGCGTTTTCCTTCTCCGAAATATCAACAAGCTCCAGGAGCTCCCTGACTTTCGCCTTGATCTGCTGTTTTGTGAGTCCGCTTCCCTTTAACGGGTAAGCGACGTTCTCGCCTACGGTTCTGGAACGCATCAGATTGAAGTGCTGGAAGATCATTCCGATCTTCTTTCTCGCTTCCCTCAACTCTTTTGCCGGCAGATTTGTGAGAACTTTTCCGTCAACCGTGACGGTTCCGCTCGTCGGTCTCTCTAGCAGGTTAATGCATCGAACCAGTGTGGATTTTCCGGCTCCGGAGAATCCGATGATACCGAAGATCTCGCCGCTCTTGATATGGAGCGTTACATCGGAGACCGCGTGGACTTTATCCGCGCCGGTATCGAATGTCTTTACAATGTGGTCTAACTGAATCAATTTTATCCTCCCATGTACGTATAAGACGTACATTCTCTAATCTCTGTGTGTGCTAATAAGATATCACTTTTTAGCTTATTCGTCCAATATAGATAAGAAATAAGTTATTATAGGTTTTACCTATACCAAAGTCTTTTTTATGAATTTTTCCGGCTGTGGCATTCATCTGTCTTTCCTGGATGGGCATTTACCCAGTTGGATGGAATCATGACAGTAAAAAAGAATGTGCCTTGGCACATTCTTGCGCCTCGCGCGGTCGCTTGCGACAATCTACATCTTCGCGCGAGTGCGCATCCCTGGCACGTTAGTGCCTTTTTATGTAACAGGGAATTCCTCGGAATTTCCTGTTACATAAAAAACACAGGGCTGCTGTTTCTTTAGCTGCCCTGTGCATGGTATCTTATTCTCACTTCGTTTACGCTTCCTTCACGGCCTTCACGGCATCGTCTAAGAAGTCTGCTTCCACGTACTCCACGGTTCCCTCGTCGACGGCCTTCGCGATCGCCGGACGGATCGGAATCTGGGCAAGAACCGGGATTCCATACTCTTTTGCTACTTCATCGAGATGGCTCTCGCCGAAGACGGAGATCTTCTTTCCGCAGTCCGGACATTCGAGGTAGCTCATATTCTCAACAAGGCCAAGGATCGGAACGTTCATCTTCTTTGCCATGTTAACGGCCTTCTCAACGATCATGGCAACGAGCTCCTGCGGAGAAGTTACGATGATGATTCCGCTTACCGGAAGAGACTGGAATACGGTCAGCGGCACATCGCCGGTTCCCGGAGGCATATCAACAAACATGTAGTCAATATCCTGCCAGAGTGTCTCACTCCAGAACTGTTTTACCGCACCTGCGATCACCGGACCACGCCAGATCACCGGGTCCGTCTCATTTTCCAGGAGCATGTTGGAGGAGATCACCTCAACACCTGTGGAGGAGACCGCCGGGACAAGGAGTTTTCCATCCGGAGTCACGGTCACACCGTCATGGATTCCAAATGCTCTCGGAATAGACGGTCCTGTGATATCCGCATCCAGGATTCCGACTCTCGCGCCTGTTGCACGCATGCGGCATGCCATCAGGGAAGTTACTAAGGATTTTCCGACGCCACCCTTACCGCTGACAACGCCGATGACTTTCTTTACGGAGCTTGCCGGATTTAACTTCTCAAGGAAACTCTGCGGCTCGCTCGTTCTGCTTCCGCAGTTTGCGGAACATGTTCCGCAGTTGTGGGTACAATTTTCTGCTGTTTCGCTCATTACTATCTCACTTTCTAACTTTTATTCTCCCACCAGATCCGTTATTCTCGGGTTCCGGGAGCCATGGCACCACGGCTGCCACATTGCATATTTTCTTGTATCGAGTTCAACAGGTCAGCGCTTGCTGCTCTGACCGGAAGATTTTTCTTTTAAATATGCGGTTCTTATTCCTTTAAGCCTGTCTCGATCAGATTGCAAACGGCCTCAACAGCCTCATTCTCATCCGGACCGTCACAATGTACTGTGATCTCATCGCCGCAGCGGATTCCGGATGCCATTACGTTTAATACGCTCTTCGCGTTGATTTCTTTTTCTTTATAAAAAATCATCACTTTAGAATCGAACTTCATGGATGTCTGGCAGAGCAGTCCCGCCGGGCGAAGATGAAGACCTGTCGGGTTTACGACTGTAACTTTTCTTTCTACCATAACCTGTTCCTCCTATTCTGTTTATAAAAGGTTCATAAACATAAAAACCGCCCCAAATGATTACTTTTCATTTACGACGTTTCAGACTTTATGACTCAGCAGTTTCATTGTATACTACATTTTCCATGATGTCAATGGAGCGCTCCGGAATGAATTGACATTTTACATGGTCCGGGATAAAATCAAAACGATCTACAGTAAAAGCTGGAAATTTACAGGACTAAACCATTTTAGTACATCTAAGGAGTTTCCCAATGAAAACTCTCGCCCCAAACTTATATAAGGTCACCCTGACCAACAAAGCCATGCGGACCTCATCGAGAAATCTATATATGATAAAAAGTGATGACCGCAGTCTCATGATCGACACCTCCTGGAAGGTTCCGGAGTGCTTAAACGATATGGAAAACACCTTGAAGGAGCTTTCCGTCAACTATAAAGACCTTGATATCTTCGTGACCCACAACCACGCGGACCACAGCGGATATGTCTCCTATTTTACGGACCGTGGTGCCCGGGCGTTCATGAACCCTGTGGAGATCACGGAAGCCTCCGACCGCTACCACCGCCTCTACGAGAACAACACCATGCGCCGGTCTTATACCAGGGAATGCGGAGTCACAAAGGAACTGGCTCCCGATGCCTGGCAGGAGATCAACACCGGTGCGGACCGGCTTGCAAAGGAAAACAACATAAATTTCAATTTTCCTTTTACTCCCATCTCGCCGGGAGACATCTTCTCCTGCGGAGACTATCATTTCGAGATTGTCCCTCTCTACGGTCATACTTCAGGACAGTGTGGCCTCGTGGAACGGAACAAAAAGCTTTTTTTCTGCGCCGATCAGGTGATTCTCGGTCTTACCCCCATCGTCATCACAGCAGGAAAAGACCAGCATCTCCTCGCCGAATATTTTGCGTCCTTAAAAGAACTGACGGCCGATTATACCGGATACCGCTTTCTCCCTGGACACTATGGAGAGTTCACCGAGATCCGCGAGGAGACCGACCGGATCATCTCTGAATATGAGACACGCTGCACCCAGCTCCGTCTGGCTTTAGCAGAAAGCCGCCGCCCGATGACACTTTTGGAGCTCGATCAGGCACTCTATGTCCAGCGCATGCAGACCTACCGGTATTCCTACCTTTTCTCCTATCTCAACACCTGGCCGAAGCTCTTTTCCTGCCTTGACTGGCTTGCGGAGACGGGCGCGATCAGGCGCGCCGAAAAAGACGGCATCCTATTCTGGTCGCTCCGTTAAGCGCGCTTCCGACTCTCTCTTTGAGAACACGCAGCCGCAGTAATTCTGGCGGTAGAGCGCGTGTTCTCTGGAAAGCTCCGTGGATCTCTTATATCCGTTTCTCTTCTTGAAATCTGAGGGCAGGAATTCTACACCATACTCCTCTCCCATCTCTTCCCCGATCCGGTTCAACCTCTCTGCGTCCTTTAAGGGGCTTATCGTGAGCGTCGTCGTAAAAAAGTCGAAGCCGCCGGCCTTTGCCTCCCTCGCCGCTTCGGAGAGACGGAGCTTAAAGCATTCCGTGCATCTGGCACCGCCTTCCGGTTCCTGCTCCAGTCCCTTTGCCGCCGCATAGAAGTCATCCGGCACATAGGTTCCTGCCACAAAATGGATCAGATGACGGTCCGCCTCATATTCCCACTCCCTATTGAACTCTCTGATCAGCCGTTCCTGCTCAGATGTCCGCTCCTCGTACTCTGACGGCGGGTAGATATTCGGGTTATAATAAAAGACCGTGATCTCAAAATATCTGGAAAGATACTCCAAAACGTAACTGCTGCAGGGCGCGCAGCAGCTGTGAAGAAACAGAGTGGGCATCTTCTCCTCTTTCTGCAGTTCTTCCAGTTTTTTATCTAATTCTTTCTGATAATTTCGCTTGTTCATATGTTCTCCCGGCAGATATCACTGCCCTGACTCACTCCCAACAGAAAAAGGCAGCTGGATCTTCTCCCGCTGCCTGTATTTCTATTTCTCCAAAACGAGATCTTACAGGAAATCCCTGATCCGTTTGCTGCGGACCGGATTTCTAAGTTTTCTCAGTGCCTTCGCCTCGATCTGACGAATACGCTCTCTCGTTACGTTGAACTCTTTTCCGACCTCTTCCAGAGTTCTCGGATGTCCGTCCTCGAGACCAAAGCGAAGCACAATGACCTGGCGTTCTCGCTCCTTGAGATCACCTAAAAGTGCGTCGATGTGCTCTCTCAACATTACGGACTCCACATTTCCCTCCGGTGTAACGGCATTGCTGTCCGCAACAAAGTCGCCGAGATTGGAATCGTCCTCCTCACCGATCGGAGTTTCTAAGGATGCAGGCTCCCGCGCGATCTGCATGATCTCCATAACCTTGTCTTCTGACATCTCAAGAGCATCGGCAAGTTCTGTCACGGACGGCTCATAGCCTAGCTCCAGAGTCAGCTTACGCTCTGCATCTTGGACATCTTGTTGATGGTCTCTACCATATGCACCGGAACACGGATCGTTCTCGCCTGATCCGCAAGGGCTCTCGTCACAGACTGACTGATCCACCAAGTCGCATATGTACTCAGCTTATATCCTTTTGTATAGTCAAACTTCTCAACGCCCTTGATCAGACCAAGGTTTCCTTCCTGTACAAGATCCAGGAAACTCATTCCACGTCCGGTGTAACGCTTTGCGATACTGACTACCAGACGGAGGTTTGCCTCGATCAGACGCTCTTTTGCAGACTCATCTCCCTCTGCCTTTCTCTTCGCGAGACGAAGCTCCTCATCCGCGGAAAGAAGCGGTACGGTACCGATCTCCTTTAAATACATGCGGACCGGATCCTCGGTTCCGATACCTTCCAGAAGATCGATGGCGTCTAAGTCAATGTCCTCTCCGTCCTTGTCCTCACGATAGTCATCATCCAGATCATCCAGAAGCATGGAATCATCCGCAAGCATTGCGTCATCAATTACCGGCACAACGTCGATATTGCTGTGCTCTAAGTAATTATAAATTTCGTCCATCTGCTCCGGTCCGAGGTTATCTCCGGCAAAAAAGTCGTTGATCTCCGTCGCGTCAAGTGCGTTCTGTTTTGACTTGCCCAGTGCGACAAGTTTCTTAAGTTTGTCTAAAAATACTTCTTTTTCCACTGAATAACGTCCTTTCAGGTTGGGGCTGCTCAAACTGCTCCACGATAGTTCATTATATACTATCCAGCGACAATTTTCAATGTTTTTCTACGCCTTTTTTGTTGAATTTTAACGTTTTATTAGCACTTTTTGTAATTATTCAGCAGGTCTGCGCACTTGCCGCCCCTGTTAGCCCGCCGTCTTCTCCTCCTGCTTCTCCGGCTCCGGGCTGCAGCTTAAGGTCACTGCTTCCTTCACATTCTCGATCTTTGCCTCAGTAACCGATCCGCCAAACTCACCGTCGAGGACCCACGGGATCTCTTCCTTGGCGGTGACCGTAAACTTTGAAGATTTCACGCGGATCACGTCCTTATTTTCCTGTTCCGGGAACAGAAGCAGACCACTTATAATATTCGGAAGATCCGCCGGAGTCTTCGGTGTCCGGATAAACACGCCCTCAAACAGGCCGTCATGGAAGGAAACATCCTTCGGCGCAAGTCCTCTGAAGCCGCCGACACTTGTGGTGTTCGTCACCATTCCGAAAACGAACTCTCCATCCGTCTCACCGTCATCCCATGTCAAATGCATCCTGTAGGATTTGAGATTTCCCAGTGCCTTGATGGACTCCAGGATATATGCCTGATGCCCAAGAACGTTCTTGATGTCCTGGGGCGTGCTGTACGACACTTCCGTGAAAGCGCCAAATGCGGCGATATAAACAAAATACCGCTCATCCCCAAATTTTCCGATGTCGACGCCGTAGGACTTTCCGCTCACCACATCCTGCGCTGCCTTCGTGAGATTCGCCGGAATCTTTAAGCTTCTCGCGAAATCATTCGTGGAACCTGCCGGGAGATATCCGATCTCCGGGCGCTTTTCCAGCCTCATGATGCCGGAGATCACGCTGTTCAGCGTTCCATCCCCGCCGCTGCAGACGAAAAGTTCCACATCCTTACCGTATTCCTCGGCAATCTTCGCCGCATCCCCCGGTTCCTGGGTCACATAGACAGAGGGCAGATAGCCTGCTCCACAGAAAATCCCGAGAATATCGGACAACTGGTTCTTGATGGCTTCCTTCCCGGAACGGGGATTAAAAACAAATAACATTTTTTTCATTTTCATCATGATCACGCTCCATAAAAGACGCCCTTATGCGCCGTAATACTAACAAATGTCAATACTTTCTATTTCTAATATGGGACACTGACAGATGCATCGGTACTACTGTACGGAATTTTCAGTTCAGAAAATTCCTACCCGTGTACAATAATGATGCATCTTCTGCATTCTGTCCTCCCTGACAAACAATATCTGTGGGTTCAAGAGAATTTACAGCCATTATATCATAGACTCACGACCCCCGCGCTGACGCGCTCTATTGCCTGCTGACGCAGGCGGTTCGTTCGTTAATGGTCCAAGAAAAACAAATGCCACCTGCGGTGCCGCTTGTTTTTCTTTTGGACTCATTATATCATGACTGGCTTTCCAGCAGCTTTCTATACGCCGCAAACGCATTCGGGATCGGGTACTTCTCCTTCAATTCCCCTCTGTCCGCAAACAGCATTCCCGGGATCTCTTTCCCTGCCTTCACCAGGTACCCGCTCATATGCCACTCCACATGGCTGAAAATGTGCTTTGCCTCCGGCAGTTTTTCCTCCACCGATGCCCCGCTACCGAGGCGTTCCAGTACCTCTTTCTCTGAAAGTTTTCCTTCCAGATTCGGAAATTCATACAGGGATGCCAGCAGTCCGGTGTCATCCCGCTTTCTAATGGCTATTTTATCCCCGTATTTCACTAATAATACGGTCTTTTCCTCAATTTTCCTTTTCTTTTTCGGTGCCTTCACCGGGATCGCAGAGATCAGGTTTCTTTTTCTCGCCTCGCATACCGTATAGAATGGACATGGAAGATCGCAGAGAGGGGCACCATTGGGGACGCAGACGATGGCTCCGGTCTCGATGAGCGCCTGGTTGAAATCTCCTGGCTCATCCTTTTTGAGTGTCTTTAAGACCTCTTCGACCGCAGCTTCTGTCTTCTTCTTTACCGCTTGTTTTAAGATATCTTCGTAGCTTCCGGCAACTCTCGAAAGGACCCGCATGACATTTCCGTCCACCGCTGGGACAGGGAGTCCGAAAGCGATGGATCCAATGGCACCCGCCGTGTAGCTTCCGATTCCCGGAAGCGCAAGAAGCGCTCTGTGATCTGCCGGAAGTTCTCTGCCGTACTGGGAAACGATGATCTTGGCCGCTTTCTTCAGATTTCTGGCCCTGCTGTAATATCCGAGACCTTCCCAATACTTGAAAAGCTCTTCTTCCTCACACTCAGCCAGTGCCTGCACCGTCGGAAAACACTCCATAAACCGGGCAAAGTAGGGCTTTACTGCCTCCACTCTCGTCTGCTGCAGCATGATCTCCGAGATCCAGATCCGGTAGGCATCCTGGTTCTCCCTCCAGGGGAGATCTCTTTTATTCCCCCGATACCAGGAAAGGAGCGGTCCTCTTGCGGCTTCCAGACGCTCCGTCAGGGTGAGGTCTTTCTCATCCGGAAAGATTTTCTGGAGACCGGAATAAAGATCCGCCCCCGAAACATTCATTTCTTCCTTATACATATCCATAGACTCCGCGGACGGAAACTTCCCCGGAGATAATCTCCTTTAATGTGCCATCGGAGAGACGGACTAAAAGTGCGCCCTCCTCGTTGATTCCCTCAGAGACACCGCGGTACTCGCCCGCCGGATCCAGAACGCACACCTCGTTGCCGAGATTTACAAGGTTTGCATTGTACTCTTCAATAAGTCCCGACATGTCCTGTGTCTCGATGAAGGTGTCATAATATCCCTCAAATGCCTCCATGATCGCCGCGATGATCTCACTTCTCTTCTGGATCTTTCCGCTCTCGATCCGCAGGGAAGTCGCTGTTGCCTTGATATCATCCGGAAATTCCGTCTGGTTTACGTTGATGCCGGTTCCCGGGATCACGTACTGGATTTCCATGAGCTCCGTGCTCATCTCCGTTAAGATTCCACAGATTTTCTTCTTATTTAAAACAAGGTCGTTCGGCCATTTGATCTCAGATTTCAATCCTGTCGCCTTCTCGATTCCCCTTCTCGTGGACAGCGCCATGACGAGCGTCAGCATGGAGGCCGCCATGGGATCGATCTGTGGTCTTAAGAGCATGCTCATCCAGATCCCAACGCCCGCCGGAGATGTCCAGACACGACCTCTTCTGCCCTTTCCGCCGAGCTGGCGTTCCGCGACAGCCAGGGTTCCGTGGGGCGCGCCCTGTTCCGCGAGACGGCGGATCTCATTGTTCGTGGAGTCGGTCTCCTCGAAGAACGCCACCTGCGTTCCTGCCCATTTCGTGTGGATCGTGCTTTCCAGCTCTTCCTTTGAGAGCACATCCGCCGATCCCTTTAAAATATATCCTTTATTCCGGACGGCCTCGATCTCGTAGCCCTCCTCCTTTAACTGGTTGATGACCTTCCAGACCGCCGTTCTCGAGACACCGAACTTCTCGCAAAGCTCCTGACCGGAAATATAGCCATCTGTCTCCTTCAATAATTTCAGGATCTCTCCCTTCATCTCATTACCTCCACCAGATACTCATTGCGCTTAAAAATGTAAAGATCAGCAGAGTCGTTCCGAACACCATCTGGAACACCGCCGCCGTTCTTCTCCGCCTCTCCCGTTTTGTCCGGGACAGCCAGTATTTTCCTGTGACCAGATTTAAAACTGCCGCCAGGAAAAATATCGCCGGAAAGAGGAACATATACCTCTCCGTGTCAAGGAACGAGATAACTGCCATCACCACCACAGCGATGCCGATGATGATGTGCATGGCATCAAGAGCCATGGACTCGCTCCTGACTTTTCTTCTCTTATTGTTTTCCGCCATATTTCAGCGTTCTCCTCATATTTTCTGCCGGATCTGTCGTTTTCCCAGGATCAGCCGTGCTGCCTGGTACTTTTCCAAGACTTCCGATGTGCTGCCACGCTTCCCTATCCTATCGTCAGCCTGTCTGAAAAAAGTTCATGGATCTTCCCCACGATATCGTCCGGCGTGTAAACCTCGTAGACTTCCATCTGCATCTTTTTCGCGAACACTTCCAGGACTGCCCCGTAGAGATCCCTGTAATCCCATTCCGGCTGCAGCCGAAGCTTCCTGGCAAGAAACGGAAATATCTTCTCCGTGTATACACGATAGCCTGTGAGCTTTGCGAACTCATGTTCCTTTACATAAGGTCTCAGCCACTCCTTAAACATGTCAAGTTCCGACATGATCCTGCCAAAATAATACGCCTCGGAGTATGGCATGTCAAGATAATATTTCCTTCCGCAGAGTCCGTAGAGGAATCTCAGCCCGTCAAAATAGCCGAGCTTCATGTTTTTCCTCGTTCTCGCACTGTCAAATTCCAGGATCCCGCCGAGATTTCTTCTTGGCGCGATCTCGTGGACCGTCACGTCCTCCGGGATATCCATGAACCTTCGCCGGTCCACGCCGATCCCATAGAGGCGGATCACGATGATATCCTTATATCCCCGGTCCGTCAGGAGATCCACCGGCACATTGTTGACGCTGCCGCCGTCAAGATACGTCTTTCCACCCAGCTTTTCCTGCTTAAATCCCGGGAAATAGGCGCTGGCCATCATTATATCCTTTATGGTCCCCGGCGGTGCTGCCTTTACATCGAAGTCCTCCTCTTTCCGGTCCGTGACTGAAAAGGACGCGGCGCAGAAATCCCGTGGTGAGCGCCTGATCCGCTCCTCATCCACCGTCTCTTCCAGAAGTTTTTTGAGTGGGGCGATATCGAGCCCCCTGTCTGAAAACAGCCGTCTGAATTCTGCCGCCGCGTCGGTCACTTTCATGGATCGCACGCCAAATTTCTTTAATTTTCCGATCATGGAATCGTCCACATTGAACACGGTGGAGTAGGTCATGTTTCCCCAGATCTCCTCCGCCTTCCCGAGATCATCCATGCAGATCAGGGCGCCGTTTAACGCCCCAACGGACGTTCCCGCGACACCCTTTATCTTCATGCCGGCTTCCCGGAGCGCTTTCCAGACACCGATCTGGTATGCGCCCCTGGCACCGCCGCCCTCTAAAACGATTCCATATTCCTTTTCAAGATCAATTCTCAGTTTCACTCTTTTTTGCGATCTCCGTTACACTTGTCACAAGACCTGCGAGGGATTGGATCTCAGACGGGATGATGATCTTTGTTGCCTTGCCGTCTGCCGCCTTCGCGAACGCCTCAAGACTCTTTAACTGCAAAACTGTCTGGTCTGCTCCGGCTTCCTTGATCATGCGGATACCATCGGCGTTCGCCTGCTGGATCTTGATGATCGCTTCCGCCTGGCCTTCTGCCTCGCGGATCCGTTTCTCCTTCTCCGCCTCCGCGTGAAGGATCGCTGCCTGCTTATCTGCCTCCGCGTCGAGGATCGCGGACTGTTTCTTACCCTCTGCCACGAGGATCGTGGACTTCTTCTCACCTTCCGCGCGAAGGATCGCCTCACGGCGCTCACGCTCTGCCTTCATCTGTTTCTCCATGGCATCCTGGATCGCTGCCGGCGGAATGATATTCTTTAACTCCACACGGTTTACCTTGATGCCCCACGGGTCCGTGGCAACATCCAGAGCGGAACGCATCTTTGTGTTGATGGTCTCACGGGAAGTTAAGGTCTGGTCGAGCTCCAGGTCACCGATGATATTTCGAAGCGTGGTGGCTGTCAGATTCTCGATGGCCATGATCGGGTTCTCAACACCGTATGCGTAGAGCTTCGGGTCTGTGATCTGGAAGAACACGACCGTATCGATCTTCATGGTGACGTTATCCTTTGTGATCACCGGCTGCGGAGCAAAGTCAACGACCTGCTCTTTTAAGAGAACCCGTTTTGCAACACGGTCGATAAACGGAACTTTGAAGTGGATTCCCACATTCCATGTCTCAAGGTACGCGCCGAGTCTCTCCACTACCATCGCCTGTGCCTGGGGCACGATGCGGATGCAGGAAACGAGGATCAGCAGAATGATAAAGATCAGTACTAATACTAAAATTGTTGGCATATTTATGTCCTCCTTTATGTTTTTATGGGGGATTATCTTTATCCCCCATTTTTTTCTTCAGCCCATTCATATTACTATGAGCAAGCCGGAAACTTTTTATCAGTTCCTATTCTCTGTTTCTGGAATCATCTCCACAATGAGCTTCACGCCCCGGACTTCCTTTATGACCACATGGGTCCCCACCGGGATCGTCACCGCTTCATCCGCGGATCTCGCCGTCCACTCCTGGCCGTCGATGACAGCGGCTCCGGACGGCTCATTGTTGTCGATTTTTTTGATCACTTTTGCCTTTCTTCCGATCAGCCCGTCCACATTCGTCTTCACGGTCTCCCGGTTGACGAACCGGATAGCGAGCGGTCTTGTAAAGAGAAGAAGGACAAACGATACGATCAGGAACACCACAAGCTGCGTCTGCACGGAAAATTCCAGTACCGCAGCAAAAAACGCGAACACAGCCCCGCCCGCAAACCAGATCGTCGTAAGCGCCATGGTCGCCGCCTCGATTCCGATCAGAATTACAAAGGCCACCAGCCATCCGATCATATCCATAAAATCACTCCTTTACGCGCGCCGCTGTCTCGCCGTCTCGAACATCAGGATCGATGCTGCGATGGCGGCATTTAAGGACTCCACCTTTCCCGCCATGGGGATCTTCACCCAGGTATCTGCCAGGTTGGAAAGCTTTTCTGTCAGCCCGTTTCCCTCATTTCCGATCAGGAACGCCGTATTACCAGTATAATCTTCCTGTTCGTAATTATTCTTTCCTGCGAGATGGGCCGCAAATACCCGGATCCCCCGCGCTTTCAGATCCAGAACAGTCTGCTCCAGATCGTCCGTGTAGAAGAACGGGACACGGAATACGGATCCCATGGTGGAACGGATCACCTTCGGGTTGTAGATATCCACAGTATCACGGCTCATAATGAGTCCCGTGATCCCCGCGCCCTCTCCGGCCCTCAGGATCGTTCCCAGGTTTCCTGGATCCTGAAGATTTTCCAGCACCATCAGATGAGCTGGACGGTCACTCTTTAAGAGCTCGTCCATTCCGTAGGAAAACTGTCTGACAAGTGCCAGCACACCCTGGGGCGTCTGCGTGTCGGACATCACCGCAAACACAGAGTCGCTGACAAGTTCGTATCCCGGGTACTCCGCAAGAATTGCGGCATTCTCCGGATCTTTCGCGAAAGTTTCAGAAACATAGATACTTTTAACCTGATCCTTCGGGAGCTCAGCGGCCATCCGCACTCCCTCGACGACGAAAAGTCCCTGCTCATTTCTCGCTCTCGCTTTTTTCTTTAATTCAATGACCGCTTTTACCTGGTCATTTTTTGTGCTTGTGATCATCTCCCTGCCTCCGGGTCAAGTTTCTCCACTTCATCCATCCAGATCCGTCTCGCTGCGTCGCTCGGCATTCTGAGATCACCTCTCGGAGAAACCGCAACAGATCCGACCTTCGGGCCGTCCGGCAGGCAGGAACGCTTGAACTGCTGTGCGAAGAACCGGCGGTAGAAGGTATTTAACCACTTGTAGATCACCTTGTCCTCGTAAACTCCCGCGAAAGCGATCTTCGCCAGGCGGTAGATCTTCGCCGGATGATAACCGTAACGGAGAATATAATAGAGGAAAAAATCGTGAAGCTCGTAAGGTCCGACCAGGTCCTCCGTCTTCTGGGAGATCTTTCCGTCCTCCGGCGGCAGAAGCTCCGGGCTCACCGGGGTATCGAGAACATCGTTGAGTACATCTGCCAGGGCCTTGTCGCCGCAGGTATCCGCGTAGTAGCGGACAAGATGACGGACAAGCGTCTTCGGAACAGACGCGTTCACGCCGTACATGGACATGTGGTCGCCGTTGTAGGTCGCCCAGCCAAGAGCCAGCTCAGACATATCTCCTGTTCCGATGACCATGCCGTTCGTCTTGTTCGCAAGGTCCATGAGGATCAGGGTGCGGTATCTTGCCTGGGAGTTCTCGTAAGTCACATCATGGATCGCCGGATCATGTCCGATATCCTCGAAGTGGGTGGAAACTGCTTTTCTGATATTTACCTCTCTTAATGTCGCACCCAGCTTCTTTGTGAGCGTGACTGCGTTGTTGTAGGTTCTGTCCGTAGTTCCAAAGCACGGCATCGTGACGGAGAGGATATTTTCTCTCGAAATGCCCAGCATATCGAAGGCTCTCGCTGTGATGAGAAGTGCCAGGGTGGAGTCGAGTCCGCCGGAGATTCCTACAACCGCGCTCTTGGCACCGGTGTGGGCGAGACGTTTCTTTAAGCCCATGGCCTGGATCGTTAAGATCTCCTCACAGCGGGCGGTTCTCTCTTTCTCGTTTGACGGAACGAAAGGTGCCGGATCGATATAGCGTTTTAATGTGAGCTCCGTTTTATTTAAGGTGAAGTCCATGTAATCATAGTCCTCAGTCTCCGCACCCGGCTGACATGTGGTCATTCTTCTTCTCTCGTTTTTAAGTCTGTAAAGATCGATGTCCGCCGTGATCATGCTGTTTTTGAAACGCTCGGATTCCGCAAGGATATTTCCGTTCTCGGCAATGATATCATGTCCGCCGAAGACGAGGTCCTGGGTGGACTCGCCCTCTCCGGCATTGGCATAGATGTACGCACATACGAGGCGGGCAGACTGTCCGGCGATCAATGTCTCACGGTATCCCGCTTTTCCTGTGGTCTCATCGCTGGCGGAGCAGTTTGCGATCACGGTAGCTCCGGCTTTCGCGTGGGAGACGCTCGGTGGATCCATCGTCCATACGTCCTCGCAGAGTTCTGCGGCGACTATGAGTTCCGGGATATTCGTGCAGCGGAACAGGATCTTGCTTCCAAACGGGATCAGGCTCTCTCCCCACTCTACCACATCCGGTTTTACCGGACCCGGGTTGAAATGGCGTAGCTCATAGAATTCAGAATAGTTCGGAAGATGTCTCTTCGGAACAAGGCCTAAAAGCTCGCCATCCTTGATGGCAGCCGCTACGTTGTAGAGTTTTCCGTCCTTCATCCACGGAAGTCCGATGAAGGTCAGCATATCCATATCCTTTGATGCGTCTAAGAGCCATAAGAGTTCTTCCTTCGCCTGATCGATCAGGGTGTCCTGCAGAAACAGGTCACTGCAGGTGTATCCGGTGAGACCGAGCTCCGGGAACACCAGGATCTTTACATCCCGGGATGCTGCCTCCTGCATCATCTTCCAGGTCTGTTCCCGGTTAAACACAGGATCTGCAACCTTTAAATCTGGGGTGGCCGCCGCCACCCGGATAAATCCGTCTTTCATTTTGCTCTCCTTATTACATTCCGACTTTGATAGCCGCGCTGCAGCGCAGAATTTCAGTCAGTTTTGGAATATATGCCGTTATACAACAATTCAGTCATAAACGGGCTTTCTATTGTTTTGAAAATTTCCGTATGGCTGAATGATTACTTTTTATTATACACTTTTTTTCTGAAAAGGGCTATGGATTTTCATCTGTTTAAGAAATATTTCATGAATAGTCCGACCATGCGTCAGTCTGGCAAATATGTGTGCGCTGCACTCCTGCCTGCATAAGCACTCACATTCGCTGAACTGCATACGGGCAGCGCTTAAACGGCGAAAGGCTGTGCTCCCCCACTGAGCACAGCCTTTCATTCACGTACAATTTCCTTGCATTATACAGTTCCTCGAAATTGATACCCCTTCAATTTCAATGCTTATGCAGTATAACAAAATATTACCGGAAATGCTATGGTAAATATAGTTAAATTTGCACAATTTTATTGTATATATTTACTATCTTTCGCACAAATGTCCGCTGGGGAAAAGCAGATTCGTTGTTTTTACAAAAAAACAATCTATTCTATGGTGGTTCTGCCCAGTGGAATTGGGACTTTGTATACAGTACGCATTTTCGGCGGTTTGCAGGCCGCAGGTATGTCCCGTATAATTTCATGTTTTTTTGAAATAATATCCGCAAAATATCGTCTGAAGGAATCACTCCCCCTTCACGTGACTCATGACTGCCCCTTTCGATTATTGATCACCTGGTCTGCTTTTTAAAAGAAATGTACCTTGGCACATTCTCTCACCGAGCGCGGTCGCTTGCAACACTCTACATCATCATAACTCTTGAAAGGACATGATATCCATGAACATTTCATCCAATTTCGATCAGAACATCTCCCGCTTTCACGAGATCCTGGATGTCCAAAAAAACTTCGATATCGTCTACCACACTCTCACTATTGCGGACAAAAAAGCCTGCCTGTACTTCATTGACGGCTTCACAAAGGACGAGATCCTTCTGCGCCTGATGCAGGATTTCGCCTCCGTAAAACCGGACTCATTCCCATCATCTGCCCATGATTTCGCAAAGCAGTACGTCCATTACGGCGAGACCACCGTGGAGACCGATGATAAAAATATCTTTACACAGCTCCTCTCCGGCCTCTCCTGTCTTTTAATCGACGGGTATGACCGGGCAATCCTCATCGACTGCCGTACTTACCCGGCCCGCGGGGTCTCGGAGCCCGAAAAAGACAAGGTGCTCCGAGGCTCCCGGGATGGCTTCGTGGAAACCATGATCTTCAATACCGCCCTGATCCGCCGCCGGATCCGGGACGTGAATCTCACGGTGGAGATCATGCAGACCGGAGAAAGCTCCCACACAGACATTGCGATCTGCTACATGAAACGTCGTGTGGACGAGGACCTGCTAAATAAGATCAAGGACCGCATCGAAAATCTGCATGTAGATGCTCTGACTATGAATCAGGAAAGTCTGGCAGAATGTATCTTTCCCCACAAATGGTTCAACCCGTTCCCAAAATTCCGTTTTTCTGAACGTCCGGACACGGCTGCGGCGTCTATTCTGGAGGGAAACATCGTCATCCTTGTTGACAATTCCCCCGCCTGCATGATCCTGCCGTCCTCAGTCTTCGATATTATCGAGGAGGCAGATGACTACTACTTCCCGCCGGTGACCGGAACCTACCTGCGTCTCTCCAGGATGACAGTCTCCTTCCTCACCCTGTTTCTGACCCCGGTGTGGCTTCTCTTTATGCAGAACCAGAACTGGATCCCAGGCTGGCTGGAATTTATCAAACTGGCAGATGACATGTACGTTCCCCTGATCTTCCAGCTTTTGATCCTGGAATTTGCCATTGACGGCCTGCGTCTCGCCGCAGTCAATACGCCGAGCATGCTGACGACGCCCTTAAGCTAAGGGTTATCGCCGGTATTGTTCTCGGCGAATATTCTGTAAAATCCGGCTGGTTCAATTCCGAAACCATGCTCTACATGGCGTTTGTCACCATAGCCAATTACTCTCAGGCAAGCTTCGAGATGGGTTACGCGCTAAAATTCATGCGTGTGATCCTGCTGATCCTGACCTCCCTCTTAAACGTCTGGGGCTTCATCCTCGGCACCGCCATCGCCGTCTGCTCCATCGTATTCAACCGCACCATCGCCGGAAAGAGCTATATCTATCCGCTGATCCCGTTTTCGTGGCCGGAGATCAAAAAGCGGTTTCTGCGGGGACGGCTGCCGCATACAGAGAAAAGCCAGCGATGAATCGTCTTAAAAGCATCGTACCTTTGTGCACAGGGACCCTCGGAATTTCCTTATTGCATCAGTAAAATCCGTGTCCTGCAGATTTCGTTATGCAGGACACGGATTTCTTCAATTGTAAATATATCAAATCTTTAACGACCACTTACTGAGATCCCAAACCTTTGACACCAGTCCGTCATAGAACTCCGGCTCGTGGCAGATGAGGAGGACCGCTCCTTTGTACTCCGAAAGCGCTCTCTTAAGCTCGTCCTTTGCATCCACATCCAGATGGTTCGTCGGCTCGTCGAGAAGCAGAACGTTGGTCTCCCGGTTCATAAGCTTGCAGAGGCGGACCTTCGCCTGCTCACCCCCGGAGAGGACGCGGACCTGGCTCTCGATATTCTTTGTAGTCAGGCCGCACTTTGCAAGAGCAGAGCGGACTTCGTACTGGGTGTAGGACGGAAACTCCTTCCAGATCTCCTCGATACAGGTTGTGGTATTTCCCGGTGCCATCTCCTGCTCGAAGTAACCCGGGAATTGATAGTCACCGACCTCAACGGTTCCGGAGATCGCCGGGATCAGGCCCTGAATGCTCTTTAAGAAGGTGGTCTTTCCGATACCGTTGGCGCCGATGACCGCGATCTTCTCACCGCGCTCCATGAGGAAATTAAGCGGTTTTGAAAGTGGTTCATCATAACCGATCACAAGATCCTTCGTCTCAAAGATCAGTTTTCCGGTTGCCCTTGCATTCAGGAAATGGAACTCCGGCTTCGGTTTTTCCTTTGCAAGCTCGATGACCTCCATTTTGTCCAGCTTCTTCTGTCTCGACATCGCCATGTTTCTCGTCGCAACACGGGCCTTGTTTCTCGCAACGAAATCCTGGAGCTTCGCAATCTCCGCCTGCTGGCGGTTGTAAGCCGCCTCTAACTGGCTCTTTTTCATCTCGTAGACTTCCATGAACCGGTCATAGTCACCCACATAACGGTCAAGCTTCTGGTTCTCCATATGGTAGATCAGGTTTACCACGCTGTTTAAAAACGGGATATCGTGGGAGATCAGGATAAAGGCGTTCTCATAGTCCTGAAGGTACCGTTTCAGCCACTCGATATGCTGTACATCCAGGTAGTTTGTCGGCTCGTCGAGGAGCAGGATATCCGGCTTTTCAAGAAGAAGTTTTCCGAGAAGGACCTTCGTTCTCTGTCCGCCGGAGAGTTCGTCAACGTCCTTGTCAAGACCGATTTCGTCGAGGCCGAAGGCGCGTCCGATCTCCTCCACCTTGGAGTCGATAATGTAGAAATCATGGGCCATCAGAAGATCCTGAATGGTACCCAGTTCCTCCATCATGGCGTTCATCTCTTCCTCAGAGGCGTCTCCCATCTTCGCGCAGATGTCGTTCATCTTCTCCTCCATCTCAAAGAGGAAGGAAAAGGCACTCTTAAGCACGTCGCGGATCGTCATACCCTTCTCAAGCACGGTATGCTGGTCTAAGTAGCCCACACGGACATTTTTTGACCACTCGACCTTTCCCTCATCCGGCATCATCTTTCCGGTGATGATATTCATAAATGTGGACTTTCCCTCACCGTTTGCTCCGATGAGACCGATATGTTCCCCCTTTAACAGGCGGAAAGAAACGTCCGTAAAGATAGCCCGGTCTCCGAAACCATGGCTTAAGTGTTCTACATTTAAAATACTCATAAAACTTCTTTTATTCCGGCTTTTCCTTATAATTCAGCCGTTTTCCTTTCTCCTGGAACCCCAGGTAAACCTATATAAAATGATGTTGAGGGTAAAAGTCTTTGACCTCCCTGATACCGGATTGCTCCGCACTACGTGCTCCCGCATCTACGCTCCACTTCGGTCAGTGCTGGACATGTGCCACCGGCACATAGCACCCTCATATAAATAATGTCATGATCGGAATCGTGATCAGAGAGAACAGTGTATTGGTAAGCAGACATTTCTGACGCATACACCGGATCCGATCCATATTTCTCCGCCAGAAGCGCCGTCGTGCTTCCCGCAGGCATCGCTGTAAGAATCACCGCGCATCCTGTCATGATCGGATCTGCATTTAACAGGCGCATGATAAAGAGCGCCAGAAATGGCAGTGCCACAAGGCGCATAAACGCCAGGTACACAGTACTCCAGTCCTTAAAGGACGCCGGCGTCAGTTCCGTCATCATCGTCCCGATCAGGACCATGGAGAGCGGAGTTGTACAGTTTCCAAGTCCTGTGATAGACTTTGCCAGAAATTCCGGCAGAGTAAAATCTGTGAAGCTCCTGAAAAGTCCGATAAAGATCACGATCACGCACGGATTCAGCATGACCTTCTTAAACGCAGCCTTTTTATCCGCCTCCGCCGTGAAAATCGATACTCCCGCCGTCCACATAAAGATACGGTTCGGGATAATAAAGATCGACGCCAGGAACATTCCCGCCTCGCCGAGCACCGCCTTCACGATCGGCAGCCCCAAAAACGCCGCGTTATTGACGAGTGTGGCATACTGTAGGACGGATTTTTTCTCCTTCGGATACATGTTGTAGACAACTTTTCCACCGAGCCATGCCGCGAAGCAGATAAAAAACGCCACTCCGAGACACAGGGCCGCCTGTTTTAACATGTCCAATGTGATATGCATGCTGAAGGAGTTAAAGATCATACAGGGCAGCGTGATCCTGAGAACAAAATCCGTGAGCTTTCCCTGCATCTTTTTTTCAATAATTCCACGCTTTCTGCAGTAAAATCCCACCGCCATGTACACGAGAAGGATCGCCTGGGTCGAAAGCATCTTCATAAAATTTTCCATCTGGTCCCTTATTTCTAAATACACACAGTCCGAAAAAAGGCTGTGCAGGGAACAGCGTTTCCGCCGCCTGTACAGCCTTTTGCTGCCCTCTCGGGATTAAAATTATTCGTCTACGCTGTAGTTCGGAGCCTCTTTTGTGATGTGGATATCATGCGGATGGCTCTCACGGAGTGCGGCTGCGGAGATCTTAACAAAATGACTGTTCTCCTGAAGCTCTTTGATATCATGAGCACCGCAATATCCCATACCGGCACGAAGACCGCCCAGCATCTGGAATACGGTATCCTCAACGAATCCCTTGTAAGCGACACGTCCTTCAACGCCTTCCGGAACCAGCTTCTTCGCGTCGGACTGGAAGTAACGGTCCTTACTGCCGTTCTCCATAGCAGAAATAGATCCCATTCCACGGTAAACTTTATATTTTCTTCCCTGATAAAGTTCGAAGTCTCCCGGGCTCTCATCGCAGCCCGCGAACATGGATCCCATCATGCAGACATTACCGCCGGCTGCGAGAGCCTTTGTAACATCTCCGGAATACTTGATACCGCCGTCGGCGATGATCGGAATACCGTACTCCTTCGCAACTGCATAGCAGTCCATAACAGCAGTGATCTGCGGAACACCGATACCTGCAACGACACGTGTGGTACAGATAGATCCAGGTCCGATACCAACCTTAACAGCGTCAACACCAGCCTCGATCAGGGCTCTTGTAGCCTCACCCGTTGCAACGTTACCGGCGATTACCTGAAGATCCGGGAATTTCTCCTTGATCATCTTTACGCAGTTGAGAACGTTCGCAGAGTGTCCGTGCGCAGAGTCGAGAACAACAACATCGACCTTTGCATTTACAAGGGCTTCCGTTCTCTCAAGAACATTTGCTGTGATTCCGATTGCAGCACCGCAGAGAAGTCTTCCGTGGTCATCCTTTGCGGAGTTCGGATACTTAATCTGCTTCTCGATATCTTTGATCGTAATGAGTCCTTTTAAGTTAAAGTTTTCATCGACGATCGGAAGCTTCTCGACTCTTTGCCTTTGCAAGAATGCGCTTGCTTCTTCCATGGTTACGCCTTCTTTAGCTGTAACCAGATGCTCGGAAGTCATGCACTCCTTGATCTTCTTGGAGAAATCCTCCTCAAATTTTAAATCACGGTTGGTGATGATGCCGACGAGCTTTTTACCCTCAGTGATCGGAACACCGGAAATGCGGAATTTTGCCATCAGCTCATCTGCATCTTTTAATGTATGTTCCGGGGACAAATAAAATGGGTCTGTGATTACCCGTTTTCAGAACGTTTTACCTTATCTACCTCTTCAGCCTGCGCCTCAATTGACATGTTTTTGTGAATGATACCAATACCACCCTGACGCGCCATGGCAATTGCCATACGGTGTTCTGTAACGGTATCCATGCCCGCACTCATAAATGGAATATTGAGTTTGACTTTCTTTGTCAGGTGTGTTGAAACATCAACCTGATTTGGGATTACTTCAGAATATGCAGGTACAAGGAGCACATCATCAAATGTAATACCTTCACCAATGATCTTACCCATTTTATGGTTCCTCTCTTCTTATGTTTTATTATGTTTAAAAAAAATATAACTAAAAACCGTCATAACGTCAGTTCCAGTTATTACAGTAGAGTATAACAGCTTTGTCGAATTTTAGCAACAGGCAATTCATATATTTTTTTTGCGATTTTATATTATTTTTACTTATAAACATACAGAAAATTTCTTTATCCTTCTGTCATTTTCCAACGTATCTTTCGTTTTCTTCCAACGGCTGCATTTTCCCTCCAGACAATCTACCTGTAATCCTTTAATATCTCCAGGAATTCCCGGTTTTCTTCATGGGAGCGGACGCAGATCCTGTAGAATCGTCTGTCAAGCAGTCTGTAATTCCTGCATGACCGGATCAGGATCCCCCGTTCCAGAAAATATTCGTACAGCCAAGATTCCTGACCGGTCTTGAAATCCTTAAACAGGAGGAAATTCGCGTCCGAATGGAATACCGTAAAACCTGCTTTCGTCAGTCCGTCGGAAAGATACTGCCGTTCTTTCGCCACCGTCTCCCGCATCTTTTTCAAAAAAGGAATCCGTTCTTCCGAAAGTGCCGCATATCCCGCCTCCTGCGCCGGGATCGAAACACTCCAAGGCTGCCAGTTCTCCTCCATCCGTTCTAAGAGCTCCCTGCTTGTATAGAATCCATACCCCAGCCGCAGTCCCGCCATGGCATATGTCTTTGTGAATGCCCGGAGAAGAAATAAGTTTCCGCCATGTTCCGGTCTTCCGGTCTCCCAGTCGAGAAATTCGCGGATACAGCCGCAGCTTCGCTCCTCATCAAGGAATTCCACAAAGCATTCGTCCAGAACCAGCAGGATCCCATGTTTCTTGCAGTAGTCTAAGATTTTTGAAAGATCTGCCTGCCGGATCATAGTCCCTGTGGGATTCGCCGGAGTGCATAAAAATATGATCTCCGGCTGCTCTGTTCTCAAAAAATCCAGAAATTCCGATACGTTTAAGAAAAAAGATTCCGCCTCTTTTAAATAGAAAAAAGCGATTTCTGTCCCACAGGATCTCAACGCCGTTTCATACTCCGCGAAAGATGGCGCAGGGATCACTGCCTTTTTCGGCCGTACCTCCTGTACCAGCCGGAAGATCAATTCCGCCGCCCCGTTTCCGAAGATCATCTGATCTTCCGGGACACCGGTAAGCTCTGACAACCGTCCCCGCAGGTTTTCGCAGGAGCTGTCCGGATATCCTGTACAGAAGGCAATGCTCCTCTGGGCTGCCTCCCAGACAAAATTTGGCATTCCCAAGGGATTTACGTTGACCGAGAAATCCAGCTCCACATTCCGGTTCCGGTAGATATCACCGCCGTGTCCGTACTCCATCATGTCTCACCGCCCTTTAAAGCCATCGGGATCCCGCAGACAACGCGGCATACCTTCACCGCCCGCGCCGCCAGATACTGGCAGGCGTCCCCGCTCATCTCCCGCCACAGGCGGTCTGTTTTATCGATGGGAACGATTCCGCAGCCGATCTCGTCGCAGGTGATGACTGCGTTGGGATTCTTCTTAAGGATCATATCCAGATACCGGTACATGACCTCTTCGATCCGGATCTCGATATTTTCCGTTTCTTTCGTCTGCTCTCTGACCATCTTTGTTTCTCCGGCAGATGTTCTTTCAGCCGGATCCCTCACAGCTTCAGTTCTCTCATTGATTTCACTGCGGATACTGTCGCAGAACACTCTGTCACCCTCTCTCTTCACGTCATACTCACCCAGTACCGCGTCTATCAGCCTTCGAATATAGATATGAAGATTCAGAACAGCCTCCGAATCAAACGCGTCTTCCAACGGTGACTGTTCGCCGTCTGCCACAAGAATGAAGCGGTTTTCTTCCGTCACCGCCTCACGCATCGCAAGGTTTGATTTCCCCTGATACGCGCCTCCTACAAAAAGCCTGATCCCTCTCTGACAATCCATAGATCGATCCGTTCTTCTCTCTTCCACTTCCGTATCTTCCCTCTTCTTTTTCTTCACCATCACCGGCTCACCGCAAATCACCTCGTACACTTCATCTGCCTCCCCGGCCAGCGCACAGTTGATTCTGCCCAACAGCTTCCGATACGCTTCCGTCTCCTCCGAGTACGGGCCCTGATCCCCGAACACATCATTTGTCACGATCACCAGAAAGTCCGCATTTTTTCTGATCATCCTGATTCCTTCCAAAATCCGTTCCATCGCGCCATTCTCCGGATCTTCCATGTCCCGGCGGTACATCTCGTTCGCCGCAAGGTTGGAAACACACTCTAACAGACACCGGCTCCTGGCAGGGATCTCCGCCTTCAAAAGGTCCACAGGGCACTCGATGGTCATAAAATTCTTTTTTTCCCGCATTTTTCGGTGTTTTTGGATCCGCTCCCTGCACTCCTCGTCCCAGGCGATCATGGTTGCAAGGTAACAGGACGGCTGATGGCGCATATCCGTTTTCCGGCCGCCGCCGCGCATCGATTTTCCAGTGGATTCCGCCATCACCTCTTCTTTCTTTTCCTGTTCTTCGATCAGGGTCTCCGCAAATGCGGACTTTCCGCTGGAGCTTCCCCCATTTATCAGGATCATCATATTCTTTCTACTCTATCCTCTCAATTTTTCTTCCCGATCCGCATTTTTCTCCGGACTTTCCGATCATATAATACGCTGCGGCCACCGTCACGCCGTCCTCCGCTTCCTTATGGATCAGGATCCTGCACTCGGAAACTCTCACGCCCAGCCTGCACGCAGCCACTGCGGACCGCTCGCAGACATTTCCGGTTCCCGTGGTCTTCCGCACAAATTCCGACTCCGGGAAATCTCCCGGCTGTCCATTTAACTCCTCACTGGAAAACGTCAGAAACGGCATCTGAAGTTCCTTCGCGAATTCGATGAGTCCCTGCTCCTGCTTCTTGATGTCGATGCTCGCCACTGCAAAGACGCTTCGCAGATCGATTCCATTCCGCTCCATCGCGCTTTCCACTGCGGTCCGGATCTTCTCCACAGGTGTCCCGCGTTTACAGCCGATCCCAAGCGCCACACACCGCGGAATCAGGCGCAGGACACGGTCCGACGGAATCCCCTTTTTTTCTTTTCCGGACACCGTAACCCAGAGATTCCGCTTACAGATCCGATCCTCAAAAAGTCCCTCCGGAATCTTCTTCCACGCTGAAAATCCGAAATCCGAGAACACTCCCACCGGCTCACCCGCAAGGATATCAGCCGAAATCTCCTTCGCAAGTTTCCGGTCCGTGATCACAAATCCATGATCCTTTGCGAACATGTCCACCGCAAATTTCTTCTCCACATCCGTCGCCGTTGTCACCACCGGCACTGCTCCGATCCCGGAAGCCACCATTTCCGCCAGCCGGTTCGCTCCGCCCACATGCCCGGAGAGAAGCGGGATCACAAACTGTCCCGCCTCATCCACACAGACCACCGCAGGGTCCTGAAATTTATCCCGCACATATGGTGCGATGGAGCGCACTGCGATCCCGCAGGCACCCACAAAAATAAGAGCATCGTCCCGCAGAAAAGCCTCCTTCGTCCACTCCGAAAGTCCGCCCTCCGGCACCGCCTGATAAGGCACTCCGGCATCCGCCGCCGCGAGCTGCAGTGCGTACCGCCCGGCGATCCACAGAGACTTGTACAGAGTGTCCCCGCTGCATGGTCTGTCCTCCGCCTCCGCACTCTTATCGTATTGTTCAGGGCAGACCTCATCCGTCAAAGCTTCAGAAGCTCCGGAAAGGGCGTTGTTGATCCGCTTCATCGTCTCAAATCCAGCTCTCGTAAAACAAATAAGCGATATATTCATAATTTATCCCCTTCCGAGATCTGATTTTTCCATATGACTGGACTGCTACATCCCTCTTCCCTAATTATAAAAGAAAACCGCCATTGTTTCAATGGCAGTTTTCCTCTGGATTCTCCTTATCCTGCGTTTTCACAGACATTTCTCTCTTCTTTTTTGTCACAAGACCGCCGATCCTGCCACTCTCTTTTGCGGTAAGACACCGCCAGCCGCCGGCGATTACCTTGTCCGCCAGCCCCAGCTCCTTCGCGATCTCGAATTTCATCCGGTCCTCCGGCTTTAAGTGCTCCGGATCCACCGGTTCTCTTTTTTTCTTCGACACAGGCTCACGCTCCTTCCATAAGGAGAGTATGCCCGCTGTCCGGCATTTTCATACGGATCTGTTTCTGTTTAGATCCCATTATTTATTTTGCGTATCCATTCTCACCCTGGAACACGACGATCTTTTCTGCCTTATTTCCGTTTTCCTCGTTCCAGATCAGGATCTCGGTTCCTTCTGTAAGGTCTTCCTCGGAAACAATATTTCTTGTCAGATATGGAAGAAGTCTTGTTTCAGCGGTAATCTCGTAATTGATCCCATTCTCGGCTGTGAGGATCCACTCACCTTCTGTATCCGCAGCCGTCAATTCCTTTACCTTCGTGTATCTCGGAAAATCATATCCCTCTGCCTGTACCAAGATCACCAGACCATTTGTGATCGGCGGAAGGCTCAAGGTCATCGCCTCATCCACATAAGCGCTGATGGTATTTCCTTCTTTCAGATCACTGAGTTCCACCGGATAACCATTCTCTGCATCCAGAACCTTCGTATCCTCTGCGATCGTAATTACAACATCCTCATCAAATCCATTATCCTGGCGATGCATCGTAAGCTGTCCATCTTCCACAGAAACGATCGTTCCCATCATCGGATCAGACTCACTCGCGGACTCCGTGTCTGCCGCTCCACTTTCCTGACCGGTACCGTCCGAAAGTTTTCCCGCCTCGTTTTCCGTAGTCGCAGATGTCTCAGTTCCTGCAGGAGTCTCAACAGCTGTCGTTTTTATCTCCTCCTTTATCTGTCCATCCGCCTTGCCGCATCCGGTGATCCCCATAGATGCGATCATCATGGCCGCACAGGCCAGCGCTGTCATTCTTTTCATATTTTTCGTCATAATAAAATTCCTCCTGTTATCCTGTATTGGTCTTTGCCGGACCGCATTGTTTTACAGCGGTCTCCTTCAAATACCGATTTGCGGCCGTCCTGATTTTTCAGGGTTACTGACATTGCCCGTGTACAGTAACTTTTCAGGTCCTGCCGCCGTCTTTTGCTTTTGTATGGTTATCTTAACATACAAATCTTGAGATTACACTATGATTTCAATTACAAATCCCTTACGCATTTTTGTAGTGCGGGCATAATTTGCGGCATTTCTGCGGCAGGATTCGCAACCTCTGAAATCCGTTTCGATCGGCACCGGAAAATAACTCCGACGCATGACAATGCCGCAGACCCCCGCAGGCATGAAATTTGACTCACTGTTTATAAAAATGAATGTGTCCTGTTGCGCAAAAAAGGACATCGCCCATAAAGAACGATGTCCTCGAAAACTCTTATTAAAAAATCACCTTCGGATTACTCCTCTGTCTGCTCCTGTGCGTTGTCAGCCTCAAGAGCCTTCATGCTTAAGCTGATCTTTCTGTCTGCCTCGTTGAAATCAACGATCTTAGCAGTGATCTCCTGACCGATGGAAAGTACATCAGCCGGCTTAGCAACGTGCTCTCTGGAGATCTGGGATACATGAAGCAGAGCGTCTACGCCCGGCTCTAACTCAACAAATGCGCCAAAATCAGTCATACGAGCAACACGACCGGTTACTACGTTGCCTACAGCGTACTTCTCAGCAGCGTCAGCCCACGGATTTGTCTCCGGGAACTTCATGGAAAGGGCAATCTTCTCACCGTTGATGTCTTTGATGAGAGCTGTTACCTTATCGCCAACCTTGAAGACCTTCTTCGGGTTCTCGATTCTGCCCCAGGACATCTCGGAGATGTGAAGTAAACCGTCAGCGCCGCCGAGATCGATGAATGCACCGAAATCAGTTACGTTCTTAACAGTTCCTTCTACCTTGTCACCTACATGGATCTTCTCGAAGAGCTCTTTCTGCATCTCAGCCTTCTTAGCAACCATGAGCTGCTTTCTGTCGCCGATGACTCTTCTTCTCCTCGGGTTGAACTCTGTGATAACGAATTCGATCTCTTTATCAGCATATTTGGATAAATCTTTCTCGTATACGTCGGATACAAGGCTTGCCGGGATGAAGATTCTAGCTTCGTCCACGATCACACTTAAACCGCCGTCAAGAACCTGGGAAACCTTTGCAGTAAGAACTTCATGGTTCTCGAATGCTTCCTCAAGTCTCTTATTTCCTCTGTCTGCAGCCAGTCTCTTGTAGGAAAGAGCGACCTGACCTTCACCGTCGTTCACCTTTACGACTTTGGCTTCCATCTCGTCACCAACATGTACAAGATCTCTTAAGTCTACGTTGGACTCGTTTGTGTATTCACTGCGGGTAATGATGCCATCAGACTTGTAACCAATATTTAAAACGATTTCGTCTTCTTTTACGTCAATGACCTTACCGGTGACAACCTCTCCTGTACGTATTGTTTTTAATGATTCTTCTAACATTTGTTCAAAACTTAACTCTGACATTTAGTATGAACCTCCTCGATAATATTGTTTGGGGTTGACGCCCCGGCCGTAATACCTACACTGCGCACAGAACTAATACATTCAGGATTAAAGTCGCCCAGAGTCTGGATGTAATAGGTGTTTTTACATTCCTTCCGGCAGATATCGTATAGCTTCTGGGTATTCGAGCTGTGTTTCCCGCCGATAACCAGCATCACGTCCACCTGTGAGGCTATCCTCATCGCTTCCACTTGTCTTTCCTGTGTTGCATTGCAAATCGTATTTAAAACAGTTATATCATACCTCGTTTTAGAAATTTTTCAACTATATCTTGAAATTTCTTGTAATTAAATGTCGTCTGGGATACAATACAAAGCTTCTCATTTTCCGGAAGCTGCAGCTTAAGAAAATCATCCATGTCCTCGATGACCACTGTCCGCTCATCTCCCCATCCCTTGATGCCCTGCACCTCCGGATGGTCCTCACTGCCTATGATCATGACTTTTCTTCCTTCTGCTGACTGTTTTTCGACGATCCGGTGGATCTTTTTCACATAGGGACATGTGGCATCCACGATCTCCACACCGTTTTCTTTTAAGATCTCGTAGACATTTTTTCCGACACCGTGGGAGCGGATCACAACAACAGCGTTCCGGATCGTCTTCAATTCTTCTAAAGAGTCGATGACCTCCACACCCTTTTCCCTGAGATCTCCCACGACCTGCTCATTATGGATAATTGGACCGTAGGTGTAGATCCTTTTTTCCGTCCTGCCGATCTGATCATATACTTTTTCCACGGCACGCTTCACACCAAAGCAGAAGCCTGCTGTCTTTGCAACTGTTACTTCCATCTTACGCACCCTGCTTCTTATCGATCATCGCTGTGATCGTGTCCACAACCTCTTTTAACGTCATGTCGGAGCTGTCAAGGAGTACGGCGTCATCCGCCTGTTTCAACGGGGAATTTTCCCGATGCATATCCCGGTAATCCCGTTCGATGATGTCCTTCTCGATCTCATCGAGATCGCAGGCTGTTCCTTTCTCCTTAAGCTCATGATAGCGGCGTTTCGCCCTGACTGCGGAGCTTGCGGTCAGATATACCTTCACATCGGCATCCGGCAGGACACAGGTTCCGATGTCGCGTCCATCCATGATCACGTCCGCCTTCTTTGCCAGATCTTTCTGGAGTTCCACGAGTTTCTCACGGACCTTCTTGTAGACGGATGTGGCTGAAGCCATGTTTCCGACCTCTTCGGTCCGGATCAGCCCGGATACATTCTCGCCGTTTAAGATCACCTGCTGCGCACCGTTCTCGTAGCGGATCGTGATCTCCACCTTGTCAAGTACCGCGTTGATGGCGTTCTCGTCGGTCTTATCGATTTCCTGGCGCAGAAAATATAACGCCATTGCCCGGTACATTGCTCCGGTATCCACATAGATAAAATTTTTCAGAGCTGCCACAGACTTTGCCACGGTGCTCTTTCCGGCTCCTGCCGGTCCGTCTATCGCTACATTAAAAGACATGTTATTCTCCCCTTAGTTTATTCCAAGATTTTTTATTTATTCGTGATGGTTCTATATCTTCACAGCCATATGGGTCCAAGGCTGTTTTTCAGGTCCGGTGCTTTATACGCTTCTGCCCGCCAGCATTCCGGTCGACCAGGCGATCTGGAGGTTGAATCCGCCGGTCACACCGTCCAGATCCAGAACCTCGCCCGCAAAATAGAGACCCTGCAGCTTCTTTGATTCCATGGTAGACGGATTCACTTCCTTCACATTCACTCCGCCCTGCGTCACGATCGCCTCATTGTACCCGCGGAGTCCTGTAAGTGTCACGGAAAACGCTTTCGTGAGATCCACCAGACGTTTTCTCTCCTCCGCAGTCACCTCATTGACCTGTTTTTCCGGATCGATGCCGCTCCGCTCTATCATAACCGGGATCAGCTTTGCCGGGAAGAGGTGATTTAAAGAGTTCTTAAACTGCTTATTTTTCGCCTCATCGAAATCCCGCAGGATCCTCGCATCCAGCTGCTCTTTTGAGAGTGCCGGTTTCAGGTCGATGTCCATTCTGAGCGGTGCTTTTTTGATGATCTTCGCCGCATAGCTGCTGGCACTTAAAACAACAGGTCCGCTGACGCCAAAATGCGTAAACAGCATCTCGCCGAACTCTTTCCAGAGCACTTTCTTTCCGTTCCAGACAGTCACCTCGATGTTTCTTAAGGAGAGTCCCTGAAGTTCTTTCACATCATCTTCTGCGCATACAAACGGAACAAGTGCCGGTGACAGAGGCGTCACCGTGTGGCCCGCCTCTTTTGCAAAACGGTACCCGTCCCCCGTGGAACCTGTTGACGGGTAGGAAAGTCCGCCTGTGGCGATCACCACTGCATCGGCATCCACACTCTTTCCAGACTTTTCCAGAATGATCCCTGCCGCCTTTTCGTCCCTGATCACGATATCCCTGACCGGTTCATTTAAGAAGATCTTTACGCCCAGAGATTTCATCTTCCGCTCTAAGGCCCCCGTCACATCGGAAGCATGGTCCGATACCGGGAACATCCTCGCTCCCCGTTCTTCCTTCACCGGGCAGCCGTTTGCCTCCACAAGATCCACGATATCAAAGTTTGTGAATCCATAGATGGCACTGTAGAGGAACTTGCCGTTGGAGACCATATTTCTGAACAGGTCCTCCGTATCACAGCCGTTCGTCAGATTGCAGCGTCCTTTTCCCGTGATATAGATCTTTTTTCCAAGCTTCTCATTTTTCTCATAAACGGAGACATCATGTCCGCACTCCGCGGCACCGATGGCAGCAGCCATTCCCGCTGCCCCGCCGCCTATAATCACCACTTTGCTCATCTTTTTCTGTTCTTTTCCACTTCTTTTATCTTTTTTTCCATGGCATCCGCCACAGTTTCGAGGACCTTGATCCGCGCATACCACTTGGAATTTCCTTCCACAACGATCCAGGGGGCATCCTTTGTAGAGGTCTTTTCCAGCATTTCGTTCACAGCAAGCACGTAAGCATCCCACTTTTCCCTGTTTCTCCAGTCCTCGTCCGTGATCTTCCACCGTTTTTCCGGGTTCTTCATCCGGTCATTGAACCGCCGCTCCTGCTCGTCCTTGTCGATCTGGAGCCAGAATTTTAAAACAAGAGCTCCGGAGTGCACAAAATGTGCTTCCATCTCGTTAATCTCCCGATATGCATGGTGCCAGTCCTCCTCGGAACAGAAGCCCTCGATCCGCTCCACCATGACTCTTCCGTACCAGGTGCGGTCAAAGATCGCGATGTGTCCTGCCTTCGGCACATGATTCCAGAATCGCCAGAGATAGTGATGGGATTTTTCCACGTCGTTCGGGGATGCTGTCGGGCAGACCTTATATCCGCGGGGATCAAGATGGCTCGTCAGACGTTTGATCGCTCCTCCCTTTCCGGCGGCGTCCCAGCCCTCAAAGCCAAGGATCACCGGGATCCGCAGACGGTAGAGTTCTCCGTGGAGCACTTCCAGCCGTTTCTGGAGCTTGTCCAGTTTTTTCCGGTATTCCACCTCCTCAAGACGCTTTGTCAGGTCCGCTTTTGCAAGGATCCCTTTTTCATATCTGTCAGGCGGAACCGGTTTCTCAAAGATCTCCGCCTCTTTTCCCGCCCGTTTTTTCTCAAGCGCCTTTTCCAGAATATCTGCCACCATCTTTATGACCACCAGCGCCGTTCCGCTCTTTTCCTTCGCGTCGATCACATACCAGGGCGCGTAAGGCGTATCCGTTCTCCTGATCATCTCATCGCTGAGCTTCTTATATTTTCCGTAATGGGCATTTCTCGCAAGTTCTTTCTCTGTGACGCGCCATGCGGTATCCTTTGATTCCAGAAGTTTTTTAAACCGTTTTTCCTGTTCCTTCTCGGAAATATCCAGAAAAAATTTAATGAGAACAGTTCCGCCGTCCACCAGGCATCTCTCAAACGCGCAGATATCCTCAAACGCGGCATCTGCTTTCTTTTCATTCAGCTTTCCCTCGAACCGGTCCGCCTGAACCGTCCGGTACCAGCTTGTGTCATAGATCGTGATCCGCCCATCCGCCGGGGCATGGACCGCAAACCGCCAGAGGAACGGGCGGAGCGCTTCCTCCTCGGTATCCTTATCTCCGGTGTAAACGTCAAAGCCTCTCGGATCCAGCGCCTGCATGAGCCGCCCGATCTGCACGCCCTTTCCGGCACCGTCGTAACCGTCAAAGGTAATATAGACAGGAATCTTTTCCTCTTTGCATTCCCGCTGAAGGTTCCCGAGTCTCAGCATTTCTTCCTTCAGAGCTTCTTTTTGCTGTTTCTTCTCATCTCTCATGGACCGATCCCTCCATTCCATTTTATGGTCTGTCAAACAGTCAGGTTCATCGTCAGCCTTTCCGGATCCCGGTGATCTGTGATCTACCGGTTCATTTTCGCGTGTTCCTTCGCAAGTTCCCCGTATAATGTCAGCGCGTTCCAGCTCTGGTTCGTCGGCGTAAGGACTGCCTTGTAGTCGATCCGTCCGGCCCCAGTCTTTCTCAACGCAAGGATCACCATGTCCACCTGCCTCGAGGTGAGTCCCGCCATCACCATCATCTCTTTTTCAAAGTCATCTCCTGTATAGAGCTCCCCACAGGGCACGAGTTCCTTCAACCCGGCAAGATATCCCACCGGTTCCAGATACTCTTCCTTTTTCACAGCCCGCAGCTTCATTCCAAGCGGGAACAGCGCCCTCTTGATCTTCGCAAGTCTCTCGCCTTCCGGCAGATGGTATAAAAGAATGATTGGTTTCATATATGATCTGACCTTTCCGTTTCTCATCCCCGACGGATTGGGACCGCAGGGCATTATACTGTTCTCATTATAGCAATTCCCGTTTCTGTTTGCAACTTTTGGCTGTACCGGTAAAGCAAAAGCAGGGGCTGGTTCATTCCAGCTCCTGCTCATCAAAAATCGGGGCAACAGGATTTGAACCTGCGACCTCTCGGCCCCCAGCCGAGCGCGCTACCAAGCTACGCCATACCCCGGGAACAGAAATTATTATACCAGAAACCGGAAAAAAAGCAACCGGAAAATATCGTCAGAAACATACAGAAAAGGAAAAGGACCCGCAGATTCCGCAGGTCCTTTCAATTTTTTATAAAAAAGAATGGGCCTTGGCACATTCTCGCGCCTCGTGCGGTCGCTTGCGACAATCTACATCTTCGCGCGAGTGCGCATCATTGGCACGTCAGTGCCTTCTCCCTTCAGCACTCCATTCACTGCGCGGATCACGAACATTGTGGCCACCATAAGCGCAATGGCGATCGGCAGGGCAATCCATGCGGACTGTACGAAGCCCGCGATAATGTAGGAGACGAAGGACACAGCCGCCGCCGTGACCGCATACGGAAGCTGGGTCGTCACATGGTTTACATGTTCACACTGGGCTCCGGCGGATGCCATGATCGTTGTGTCGGAGATCGGAGAACAGTGGTCACCGCAGACAGCTCCTGCCATGCAGGCAGAGATTGAGATGATCATGAGGTCCGGGTTGCTGTTGCTGGTCTCAAATACAGCAACAACGATCGGGATCAGGATTCCGAAGGTTCCCCAGGACGTTCCCGTCGCGAAAGCCAGAAAGCAGCCCACAACGAAGATGATCGCCGGGAGGAAATTTAAGAAGGAACGGGCGCTGGACGCAACCACAGTCGCCACATAGACATCTGCGCCGAGGCTGTCCGTCATCGCCTTCAGTGTCCACGCGAAGGACAGGATCATGATCGCCGGGACCATGGACTTAAAACCTTCCGGAATGCAGGCCATGCACTCAGAGAATTTCAGGACCCGGCGTACCTGATAGAGACCGATGGTGATCAAAAGTCCGAAAAAGCTTCCCATCGTAAGTCCCAGGGACGCGTCACTCTGGGAGAAGGCTGTCACAAAATCCTCTCCTGAGAAAAATCCCCCCGTATAGAGCATGCCGACCATGCAGCAAATGATCAGGGATATGATCGGAATCAGAAGATCCAGAACGGTTCCCCTGACAGAGACCTCCGGCTGTTTCTCCGTGTCATACGGACGTCCCGGCGTGGTATAAAGGTCCCCCTTGAGCGCATTCTTCTCATGAAATTTCATAGAACCGAATTCTGTCCGTAAAAGTACCATTCCGATCATCATCACGATCGTCAGGATCGCGTAAAAGTTGTATGGGATCGCCCGCACGAAGATAGAAAATCCGTCCTCGCCCTCAACAAATCCGGTAACCGCGGCCGCCCAGGAAGAGATCGGTGCGATAATGCAGATCGGAGCTGCCGTCGCATCGATCAGGTACGCGAGCTTTGCTCTTGAGACTTTAAATTTGTCTGTCACAGGGCGCATCACGCTTCCCACGGTCAGGCAGTTAAAATAATCGTCGATAAAGATCAGACAGCCCAGCAGGATCGTCGCAAGCTCCGCGCCCACGCGGCCCTTAATATGATCCGCCGCAAACTGGCCGAATGCTGCCGACCCGCCGGCCCGGTTCATCAGGCACACCATCGTGCCAAGGATCACAAGGAAGATCAGGATTCCCACATTGTAGCTGTCAGAGAGAACGTTTATCATTCCGTCCTCAAAAATATGGGTGATCGTTCCCTCAAAGCTGAAACCGGAATACAGGATTCCACCCATAAGAACACCGATGAACAGGGAACTGTACACCTCTTTTGTGATAAGTGCCAGCCCGATCGCCACGACCGGCGGAACGAGCGCCCAGAACGTCGCATAGACCGCCGGCACATACTCTTCTGTCTGCTCCGCGCCAAATACGGTTATCGCGAACATCAGGACCAGCACCAAAGAAAGCACTGCTGTCCTTTTTATATTTTTCTTCATATCCGTCATAACGGACTCCTCCCTCCTGTCTCCGGAGAGTCCACGCTGATTTTCCTGTTACATGAAGAAATCCCCTCTCATCAGTACAATTCTGGTGAAAGGGGATCACAACATACACAATCACGATTTTTTATTCATCCCAGTTGTGGTATACAGCCTGTACGTCATCATCCTCGTCAAGGAGATCAAGGATTCTCTGCATCTTCTTGATCGCTTCCTCGTCAGTAAGTTCTACCCAGTTCTGCGGGATCATAGTAATATCAGCCTCTACCATCGGGATTCCGGCTTTCTCGAGAGCCTCGCGGACTGCACTGAAGTTGTCCGGATCTGTGATAACCTCGTAGCTGTCCTCCTCCTCGGAGAAATCCTCAGCGCCTGCATCGAGTGCAGCCATCATGAGTTCGTCGGCATCCATATCACACTCTTCTTTGTCGATCACGATCTGGCCCTTGCGGTCGAACATGAAGGAAACGCTTCCCTGTGCGCCTACGTTTCCGCCGCCCTTTGTGAAGGCGCTTCTTACGTTTGCTGCGGTACGGTTCTTGTTGTCAGTCAGTGTGTCAACGATGATTGCAACACCGCTCGGACCGTATCCCTCATATGTTAAGTTTTCGTAGTTTACGGAGTTTAAGTCACCGGCTGCTTTCTTGATGCCGCGGTCGATGGTATCGTTCGGCATGTTGTTTGCTTTCGCTTTTGCGATCACATCACGCAGTTTGCTGTTGTTAGCCGGATCAGCGCCGCCCTCTTTAACTGCGACAGCGATCTCTCTTCCGATTACGGTAAAGATCTTACCCTTTGCTGCGTCGTTCTTCTCTTTCTTATGTTTGATGTTGGAAAATTTATTATGTCCTGACATCGGTTTAGCTTCCTTTCTCTTCGCATCTCGCTCTTTTTTATCTCTCGTGCACCAGTCCCAAGGATCTTTTCGTGCGCATTATACATAGTCTAAAATATTCTAACATCATTTTTCTGATATGGCAAGCGCTTTTTCCGGATACCCCTGCTCCACTTTTCCTTGACACATTCCACTCTGAGTATTTATACTCATTTCATAGCGATCCAGTGCCTTCCGGCCTATGATCTTCCGGGGTCAGCCCGGCGGATTCTGTGGATCGATGCATCTGACCTGCATTTTTGCGCAAGTGCGCATCATTGGCACATTATTAGTGCCCTGCCAGTAATAGGAATTCTCGGATTTCCGTTAAGCAAAATACCACTATGGAGGACATGACGATGAAGAAGATTGAGATCGACACATTCCTGAAGTTCCGTTTTTTGAGCAACCCACATTTCTCACCCGATGGAACGAAGATCGCCTTCACGGTATCCGTACCGGACCGGGAGACCAATGGCTATCTGTCTGACCTGTACCTGTATGATCTCGGGAAGAAGACTGTCTCCCGTGTCACCTGCAGCGGTGACGCGAAGACCTGGAGCTGGACCGCGGAGAATACCCTGATCTTTACCGCAGCCCGGACTGCCGCCTTAAAAAAAGAAAAGGAGAACGGAACTTCTTTCCTCTATGAGATCTCTCCGTCCGGCGGAGAGGCCCAGTGCATCACGTCCATTCCGGCTACTGTCACAGGGATCCGCCTTCTCCCGGATGGACGTTACCTTCTGACGATCCGTCATGATAATTACAGAGATACGAGAAAGAAATCTTACGAGGTCTTCGACGAGCTTCCGTTCTGGGGCAATGGTCAGGGATACACGAACGCGAAGAGGAACCGTTACGCCATCTATGATATGGGATCCGGTAACCTCACTTACGTGGCGGACGACTGGACCGACATTGTTCCCAGTATTCTGTCCTTGGAAATCTCCTGCTCTACAAAGCATATCCGTGGAAACAGAGTGTCATGGGGATCCGTCCGGGCGTTTATCTCTATAACCTCTCCACCGGAGAGACGAAAACCTTGAAGCGCCGGATTCCACATGCGCACCGGATTGCCCTTAGACGAAAAGATGCACTCATTGCGCAACGCAACGGATGACTCCTATAAAGATACGACGAAATACTGTGACTTCTACCATATGGATCTCGCGGATGGATCCATGAAGCTGATCCATCCTTATGAATCTTCCATCGGCGGCTCCTCCGTGGGCTCCGATTCCAGATTCGGCGCAGGACAGACATTTAAGGCTGTGGGCGGGGAATTTTACTATATTTCCACCGTGGGAGATTTTTCCCATCTCTATAAGATCTCCCGGGGCGGCACCGTCTCCGGGCCGCTGACGGCAGGAAGCTCCTGCGACAGCTTCGATCTCGCGGGCGGACACATCGCCTCCATGGAATTCCACGGACTCCACATTGCGGAACTCTTTGTAGACGGCGAGCAGGTGACCCACATGAATGACTGGCTCACCGACGAATATGACGTACAGACACCGGAGGCGTTCTCTTTCACCGCCAGCGACGGCTACGAGATCCACGGATGGGTCTTAAAACCGGCAGGTTTCGAGGAAGGAAAGTCCTATCCCGGCATCTTAACTATCCACGGCGGTCCTAGAACCGTTTATTCAGACGTCTACTATCATGAGATGCAGATGTGGGCAAACCGCGGATATTTCGTGTTCTTCTGCAATCCGAGAGGATCTGACGGACGGGGCACGGATTTTGGAAATATCAACGGAATCTACGGAACTGTGGACTATCAGAACCTGATGGATTTCACGGATGAAGTCCTGAAGCGGTACCCGATGATCGATCCGGGACATCTCGGTGTCACAGGCGGCTCCTACGGCGGATTCATGACAAACTGGATCATCGGACACACAGACCGGTTCCATGCCGCCGCTTCCCAGCGTTCCATCTCCAACTGGGTATCCTTTGAGCACAACTCCGATATCGGACACACCTTCATCTTAAACAACCAGGGAGCCAACACGAGGACCGATGTGGAGCTTCTCTGGAAGCAGTCTCCGCTCCAGTTTGCGCCGAACTGCAAGACACCGACACTCTTTATCCACTCCGATGAGGACTACCGCTGCTATATGGCAGAAGGACTCGCCATGTTCAGCGCCATCAAGCGGAACGGCTGCCCGGCAAAGCTCTGCCTGTTCCACGGGGAAAACCATGAGCTGTCCAGAGGCGGAAAGCCGGAGAACAGGATCGACCGGATGACGGAGATCATTAACTGGATGGATGAATATTTAAAATAAAGGAAACGATCCTACCGCTCTTTTTTATATGTGCCACAAGATTTCAAATGGCTGCAGGGTCGTATTCCCTGCAGCCGCAGTTCTTATCATTATCGATTTACATAATTCAGCACCAATGCAAGAATCAGCATATGGACCGGATAAAACGCATAACAGCTATACTGGAAGACTTTCGTATGGCAGCCCTGCCGTCCACGATACAACCAGATCAGAAGCAGTGAAAGCAATGCAAGTCCCTGCTGGCAGAGTTCAAGGTCCATCCCAAAAAGACGGATGGGGTACATCAGACCTCCCAGCAGCTCTACGTTGACCCAATAAAGCGCCAGAAGCTGTCCGGAAAAACACCACCATTTTCTTCCCCGGAAAAAATAAAAAATAAACAGTGTCAATACACCGGCACCGTAGTAATCTGCCATTCCTACCGTCCCAAGTGCACTTCCAACCAACACGGCCAGAACCGCCGTCGGCAGAAAGATCGTAAGCTTCTGTTTTTTTCGAGCTTTTTCCATCAAATGGATTCCAGCGAGTCCTATCAACAGCGTCCAGATCACATTCTGATGAAACGGATAAAACCAGGTTCCGCCATACATCAGATCAAAGGGTATCTCCGACAGCACCGCAAACAGCAGCAGCCTGAGAATGTACTTTTTAAAGCTGTGCGTGTAAAAATATCCTTCCACTGCCATAAATGCAAAGATGGGAAACGCGAGCCTTCCTACGCAGGTCAGCCAGTCCTGAGCCGGAAGGAGCGTAGCCCAGAGATGATCCATCAGCATAAATGTCATGGCGATGATATGAAGCATTGCCGCACTGATGTCAAAGGTTCCTGACTGAGATGAATGTACTTGATTTTTTACCATATTGTCACTCCTGTTGTTTTCTCTCAATCCAATTATACTTCCATTTACCATCTCTGGTCAAATCCTTATCAGTGACAACGTTTCTTCCCTAAAATGAAAATTTAAATTCCACTTCTCCAAAGGGCGGTGGAGTTTACTCTTGCACAGTTGATATTTACTCATGCATACTGATATGATACTTTAATCGTCCTTCTGACAGCAGTAGAAGGAGTTTGACTATGAGTAAATATATCCCAGGCAACCAGAAGCATCTCACCATAGAGGATCGTATCTATATCCAGAATGAACTGGATAAGGGTACATCCTTTAAAGATATTGCCCGCTTTCTCTGTAAGGACCCTACTACGATTTCAAAAGAAGTGAAGGCCAGAAGAGCCTCCGATTGGTTTCACAAAGGGACTTTTCTTAATGCGAAGAACTTCTGTACTAAGCGTTTCCGCTGTAAGAAAACGAATGCCTGCAATAAGATCCTTCTTTGCGGCGTTAAATGTGCTTCCTGTCCCACCTGTAACCAGACCTGTCCGGATTTTCAAAAAGAACGCTGCAGCAAACTTGATCGGGCTCCCTACGTCTGCAATGGATGCAGTAAAAAGATCAATCATTGTACGATTGCCCACAAATATACCTACAATGCCAGGTTCGCTGATCGGAAATACCGGGAGTGTCTCAAGGATTCCAGGTCCGGAATCGCTATGACCAGACAGGAACTCCACAAAAAGGATAAGATCATCACTCCTCTGATCGATCAGGGCCAGTCTCCTTACCAGATCGTTGCAAACCATCCGGAATTGAATCTTTCCGTCCGCAGCGTTTACAACTACCTTGATATGGGACTTCTGACTGCCAGAAACGTTGATCTGAAACGTAAAGTGAAGTTTAAACCCAGAAAAGTCCATAAATCACAGATATCTGACCGCCGTGTCTTTAATGGCAGAACTTACGCTGATTTTCAACAGTTGCACCTGGAATCTTTTGTAGAGATGGACACCGTCCACTCCGCTGTTGGTTCCTCTAAAACACTGCTTACCTTCTTTTTTACAAGGGAAAAGCTGTTTCTTGCGTTCCTCATGAACCGGAATACGGAAGGATCTGTACGACTCGTTTTGGACCGTTTAGAAAAGCGTTTTGGTACCTTCGATTTCCTGACTCTGTTTGAATATATCCTCACCGACAGAGGCGCTGAATTCGGTGATCCTGATTCTCTCGAAACCGGTGTTACCGGTATCCAGAGAACCAACATTTATTACTGTGATCCCATGAGAAGCGGACAGAAAGGCGGCATTGAACAGGCACACACCATGCTCCGCATGATACTGCCGAAACGAACTACCTTTGAATTCCTGACTCAATGGGATGTGAATCTAATCACCAGCCACATCAACTCAACACCGCGGGAGAGTTTGAATGGGCGTACACCGTATGATGTCACCCTGGAGGCTTTTGGGGAAGACGTCTTAAAAGCATTTCAGCTTAGGCGTATTGACCCTGACAAAGTCATCTTAACACCTAAGCTGATCCGCTATAACCACTAACCCATGAAGAAATCTGCTGTCAGACTGGAAGTAAACTTTTCACATTTTTCAAATGTGGCTGGTGGAATTTAGTCGTGCACACCGACCTCCAGCAGCTTGTTTACCATACAGAAAAACAGAAAATTTTCTAGTTGCTACTATTCTGAAAGTATATCACCGCGAACACTTGTTTGTAATATTAATCTACAAAATAACGAAAATATCTGACAGCCGCGAAAATCGTGCACTCCCCCTTTTATGATTCTTATGGTAACAAACCGGCTGTCCTAATAAATGGACAGCCGGTTGCACTCATATTTCACCTTACTTTCAACCCATTCGAGTATCCAGCGTTAACCATTATTCGTCGCATTATTTCATACGAGACGCCATATTTTTGTGCAAGCTGTCTAATTGTCTTTTGACGACCAGCATATTCTTTAATGGCAGTTTTCTTTTCTGATTCAGACAAAAAATAAATCATACTAGTGTACTGGCATATTGGTATTTAGTTAAATATTTCTGGCTGTTATTGCCGTTTTATGGTACAATAAAAGAAACGGCGGTGATATCCTATGGCAAGACCAAAAAAGTACAAAATCAAACTTACGGATGATGAACCTAGATTATTCACGGATCAGCCGTGAAAGTGGCTGAAAGCCACATAGTTACTGTATTTTAGCTGAATATTGCTTTTCACCTATCAAGTGAATGAAAAAAGAGCATCCATTTGTGGTAAAATTAAGGTGTTCAAAGTCTTAACAATCCCAAACAAAGGAGCCCTTTATGAGTATTGTAAACACCTTAGCCTTAGAAAGCAATAGACAGATTAAAATAAATTTTGATGGAGGAGATCTCTCATCCGATGCAGGCTTGCTTCTTATCAAAGAATTCATAAGCAAACTTGGTATTGATACGCTTTTAGAAAAAGCGTTTAAAACCAATGATCCTGCTTTATTCCGATATCATTCGGATCAAAAAAACCTGCTCCAAATGATATATATGATTATTGCCGGTTATTTCGAGGATGATGCCTCTGATGAACTGACAAATGATCCTGTATTCAAGTCTGTACTTGAAAAAGATGCGCTTGCATCACAGCCTACGGTATCAAGATTCTTTAACCGTATGGATGAAGACACTTTAAACCAGTTCCTTGCGATTGCCAGAGTACTTCGGAGGAAAATTTACAGTATTCAGATGCCACAGGCTGTTATTCTGGATCTGGATTCCACTCTTCTTGATGCATACGGCAGGCAGGAAGGCAGAGCCTTTAACTTTCACTATCAGAGCAATGGTTATCATCCACTTGTCTGTTATGATGGAATGACCGGGGATCTGATAAAGATCCAGCTGCGTGATGGAACACAGTATTCCTGCACCGGAGTAGTTGATTTTTTGCAGCCGGTACTGGATGAATATCTGCATGACTATCCGGAAATCCCTATTCTACTTCGTGGTGATAGCGGTTTCTCTACGCCTGATCTTTATAAGCAGTGTGAGGAAAACGGCACAAGCTATGTGATCCGGCTGAAGGAGAATGGCATCCTACGTGGAAAAGCATCCGATCTTGTGGATGAGCTTGATGAAATCACCAGGAATAACAAAGTGGATTATGCGGTAGTTTATGGCGAATTCATGTACAAAGCAAAGTCATGGCCTTACGAACGGCGTGTGGTATGCAAGGTTGAAAAGCCGGAAAACCAGATGGTTTACATGTACACCTTTGTTGTCACAAACATGGATTCCTCACCAGGGTATCTTATCAAATTTTACTGCAAGCGAGGACTGATGGAAAACTTCATCAAAAAAAGTAAATCCGGTTTTGATTTTGCTTCCGTAAGCAGTCATACCAGAATCGTAAATGCAAACAGGCTTCAGGTACACGCTCTTGCTTATAACATATTTAATTGGTTTAGACGATTGGCGTTATCAGCAAACATGCGCAAACAACGCATTGATACCGTCCGTTTAAAACTGCTGAAGATTGCTGCAAAAGTAGTTCATTCAGCAAGATATATCACATTCAAGCGGTGTAGCAGCTGCCCTTATAAAATGAATTCTATGAGACACTTTCAAATATCGGTAAGCTGAATGTACAGCTGGAATAGTAACTATTAACGAACCTTGACAGCTTAATAACCGCACAGAACTCTGTCACAGGGATTTTATACCCTTTGGAGATTGGTTGAGCGATGTTTAGGCTACATGGGTCAATTTTGGGATTCATGGTACAGTTACCAGTTCAGATACTGCTCCGTGAATAATTCAGGATGAATTAAAAGAATTAAAATCTGTCATCCGAAAAATAAAACATCCAAAACAATCCGATGCAGATGCCAGATTATTATTGACCTGGATGAGTCCCACGGAAAAGTATTGACTCATGAGCAGTCTGCAAAATCAAATGGTGTATGTCTGGCAACAGTAACCAATACTGTGAAAAATATTTTGAGGGTGGTATTGATGCAGTAACTGAGTTTAAGCGTAATGTTAATTCTGATAATGCAAGGCGTGTGCTCGATGGACGCTGAAGCCCGTATCATTGAACTTGCCTGTGGTCCGGTGCCGGAAGGACATTCAAAGGTGGACCATCCGGCTGCTGGAAGAGAAATCAAAATTGTTCTTGATACTCCGGTCAGCCGTGAGGCAATCGAAGAGCCTTAAAAACAAACTTCGACCTCACAAAACGGCTACTGGTGCATCCCAAAAAAAGATGATGCCGAATTTATAGCATGTATGGAAGATGTCCTTGATGTATATGAACTCCCATACAATCCTGAAAGACCAGTTGTATGCATGGACGAAAAGCCTTACCAGTTACTGGGCGATGCAAGGAAACCACTGCCCATGCGTCCGGGTGACAATCAGAAAACAGATTCGGAATATGTCAGGAATGGTACCTGCAGCATATTTGCTTTTGTCGAACCGCTTGGAGGCACTCATCATGTCAGCGTGCGAGAACAACGTACTGCCTTTGACTGGGCAGAAGAGATAAAATATCTCGTTGATGTCATGTATCCTGATGCAAAAAAGTAATTCTTGTTATGGATAACCTTAACACCCATAAAACGGCGTCCTTGTATAAAAGGTATCCAGCAGATGAGGCAAGACGAATTATCAAGCGTTTGGAAATTCACTATACACCCAAACATGGAAGCTGGCTTGACATTGCAGAAATAGAACTGAATGTAATGACCAGACAGTGTTTGTCACGAAGGATTGAAAACATTGCAAAACTTCGCGGAGAGTTATCTGCGTGGGAAGTCGAGCGTAATACAGTCGCAGCAAAAGTTAATTGGCAGTTCCGAACTGCCGACGCAAGAGTGAAGTTGAGTTCATTGTATCCTAGGTTTACAACAGCTTCCGAATAGGAAGTTGTTGTAATGCTAAAAATCAATGTGCCAGTACACTAGTGTGCTCCTTTCTCTTTGTAAAGTTAAGGATAGCACCGTTTTCTCCAAAATACTTAAGTACGAAATTTAAAAATTTTCTTGGGTTAAAAATGCCCATAGCATCTGCCCAATATATACATCTGCATACCGATGGTTATCAGTCTGCTTACCATACTTATCACCGAAATACTCTACGTACGCATCATTAATATCCTCTATTTCCTCAGCAGTCACCGGAAAAATAGCTGGCTCGTCATTTTTTATTGCCTCTAAACGCTGCTCCAATGCCATAACTTCTAGTTTTGCTTCCGCAAGTTGCTTCTCATAAAATGCTACAATTGCATCTTTACCCTCCATCTCGCCAGATTCAATTTTTTCGGCCCAGTTTTTCCAAGCAGAAGCTCCTTTGGAATATGTATTTGTTGTATATTCTTCAAACTCTGACGAGACATACCATGACTGTACCATTTTGTAATACACATCCCTTACAGCGCCAACATCAGATTCCTCATCTTTTATAGACTCATACTGTATTTCTTCCTTATCGCTATTCATCTCTAATGCAATAGCCTTAATCAACTCTGCCAAGCCAACGTCTAGACCAACATTTTGAGTACCTATTGCTGGTTTTTGCATAGAACTCATGTTAAAAGGATTTGGAAATACACCAAATTGAGCGATCCAAGGGACAGCCTCTATAAGCTTATTATTCATGTATTCCATGTATGTCATTTTATCCAAATTAACAGCAAGAGCCTGACAAAGCTTACCTATATTTTCCTCTGGTTGATCCATATGCGTTTCTGTAAATAATGCCAATCCATTTACTACTCTTTCCGCCCATATTACAAGACACTTTGTAGTAAAATGACTCTGGCAAGATTTATATATAAGTCCTCTCAATTCTTTTGGAAGATCATCTACATCTTTTAATAATGCCCTATAAAAATCACAAATCTGAGTCACTGTAACATTATCTCTGTTAGCATTTTTTCTACTTGAAGGGTTTTTATCCCAATTTTTTATTAGAATTGCCAATAATTCAGCACAAACAACAGGATAAAAGTTTTCTCCTCCCTCAATGCTAGAATCCATTTTAAAAAGAGTTGGATCTATTTCATATCTCTCAAAGACTTTATCTCTTTTGTTTTCAAAAGTACTGCTGGCTTTCATTCCGCAAAGCTTTACCATCTCTGAAGTCGAATAATCAGCAAGCCTTCTTTTTTTCTGCTTTGGCACAAAATCCCTCCTTTCTAAGAATAAGTATTTTACCCAAAGTCATATATTAAGCTGAAAATTTACCATATCAGAGAGCGACGTAATATTCTCATCCAATATCAGTTTTTCTTCTTTTATTTTTACTCTTCCATTCGCCGAAGAAAGACTTTCATGTGTTTTACATAAACAATCGAATAAAGCTTTTATTTTATCTTTATCTATTCTTGAAAGATAATAAATTGAGAAAATTGTAAAATCTCCCCACAACGAGGCAATTATGCCATAATCACTTTCTGCGAATCGAGTTACTATATTTTCAAATAAAAGATTCCATGTATTATCATTGAACATTTCATAATAACGTTCAAATACATCGCTAATTCCGCTGCCTATATAACCATACTTGCTTTCAGATAGAATAAATTTAACAACACATCTATTTACATATTCTTCCATATGTTTTTGGGCGATAATATCTCCTGCCTCCATAATCAGCTTATGTAATCCGATTTCTCTTTTATCTATTTGTGTAAGAATTACTCCTTCCGCCTTTTCATTATATCCATCTTCTTTTAAAAGATTGATAATTTCGAGATTATAGTCCCTTCCTGTTTCTACAGAGAAATCTTTATGTTCCGCTTTATCATACAATCCTTTTGCCATAAGCTTTTCCCGAATTTCAGAACTTGAAATGCGAGAAATAATTTCATAATTGTAACTTCTTAAGGTTTCCAATCGATTGTATTCTCTATCATTCTCTATATACTCTTTAATCCATGAATTTGTAAGTCTGTATAACGCAATTAATTCAGAATCATCAGAAATCAAATCTATATTGCAATATAGAGAATCAAGAACTTTCATTCTCCAATAAACTAAATCTTTAGGAGTATTTTTTAGTTCAAATAATGCATTACAGTACTTGTACCCCAATTTAACGGCATCCTCTAGCAACTCTCGGTCAACTTCTAATTTAAACCTAGCTATCACCTAATAGAATCCGCTAAATTTGAAACGTAAAACAGTCTCATGCCATAACAGCATAATTTTTCTTCATTCAGAGGAAGTTTTTTATAACAATCAAGTAAACCATTTAACGAATAGTCTTTTCTTCCCACATAGCCAAACATTCTATATTTCTGTTTTTCACGTACTTCCTCTATAAACTTGTTTTCTCCAAAGTATTCTCAAACGTAGGTAATTGCTGCTTTTACATAAATCTTCCATCTCATCATATTCTGATCTCCAAGCCACTCCATCTTCGCCACACCAATATTCTGCAACTTTTAGAAAATCAGCATGCGCATTTGATATACAGAACAACCTGTTAAACTCCGGAATAAATCGAGTCTTATCCCATTCCAAACATTGAACAACCGCTTTACAAATAGTATCGATAATTCCTGCCTTGGGGTTATGCTCGGAAAAGCTCACCAATACTTTACGTAAAAATCTCATAACAGTATATCCATTACAATCATGAGCAGATCCAGCACCGTACTTATCCGCAAAATAAATCAATGAAAAGATATCATCTTTAGATAATACATCATTTCTGTCCACCGGAATAAAAATTCGTTCTCTCACTAACATTTTGTAACATCATACCAAATGCTGGTTTATAACCTCTTTGTGATTCACCATTATGAGTTAGATTCAATATTTCTTTATAACATTTTTCAACTAACGATTCCTCAATCCTACCAAACAGGCACAAGTTAGCCTTAATCAAAGAAATTATTCTTAAATCTTCGTATTTATAATCTCTATCTATTTTTATAATATCACTTAAATGGTTGCCAATATATTCTATCCCAGCTTCGCATTTATATGAGTTTAACAGTCCATATGTGCAAATCTCTATAATTATTTCTATAGATGCAGACATTCCTAAAAGAATATTCAACAATTCGTCAAATGATTCTTTTTCAAGATTCTTTTCTTCTGTAATCTGATGAATATATGCATACAATGAATCTGGATTATACCATTTAAAAGTGAATGTTTGCCTGATATCTTCTTTTGATGTAATACTTACACTGGCATCTAACCATCCATCTACAAAATAAACATAATCGTTAGAATCCTTCCAGTAAGAGCATCCATATAATCTGCACCATAGCATCGAAATATATATCCTGCCTTAACAAGCGTTTCTTTGTTTAGCTCCCCGCTTAACAATGCCTCTATATTATATCCACTGAGGTATTCATCGAAAAGTTTATGTCCTCGTTCAAATCCAGCCTTAGCAGCAAAATCAATATCTAAAATGATTTGCTCTATATCATTTTTAACATTCAAACAATATTTTTCCGCTTTAGTCTTTTTGTTGATACTTTGTGCTTCAAAATAATCTGATTCTTTTGCATAATACTGTATGCAATTTGCATACTGTGCCAAACAAAGAGACACTGCACTTGAATGTATGCATACTTCTTCAAGATTATCCATTGGCAATTGGTGCGCTAGTATAAACTGCTGAAGTATCCTATCAAACGATATCCCATATAATGCTGAATCCATTACATATTCAACATCAATCAGTTTCAACACCTCATCAGTGGCCTTACAAGATACTAGTAAATTAAAAGAGATATCATATCGATATTTCCATAATTCTCTATCCTGTTTAATTCGATTAATATTGATCGGTAATTCTTTATATTTGAATTGTGAATAATTGCATTCTGTAAAAAAAGCCTTACATCATTATGAAAAGCGAAGTATCTATCGCCTTCACATACAATAATTGGATATAAGCCATTTAAAACAAACGCCGCCTCGTCGTGTCCAACTCCACACATTTGAGCCACATCATAAGCGTTAATACGTTTACTTGAAAACGCCATAATTGCCTCAATTTTGTATAGCAAAAGGCTTTTTTCCTGCGAACTAATAATCCATTCGTAATATTTATCAATTTGTTTATTTAAAAACCTACTATTTAGTTCCTTCTCTATTGCCTCGAAGGAAAGTGGCAATACCATTTTCTTCAATTCCAGAATTGCAAATATTATATTAAGAACATTGTTTCCAATAACTGAAATAACGGTTTTCGCCAAGTTTTCCATATCGACTGTATTCTCTGCTACACCGCTTTGCTCTAATAATATAACAACATCATCTGTATCCAAAGCCGGCATGCTGTAATATGTAATACCTTTATTATCTTTCATCCAAGACGGATAACCATCATTTATAGGCTGTCCGACCAAGACAAAATAAAAATCATTCCCGATTTCCT